>ERZ795056.100-NODE-100-length-121848-cov-35.775118_pt1 | contig 121848 bp, 131 predicted proteins | sample MGYA00375140_ERZ795056 | MGnify/ENA primary metagenome ERZ795056 (study PRJEB30185, sample SAMN05720227) | activated sludge metagenome | isolation source: Anaerobic digester | place: USA | collected 2015-03-09 ...
CACATCTGATAGGCATCATTATACTAAATCGGGGCGTTTTTACACAATCTGGGGATGAATGAGTCATGAACATCTCAGGGGAATAAAGCGGAAGTTCGATTCATCAAAAACTGCATCATCTACATTCAAGCGATATGATTAAAGGTTGTGGCTATGTGGTCATGCCAAATTCACATTACCGAAAATACACTGCTTCTTCTCGTTCAATGGTATGGCAGTTTGTATTTCCTTCTCAAGTTCGCATTAGGAAAAATAATTTGAAGATTTGTAAATAATGTCGACTACGTTCAATACGAATTTCTTTTCTGAGTTAACAATACACCCCAAAGTTAGTAAATGAAATATGGACTATTTGATATGCCGTAATTTTTCATTTTATGAACATGGAATCGCGGAGGAAGAAATGCGTTCAGATGACACCAATAAAGTTGGACAGTGCCCATTTCATGGTCGTGCTGTGCAGGATAATGATAACTCAACTCAGTACGAGTCTAAAGAAACTTGGCCACCAGGTCCGAGAACCCGTTTCACGGGATGGAGTTTACTGCAAAGTATGTCGCAAGACTTCTTAGGTGCTTTAGCACAGTGGAAAAAAGAATTTGGCGACCTGATATATTTGCATATCTGGCCTGAACATGAAGTCGTAATCAACGATCCTGCAATTGCTCGCGAGTTGTTAGTGTCACACCATGAAAACCTAGTTCGTTGGGAGCATGGCGTCGAAGTCTTTTCACAATTGCATGGCAAAAGCGTGCTCACCACTGAAGGAGCGCATTGGTATGAAAAGCGTCAGGCATTACAGCCAAACTTTACTCCCAAGGCAGTTGAAAAATTCTTACCAACGATTGAATCGGTCGTTAAGCGACACCTCGATACGTGGCCTAAGCAAAATAAATCATGGCCAATAGAAAGGTATATAACTGCAATAACGATGGATGTTATCGCTCGTTTGATATTTTCCAGTGATTTGGGAGATGAACTTGATACCATTTCTGAAGCTTCACAAGTGCTTAATGAAGTGGCGAATAAGGAGCTATATTGGCCCGTTATTACCCCAAGTTGGCTACCTTGGAAGTGGCGTAAGCGGAAAGCTTTCTCTATCATGAATGGTTTGATAGAAAAGCATGTACAAATAAGACTGAAGGCCTTACAAAAATCTGACTTACTGCAAAAAGCTGATGGTGACTTGGCAAGTGATAAACCTAATGACCTAATGGGACATTTATTGCAACTTCATCAAGACAATCCAAAAGCATGGCCTCTTCAAGCCGTTCGTAATGAGTGTATGACGGCTTTCCTAGCTGGACATGAAACGGTGGCGGTGACCTTAACTTGGTGGTTGTGGTGTATGGCTTCGCAACCACATGCTCAAGAACAGGCAAGACAAGAGGTGCAATTTTTTTTACAGAAAAAAAGTTCTGAGAAGTCTGGCTTAAGTGACTTGAGTTATCTAAATCAAACAGTAAAAGAATCAATGCGTTTATATCCTGCAGCACCAGTTCTGATGACACGTCGGAGTACGCAATCATTCAAACTGGGTCAGTGGGTTATACCGAAAAAAACCTTATTTATAATACCTGTATATCTTTTACATCATGATGAAAGATGGTTTCCAGAACCCGAGAAGTTTATTCCAGAACGATTCAATCCAACGGCGGAAAAATACCCACGTGGAGCCTACATGCCATTTGGTACAGGTCCGAGGGTGTGTTTGGGGCAACATATGGCAATGACTGAAGTTATGGTGATTGCTTCTTTGATATTACAACGCTATTGTTTGAGTATGCCTGACCATACCGAACCACCAGTGCCCGTATTACAAGTTTCATTAAGGCCACGTGATGAATTAAAATTGAATTTGCAAGCAAGTTGACGGTGCAACCTTCTAAGCGATACTCTACCAATATGTTAAAAAATAAATCTTACGGCGATGCAAAAATCAATATTTGAGCAAATAGATGGTAGTTTTCCTCATCCAATGATTCGCGCCCCGAGGTTAACAAAAAATGCTAAAACGCAACCTGGAACTGACCTTGGCGCCCGTTTGCATCTGGCACCAGCAGCATTGCAAGGTGCTATTGTTGCCATCATTTATCGTGACATTAGCGGCCTTGAAATAGATAGTCATCAGCGGCTCACCCATTTTGCTGCAAGTGAATTGATGAGCTTGTCATGGTTTCAAGGAAGCGATGTTTATATATATAGTGCTGTTGAGGATAAGCCGGCATGGCGTCCTTTAAGCGCATCAACTGTAATCTCAGGTAGTCAGCAAACACCTTCTGTTAGTTGGTCTGTGAATGCAGGGCGGGCAGGGATGATTTGTTTTACCGCTGATGTTGCACATACACTTTTTGGTATCGATGTCGTGACCATAACAAATAAATTTGTTCCTGCCCAATCGGTACTCCCTTCTCATTTATGGCCATTATTGGAAGATTTAATCAATAGTCCTGATGACATTTCAGCAATCGCTGCACTTGAACATCATCTTGCCCCTCGCTGGCAATTATTACATGGACGCCAAAATGCATCGCCCACATTCAGCCAAATTGGCCGACATTGGGTAGAACGCCTTGCATGGCAAGCACGAGATTGGAGCAGAAGTCACAGTCAACGTCATGTTGAGCGCCGCATTAAAGCTTTAACTGGACGTTCATTGCGTCAGTGGCAAGCGCTGGTAAAGACTGAAGGCGTTTTTTTTGCTGCACGAAGCCTCTTTGAAAATGGACAAGAAATTAATTGGGCGAATATTGCATTTGAAGAAGGTTTTGCAGATCAAGCACATCTCATTCGCGAAACAAAGCGAATTACAGGTTTTACACCAATCGAGTTCGGACTTCGGTTCGCTGAAGATGAGTCATTTTGGCTTTATCGGTTATGGCTTTGATTATTATAGGTAACGTTCACTTGAAATCTGAGTTAGTTAGATAGATAGCTTCATTTTAATAACTGTTGGACGTAAAAGGATTTAGTATGAAATTTGGCTACACAATCGTTTATGTTAGAAATGTTGCCTCATCGCTGGCATTTTTTGAAAAAGCGTTTGGTTTTTCTCGTCGCTTTCTTCATGAGGCAGGAGATTACGGCGAACTGGAAACTGGAGAAACAACACTCGCTTTCGCTTCTCATGCACTTGGGTCGTCAAACTTTCCTACTGGTTATGTTGCAGTGAATTCAAATTCAAAACCATTGGGTATTGAGTTAGTTTTCGTTACTCAGTCAGTGCAAGAAAGTCACCAAAAAGCTATTTCTGTTGGGGCAGTTGAGGTTAGTCCACCAGAAACCAAGCCGTGGGGGCAGGTTGTTTCTTATGTGCGCTGTCCAGAGGGTACATTGATTGAGCTTTGCACTCCAGCTGGCGATTAAGTATGTTGCCCACCCATGATTCAAGCTAGATTTGCTAACCTAGCACCTTACTTTAAGGTTTGGCACAATAATCGCCTGCGACCTTTAGTTGATTTCTACGTCTATACAGGTGCATCAAGTTTAATGCGACTATAAAGGAGCTATATGTATGAAACGCTTTCACGCACACGTTGCAGTAGAGAATATAGAGACAAGCATGGACTTTTACAGCAAGCTGTTCGGTCAGCCGCCTACCAAGAAGCAAGATGACTACGCGAAATGGATGCTGGAAGATCCAAGAATCAATTTTGCTATTTCAGCAAGAGGCCACTCGGTCGGTGTGAATCATTTAGGCTTCCAAGTCGATTCAGCTGAAGAGCTCGCCGAATTGAAGAAACTGGCTAAAGCTGCATCACCGAAAGATGTGTTGGATCAGGGAAAGTCCACTTGCTGCTATTCCAATAGTGAAAAACATTGGACGATTGATCCGCAAGGTTTAGCTTGGGAGCACTTTCACACCATGTCTGATGCACTTGAGTTTGGCAGTGACACCGCAAATCAGACAATTGCATGCTGCATTCCTATTCGCGAGTCTGATCAGAATATGTCATCAGATAAGGCTACAGATAAGGCTACTTCTTGTTGCATCCCGAACGGTTTGTCAGCGACTCAAGGGGCTTGTTGTGGCTGAAGATGAAGCGTTGCTGGTCGAGTCAACTACTTCTGAAGACATTGGCGTGGTCTTTGCCGATCTGCGAACTAGGCTGCGCAATTATTTGCGCAGGCGCGTGAGTGATCCATTTCTGGTTGAAGACCTTGTTCAAGATATATTCGTCAAAGCATCAGCTGCGGTCAATGCCAATCAAGCCCCAAATAATTTAACTGGATGGCTCTATGCTGCAGCACGCACAACAGTAGCTGACTACTATCGCACGGCACATCCTGAACCTTTGGAGCTGGACGAGAATTTGCCAGATTCAGATAATGCTAGTGATGAGCTTCTGCATCAGGAGCTTGCCATTTGCCTCAGGCCGCTTACCCGGCAACTTCCTGCAATCTATCGCGACACGCTACTTGCCACCGACTTTAACGGGAAAACCATGCAAACCTTGGCTGACGAGCAAGGTCTGTCATTGTCCGCAATCAAAAGCAGGGCAAGTCGAGCGAGATACATGCTCAAAGCTAAATTACTGGACTGTTGTCATGTGGAGATGTCTGGTGGTCTTGTCACAGACTATTACTGTCGCTCAACCAATCCGCCGTGCGGGGGTGGTTGTGCTTAACTAAAATTTAACTTAGACATGACTATGTCGCACCTGTTAATTCAGACGGTAGACTTCTTTCACTAATCTTTGGAGATTATTGATGCAAAATTTATATATCGCAGCAAGTTTCATTCTAATTCTTACGGCAATATCACATTCTGTTATTGGCGAGATTATGATCTTTCGCAAACTTAGTAACGGTCAAATCGTCCCAAACATTAGCGCGCCTCCCCTTGAGGAGAGAAACGTTAGAATACTTTGGGCTAGCTGGCACCTGACAAGCGTATTCGGCCTCGTTTTTGCGCTTACTCTGTTTAAGATTGGAATCAATGCTCCCTTGAGCGCTCCTGAACTGACTTTTTCTATCGCAATCGCTTGCTTTTTGGGGGGGGTACTCGTATTAGTCGGAACTAAGGGTCGCCATCCTGGCTGGATTTCCTTAACCCTAGCGTCATTTCTGATTTGGTATGCGTCTAAAGTGTCTGTCTAACATGGTAATCTACCTCGTTCCCTTTGTTCGCTGGACTCTGTGTGAGAAAGCCACGTTGCGTCAGTTAGTTTTAAGTTAGGAGTTAGAAACTATGTTAAATTTGCACGTAACAGAAATAAAAGCATTTGTTCCAGCTCAAGATTTTGAATTGTCTAAGCAGTTTTATAAGGATTTAGGCTTTACTATGGCATCTGAAGGTGGAGGCGTAGCTTACTTTCATTTTGAGCAAGTTAGTTTTTTGCTTCAGAATTTTTGCGCTGAAGGTCTCGCCGAAAATTTTATGATGCACATGCTAGTTGACGATGTTGATGCATGGTGGGCAAAAGTAAATCAAAGTGAGGTTGTGTCAAAATACGGTGTAAAACTTTGGCCTATTGAGCATCAACCATGGAAAATGCGTGATTTCTGTTTTACGGATCCTTCTGGTGTTCTTTGGCGGATTGGTCAAAATGTAGAGTGAACATGGTTTTATTTTAATTTAATGTGTATATCACATTAACGCGGGACGCTATCGGCGTCTCTTGTATCTTAATACAAACATTGAGTCTAAATAAACACAAAGGAAAATAAAAATGGTAGAGCATGATTACGAGTATGCAGGATTTTGGATTAGAACGGGTGCTACTATTATTGATGTTGTATTGATAATGCTCATCACCTTTCCAATACTCATTGCTATTTATGGCTGGGCTTATTTTGACAGTTCGCAAACTGGCATTATTGCAGGTCCAATAGACTTTCTATTAAGCTGGGTACTTCCAGCAATTGCAACCATTTTGTTCTGGTTAAAAAAACAAGCAACGCCAGGGAAAATGGCTTTATCTGTAAAAGTAGTTGATGCAAATACGGGGCAAACTTTATCAGTTGGTCAGTCAATAGGTCGTTATCTCGCATATTTTGTATCACTGCTACCACTTGGTATAGGCGTAATTTGGGTTGCATTTGACAGCAAGAAGCAAAGCTGGCATGACAAGTTAGCAAATACTGTTGTTATAAGAGCAAAAAAAGTGGTTTATAGCCTGTAATGTTTGAGTAAGCCTAAACCATCCACCAAGCGGGACGGGATAAAACTCGCAACTTATGTCATTCGTTAGTCATTTCAATAGAACAGTCTCTTGAGGTCACATGAGTAAAAAATCCGCTTTGCCCACTCTCTACTACGTTCTCGCCGTTGTGGGTCTTCTCGCCACTTGGTACTACAACGTACAATACTTCATGAATGGTGGAGGCTTGGGACCAAGCGAGTTCTTTGGGGCTGCATTTGCTAATCCACTTACTACCTCCATCACAATTGACGTTTACTTTACTGCATTTGTGTTTTCAGTATGGGTGCTAAATGATTCAAAACGTATTGCTATAAAATTGCCGTGGTTGTATGTGGTTCTGTGCTTCTGCGTTGGCTTAGCAATTTCTCTTCCGCTTTATTTAGCAGCTCGGGAAAAGGGCAGCTTGAAGGATAAAGCCAATGCTTAACCCATTCAAATGGGACTGTGGACTTGCCTTAAGAAAATAGACACATCGAACTAACTTTAACTAACTCTTGAGTATATTATTAGGTTATCTAAAGGTCTGCTTTGGGGATTTTTGAGCCTTTCACTTAAGTTTACTTAGCATATTCCTTAATGCCAATCATAAAATATTGTAAAAAGCCCCGACAGACTTAAAGTGATTTTATCTAATTTTTAAAATCAATAAAATCAATAGGTTAAAAAACGCTGCCCGACGAACCTAATTATCTTAAGTCAATTGTGATTTAAGATAATTAGGTTCGTCGGCAAATTTGGGGGCAAGGTCGCCATCATTTTCGATACAAAGGACAACGCATTTGGCTAATTGGTCTAAACAGCTACAGCCTAGTCAGCTACTCCATGATTTCAGGTGATAAAAATTTCTCAGGTAAGACTACACCAGGAATATATTGCTTACCCCATTTTCCCATAGCTTTCAATATCGGTCCAAGATCAGCTCCTTTAGGAGTGAGGAAGTATTCTGCACGTGGGGGATTGTCTTGGTAGAACTGTTTTTTGACTAAACCCGCGGCCTCAAGGCGCTTTAAGCGATCTGCCAAGATGTTGGTTGGTATCGCCTCTGGCGAATTTTGAAACTCTCCGTAACGGCGCTTATTTAACAAAAGTAGGTCGCGCACCACCAGTAACGTCCATTTATCTCCCACTATGTCGAGCAGGTTTGCAATCGGACACGTCGAGCGATAGCCCTCGGGGCTGACTGTGTTTGCTTTAGATTTTTTCATGAGCACAAATTTTATCTAAGTCACTTGCAAAGTGCAAGTTTTATATGTAAGATGTAACTTGCAATTAGCAAGTTACTAATCAAATGCTTCATCCAAGATGCAATAGTTATGCAGGAGAGCGCAAAAATGCTATCAAGATTCAGCCCTTTGGCAAGCGCATATCCATAACAAGTCACCCGTTTACAAACATTACAAAAAGGAACCACTATGTCTCAGAATTCAGTCGTTATCGTTACGGGTGTATCGTCCGGCATTGGTCGTATCACCGCAGAAAAGTTTGCAAAGCAAGGTTGGCGAGTATTCGGCACCGTGCGCAATCTCACCAAAACCCAACCTTTTGCTGGGGTGGAGCTAGTTGAAATGGACGTGCGCGATGAAGATTCAGTGAAGCGTGGAATCCAGTCGATTATCGACAAAGCCAAGCGTATCGACGTATTGGTCAACAATGCGGGCGGATCAATTTTAGGCGCAATGGAAGAAACATCGATTGCCGAAGCTAGAGCGCTATTCGACACCAACTTTTTCGGAGTTCTGAGCACCACCAAAGCTGTTCTGCCGCACATGCGCAATCAGCGTTCAGGTCGCATCGTCAATGTCAGTTCGGTATTGGGATTTCTGCCAGCACCGTACATGGCGCTCTATTCGGCTTCCAAGCACGCCCTTGAGGGACTATCCGAAAGCTTGGATCATGAGGTACGTCAATTTGGCATTCGCGTGGCGCTTGTCGAACCCTCTTTCACTAAGACCAACTTTGAGCAGAACACGCCTCAGACCGCCACCAAAATATCAGATTACAACAAAGAGATTGGCGTTGTTACTGAGGCAATACGAATCAATAATCAAAAGGCGCCTGACCCAGCAGAAGTAGCAGCCACGATTCTTAAAGCCGCTTTGGGAAAATGGAAGATGCGCCACACGCCTAAAGGAGAGGCGTCTCTTTTAGTAAAGTTGCGTCGCTTCATGCCTTTTGGTCCGGTAGATAAGGGTTTAAGAAAGACTTTCGGGCTTGCTTGAATAAGTCTAGTCTGAAACTCCACGAAGAGTGAATTAAGAAAAGCGCAATCGCTAGATTGAGCCCATTTTAGGCAAGATATTTTGCTTCAATTACAAGCTAAAAATCACCCGAGGAAAATTAGCACCTCTGGAAGCCTCATGGATATTGGCTTGCAGAGGTGGTGTTGGGAAGATGGGTTAACTATGCGATAAAAATACAAGTGTTAATATGAAAAAAGTCGTGGCTGAATTTAGCTAATTACTCAAACATTGCATCGACAAATTCATTGGTTTTAAACGGACGTAAATCATCAATGCTTTCGCCCACGCCAATAAAGCGAATGGGAATTGGCCGTGCTTGGGCAATCGCCGCAATCACGCCACCTTTGGCAGTGCCATCGAGCTTACTTAACACCAAGCCAGTCACGCCCAAGGCATCATCAAAAATTTTCACTTGGGATACCGCGTTTTGTCCCGTGTTGGCATCCAGCACCAGTAGAACCTCATGCGGAGCGCCAGGCATGGCTTTGCCCATCACGCGTTTGACTTTGGCGATTTCGTCCATCAAGTGCATTTGCGTAGGCAAGCGCCCAGCGGTATCGGCCAGCACAATATCGATATTTTTGGCAATGGCCGAGTTAATGGCATCAAACATCACGGCGGCGGGGTCGCCACTGCTTTGTGCCACTACGTGCACATTATTGCGTTCGCCCCACACTTGCAATTGTTCGCGCGCAGCAGCGCGGAATGTATCGCCAGCGGCAATCAACACACTTTTACCTTGTGCTTGATAGTATTTTGCCAGTTTACCAATGGTGGTGGTTTTACCCGCGCCATTGACGCCAGCCAGCATAATAATAAATGGCTTGTGGGTGCCAGTTTCAAGTGGTTTTTCAAGTGGTAGCAGTAAATCAGTGAGGGCATCTTTAAGTGCGGCTTTGAGTTGCACGGTGTCATCTAAATTTTGCCGTTTTACGCGGCCTTTAATGTCATCCAGCAAATGTTGTGTGGCACCCACGCCAACATCCGAAGTGAGTAAAATGGTTTCTAGCTCTTCATATACTTCAGCATCAATCTTGCCGCCACCAAACAGGCCAGCAAGCTGTGAGCTAAGTTGTTTACGCGTTTTGCTTAGCCCCTGTTTCAGGCGTTCTGTCCAGCTTAAGGTTTTTTCAGGTTCAGGTGAGGGTGCTACTTCTTGAGCAACGGGTGCAGCTTGTGGCTCAGTGGGGGAAGGTGCTGGTTTTTTTTTGAAAAAATCGAACATGGCAATTTACATAAAATATGAGTTGCTATTTTATCGCAAATTAACGCTGACTGTAGTGTGCCTGCTAAAAATAAGCCCAAGTGACAACAGCCCAAGTCACAACAGCCCAAGTCACAACAGCCCAAGTCACAACAGCCCAAGTCACAACAGCCCAAGTGACAACACTATTTTCGATACGGTAACATTCTTGTTAAGGTGTTATCTTTCTGCACATAGTGGTGAAACAAGGCCGCTGCCGCGTGTATGCCAATGAGATAATAACCCACTTCACCGATGGTTTTATGCAATTCTTTTAGCGTTTTAGCGAGGTCTTTATTTTCGGCCAATAGTGCAGGTAGCTCTAAACCAAAAAATGGGATTGGCTTACCAGCCGCACTTAAAGTTGCCCAGCCAAGCAAAGGCAAGCCTATCATTAACGCATAAAGTGCTAAGTGCACTAATTTAGAAGCAAGATGTTGCCATGCTTGCAGTGGTGGCGTAATTGGCGGTGTTGCTGAAGTCACGCGACCGTAAATGCGCACAAAAACAAATATCAATACTGTTAAGCCCAACATAAAATGCCAAGCTTTTAGTGCCTCGCGTGGGTCGCTACCCTTTGGGTAAAGTTCACGTAACTCTATACAGCTATAAACGCCAATAAACAACAATAACATCAGCCAGTGCAGAGCAATAGTTAGGCGACTATAATGGTTGCTTGGGTTTGACATCTGCGCTCTCCATGTATGACGGTGTAAAACTCAGTATAAACTCATTTTTGCTTTAAGCGAATCATTTCTAACCACTCATAAATCGCCATACCAGCCAACATAGCCACTACAAAAATAATGGCTTTTAACCCGCCAACGCCCAGCAGCACAAAAGCAGGTGCCGGGCAAATGCCCACCAAGCCCCAGCCAATACCAAACGCAAGGCCACCCAATACCAGCCGTTTATCTATGACGCGTGAGGTTGGGAGCTGGATTGTTAAGCCCAATAAACTGCGTTCACGTTTTTTAGCCATAGCAAATGGAATCACGCTTATCGCAATCGCACCGCCCATTACCAGCGCTAAGGATGGGTCCCACGCGCCGGCTAAATCTAAAAATGCCAACACCTTTGCTGGGTTTGCCATACCGGCGAGAATTAAGCCAAGACCAAAAATTAAACCTGTGAGCAAAGAAAATAGCACGTGCATTTTGTTGGATTTTTCCATGAATTAAGCCCCCAACATATGACGCACGACGTACACGGTTAAAAAGCCAGTGGCCATAAAAGCCAGCGTGGCGACGATAGAGCGAGGTGAAAAACGTGCAATGCCGCATACGCCATGCCCGCTGGTGCAGCCAGAACCAAAACGTGTGCTGATGCCAACAATCAGCCCTGCAACCACGAGTAAAGTATTGCTTGCGTCAATCTGGATGTTCGGCAAAGGCCAAAACATGCCCCAAACGAATGGGGACAAAATAAGCCCTAAAACAAAAGCTATGCGCCAGCCTGCATCGTGTAGCCTAGGGCGAATCAAACCGCTGACAATGCCAGTAATGCCGGCAATGCGCCCGTTAAATAAAATAAATATAGCGGCGGCCAAGCCAATCACTAGGCCACCAGATAACGAAGCCCAAGGGGTAAAATTATTCCAGTCTATCGTCATAAAAGTCGTTTCTGCTAATGTGTAAAAAAGCTGCACAAGTAGTGTGCAGCTTTATAACCGAATTATATATGAATTTAAAACTGCCAGCCGTAAGCAACACCTAATGAATCTTCATACATTTTCAGGTTAGCTTCGCCGCCACCATACGCAGCAGGAATAGAACCGTTGCCTTTCACTTTTTCTTCAAACGCATGCATGTATGCAAATGACAATTCACCTTTATTTGGCAACACGTAAGTAGCACCCAGTGTCAGGTGGTCTTGCACAATGCCTGGCGCAATCACATTAAACAAGGTTTCTGATTTGCGAATTGGTTGGCTACTATGGTTATAGCCTGCGCGTAGTGTTAAGTTATCGCTGTAGGCATAACTTGCGCCCAGTTTTACTGCGGTCACATCGCGCCAAGCAAACCCAGGGCCTTTGCTTGAGCCCAGTAATTGGCCTTGTTGCAACAGATTGTTGATAGAGTTACCCACTGAATCAACATCGCTGTATTTAATGCGCTCTACATCTGCCGCCAGCGTGAGTTGCGGCGTAGCCTTCACGGCCAAACCGATGCCGTAATTTTCTGGGATGTCAAAATCACCGCCTTCAGCAAACAAACCTTTATATTTGTCAAACTTGCGCATGTAGGTTTTGCTTTGGTAAGTTGCGCCCAAGCTTACTGCATCGTTAATTTGCCCAATCCAGCCCACGCGCACGCCTACGCCCGTAGAAGAATCATAGCCTTTGTTGGTGACATTATTAGGCGCAGATGAGCTCTGCTGTGGTGAGCCAACAGGCGCGGCAAAGTTTTGCAAGCCTTTCACCTCAAAGCGTTGATAAGCTAAGTTTAAAGATAAACCCAAAACGTTATTTGGTGTCACTTTCCAAGCCACTGTTGGCGCAATAAAAAGTTGTGCTAAATCCATGCGCGCAGGCGTATTACCAAGCAGTGGAATCGCCTTACTGTAGTCAGTATTCATGCCGCCGTTGCCATAAACGCTGATGCCTAACGATAAAGTGGGTGAAACATCATAATTTGCGCCAAATTCTGGGATGATGAAATTTTCGCTATCATTCGCATCGTACGTGCCATCAAACATCTTGGAGCCGCCAGCCGTGTTCACCAACTCAATTTCACGCTGCGGGCGAAACCAAGTTACCCCAGCATCCACGCGGTTGCCAATTAAGCCCATACCAGCTGGATTCGTGGCGGCGGCCAGCGCATCTTGCGGCAACGCAATGCCCGCGCCACCCATGCCTTGCGCTTTCACCCCGTAACCGTGTGCCAAATAGCCGTCGGTCGCCAAGGCCTGCGTGCTGGCAATCATTGTTAAAAGTGCAAATAAAGCGTTTGAAAGTTTCATGATGTATTTTTATGGATGATTAGAGGCGTGCAATATAACAAACTTGAGATATAAACAAAAATAATATTTTCATATATAAGTTGCATATTTGGTTATATCAAAAGTCATCGTGCGCGTTTGCAGCGGCATATTTTTGCCAAGCTCAAAATACAGTTTAAAAACCACGAAAAATGCCGCAAAAAATCTGGCGCAATATGCAGATAATCTTAATATAATAAATAGTTATATTAAAAAATATATTGCCGAGAGAAAATTATAGGCCTGCAAGCCTCATGCAGACTGGCTTAGCGGGGAGGTAGAAAGATGTAGTGCTAAAAAAGCTGATTTTTCTGCTAAATTTAGCTTATATTTAAGCACAAAAACCGCAAGCCAAAGATTTTGCGGATTTTAAAAACACGCTAAAATGCCACAACTTTGTGAACTTAGCTTAAGCTTGCTCAGTCAATAGTTGCGTTGTTATTAACTTCAAGAAAAATCGCGATGAAACTCAAATTAAACCTATTTAAATTTAAAAATTTGGCTCTGCTTTTGAGCTTTGCGCCGCTAGTTGCATTGGCAAACACCCAAGAATTTAAGTTGGATAACGGCTTAAAATTGATTGTGCAAGAAGACCATCGTTCGCCGGTGGTGGTGTCGCAAGTGTGGTACAAAGCCGGCAGCTTAGATGAGGTGAATGGCAAAACGGGCGTGGCACATGTGCTTGAGCACATGATGTTTAAAGGCACCAAGAAAATTCCGGCTGGGCAGTTTTCGCGCATGGTGGCAGCGGCGGGTGGTAAAGAAAATGCTTTTACCAGCACCGATTACACTTGCTATTTTCAGCAGTTGGAAAAATCAAAACTGCCACTCTCTTTTGAGTTAGAAGCTGACCGCATGGCGAACTTGCAGCTTACCAAAGAGGAGTTTGATAAAGAAATTAAGGTGGTGATGGAAGAGCGCCGCTGGCGCACCGATGATAAACCACAAGCACAAGTAAACGAGCATTTTAATTCTGCAGCTTTTCGCACACATCCGTATGGCCGGCCAGTGGTGGGCTGGATGAGCGATTTAGAAAACATGACGTATGAAGATGCGCAAGAGTGGTATCACCTTTGGTACGCGCCCAACAATGCTGTCGTGGTCGTGGTGGGCGATGTGAAAGCCGATGATGTTTACAAGCTCGCCAAGCAGCATTTTGGCAAAGTTAAGCCGAAAGCGGTTCCCGCGCGTAAACCGCAAGTGGAGCCGCAACAAGTGGGTGAGCGCCGCTTGGTGGTGAAAGCACCGGCAAAATTGCCTTCGATACAATTGGGCTTTCATGTGCCGGTGTTAAACGACTTTGATAAAGATGTTGACCCATACGCCTTGGAAATTTTGGCCAATGTGCTGAGCGGTAATGACTCATCACGTTTAAATCAAAAATTGGTGCGAGAGTCACAAATCGCAGTAGATGTTGGCGCTGGCTATGACATGATTGCGCGTGGCAGACAAGGATTGTTTGAGGTTTCAGGCTCACCTTCAGAAGGAAAAAATGTGGCTGAGTTAGAAACTGCGATATTGCAACAAATTGAAAAAATTAAAGAAAGCGGCGTGACGCAAGAAGAGTTGCAGCGCGTCAAAGCGCAAGTGATTGCGGCTGATGTGTATCAACGTGACTCGATGTTTTATCAGGCCATGCAAATTGGGCAGTTGGAGTTGACCGGTTTTTCATGGAAAAACCTAAAAGACTATCCTGCAAAACTTGGTAGCGTCACATCAGAGCAAGTGCAGGCGGTGGCAAAAAAATATTTGGTCAAAGATAACATGACGGTGGCAACACTTGACCCGCAGCCGATTGATCCGAATGCTAAGCCTCAAGGCAAACCTCACAGCCATTAAAATAAAAATTGAAAATGCGTTGTGATACGGCGTTACTTCACCTCTCGTGTACAAATGCGTACACGTCGAGGCTGTGTGCCTTGTCTCACTTAGCCTTTTCAATTTTAAAATGTGACAGATAGGTAATTTAATTCACCCGTCATACCCGCGTAGGAGGGTATCCAGTTGAAAGAAAAGAGAAAAAATGTTTAAAAATTTAGTTTTTTTATTCGCTTTAGTATTGAGTTTTACCGCCAATGCCGCGGTCAAAATTGAGCATTGGCAGACTTCTAGTGGTGCTCGTGTGTATTTTGTTGAAAACCACGATTTACCGATTGTGGATTTAAGTGTCAACTTTGCCGCTGGTTCAGCACGCGATATGCCTGAAAAATCCGGCACAGCCAGCATCACCCGTTACATGATGACCTTAGGCGCGGCGGGCTTAAATGATGAAGCACTCACCAACAAGTTTGCCGATGTGGGCGCGGTATTGGGCGGCGATTTTGATGCCGACCGCGCCAGTTTGAAACTGCGCACTTTAAGTAGCGCTGCCGAGCAAACACAGGCCTTGGATACATTTAAAAAGATTTTGCACCAACCAGATTTTCCTGAAGCGGTATTAACCCGCGAAAAAGCCCGCATTATTGCGGGTATTCAAGAGGCGCAAACGCAGCCCGAGGCCATTGCTGACAAAGCGTTTTCTACCGCGCTGTACGGCAAACACCCTTACGCTTTGCAAGATAGTGGCACGGAAGAAAGCGTAAAAACCATTACCACTCAAGATTTAAAACAATTTTATACGCAACATTATGGTGCTAACGGTGCGGTAATCGCCATGATAGGCGATTTAACGCGCGAGCAAGCCAGCAAAATTGCTGATGATATTGCTGCCAATTTGCCTAAAGGCGCAAAACCTGTCGCGCTGCCAGCCGTGACTAATCCGCAAGCCGCCAATGTGCAGAAAATCGCGCATCCTGCTTCGCAATCCCACATTTTGTTAGGTTACCCGGGCATCAAGCGTATTGACCCAGATTATTTTACTTTGTATGTGGGTAACTATATCTTGGGCGGTGGTGGCTTTGTTTCACGCCTCACAGAAGAAGTGCGCGAAAAACGTGGCCTAGTTTATAGCGTGTATAGTTACTTTATGCCTTTGCAAGAAAATGGCCCATTTCAAATTGGCCTGCAAACCAAAAAAGAGCAAGCAGATGATGCGCTCAAACTGGTGCAAGAAACGCTGGATAAATTTATTCAAAAAGGCGTGACAGAAAAAGAACTAAAAGCCGCAAAAGATAATATTATCGGCGGTTTTCCTATGCGCATAGACAGCAATGGCAAGATTTTGGATTATTTAAGCGTCATCGGTTTTTACCAACTACCGCTGACGTATTTGGATGATTACAATAAAAAAATTGCTGCCGTAACTACCGCGCAAATCAAAGATGCGTTTAGCCGGCGAATTAAGCCAGAAAATATGGTCACTGTTATCGTTGGCGCGCAATAAAAATATTGCTATTGGCACATTTCGGCGTTGCGCGGTACTCACATCCTCGCCGTACTTCGTGTACTGTCTGCGGTGTTGCGTTCCGTGCGCCTTGAACTGCACTCAATACCAAATTTTTGAAAAGCCACTTTAATTTCATTTTATAAATCATCGCCCTGCGAGCCCCTTAGAGACTGGCTTGCAGGGCATTGCATTTAATAATGAATGCGCACGTGTGTGATATTTCACTATAATGGCCTACTCTAATATTTTTCGCTATTAAGACTTTGCAAAAAACCAAAACCAATCAGGTGCGCCTCAACGCAGGCATATGGCGCAGCCGCATTTTAAAGTTCCCCTATGCGGAAGGCTTGCGCCCAACGCCAGATCGCGTGCGGCAAACCGTGTTTAACTGGCTGGGGCAAGATTTAACGGGCAAAAATTGCTTGGATTTGTTTGCGGGCACAGGGGCGATGGGCTTTGAAGCGCTTTCACGTAATGCAAAAGCAGTCACTATGGTAGAGTTTTTTAAGCCGACATTTTTGGCTTTACAACAGAATAAAGCTGCATTGGCGGCAACATCGGCCAAGATTTTGCATGCAGATGCGATGCAGTTTTTAGCAAACAATACGCAAAAATTTGATGTGATTTTTTGTGACCCACCCTACAATAAAAATTGGCTGGATAAACTCTTGCCATTACTCAGCGCTCACCTTGCCGCCAATGGCGTATTGTACGTTGAGGCGGAATATGTCTTACAAGATAGTGCTATTTGGCAAGTAATAAAACACGGCAAAGCAGGCAATGTTTATTATCATCTGCTAAAATTAGCGCATGAACAAACCAATTAAAGTTGTTTACCCCGGCACCTTTGACCCCATTACCTTGGGGCATGAAGATTTGGTGCACCGCGCTGCACGCTTGTTTGATGAAGTGATTGTGGCGGTGGCAGGCAGCACAAACAAAAATACCGTATTTAGTTTGGAAGAGCGCACCGCTTTGGCAAAAGAAGTGTTCGCAAAATACAGTAACGTGAAAGTGCTTGGCTTTGATGGGCTGCTGATGCAGTTTGTGCAAGACCAAGGTGCGCAAATGGTGATTCGCGGCTTACGTGCGGCGAGTGATTTTGAGTATGAATTTCAGTTAGCCGGCATGAACCGCAAACTCTACCCCAAACTTGAAACTGTGTTTTTAACACCATCTGAAGAGTATATGTTCGTATCATCCAGCTTGGTGCGTGAAGTGGCAAAATTGGGCGGCGATGTACATCAATTCGTTTCGCCCACGGTAGAGGCGGCGATAAAAGGGAAACTCAAGGCGCAATAAAAATGTTGGCAGATGTGGTGGAAATTTGCTTTTGTGAGATAAAACGCAAGGAGCCGCGGAGCGAACGACGCAGGCATATCGAATTGTATAGACGAGGAGTGAGTGAGCACGTGACACAGCGATTTGCTCATAAAACAAATTTATGGCATTGATGATTACTGATGAATGTATAAATTGTGACGTCTGCGAGCCAGAATGCCCCAATGATGCGATATACCAAGGGCAAGAAATTTACGAAATTGACCCGAACAAATGCACAGAATGTGTCGGGCATTACGATAAGCCGCAGTGCCAAATTGTTTGCCCCATTGACTGCATTCCATTTAACCCGAATGTGCGTGAAACCAAAGACCAACTGCTGCAAAAATACTACCGTTTAACGGCGGCCAAAAAATAAAGGATTCATTTATGCGTATGCTTCACACCATGCTCCGCGTAGGCAATTTAGAGCGCTCAATCAAGTTTTATACCGAAATTTTGGGCATGAAAGTGTTACGCCAGCAAGATTTTCCTGATGGTAAATTCACGCTTGCATTTGTGGGTTATGGGGCTGAAAGTGACCATACCGTGCTGGAGCTCACTTATAACTATGGCGTAGAAAGTTACGACATGGGCAAAGCTTTTGGGCATATTGCGCTTGAAGTGGACGATGCTTACAAAGCCTGCGAAGCGGTAAAAGCCGCAGGTGGAAAAGTGGTGCGCGAAGCGGGGCCTATGATGCATGGCACTACGGTGATAGCGTTTGTGGAAGACCCAGACGGCTATAAAGTGGAATTTATTCAAGCGGGCACTTACTAAGGAAAACCTATCTCTTGCGGCGAAGTACGTCGTTGCGCGGTACTCAGAATGCTCATGTACTTTGTGTACACTCCGCTGCTTGCGTGCCGTGCGCCTATGGCGTATGAATCATGTGCTTCAGCACATAGATTCTACGGACATGCCCTTTACGGATAAACTTCATCCACAATAAATAGGTTTGAAAAGGTTTGATAGATGCAAGAAAGTTGGTTTTTATATCTACTCGAATGCAAAAACGGTACTTTTTACGCGGGTATTAGCAATGATGTAGAAGCGCGTTTTGCTGCGCACGCAAGCGGCAAAGGGGCGCGCTACACCAGAGCCAACCCGCCGGTAAAAATATTGGCGAGCAAAGCTTATGCAGACCGCTCAAGCGCCAGCGTGGCAGAAGCGCAATTAAAAAACTTACCCAGAAACAAAAAATTAGCTTTTTTTGATCATAATGAATAAACATGATTTACTATTGGCAGTTGAATCTGCGCTCGCAGGCGAGTGGGATAAATCGCACAAAATCGCGCAAGAGTATTCAGATGTAACTGCCAATTGGATACATGCCGTGCTGCATAAAATTGAAGGTGATGTGTGGAATAGCAATTATTGGTACAACCGAACCGCTGGTAAAAAATATGAAGATTTTAGTGATGCTACCGCCGAGCTAAAAGCGATAAAAAGTTACTTAAACTAAACTTAAAAATTCCCCGAAAAATGTCGAAGCCATTGCCGGAAAAGGTTGAAAAAACCGCTTGGTGGGAAGATAAGACCTCCGATTGGGGTCGCTACATTTTTAACTGGTTTATTGTAATCATGATGGTGATTTGGTTGCCTTTTTTGTTTTCACCAGCCTTTCAATTTGCGCGCAATGTGGTAAAAACCGCGCCTGAAGTTCCGCAAATTTTGGGCGAGCCACTCAAAGATCACGACATCAAAAGTTTTGACGGCTGCCTGTTTTCAGATAAATGCGAAACGGAGTTTGAAATCAGCGGGGCAAATAACAAAAAGAAAATTCTGCTTAACATTGAAAAACGCGACGGTGCGTGGGCGTTGATGAGTGTTAGCGAAATCACCGCTACGCCTTAATTTTACCCGTCAAAAATCCCCCGAGAAAAATCCATGCCTCTGAAAGCCCCATGCAGACTGGCTTGACGGACAGGTGAAAAGATTTGATGTGTTTTTTGGTGAATTTTCCGTTAGTTAAGTTAGTCATAAGCGTGTATGAATATCAACCTGCATATGCAGAAATAACCTTGCGGTCTTTTGGAATAACTATCACGATTAAGCCACCATTCCCGTAAGCATAGTAGCTACCAGGTTTGGTAATAGCTTGGTCAATCATTTCTTTAACGTCTCCGTCAATAGGTATGCCAAAGCCATACCTATCTAAATAATTTTCAATAGACAAAGTGTCAATATTTGATACCGGTTCTTCGCTATTATATCTGGGACCTTGCCATGCATCGCCTAGCTTTATTGGAGTTTCCTCCCATCCGTTGACTTCATGGCCGAAACTATCATGGACATTGGCAAAGTATTCCAAACCTTGCCGCATCATTTTTTGTGCTTGTTCTTCTGGCAATTCGTAAGTAATAAGCCCGGTTTCATTATCACCGGGCATGCCAATACCCCAAGATTCTTCTTTAACGTAAAGTGTTTTTGATACCTGTAATTGTGCCGGAAGGAGATTTAGATGGTGTCGATTTAGAGCATGTTTGTACATGCCATATAAGCATGCGGTGAATATAGCCAGTATGGCGAGGGTGGCAATCGGCTTTTTGATAGCGCTTAGAATTAAACCAACAAAACCCACAACGATAATTAATGCCGCGCTACCAAGAATAAATATAACAGTCATCATTAGGGTTCCTAACTCATTGAGTTTTTACCAAAAAAAACCTTCAGCCCACTTATTTTCTGGTAGCCAAGTCGTTTGATTTTGGTTTGGTGCGTTTACTTTACCTTGCAAAATTTGCGTATTCACTAGCTTTGGTAAAGTTGAAAAAGACACCGCATGAACACCGATTTTTGTGCCAATTTTATTGTTATGCTTGTCCATTAAATTGGCCGGGTGATTTTCATTTTCCATGCAAAAGGTAACGATTTTCACAAATTTTGGTGTGGTTGTATAAGCCACCACAGCGCTGGCCAATGTGTGGCGGTACGCATCTAGCGGGCCGTTTTTGCCGCCGACGAATGGGCTTGTATAGCAATGCCACCAGACATAACTCAGCACAAAGACTGAGTAGAGCGCGGTTAAAATGATACATTGATGCAATATTGTCTTGCTTGATATTTGTATCTTTACCCTAGTTGGTTTGTTCTTAAAAAATAACATAACTTATTCAATATATAAATCTAAAATTGCTTTACTCATTTCAGCGTTAGCATAAATGTTGACTGCGCCACCATGTATAAACTCTTTGGGGTACACCAAAAACTGTTTCGAGACATGAAATTCACGCCCAAGTTTTGGCCGATTACTTACATTATGACTATTCTCGGAAACATCTAATTTTTGGTATGTATAGCCTTTGAATAAAAGTGGAAATTCTTGAGGTGATATTTCGATATAACATGTAGTTAATACGTCAGTAAATCCCCATGATTCACATTCAGTGTTACTTACAGTTAAGGGAACTTCTTTTAGGTTCAGAATTTCTGCCACTATTTTTTTATTTTCCAAGTGATTAAACCAAGAGATTGCTGACCACAGAAATAAAATGCCTATAAATAGTTTGATTGAAATTTGTTTTAGCATATTAGTTCGACGCATTTTGACTTTCTTTCTATCATTGATAGTCTTGCCATAAAAGCAAGACTATCTTTTTTAAGGTTGAAATAGTCAGTACATTGTTAAACCGATGGTTTATTTGTAGCCGTACTATTACTAATTTGGTACCAATCCACTTTGCGGGTGATAATCATTGTCACCGCAAGCAAACCAAACACCAACAAGCTACCCATTAATAAGGCGTTGTCTTCTGACGCTAAAATGCCATACAGCGCGCCGTATAAGGCGGTGAGCAAGCCAGCAAACAGTAAGCCATGGCTTTTGCTTTTTAGTACGTACGTTAGGTAATAACCTAGCAAGCCCACGCAGGCCAAGCTGGCAATGAGGTAAGACGCAGCAAAGCTAATGTGCTCTGAAAGTGAAATGAGTAACAAGTAAAATAATGCCATCGCCAAGCCCACTAGCGTGTATTGCGCAGGGTGAATGCGTAGGCGTTTTAAAATTTCAAAAATAAAGAAGCCCGCAAAAGTTAAGCCGATAAACAATAAGCCATATTTTGTGGCGCGGTCGGCTTGGCTATACACATTAATCGGCTCTACAAAGCCAATAGAGAGTGATTCTAGAGCCGTGTTGCTATACGAAGCCGCAGGGGCGGCGGCTGGTTGGTATCCACCGCGAGCGGCGTCTGCGGCAGCCGAGGCGGCACTACTTGCCACGCTATTGTCATTCCAACGTTGCTCTAACATATTTACCAGCGCAGTTTGGTTGCTGCTAGAAAGTGATGAAACCGCCCATTGTGCTTGAAACCCAGCTGGGGTGATTTTGTGTGTGGGTAAAAAACTGCCGTTAAAATGCGGATGTTGCCAGCTTGATTGCAGCGCGATTTTGTTATTATCGGCAATTGGCGTGAAGTTAAAGTTTTCCATGCCGCGTAAATTGAGCTTAAATTCAAACGTTAAGTTTTTTGTAGCGACCACATCTAATTTACCCAAACTTGCATGAATACCATTCCCCAGCACCGATAAATTGGTCCCTTGTTCAAAAGCATAGGTTTGGCTATTCAGCGTCAGTTCAGGTTTGCCGTTAATGCCGCGCGTGTCGCTAATGCCAATGCTGATGTAGGCGGGTAAAAGTGTTATTTTTCCGCCCTCATGTTGCGGCGTTAATTTGTAATCTGCACCTAAATTAAACGTGCCTTTAATGTTGCCACCAAGCTGATACATCAAGGCTTTGTAAATGCCTAACTTTTTGTATTCATTAGTAAAACCTCCGCTTAGTTCTAAGTCTTCTGGTAAGGCATACACCACATATTCGGCTTTACGTTTTTCAACTTTTTTCACCTTATTCTCGGTAATCGTTTCTTCATATTCTTCAATATACGGAATCGCCAACACAGGCCCAACAATGGTTTGCGCCCCTGCCGAGCTACTGGCAATTTGTTGCTTCACTTGTTCCTGGCGCGCTTGCCGTTCGCTAATTAGCGAGTTGATATACATTACCGCCCAAGACATGACGATGGTCAGCAAAAAAATGCCAATCACCTTAAAAATAAACGCTTTATTCATGATTAACCCCTTAAATAACCCAGAAACCATCTGGTAGTGCTAGCAGATTAAAGCGTGTGTATGAAGTGATGATGCGGTTGTGTGAAGTGAGTGTGAAGTTTTAGTATTTTTTTGCTGAAATTAGCAAAAAAATTGCCCATCATCACTTTAACTGCGCTATAAGCCAATAACCATGCGGATCACAGCGGCATAAAATTTTATCGGAGGTTTTTAAACGCGCAGTAAAGTTAAAATCCGAGCCCTAATCGGATGCTCATCATTTCGATTTGGTCAATAGGCAAGTCTAAAAGATAGCGATCAAACAAAGGTGCAAAAATTGGCATAATTGACGCGAAATATTGCGTAGTGGCAAAAGTGCAAAGTAAGCCCCAAGCCCAAATAAAGGCGACTCTAACATTAGTTTTGTTTAGGTTTAATATTTTTATCAGCCAAATACTTAACCAGCATAGCAATGCAAAATCCAAGGCCAATGGTAGCAGATAAATGTCTTTACCCATTGAAGTGGCAGGAGAATCTGCGTTCCAAGGCAGTGGAAAGCCGAAAAGTATCATTTCCGCATCGTTTTTAAGCTGTAAATGATATTGCGCACTGGGGAAAAACAGCAGCCCAAAGGCGAGAGGAATAAAGCTTAATTGGCGTATAAGCATGGTGCTGTTAGCGCGTAGCCGTACGCACTTAAAAAATTAAATTTGGTTTTGCCAAATAAGTGTAAATAATTAATAGCAAACTGTAATAATGGATTTTGCATAATAGTGGGGTCTAAGTCTAAAAAGCTAGCCTCATATGGTGTGCTTGAATCACTTCTAGCGGTTAATACACTGGCGTGTTGTTGGTCTATAAACTCAAAAATATCGTATTCATAATACCATTTGTAGTGGCCATATTCATCTGCAGCGCTGGCATTGACATGATGTGATACGTTAATCGCAATTTTACTGTTAAATGTTAACTGACTTTGCAACTGAGCTACTCCTGCCTGATAAAATTCAGATTTCGTAGCGTAAAACACTACTGTGAAGTGGTCATGCGGTAGTGTGAAGTGAGTGTGAAGTTTTGCTTGATTTTTGCAGTCGCTACTCTAGTATGTTTGCATGAGTTTAGTTTTAGAAATAGTCGATACTTTTCATGAGGTTTCGCAAGTAGATTGGGATGCGCTGGCGGGCGGTATGCCTTTACTTAGCCATGCTTTTTTAAGTGCGCTTGAAGACTCAAAATCAGTCGGCGCTGGCACAGGCTGGCAACCTTACCCTCTGTTGGTGCATGAAAATAAGCAGCTGGTTGGCGCCATGCCGCTGTATATTAAAAACCACTCTTATGGTGAGTATGTGTTTGATTGGGCGTGGGCAGATGCTTATGAGCGTAGCGGCTTAAATTACTACCCAAAATTATTATCCGCCATTCCATTTTCGCCCATTACCAGTGCAAGGCTAATGGCAAAAAATGCTGAAATTCAAGCTTTGATGTTAGATGCGCTGACCGAAACTATGCACAAACACAACTTGTCATCCGCGCATGTGCTTTTCCCTGATGATGAATCTGCCGCAGCTTTGCAAAAGGCTGGTTGGCTAAAAAGAAACGGTGTGCAATTTAGGTGGCAAAATAAAGGCTATGACGATTTTGAAGGTTTTTTAAACACGCTTAGCCACGATAAACGCAAAAAAATACACCAAGAACGCAAAAAAGTGGCGCAAGCGGGTGTGACTTGCAAGCACATTAAAGGCACAGAAATTAGTGAAAGTGATTGGGATTTTTTTTACAGTTGCTATTGCAACACCTATTTAGAGCATCATTCAACGCCTTATTTAACGCGGGCATTTTTTAGCCAAATCGGCCAAACTATGCCACAAAATATCGTGCTAATGGTGGCGGAAATAGAGGGCAAAGCCATTGCTAGCGCACTTAATTTTTATAACCAAACCACGCTGTATGGCCGCTACTGGGGCGCTATGCAGTTTGTTTCTGGCTTGCATTTTGAGTTGTGCTATTACCAAGCGCAGCAGTTTTGCATTGCTGAAAATATCACTTATTTTGAAGGTGGCGCGCAGGGCGAGCATAAACTCGCGCGCGGTTTTGAACCTCGCCAGACTTGCTCGTATCACAAAATTGCGCAGCCAGATTTTGCAAAAGCCATTGCCCAGTTTTTAGCGCGTGAAGAAGCAGGCATTATCGCTTATACCAATGAGCTTGAAGAACGTGCGCCTTATAAAGCACGCTGATTTACCAAGCAATCTCTTTGCCATCAAAAGCAATAAATTTGCCTGAGTTGCCTAAGTTTAATAGTGCAATCACTGTGCGTAACCCAGCCGCACTTTCGGGCGCGTCTATCAGTCCGTTTGGCCCGCCCATTTCGGTGCGTACCCAGCCGGGGTGCAGCGTTACCACGCTAATGCCGTAAGGTTTTAAATCTATCGATAGATTTTTCATTACCATGTTCACCGCGCATTTACTGGTGCGGTAAATATAACTTTCGCCGCTAGTGGTGTCGTCTATACTGCCCATTTTGCTACTGAGCGTGGCGATTTTTTTGAGCTGACTTTTGCTTAAATGCGTCACAAATGCTTCAGCCATTTTAAGCGGCGCCATGCTATTGACCTTAAATGCATGCGCCCAAGCAGTTTCATCACTATCGCCAAAACTGCTTTCGGGGTAAACGCCGGCATTGTTAATCAGCACATCAATCGGCGTGTCGTGCAAAGTGCTGGCCAAGGTTTCAATCTGCTTAAAATCGCTCACATCTAGCGAAAAAATCTGCACATTGTGATGCGCCGCCGCTAACGCTTGCAAAGCAATGGCTGATTGCGGCTGGCGACAGCACGCCAATACTCGCCAACCCTCAGTCGCATATTGCTTGGCAAATTCCAGCCCTAATCCACGATTTGCCCCGGTGATTAACACGGTAAAAGCACTCATTTTTTTCCTCCGGTAAGTTGTGTGGTAAGTTTGTTAAGGAAGCGCGGAATAAGTCGGCGAACGAGATAAAGTGCGAGGCGCACGGAACGCAGAAACCGAAATAGTACAAGGGGTACAGTGAGGTTTCGAGTACCGCGCTTTGAGGCAATTTGTTCGCATAGACACTTATTCCATGATTCCTTAAGCTTGCTTCACCGCGTGGTTGTAATACGACAGCGCAAAATTATTGATCGCACCTTCGTTAACGATATTGACTGTTTCAATCTCAAAGTTGATGTCGCTGGTGTCTTTTTTCTCCATCGAGCGGTTAATCGCATCGCGCGCCTTGATGATTTGCGTATCGTCAAACGAGTAAAACAAGGGCTTGCTGCCGGCATTGGTTTCTAGCATCAGGCTGTATAAAATCGGCGGGTCGTTTTTAATCTCTTGCCAAACTTTCAGGTGTTTTGACACCGTTGCGGTTTCAAGTCGGTGCAGTTTTTGCGCTTTCTGATAGTGCTGAACATCACGAAAAGCCAAAGCTGCCACCACTAAAGCGGCAGCCAACATGGCAAACATCGGTTCGTTCAAGCCATAATGCACGCCTGCCCAAGTTGCTGCGGCCACGAAAATAATAGTTAAAAAACTCAAGCTGAATTTTGGTGATTCGGCACTTAAACGCGGCTCGGGCACCTTAAACGGAATCTCGCGCTTGCCGATAGATGTGGCGGCGATGTTTTGGATTTGCCAAGTGGTGTCACCACACACGATGACGTGATCGTTGACCCTAAACTGCGTGCTGCTTGCCCCTAAAAATTCGCGATAACCCATGACTTTTTACCTTCAAAACGATGGAAAAACGGACGATAAACTCATGCTAGGCGCTGCGTGTATTGTCACCTAAAACCTTTGCGCATGCAAATGCAGAAAACACATTTTTAAGCAAAAAAATGCCCGAGAAAATTTTATGCCTCTGCATGCCTCATGCAGACTGGCTTGGCGGGGTGGTGAAAAGATGTGATGTGAAAATTACTGTGGTTTTAGCGTGAATAACCAGTGTGTTATTGCCAGAGGCTAGGCGGGTTACCGGCAGCAGTTTCTAAAGGCAGCGCATTTAAAAAGGCAGAATCAAGCTCCGCAAGCTCAACATAAATAATGCTGTCAACCCATTTTTTGCTATCGTAAAGCGACATTTTACTGATGCGAATATACGCGCGGCCATCTTTTTGCCCAAGATAGGTCACTGATTTCATGGTGTGAAGTTGCTCAATCGCAGCATACTCACGCTTAAACTCAGCAGCCGTTACATGCTCAGGCTCAGTGCAAGCTAGCAAACAAAAAGCAAGAAAAATGCTAGTGAAAATTTTTCTCATAATTTATAAAAATTTAGGGGCTGGGGTTAGTTCATGCCGCTTGAGAGGGGTTAGAGCTAACATAGGTATAAACTTTAACATTAGCTTGCCATTAAGTTTGAATAAATAACAGCAGTAATAATACCTCCTAAAATAATAACAGCCCAAATTTTTTGAGTTAGTGCCGTATCATTTGATGTTCCCCACAAATGACTAAGCATGAGAATAGTAGATGTTGTTCCATTTAATGCACCGTAAATTAACGCAAGAACTGAAATAAGACCAGCCCAGAAAAAGAACAAAATGGAAAAGCTTATACCACTCAACTTAAACAAAAAGTAAGGATGCGTTAAATGCCACTTAAACGCAAATTTAAGAACTAGGAACATCGGAAAAAGGAATACAGTGATAAAGCAAAAAAAGAAAGCCAATAAAGCACCAACGATTCTATCGATTATTCCAGTTGGACCATCGTCATAAACTATCATTGCGTAAAAGCTCTAACGTAAAGCAGGCATCCTATTTGACCCTTTATATTGCGTCAAACGGAATTCCTTGTTGATAAATTTGATTAAATTGTATAACAAAATCATATTGTTAATAATTTTTGGCGCTGCCTAATTTTAAAATATAAAACAATCAAATGTTGATTCAACACCATCTGCGCCAAGGTTTGTTAGACCAAGTGCGCGGCAAATTCCGCCCCAAGCTTTACAGTATTCGCTCAGAGTAGGCTTATTTAGAATGGATTAAACGCTACATTTTGCATTTTGACAAGGCGCACCCTAAAGATTTAGCGGCTCTGCATGTTGAGCAGTTTTTAAGCTATTTGACAGTGCAAGACAAAGCATCTGCCAGCCCGTTAGATGCGATGCGTTAAGCGCAAATGTTGTTTATATGCTATTTAATTATAATGAATGAATCTTGTCCGAGATATTTTTATACCTCTGCAAGCCAGTCTGCATAAGGCTTACAAGGGTGGTGAATTGATTTGTGCTGTTTTTAGCGTTATTTTGACATCAATTTAACGTAATGTTGACGTTGTTTTAGGGTTTAACCGCAGCTATTTTTTAGCGTGGCAAAGTGCAAATGCCAAGGCGAAAAATTATGCGCATATTGTGTTTTTAAGATTAAAGCGTATTATAACATTTGTTATAACTTAATCGCACATGTGGAGCACAAAATGCAAGCACTAAAACTCACCCAAATTGGCAATTCTGTCGGCTTAATTTTGCCCAAAGAAGTATTAGCACGCCTGAAGCTTGAAAAAGGCGATACGGTTTTTTTAACCGATGCGCCAGGTAGCGTCACCATTACGCCGCATGATGCAGACTTTGAGCAACAAATGATAGCTGCACGTAAGGTGATGAAATCGCGCCGCGCAGTGTTACGCGAGCTTGCTAAATGACGGATTGGGTTTGGCTGAATAATGCAGTAATTTTGGCCGTGCATGATGAGCAGCTAGCTGAGCACGGCGGCATTTCTGGCATTCGTGACGAAGGAATGTTTTTATCTGCAATGTCGCGCGCACAAAATTTAGCAGCTTATGGGTCGCCTGATTATGCTGAGCTAGCCGCAGCTTATGGTGTGGGCTTAGCTAAAAATCATCCGTTTTTGGATGGCAACAAGCGCACAGCTTTTGTGGCGATGGAGCTATTTTTAATGTTGAACGCGTATGAATTGCTTGCAGACGATGTCAATTGCACGCTGACCATGCTTGCAGTTGCCTCTGGCGATATTGATGAAGTCGCTTTTGCTGCCTGGATACGGCAAAACACCGCGCCAAGGTAGATTTTTTGCATGATTTTTAAGCAGATTAGCCTAAGCTGGTATAAAATGTTATCTAAATAATAGTTGATTAAATTACTACGGATTTCCTCAATGCCAGTTTATCGTTCACACACCACCACCCACGGTCGCAATATGGCGGGCGCACGCGCACTTTGGCGCGCTACGGGTATGAAAGATGGCGATTTTGATAAGCCAATTATCGCGGTGGTTAATTCATTCACCCAATTTGTGCCAGGGCATGTGCATTTAAAAGATTTAGGCCAATTAGTTGCGCGTGAAATTGAAAAAGCTGGCGGCGTGGCCAAAGAGTTTAATACCATCGCAGTGGATGACGGTATTGCTATGGGTCACGGCGGTATGTTGTATAGCTTGCCTTCGCGTGATTTAATCGCTGATAGCGTGGAATATATGGTGAATGCGCACTGCGCCGATGCGATGGTGTGTATTTCTAATTGCGACAAAATCACGCCGGGTATGTTGATGGCGGCATTGCGCTTGAATATTCCCGTGGTGTTTGTTTCTGGCGGGCCGATGGAAGCAGGCAAGGTGAACTGGCAAGGCGAAAACTTAAAGCTTGATTTAGTGGATGCCATGGTGGCAGCAGCAGATAGCAAAGTCAGCGATGCCCAAACTGAAGCAATTGAGCGTTCCGCTTGCCCGACTTGTGGTTCATGTTCAGGCATGTTTACGGCCAACTCGATGAACTGCTTAACAGAGGCTTTAGGCTTGAGTTTGCCGGGCAATGGCTCGGCACTGGCTACGCATGGCGCACGTAAAGCCTTATTTTTACAAGCGGGTCGCTTAATTGTCGATATTACCAAACGCTATTACGAGCAAGATGATGCTAGCGTGTTACCGCGTAGCATCGCCAATATGAAAGCGTTTGAAAACGCCATGAGTTTAGATGTGGCCATGGGTGGCTCAACCAACACCGTCTTGCATTTGCTAGCAGCTGCGCATGAAGCGGGTGTGGATTTCACCATGAGCGACATTGACCATATTTCGCGTAAAGTGCCGTGCGTGTGCAAGGTGGCACCCGCCACGCAAAAATATCACATGGAAGATGTGCATCATGCCGGCGGTGTGATGGGGATTTTGGGTGAATTGGACAGGGCAGGCGTGATTCACCGTGATACACCTACCGTGCACAGCAAAACTTTGGGCGATGCACTAGACCAATGGGATATTAAAGTCACACAAGATGAAGATGTGAAGAAATTCTACCGCGCAGCACCTGCGGGCATTGTCACCACTATTGCGTTTTCGCAAAGTATGCTTTATCCAACGCTAGATGATGACCGCGCAGAAGGCTGCATTCGCGATAAAGCGCATGCTTATAGCCAAGATGGCGGTTTGGCTGTGCTATATGGCAACATCGCGCTTGATGGCTGCATTGTAAAAACCGCAGGCGTAGATGACAGTATTTTAAAATTTACAGGCCACGCACGCATATTTGAGAGCCAAGACGCTGCAGTTGAAGGAATTCTTGCCGATAAAATAGTAGCAGGCGATGTGGTGGTGATTCGTTATGAAGGTCCACGCGGTGGTCCAGGCATGCAAGAAATGCTCTATCCAACCAGCTATTTGAAATCTAAAGGGCTAGGTAAAGCATGTGCATTGTTGACGGATGGGCGCTTTTCAGGTGGTACATCGGGTTTAAGTATTGGTCATGCTTCGCCAGAAGCTGCAGAAGGCGGCGCGATTGGTTTGGTGGAGGAGGGTGATACGATTGAAATTGATATTCCTAATCGCACCATCCATTTGGCTGTGAGCGATGAAGAAATGTCGCACCGCCGTGCAAAAATGGTGGACAAAGGTAAAGATGCATGGAAACCTGTTAATCGAGTGCGCGCTGTATCACCTGCATTGCGTGCTTATGCTGCCATGAGCACCAGTGCGGCACGTGGCGCGGTACGTGATGTAAGCCAAATTGAAAAATAAAAATTGAACATTTACGCAAAGATTCTAGTCTTTAAGTAAAATGGTCAGCATAAGTGGTAAAAAAGTATAATAAACATAATTCTAGGGGAAGTAGGTCGCACTATGTCAGAAAGCAATATTGATTTTATGATCCAGCCGCAATTGCAATTCAGTCAAGACGAGAATGGATTGGAATACATTGAGATTAATAATCCACTTGCAACAGCTAAAATAGCCTTGCAAGGCGGTCATATCATGACATGGCAACCTAAATCACAAGCCGAACCTGTTTTATGGCTGTCATCAAATGCGCGCTATGTAAAAGGCCGTTCCATTCGAGGAGGTATTCCTGTCTGCTGGCCTTGGTTTGGCGCGCACCCAACCGATAGCACTTTATGTCCACATGGTTTTGCACGGGTGATTCCATGGCAATTAGTTGACGCTGACACATTAAGAAACGGGGCAACACGTTTGTTTTTACAAATGATGGAAACTGCAGAGTCTCGTCGTCAACTTTCTTATCCACATTTATTGTCCATGACCATCACCATTGGTGAAACGCTTAAAATAGATTTAGCAACCACCAATAAAGCCAGTCACCCGTTTGTGGTGGGCGAGGCTTTTCATACTTATTTTAATGTAAGCGATATTTCTAACGTGCATGTAAAAGGCTTAGAGGATGCTTTATATTCAGACAAAGTGTTTGGCTATGAGCGCCGAGTAGAAAAAAGTGATGTGCGCTTTAATGGTGAGTTTGATCGCGTTTATCTAAACACAACCGCTGATTGCACCATTGAAGATACTGGCTTAAACCGCCAAATTCGCATTTCAAAATCAGGCAGTCAATCTACAGTGGTGTGGACGCCTTGGGCGGATAAATCAGAACAAATGGGTGACATGGGTGCCCCAGATGAATGGCGCAAAATGGTGTGCGTAGAAACTGCAAATGCATTAGAAAATGCTGTGGTTATTTCTCCAAGTCGTACTCATGTACTTTCGGTGGAATATAGCGTAGAGACTTTATAGCGAATGCCAAATAAATTAGCAGAAGAAACCAGCCCCTACCTTCTGCAACATGCACAAAACCCAGTAGAGTGGTATCCTTGGGGGGAGCAAGCACTTACTTTAGCGCGTGAGCTTAACAAGCCAATATTATTGTCGATTGGCTATTCTGCCTGCCATTGGTGCCATGTCATGGCGCATGAATCTTTTGAAGATGCCCAAACAGCCGCGCTGATGAACACCCACTTTATTAACATTAAAGTGGATAGAGAAGAACGGCCAGACCTTGACCAAATTTATCAAACTGCGCACAATTTATTCACTCAAAAAAGTGGTGGTTGGCCTCTCACCGTATTTTTAACGCCAAACCAACAGCCTTATTTTACCGGTACTTATTTTCCTAAAACTGCGCGCTATCAGCTGCCAGGGTTTGCAGATTTATTACCGCGTGTTGCCGCCTATTTTTATGAACATTCCACAGAAATTGCCAATCAAACCCAGCAGCTAGCGCGCGCATTTGCACGCACTGTGCCCGTGGCAAATGTCATTGTGACCGCGAATAGCGATATTATTCAATCAGCATTTGAGCAGCTACAAAGTCAATTTGATTTTGAGCATGGTGGCTTTGGTAGCGCCCCAAAATTTCCCAATCCAGCCGATGTTACTTTGTTATTGCACCAAGCGCACATTGGCGATAGGCAAGCTGAAGCGATGGCTTTGCAAATGCTCACCGCAATGGCCAATGGTGGTATTTACGACCAACTTGGTGGAGGATTTTGCCGATATTCTGTGGATGATCACTGGAACATCCCCCACTTTGAAAAAATGCTGTACGACAATGGTCAACTTCTTTGTTTATATGCTGATGGCTGGCAGATAAGCAAAAATCCGCGCTACGCTGTGATCGTTGAAGAAACAATTGAATGGCTTATATGTGAAATGCGCTCACCTGAGGGTGCTTTTTATTCATCGCTTGATGCAGATTCGGTGGATGATTATGGCCGCTTAGAAGAAGGGGCGTTTTATGTATGGCAACCTAAAGAAGTTAAAGCGCTACTCACGCCAGATGAATTTATCGTAGCAAGCCGATGTTTTGGTTTTGACCGCGCAGCTAATTTTGAAGGGATTGCTTGGCATCCATATTTAGCGATTGCACCTACTGACGACGAATATGCATTGTTAATGAATGCGCGTACTAAACTTTTTGAAGCGCGCCATAAACGCCCACACCCAGCACGCGATGACAAAATTTTAACCAGCTGGAATGCGTTAGCCATTAAAGGGTTAGCCCATGCTGGGCGCGTTTTTAATCGTGCAGATTGGGTGGAGCTTGCTCAAAATGCAGTTGATTATATCCGTCTTAATATGTGGAAAAATCAAACTTTATTGGCTACCTGTAAGGATGGAAAAGCACATTTAAACGCGTATTTGGATGACTATGCCTATTTGCTTGATGCCTTAATATCCTTAATGCAGGCAGAATATCGCCCAGAAGATATGCAATTTGCGCAAGAGTTGGCTGAAGCACTGTTGCAAAATTTTGAAGCCGAAGAGGGTGGTTTTTATTTTACCTCACATCAACATGAGCAGTTAATTCATCGCCTAAAGCAAGCTTACGACAACGCCACGCCCAATGGCAATGGCATTGCAGCAGTGGCTTTACAGCGCTTAGGGCATATATTGGCTGAGCCTCGCTATTTAAATAGTGCAGAGCGCACCTTGCAAGCATTTGATGTGACGATTAAGCGTAACCCATCAGCTTGTGCAAGTTTAATGCACGCGCTACAAGAATATTTTATGCCGCCAGCCATGGTAGTGGTCAGCGGTGAATATTTGCCGATGCAAGCTTGGGCGGCAGAACTCAACACACTGCATTATCCGCACCACCTATTTTTTTACTTGGATACGTCAAAAATGCAAGCGCAAGAATGGCAAAAGAACTTGCCTGTCATTTTTCGAAAAAAATTAACAAAAACTGTCAACGCAACGATATGCAAAGGCGTTGAATGCTCACAAAGTGTGGATGATTTGGCAAAATTACTTGGTCAACTATAGGCCGAGAATGGCAATAGCCTTGTTACTAGCGTTAATTTTAAGTATCATAGTGGGTTGCATCAATACACAATAATTTTAAGTAAGTTTAGTTTTTTTAAAGCGTTTTTTGGTTACTTTTACATTTGGGTTTTAGGAGATAAGCATGAAAGCATTATTAGTAGCAGTTGCAGCAGTGGGCACATTATTCATGGCGGGTACAGCTTCAGCTGACCAAGCTTTAGCGCAAAAAAGTGGTTGTTTAGCTTGCCACAGCATTGATAAAAAAGTATTAGGCCCATCATACAAAGATGTTGCCGCTAAATACAAAGGCGACAAAGCTGCTGAAGCAAAATTAGTTGAAAAAGTGAAAAAAGGTGGTAGCGGCACTTGGGGTCCTATGCCAATGCCTGCAAATACACAAGTTAAAGATGAAGACATCAAAACTTTAGTTAAATGGGTACTTGCACAATAATTGCTTGACGCTTTAATGTTAAAGCCAGCTCAAAAAGCTGGCTTTTTTATTGGCTATTGACAGCAAAATTTTAGGCAACATTTAGCCACAATTTTAATATACTTCTTTTTGATGCTCTGGAAGCCGCATGGATACTGGCTTGCAGAGGTGTTTTATTTTTACGTGTAAAAATATCCACAATAAATGACTTATTTGATGACTTCAAATAGGTATAAAAATACTGCTAAAATCGCAATCGGGGCAACAATGTTATTGAGAGTGCGCCACCATTTAAAATGGGCATCATTTAAATTTAACTCATCTTGCACATGGTCTTTTTTCATCCAATAACCTGCAAAAATCGCCATCAGTAATCCACCTAGCGGCAATAAAATGGTAGAAGTGAGTTTGTCTAGCGTTTCAAAAATACTCAAGCCAAAAACGATTTTGACGCCTTTCCATTCGTTGAAAGATAGTAATACGGCGACGCCAAGCAACCAAACCATAATGCCTAAGCCCACTGTAGCGCTGGCACGCTTAATTTTGGTGTTTTCAGTAATCCAAGCAATGGCAGGCTCTACCAAAGAAATGGCCGAAGTCCAAGCCGCAAAGGCGACTAACATAAAAAATAAAGTACCAATAAGATTACCCCAAGGCATGTGCCCAAAGGCAATCGGTAAGCTTTGAAAAATCAAGCCTGGCCCAGCGCTGGGTTCTAAATGATTAGCAAAAACTAAGGCATAAATCGCCAAGCCAACCAAAAGCCCAAGCATGGTATCAGCCAGTGCAATATAAACGGTGGTGCGGGCGATGGAAATATCCCGTTTGAGGTAAGAGCCATACACCATGACTGCGCCCATACCCAAGCTAAGTGAGAAAAATGCGTGACCCAGCGCGGATAATACGGCTACAGGGGTGATTTTTGAAAAATCTAAACTGAACATAAACTGATATGCCGCTGCCATATCGCCTACCGACATGCTGTAGCCCAGTAGCACCAACAAAATGGCAAATAGTGCGGGAATCAATATATTATTGGCTTTTTCTAAGCCTGAGTTGACCCCGCGTGCTACAACGCCCATGGTCATGACCATAAAAACGGTATGCCAACACAACAACGTGAGTGGTGATGCTAATAGCGCATCAAAATTTGCGGTAGATTGCGCGCCAGTAACATTAGTAAATACGCCACGCGCTGCTTCTATAATATAGCTTAGTACCCAGCCGCCAATCACGCTATAAAAACCTAAAATCAGCAGACCTGTGACCATGCCCATGCCGCCAAGCCACTTCCAGTGCAGCGAGGTTTTCGCTTCATTAGCAAGTGTTGCCATGCCATCCAGTGGGTTTTTCTGTGCGCGTCGCCCCAACAAAATTTCGGTCATCATCAACGGAATGCCTACAAAAAAAATGCAAGCAATAAACACCAGCACAAACGCACTGCCGCCATTCACGCCTATCATATAAGGCAGTTTCCAAATGTTGCCCAAGCCAATGGCTGAGCCAGCGGTGGCAAGCATAAAGGTCCAGCGGTTTTTCCATGCACTTCTGTGCGCCATAACGAAGCGTTCCTATTTTTTTAAACTAGAAAAATACCGTTGCGTTTCTTGTTTGATAATGGGCGAAAGCCATAGCAAGCCAATTAAATTTGGAATCGCCATCATGCCGTTCATTAAGTCTGAGAAATTCCATACAAATTCTAAGCTCATCATCGCGCCCACCATCACCGCCACGGTAAAAAATACGCGATAAATTTTGATGGATTTTTCACCAAATAAATATTCAATGGCTTTTTCACCGTAGTAATTCCAGCCAATCAAGGTGGAATAAGCGAATAATGCAGTGGCAACAGCTACAATCACGCTGCCTGTGCTGCCTAGTGTTTCTGCCATGCTCACGCTGGTGAGCGCATCTGCTTTCACGCCTTGTGTCCAACTGTTGGCTGTTAAAATCACTAGTGCTGTCATGGTGCAAACCACTAAAGTGTCAATAAACGTTTGCGTCATGCTCACCAACGCTTGTTTAACAGGGTCATTCGTGCGTGCAGCGGCGGCGGCAATCGGCGCAGAGCCTAAGCCTGATTCATTTGAAAACACCCCGCGTGCAATACCGTAACGCATGGCAGCAGCCACTGTTGCGCCTAAAAATCCACCACTGGCAGCACTTGGTGAAAATGCACTACCAAAAATCAAGCCGAATGCGTGCGGGATTTCACTAGCATTGAGCGCCAACACCCACAAGCTTGCGCCAACATACAAGCCTATCATCAATGGCACAAGGTAAGAGGTGAATTTACCGATGGTGCGTATGCCACCCAAAATGACCAAACCTGTCATGAGTGTTAGCACAATGCCTGTGGCAACAGTAGGAATTTGAAAAGTGCTTTCAAAGATTTTAGCGGTAGCGTTGGCTTGCGTCATATTGCCAATGCCAAATGCGGCACACGCGGTAAAAATGGCAAACAACGTGCCCAGCCAAGGCAAGCCCACGCCCTTGGCAAGATAATACATGGGCCCGCCACGCATGCCATGCGCGCCTTTTTCACGATATTTTACGGCCAGAACAGCTTCAGAATATTTAGTCGCCATGCCAACCAAGCCCGTCATCCACATCCAAAATACCGCGCCTGGTCCGCCGAGCGTAATAGCAGTCGCAACCCCAACAATATTACCAATACCTACTGTGGCAGCCAGTGCCGTCATCAGCGCGGCAAAATGGCTAATGTCGCCCTCGTGATGGTGATCTTTATGAAAAATGAGTTTAAATGCGTGTGGCAAAGCGCGAAATTGCATGCCTTTAAGAATAACCGTCAGATACAACCCTGTGCCCACCAGTAGCACCAGCATGGGCGGCCCCCACACGATGTTTGAAAGTGAACTGACTAAATTTTCTAGTGCTTGCATAGTGGTATCCCCTTGCTTAAATAGTAGCAGTCAGGGTGATAGTTTGCAATGTTTAAAATTGGGCTAAAATCGCCCGAGAAAAAATATCTGCCCTGCAAGCCAGTCTGGATGCGGCTTCCAGAGCATCAAAATGATTTGTGTGAAATTTTCGGGTAAAAATAGCTAAATTTTTACCTATTTTTCAGCAAAAAAATGCTAGCTAAAATGTCTTTTCAGCACTTCAAACATATAGGTATGGTCTAGCACGCCAGCACTCTCGCGGATGCTGTGCATCGCCCACATCGGGCAGCCTACATCCACACTTGGCACACCCAAGTTGGCCGCAATCATTGGGCCTATCGTGCTGCCGCAGCCTAAATCAGTGCGGTGCGCGTATTGCTGATAGGGCACTTTTGCACTTTCGCACAACTGTATAAAACGCGCGGCGGTGTCGGCATTGCTGCTGTAGCGTTGATTCACATTGGTTTTAATCACCACGCCGTGGTTGACCTGCGCGTGGTGGCACGGCTCGTAAGCATTGGGGTGATTTGGGTGAAAAGCGTGCGCCATATCTGCGCTAATAAAAAAACTATTCGCCAGTGCGCGACATTTTTCTTCTTCAGATAAACCTTGGTTTGCGGTGATGCGTTGAATCGTATCGGCCAAAAAACTGCCGTTTGCGCCAGTGGCGCTTTCACTACCAACCTCTTCGTGGTCAAATAGTGCGCAAAGGCTTGTGGAGCCAGAGTTTTTGCTGGCGACTAATGCTTCAATCGCGGCATGGCATGAGGCTAAATTATCCAGTTGGCTGTTGGCAATATAGGCTTGGTCTTTACCCCAAAATGTGCCTTTTTGCGTGTCAAACACATTGAGTTCAAACGTTAAAATATCTTCAATTTTAACTTTTAATTCAGCGGCAATGTGCGCTAAGAATTGTTGTTCGGCTTCAATACCCACATCACTTTCGCCAAAAATCAGTGGCAATTCAGTTTGCTTGTTTAGCACCAAGCCTTTGTCATTCACTTCGCGGTTCATGTGAATTGCCAAGTTGGGCAAACGCAGTATGGCATCATCGAATTTAACTAAACGTGCCTCAAAGTCTGATGTTGTGCGCACCATCACACGGCCTGCAATGCTTAAATCGCGGTCGGTGAAGGTGGCTAAAATGGGACCGCCATACACTTCAACACCGATGCGTAGTAAATTGTTAGTGCTATACGCTGCGTGCGGCTTTAAGCGCAAACTAGGTGAATCCGTATGTGCCCCCACCATGCGAAAACCTGTTTCAAGCAACGGTTTTTGCCCAATGGTGAAAGCAATAATAGAAGCGTCACAACGCGTGACAAAATAACGACTTCCCGCTTTTAGCTGCCAGCTTTCCGTTTCATTCAGTGCAATAAAGCCTTCTGCGATTAAGCGTTGCTGAGTGGTGTGAACAGCATGCCAAGGGCTAGGGCTGGCATCAATAAAGTGGAGTAAATCTTGCGCAAACGCGTGCGTATTTGTAGTCATTTTCATGGTTGTTTTTCTTCAATCGCAGTTAGAGGCGGTTTTCTATCACCCCAGCCAGTACAAGTTTCACCATTGGCCTCAACAATCACATGTGCATAATAAGGCTCATCTTCATTATGCTTACTTGTGATTCGCCAATAATGTGCAACGCCGATAGGTTCATCAAAAGCACCAAGGTAAATTAAATCATTCGCTTGCAGCGCACCTTGTTCAAATAAAGTTTCGCCAAATTCTCGGCGCAAATAGCGCGGCAGTTCGCGTTCAGTTTCTTCATCTAAACCGGTTTTGCCAAACCAATCCGCAGTTTCTGTAGTTGCATATTCTTTATCCACCAATGCCATGCGCGCTTTTACTGCAGAACGGAATTTCCATGTGACAAAAATGACAGTGAAAATGGCCAATGCGCCGATAGTGGCTAACAGTTTGATGAGAATATCCACGTTTTCGTAAGTCTTTGTTTAACCTAACCAATTTTTTTCAATTAAAAAATCTGTATAAAGTTTGGCTTCAGCGCTACCAGTCTCAGGTTTCCAGTCATAACGCCATTTCACAATCGGTGGCATAGAAAGCAAAATAGATTCGGTGCGGCCATTGGACTGCAAGCCAAAAATGGTGCCACGGTCAAAAATCAAGTTGAATTCGACATAACGGCCACGACGGTAGGCTTGAAAATCACGTTCGCGCTCGCCGTAAGGGGTGTCTTTGCGGCGTTGCACAATAGGCAAATACGCGTTAAGAAAGGCATCGCCAACCGCTCGATGAAAAGCAAAGCATTGTTCAAACCCCAATTCACTGAAATCATCATAAAAAATACCGCCGATTCCGCGCGGTTCTTTGCGATGCTTCAGGTAAAAATATTCATCACATTCTTTTTTGAGTTTTGGGTAATAGTGTTCGCCAAAGGGTTGTAAGGCATCACGACATACACGATGGAAATGGACACAGTCTTCTTCAAAACCGTAATAAGGGGTTAAATCCATGCCGCCACCAAACCACCAAATATCTTGTTCACCGGCATTTTGTGCTTTAGCCACGAAAAAACGCACATTCATGTGCACGGTCGGCACGTAGGGGTTGCGCGGATGAAACACCAGTGAAACACCCATTGCCTCCCACTGCCTGCCGGCAGCCTCTGGGTGCGCCACACTGGCTGCGGGCGGCATTTTACTGCCTTTGACGTGTGAAAAACCAATGCCCGCACGCTCAAATACGTTACCTTCTTCAAGCATGCACGAGTTGCCACCACCGCCTTCGGGGCGCTGCCAACTATCTTGTAAAAAGTTTTTTCCATCAACAAGCTCTACGGCTTCTACAATGCGGGCTTGCAAGCCTTGTAAGTATTCAAAAACGGCGGTGGTGTTAATCATCTGGGATTGAATCATTAGGTTCTCTATTTGCGAATAATTTTGTCAGAAATTAAATCTTGTATGCGCGACGGTTTGCGCCAATGCCCAATTTTACCGTGAATAATACGTACCCGACCAGCAAATTTGCGCACGCAAGCTTGATGAGTTTTTATGGCTTTTTGCCCGCTGATATTGGCGCTGGTCGAAATCAACACCATACCAGCAAACTGGCAAAGCTGGCGTGTGGCTGCAAGCGCAGGTACGCGCACAGCAATCGTGTCGCGCCCACCTGTGAGCGCGGGCGAACAAGCGTTATTGGCAGGCACTAGCCAAGTGTGTGCGGCAGGCCAAGCACGGCGCATTTTGTGGTGCTGCTGCGGCGTTAAAGGCGCAATAAACGGGGTAAGTTGCTGCGCTTTGCTACCAATTAAAATTAAGCCTTTTGCGGCATCGCGCTGCTTGAGCTTGAGCAGCTTTTGGATGGCTTTTTCATTGCGTGGGTCGCAACCCAAACCAAAGCATGACTCGGTGGCATAAGCAATTAAACCGCCACGTTTTAGCCAAGTATTTAAAGTTGAGTGCATGAGGTTGATTGTATCAGCGCGTCGCGTGGCGTTGAGCAAAAACCAAAGAAAATTTTAGGGGTAAAAATGAGAAATTTTGGCAGTAAAACCTGCCGAGAAAAAATAATGCCTCTGGAAGTCGCATAGAATATGGCTTGCAGAGGTGGTGAAAAGATGTTGTGTTAAAAAACGCTGTTTGGCAGGTAAAATTCAACCAGATTTTTTTACAAAAAAAAGTCAGCTTATTTTTGGGTTTGTTGAGAAAGTTGCAGCAAAAATTGCTCAATATTCCATTCACAACCAGCACAGCCAGAAAGCGCGCCAGTCTTTCTTGAAATTGCATCTTGATCTAAACCTTGCAAAAACAGGGCTTGGATTTGCGCGCGTGTGGTGCCAGAGCAATCACAAATCACTTCGTCGAGGTCATTTTTAATCGGCTTCGTCATCGGGCTTGTTTTTGAGGTAACGTGGCAAAGCAAAAATCAGCAAAAGAACGACCACCAGTAAAATGATCAGTTCCATCTTGCTGACTCAAACTAACCTTTAATGGCGCGATAGCCAATATCGGTGCGGTATTGCGCACCATCAAAGTGGATATTCGCAGCGATTTTATAGGCTTGCTGTTGCGCGAATTTGACTGTTTCACCCAGCGCAGTCACACATAAAACACGGCCACCACTGGTGACTACTTTACCGTCTTTAAGCGTTGTCCCTGCGTGAAACACATGCGCATCCACTAGGTCTTTTGGCAATCCAGTAATTTCATCACCTAATTTTGGCGCGTCTGGATAATTGGCAGAGGCCATCACCACCCCAAGCGCGAAACGTCTATCCCACTCAGTTTCAGCCTGATTGAGCGTACCATTGACGGCATGCTCCATGAGCCCGACTAAATCAGTTTTTAAGCGCATCATAATCGGCTGCGTTTCGGGGTCGCCCATGCGGCAGTTAAACTCTAATGTTTTTACTTCGCCATTGGGTGAAATCATTAACCCAGCATATAAAAATCCCGTGTAGGGAATACCGTCTTTAGCCATGCCCTCTACAGTTGGGCGAATAATCTCGCGCAAGGCCTTGGCGTGAATTTCTGGCGTAACGCAAGGCGCGGGTGAATAAGCGCCCATGCCGCCTGTATTGGGGCCTAAATCGCCATTCAATAAGCGTTTATGATCTTGACTAGTCGCGAGCGGCAAAATGTTTTTACCATCCACCATCACCATAAAACTCGCTTCTTCGCCAGTTAAAAACTCTTCAATCACCACGCGCGCACCAGCATCGCCGAGTTTGTTGTCAGATACCATGGCATCAATGGCCGCGTGTGCTTCATCAGCAGTCATCGCCACCACTACACCCTTGCCAGCAGCCAAACCATCGGCTTTAATCACAATCGGTGCGCCGTTGCTGTTCACATAATCGTGTGCTTTTTTGGCGTCGGTAAAAGTTTCATATTTAGCCGTTGGAATGCCGTGACGCACCATAAACGCTTTGGCAAAATCTTTAGAGCTTTCTAGTTGTGCCGCCGCTTTTGTTGGGCCAAAAATTTTCAAATCCGCCGCACGGAAAGCATCCACCACGCCTTGGCTAAGCGGCGCTTCTGGACCGACAATGGTGAGATGAATGTGTTCGTCTTGGGCAAATTTTACAAGCTCATCTACTTTGGTAAATGGCACATTCACCATATCTGGGTTGGTAGCTGTTCCGGCGTTGCCAGGCGCAACATAGACACGGCTTACAGCCTTATTTTGCGCTACTTTCCATGCAAGTGCGTGCTCACGTCCGCCAGAACCAATCACTAGAATTTTCATAACTATCTAACACCTTGAGAAATTGTCGCGAGCGGTTTATAGGCAAGAAGCTGCACAGCGAAATACGAGACATACCGCAGTTGGTAGGCGAGAATTGAGCGAGCATGCGACACAGCCAATGAATCGCGTAGTAAATTTATCATGGTGTTAGTGCCTAAAATGGCGAATACCAGTCACAACCATCGCTAGGCCACGCTCGTCTGCAGCCGCAATGACTTCTTCGTCACGCATACTGCCACCTGGGTGAATCACACAGCATGCACCGTTGTCAGCCAGCACATCCACCCCATCACGGAATGGGAAAAACGCATCAGAGGCGACCACGGAGCCTTGTAAGCTTAAACCGGCATTTTGTGCCTTGATGGCGGCTATTTTGGTGCTATCTACGCGGCTCATTTGGCCTGCGCCCACGCCCAAAGTCATACCATTGCCGCAGAAAACAATCGCGTTGGACTTCACATATTTCGCTACATTCCAAGCAAAAAGCAAATCTTGCATTTGTTGGGGTGTAGGTTTTAGCTTGGTCACTATTTTGAGATCTGCCATTTGTATGTCGTGGTTATCTGCTGTCTGTAACAAAATGCCAGAACCCACTCGCTTAGAATCTACCGCATTGCGGCCTTGCTCCCAAGCGGTTGCTCCGCCAGTAGGCAAGGCAATTTTAAGTACCCGTACATTGGCTTTAGCACTAAAAATCGCCAATGCTTCAGGGGTGTAGTCTGGCGCAATCAATACTTCAACAAATTGTTTGCTCACGGCTTCAGCACCTGCACCATCGAGCGTGCAGTTAAAAGCAATAATGCCGCCAAAAGCTGAGGTTGGGTCAGTTTTAAATGCTTTAGAATATGCTTCTAATGGAGTTACGCCGAGAGCCACACCGCATGGGTTGGCATGTTTGACAATCACGCAAGCATTGCCTGTAAATGACTTTACCGCTTCCCAAGCGGCATCGGCATCGGCAATGTTGTTGTAGCTTAACTCTTTGCCTTGTAGTTGTTGCGCAGTAGCTAAGCTGCCTGGCGCTGGGTACAAGTCACGATAAAACGCAGCTTGTTGGTGTGCGTTTTCACCGTAGCGTAAGTCTTGCATTTTGACAAAACTGCTGTTCATTTGTTCTGGGAATTGGTTGGCAACAGGCTTGCCAGCTTGCTCGGTTGCATCAAAATCAATTGCAGATAAATAGTTGCTAATCGCGGCATCATACTGCGCGATGCGATTAAACGCTGCGACAGATAATTTGAAGCGCGTAGCTTTAGAAACCTCACCTTTATTGGCTTGTAGCTCTGCAGTCACTGCGGAGTATTGTGCCGCATCGGTGAGTACGGCAACATCATTCCAGTTTTTTGCCGCAGAACGCACCATAGCCGGTCCGCCAATATCAATATTTTCAATAGCATCTTCTAGCGTGCAATTAGGCTTGCAAACAGTTGCTTCAAACGGATATAAATTGACCACTAATAAGTCAATATTGGAAATATTTTGTGCCTGCATGGCGGCCACGTGTTCAGGCAAATCGCGTCTGCCTAACAAGCCGCCGTGCACTTTAGGGTGCAAAGTTTTAACGCGACCATCTAACATTTCAGGGAACCCCGTGTAGTCGCTCACTTCAATGACAGGAATATTGTTTTCGCGGAATAATTTTGCCGTGCCGCCAGTAGATAAAATTTCTACATTCAATTTGGTGAGCGCAGTAGCAAGCTCTAAAATACCAGATTTATCAGAAACGCTAATCAGCGCACGTTTAATGACCGCCATGTTACTCTCTTAAAGAAATGAAAAGTTATTCGAGGTTGTACTGCGCCATTTTTTTGCGCAATGTATTACGATTTAAGCCCAAAATTTCGGCAGCCTTGCTTTGGTTACCACCCACTTTTTTTAATATATATTCCAGCATAGGTTTTTCAATGCTATGCAACACCATGTCATAAATAGCATGCGGGGTTTCGCCATCCAGATGAGAAAAATAGGCATCTAAAGATTTTCTAACGCTGTCAGCAAGCTCGTTTGGCATCTCAATCAAGCCGCTAGGGCTTCTCCTGCGTCAATGTCTTGCTCAATATAAACTAAGCGTTCGCTACGCGTTTTTTGCTCGGCAAAAAAGTCGTTAATCGCACCAAGTTGTAGCTCAATGGTTTGTAATGTATTCATGTTGTGTCTAAAACTAGCTGAACCAGCTAAGCCTTTGGTGTACCAAGAAATATGCTTACGTGCCATACGCATGCCAGTTAAGTCACCATAAAAATCATATAAATCATGCAGATGGGCTAACATCACAGCGTGAATTTCATCTACTGTCGGTGGCAAAAGATGCGTGCCTGTTTCTAAGTAGTGCGCAATTTCTCTAAAAATCCATGGCCGGCCTTGCGCTGCGCGACCTATCATTACTGCGTCTGCGCCTGTGTAATCGAGTACAAACTTGGCTTTTTCTGGCGTGGTGATGTCGCCGTTGGCAATCAGTGGAATTCGAATCGCTTGCTTCACTTGCGCAATGGTGTCGTATTCCGCTTCACCTAAATACGCGCAAGCTCGAGTGCGGCCGTGCATCGCTAACGCTTGTACACCAATATCTTCAGCCATTTTGGCTATTTGCACTGCATTACGGTTTTGTTTATCCCAGCCTGTGCGAATTTTTAGCGTCACAGGCACATCTACAGCATTTACCACTGCACGTAAAATTTGCGCGACCAGTGGTTCATCTTTAAGGAGAGCGCTACCTGCCATCACATTACAGATTTTTTTAGCCGGGCAGCCCATATTGATGTCAATAATTTGTGCGCCATTATCTACATTATGTTTGGCGGCTTCTGCCATCATTTTGGGGTCTGCACCGGCGATTTGCACAGAAATCGGGTCAACTTCGCCTGCATGATTGGCGCGACGCTTGGTTTTTTCGCTGCCATATAACAGTGAGTTTGAAGTCACCATCTCTGAAACGGCCAAGCCTGCGCCCATTTTTTTGCACAATTGGCGGAAAGGGCGGTCTGTAACGCCAGCCATAGGCGCAACTACGAGATTATTTTTTAAAATGTGATTGCCGATTTGCACAGGTTTTTAATGCGTAACGAGAAAGTTGCCTATTTTATACGCAATTGCCTGCTTAGAAAACATGAATTTCGCTTTTGGGCATACAATTTGTTTTGGCTACTTTTTAACAAAACGCTTATGCAAAAAATCTCGACCACCCACATTGCTTTTGCCAGCTTTATCGGCACGGCCATTGAATTTTACGATTTTTATATTTATGCCATGGCGGCTGCCTTGGTGATTGGCGAAGTGTTCTTTCCCGCCAGTAATCCTGCCGCACAGTCGCTCAATGCATTTTTAACCTTTGGTATTGCCTTTATTGCGCGCCCACTTGGCGCCATTGTGTTTGGGCATTTTGGCGATAAAATTGGTCGTAAAGCCACGTTAGCCGCTTCGTTGCTGGTGATGGGTGTTTCAACGCTATTGATAGGTTTGCTGCCCGGCTACGATACGCTGGGTACACTTGCGCCAATTGCCCTGTGTATTTTGCGCTTTGGGCAAGGCATAGGTTTAGGCGGCGAGTGGGGCGGGGCGGCCTTACTTGCTACCGAGCACGCGCCAGCGGGTAAGCGTGGCTGGTTTGGCATGTTTCCGCAGTTGGGTCCGTCAGTGGGGTTTTTATTTGCCACGCTGAGTTTTTTAGGATTATCTTTATGGCTCACCGAAGCTGAGTTTAAAAGTTTTGGTTGGCGCATCCCGTTTATTTTGAGCGCTCTGTTGGTAGGTGTAGGTTTATATGTGCGTTTTAAATTGGCAGAAACGCCAGAATTTGCACAAGTTTTGGCACAGAAAAATACGCATGCTACCCCCATTAAACCTTTATTAAAACAACATGTTAAGCCAGTTTTTCTCGGCGCATTAGCCATGGTGGTGTGCTATAACTTGTTTTATACCGCCACCGTTTTTTGCTTGAGTTATGGCACAAAAGTGCTGGGCATCGCTCGGCCGCAATTTTTAGAGATGTTATGCGTGGCGGTGCTTTTTATGACACTCTCCACGCCAATTTCGGCAAAATTGAGCGATAAATTCGGTCGCCGCCCAGTGTTAATGTTTAGTGCGTTTTGCGCCGTATTAGCCGGATTTGCATTAAACCCCTTATTGGCGAGCGGAAGTTTGCTGCAAATTACGCTGTTTTTATCACTCGCACTATTTTTAATGGGCGCAACTTTTGCCCCGATGGGCGCGTTTTTGCCAGAACAGTTTCCTGTTGCAGTGCGCTACACAGGCGCGGGCTTGGCCTACCAACTGGGCGGTATTTTGGGGGCATCGTTTGCGCCGAGTGTTTCGCAATTATTGGTCAATGACGGTGGTTTAATTTGGGTGGGTTATTACGTTTCAGGCATGGCGGCGATTAGTTTTATTGCAGTATGGTGCATGCGTGAAACTGCCAAAAATTGAGCTGATTAAATCACGTTTTATTTAAGCAATTTTCGCCCGAGAGATTTTTATGCCTCTGAAAGCCGCATAGATACTGGCTTTCAGAGGTACTGTTAGGAAGATGAGCTAAAAATCGGGTTTTGTTAGCACTTCTAATCGCGCTAAAAAATGCATGGCATGGCTGCGATTTTCACCACACATTTCAACATTGGGTTGCAAGCCACCACAAAAATCTGGTCGCTCGGGTTTGCCAAAAATCATGCAACGATTTTCACTATCTAATTGAACGCAGCGCACCCCCGCTGGCTTGCCATTTGGCATGCCGGGGATAGCACTATTGATGCTGGGGGCGGTGCAACAGGCACCGCAGTTAGGGCGGCATTGCATAGGTTAAAAAGTATATTTGGTTGTGAGGACTGGCAAATTGTCGCATAATGCTAACTATGTAGCCTAGACATATTCACAATGCCGATATGAAGTTAATCGGTTAAAAACTCAAAAAACCAATGGTTGACTCACAACACACCGTAACAATTCAAGCAGAAAAATTTGCAGAGATGTTGCAAATTAATGGCAAGACTTTACTTGCCAATACACTGATTGCTTTGGTGCTAGCTTATATGTTGCGGGGGGCGATTTCACACAATATTTTATGGGCTTGGCTATTTGCAACCTTATTGGTTAATTTGGCTAGGGGAATCGCCGGGCATTATTGGGCAAGCTATACGCAAGATGAGGCTGCTAACGTTTTTGGTCGATTAAAACAATTTCGTTTTGGCGTGTTTGCTAGTGGCTTGCTTTGGGGTTTGGTGGGGCTGCTGATGTTTACCTCGGTAGAGTTTCAGCACAAAATGCTTGCCATCTATTGCCTTGCAGGCTTGTCTGCGGGTGCGGCGGTTTCTTACTCTATAGACCGTTATTCTGCGTATATTTCCATTTCTTGTATTTTAATTCCTGCGTTATTGGGCATGTATTTGTCTGGCAACGAAATTTTTATTGCGATGGGCGTATCAGGGACGCTCTACATTATTTTTATGGCGGCAAGCATTAATAGCATGCACAATCGCCTAACCGAAAGAATTAAATTAAGTATTGAGGCGGTTGATAGAGAAGCTGCAATTAAAAAACTGGCGTTTTATGATGAGTTAACAGACCTCCCCAATAGGCGCTTACTGATTGATAGGCTTAGCCACGCATTAACAATTAGTGCCCGCACTGGCAAACGAGGCGCCATATTGTTTTTAGATGTAGATGATTTTAAAAAATTAAACGACACGCTCGGTCACGATATGGGTGACTTGCTACTCAAGCAACTATCAGAGCGGTTGTTAAGTTGTGTACGTGAAAGTGATAGTGTTGCCCGACTAGGGGGCGATGAGTTTGTTGTGATGTTGGAAAACTTAAATGCAGACTACCATATCGCCCTTACACAGGTTGAGCAAATTTGTAAGCAAATTATCAGCACTTTAAATCTACCTTACAAACTGAATACTGAAGAGTATCAATGTTCATCTAGCATTGGTGTTGCCATGTTTGGGGAGCACGGAACAACCTTTGAGGGCTTGTTAAAAAATGCAGATACTGCCATGTATGAGGCCAAAAAAGCGGGTAGAAATTTACTGCAAATATTCAGCCATGAAATGCGGCGGTAAAGGTAATTAAGTATTTTCCCAAGGGTAACCTAGCGCCGAAACACCAGTTTTCAAATATTCCATCGCCAATTTAACCTGCCCACTTTCGCCTTTCATGCCTAGCTCTGTGGTGCGACGTTGGTTGCTTCTAGGCAAGCTAAATAATTTTAAGTTTGGGTATTTAGCGAGCATCGCATTCATTAAATCAATCAAATCACTTTCGCCTGCTTCTGTTACCAAAATAGATTGCTCTAAATAATCTTGGCTGTGAAATAAATGTTGGTAGTACGTTTCTAGCACCCATTCCACCATCGGGTGCGCCATTTCAGGAAAGCCCGGCACAAAATAATGCTGGTTGATTGAGAAGCCAGCCACGCGGTTAATCGGGTTGGGGATTAGCGCACACCCTTGCGGAAAATCCGCCATCAGCACGCGCTTGGGGTAAGCGCTATCGCCATATTGCGCTACGATTTCTGCCACCGCGCCCGCATGGCGGGCTATGGGCACCCCAGCCGCATCTGCCGCGCACTGACGTGTGTAATCGTCTGGCGTAGCGCCAATACCACCAAAACTAAACACAATATCGCCGCGCGCCATGCTTTGCTTAAGGTGCTGCGTAATTTGCTCAGGAATATCGCCCAAATAATGCGCCCAACTTAACTGTAAACCGCGCGCAGAAAGCAGGGCAATCACTTTGCTTAAATGTGCGTCTTGGCGTTTGCCAGAGAGAATTTCATCGCCGATGATGTAAATGCCAATATTTATCATAAAGATAAGTTATTTATAACCGTTAATTAAGCCTATGGACACAGCAGTAAAGCACATTATAGACAATGAAAGGCTCAAAAGGCTACAGACTCAGAATGTAAAGTCTGTATTGTCGAGCGCTTTACTTGGTTGGCTGTTAATGTTTACCCAAGCGCACGAAACAAACATACCTATAGCAAATATTTACTTGTGGAGTTTTCTGCTGCTAATGATTAGCGTGGCGCGTCTGGTGGCTTCACTTTATTTTAAAAAACACCCTGTCATTTCAGTTGAGCAAAATACGTTTAGGCTCAATATGTTGCGGGCAGGCGTCATTGTCACTGGGGTATGTTGGGGCGCAAACCCCTACTTAGCGGGTGAGCACCAAAGCATACAGCTACTGTTTTTTAGCTCTTTTATCATTGCGGGTATGTCTTCAGCTGCGGTTATCGCTTATGCAATCGATAAACCAAGTGCGCTCGCATATATGTACTTTGCCGTCATTCCGTTGATTGTTTATTTTGTCATCATTGGCACGCCCCAAACCTTAGTGATGGCATTTGCTGGGGCAATCTTCGTGTTTTTTATGGTGTATAGCATTCATGAGCTAAACAATCTTTTGGTTGAAAATATTATGCTTAGAATCAAGGCTGAGCAATTTGACGAACAAATTAGGCAAATGGCCTATTACGATGCATTGACCGGCCTACCTAACCGACGATTGTTGCAAGATAGCTTAGACCATGCACTCAGCATTCATAAGCGCCACCTCATGAGTGGCGCTGTGATATTTATTGATTTGGACAACTTTAAAAAACTGAACGACACTCAAGGGCACGAAATGGGCGACTTGTTACTTAAACAAGTCGCAGACAGGCTTAAAGGAGTCATTCGGGAAAGTGATTTGGTTTCACGCCTTGGGGGCGATGAATTTATCATTTTGCTTGAAAATCTCAGCATGAACGCAGAAATAGCAGCCAACCAAGCCAAAGAAGTTGGTAATAAAATTCTTAATGAATTTAACAAGCCATACCAAATCAACCAAGAACCCTATTTTGTGTCGCCCAGTATAGGGATTGCCCTTTTTCCCACACATGGCAAAACCCATGACGATTTACTAAAACACGCAGACACTGCCATGTATGAAGCAAAACGCGCTGGGCGAAATACCGTGCGTGTGTTTGATATTGATATGGACTTGAGAATTGGTTAGTTAATTACTTATTTATGGGTGAAATAGGGCGCTTAACCTGTGTATTTCGCCAATTCTGAGTTTTGTGTTTGCTTGATTTTTTGTAATTGATTCAAAAGCTCGGGCACGTCGGTTTGAATAATGCTCCAAAGTGTATCGTTATCTATGCCCAAGTAACCGTGGATAAGTTTGTTACGCGTGGCTATTATGATCCGCCAAGGAATTTGGCTGTACTGCTCACGTATTTCTGGTGGAATATGGGTTGCGGCCTCGCCGATTAACTCTAGATTACGCAAGGTGGCATCATAAGTAATACCACTATTGATAAAACGCTCTAAATCAAAACCATTGGTATAACTCAGTACATTCTCAGCAAAGCCAATCATGTCAGCAATGTAAAATCGCCACTCTCTATGAAGTTCAGACATCAATCGCCTCGCGCTCAATATATGGGCGCAACTCAGCGCGCAATGCTTTTTCGGTCACTAAATCTACAGCGCAACCGAGCAAATCTTCTAAATAAAACTGCACACCAAAATAACGCTGTGAGCTTGCAATGCCATCAAACCCTACCAAAATATCAACATCGCTGTTGGCGGTTGCCGTGCCGCGAGCAGTAGAACCAAACAAGGCCAAACGGCTTACGCCAAAGCGTTGGCTCAGCTCGGCCTTGCTATTAGTGAGGGTTTGAATGGCTTGGAGTTTGTTCATGATATTAGTTTAGCATAGTAGGGCGCACCCGTTGACGGTGCGCCGCATGAAAACATTAAATACGGTGTACTGCCTTGACAAGGCGAGTACGCCCTACGAGCTATTTATAGTCAGTAAATTTACATTTAGGGTATTCCGAACAACCAAGAAATTCAGTTTTAGCTTTCCGTTTAACCAGCTTTCCAACTTTACATCTTGGACATTGGTCATCCTCTTTGTATTTTTCAACAGATTCTTTAGCATCCTGGGCGACTAGAGATTTTTCTACTGCAACTAAAGCGTAGATAGCTTTGCATTCACTAGGGTATGCTTCACAAGCTAAAAAGTCAGTCTCAGTGCCATCGCTTCTGGTTACGCTTTTTCTAATTAATTTATGTTTTTCACATTGCGGGCAAATTGCGCTTACTTTTGGTATAAAAGATTTTTCTATCGTTACTTTTGGGTCATTAGGCTGAGTAAGCTGTTTTTCTTTAAGTATCAATTCTGGTCTCCAATTATGCTAATGAGCTCCTTCCCAATTGCTTCCCACGCCCACTTCCGCCAATAACGGCACGTCCAATTTTGCTACATTTTGCATCAGTTCTGGTAGTTTTTGTTTCACCAATTCCAGCTCGTTATCTGGCACTTCCAGCACCAGTTCATCGTGTACTTGCATAATCAGTTTTGTAGCAAGTTTTTCGTCTCGCAACCACTTATCCACCGCAATCATCGCCAGTTTAATTAAATCCGCTGCAGTGCCTTGCATGGGGGCGTTAATGGCGGCGCGTTCAGCGCCGTTGCGGCGCTGTACGTTGGCGCTGTTGATTTCTGGCACCCATAATCGGCGTCCAAAGTAGGTTTCTACGTAGCCTTGTTGCTTAGCAGTGGCGCGTGTGTTTTCCATATAAGCTTTTACGCCGGGGTAGCGCGCAAAGTAGCGCTCAATATAGCTGGCCGCTGCGCCGCGCTCTATGCCTAAGTTTTGCGCTAAGCCAAATGCACTCATGCCGTAAATTAGCCCGAAGTTAATCACTTTTGCGTAACGGCGTTGTTCGCTATCTACTTGGTCTTTTTCCACGCCAAATACTTCCGCCGCGGTGGCACGGTGAATGTCTTCATTATTGGCAAAGGCCGCCAGCATGCCAGCATCTTGCGACAAATGCGCCATAATGCGTAGCTCGATTTGTGAGTAGTCGGCAGACACAATCACGCTGCCTTTGGGGGCAATAAACGCTTCGCGTATGCGGCGGCCTTCGGCCGTACGCACGGGGATATTTTGCAAGTTGGGGTCGCTACTCGCTAGCCTACCCGTAATCGCCACCGCTTGGTTATAGCTGGTATGCACGCGTCCGGTTTGCGGATTCACCATTTTGGGCAGTTTGTCAGTGTAGGTGGATTTTAATTTCGCCAGCCCACGATATTCGAGCAGCACTTTGGGTAAAGGGTAATCTAGCGCAAGCTCTTGCAGCACGTCTTCATCTGTACTCGGCGCACCACTAGGCGTTTTTTTGAGTGGTTTAATACCCAATTTATCAAACAAGATTTCTTGTAATTGCTTGGGTGAAGCCAAGTTAAAAGGCTGGCCTGCTAGCTCATAGGCTTGGTTTTCAAGCGCAATCAGCTTAAGGCCGATTTCATTACTTTGGCTGTTCAGCATGTTGGCATCAATCAACACGCCGTTGCGCTCAATAGTGAATAAAATGTTAGAAACGGGCATCTCAATTTGATTATAAATGAAGCCCAGCTTGGAGCTTGAGGCAATGTGCGGGTACATTGCCTCATGTAATTGCAGAGTAATATCGGCATCTTCAGCCGCGTATTCTGCTGCGGTTTCCACCGTTACTTGGTTAAAGCCCACTTGCTTGGCGCCTTTGCCCGCCACGCTCTCAAAGCTAATGGGCGTGATGCCTAAATGGCGCTCGCTCAAGTCGTCCATGCCGTGCGTTTTGTGGCTTTCAAACACGTAAGATTGCAACATGGTGTCATGCGCAATGCCGTTTAACGCAATATTGTGGTTTTTTAGCACGTGTTGGTCATACTTTAAGTTTTGCCCAATTTTTTTGATTGCGTCATTTTCTAAAACTGGCTTGATTTTGGCTAAACATTCAGCAAAATTAAGCTGTTCTGGCGCATCAAAATAATCATGCTTGAGCGGTAAATATGCAGCTTTTCCTGCTTCAACACTAAATGACATGCCCACAATTTTGGCGGTCATTGGGTCGAGAGAAGTGGTTTCGGTATCAAAGCAAATGAGGCTGGCGGATTGCAATTTTGCCAGCCAAGCATCGAGTTGTTCAGTAGTTAAAATGGTGTCGTATTGACGCGATAAATTGGGTGCATAATTGCTGACAAAAACCATATTTTCAGTGTTGTTTTCATGCAACATCTTTTTGCTCCCGCTGGAAGCCTCATCCAGACTGGCTTGCGGGGCAGGTGTTTTGCCCTCGGGGTCAATTTCGCGCCGCCAAGACCTAAATTCAAAGCGGTCAAACAGTTCAATTAACTTGGCGGTGTTTTGTGTTTGCGGGGCTAAATCGGCCAAATTTTCTTGTATGCCCACATCGCAACGAATGGTAATTAGCTCACGTGCGGTGGGCAGCCAAGGCAGCGCTTTGCGTAAGTTTTCACCCACTACGCCTTTCATGTCGTCGGCATTGGCAATAATGTTTTCTAACGAGCCAAATTCAGTGAGCCATTTCACTGCAGTTTTGGGCCCAACTTTTTCCACCCCCGGTACGTTGTCAGAAGTGTCACCCACCAAAATCAGATAATCCACCATTTTGCTCGGTGGCAAGCCAAATTTGCGCTCTACACCCGCAATATCCAGCACGTCATCTACTTTGCGAAACGCATCGCGCATGGTGTTCACAACGGTAATTTTCTCGTTCACCAATTGGGTAATGTCTTTATCGCCCGTCGAAATGATGGTTTTAATGCCCTCACGCTCGGCTTGCTTAGCCAGCGCACCAATCACGTCATCGGCCTCTACGCCATCTTCAACTATCAGCGGCCAGCCCATGGCTTTAATCGCTTCAAACAGCGGCTCAATTTGCACGCGCAAATCATCTGGCATGCTGGCGCGGTTGGCTTTGTATTCGGGGTAAATGTCATCGCGAAAAGTTTTGCCTTTTGCATCAAACACGCACGCGCTATAATCACTGGGGTAATCTTTGTGTAATCGGCGCAACATATTAAGCACGCCTTGAATCGCCCCTGTCGGTTCATTTTTGCTATTACGCAAATCTGGCATGGCGTGAAATGCGCGATACAGGTAAGATGAGCCATCCACTAATAATAGTGTCTTCATATTTTTGAAACCTTTGTTCGGTAATAATTAAATGATGAAAAATGCAAAAAAAATTCCCAAAGTAACTGACCCCGATGAGCAAGGACGCCATCAAACGATTCATGAATCATGGCACGCATTTGAGATTATGGCAGAATTTGTGGATGCTACCGAACGCCTGAAAGAAATTACCCCAGCGGTTTCCATTTTTGGTAGTGCGCGCACCTCGCCAGATCACCCATATTATAAACTGACTGAAGAAATTGCCTGCCTATTAAGTAACTCAGGCTTTAGCGTGATCTCAGGCGGTGGGCCTGGCATTATGGAGGCGGCCAATAAAGGCGCATTTGCAGGAAAATCGCCCAGTATTGGTTTAAATATTGAGTTGCCGCACGAGCAAACTAGCAATCCTTACCAAGATATTAGCCAGAATTTTAAGCACTTTTTTATGCGTAAAGTGATGTTTGTCAAATATGCTAGTGCTTATGTGGTGATGCCCGGCGGGTTTGGTACCTTAGATGAAGTGATGGAAGCAATTACGCTTATTCAAACAGGTAAGTCGCTGAATATGCCGATTATTTTGGTGGGCACAGACTTTTGGCGCGGCTTGGTAGATTGGATTAAAACCACTTTGGTGAATGAGAAAATGATTTCGCCCGAAGATGTCGATTTGATTCAGGTGATTGATGAGCCCGCCAAAATTGTTGAAGCGATATTCAAACATTATGAAACACGTGGCTTTAAGCTGTCACCTGCTGAAGAGCGCGTTCAGTTATATTTATAGCAAGCTTTGCAAATGTGCTTCTTGTGGCGAATTGCGTCGTAGCGCGGTACTCAGAATGCTCATGTACTTCGTGTACACTCCGCTTCTTGTGTTCCGTGCGCCTTGCACTTCATCCACAACGAGCACTTTTACAAAGGTTTCTAGTAATAGTTACAGATTATTAGTGCTTATTTTGTTAGAATAGCGCTTATTCAGTGATTTGAAAGCAGGTGTAAAAATGAAAAAAAGTTTATGTCATTTTGTCGGTTTGCTGACCATGCTCAGTTTGCCTTTGTCTGTGTTGGCAGAAGATGCAAATGCAAAAAATCCTCAGCCTGTACCCACTCCTGCAGATGCTGTTCCGCTAGAAGAAATTGCACCGCCAACGATGAGCACTGAAGAAAACCCTGACGAGCCGCAAATCACCATTGTGAAGAAAAAAGGCGAAACCATTGAAGAATATCGCGTGAATGGTCAACTCTATATGATGAAAGTGACTCCAGATCATGGCGTTTCGTACTATTTATACAAAGAAGACCAAGACGGTGCATGGTTAAACAGTGGCCCAAACCCGCCAAATATTATTCCAAAATGGACCATTTTTAGATTTTAATGCCTCAATATTAATTCGTTCTGCCCGTGCGCACTTTGTCTATCCACAACGCTAGGCAAAAAGCACGCGCAGAAAATTAACTAGCTATCAATAGTCACCCAAATATTTTCTATGTCTGTATTTACCCCCGTTAGTATTGCGCAACTACAAACTTGGCTGCAAGACTACGCCATTGGCGAATTGGTTGATTTAAAAGGTATTTCTGCGGGCATTACCAATACTAATTATTTTGTGACCACCACAAAAGCGAAATACGTGCTCACCATTTTTGAACAAAATAGCATGGCCGAGTTACCCTATTTTATCGATTTAATGAGCCATTTAGCAGAGCATGGCATTGCTTGCCCACGCCCGATTGCTGATAAAAAGGGCAATTGCTTGCATTTGTTAAATGATAAACCAGCGACTTTGGTGAGTTGCTTGGTTGGGCAAGATGTGGAAACGCCTACGATTACGCACTGTAGCGAAGTGGGTGGCGTGCTGGCTAAAATGCACCTTGCTGGGCAATCATTTGAAGCCCGATATCCACAACACAAAAGTTACAACCAGCGTGGCCTAGATTGGCGCATCAGTACCGCCCAAAAGGTCATGCCGCATTTGCCTGCAGATGAACAACAGTTACTACAGCAAACGATGGATTACCAAACTTTGTTTAATACGTCTAAATTGCCCAAAGGGGTGATTCATGCAGACTTGTTTCGCGATAATGTGCTGTTTGATGAAAATAAACTAGGTGGCATCATTGATTTTTACTACGCTTGCCACGATGTGTTGGCCTATGATTTAGCGATTGCGGTGAATGATTGGTGTGTACATGCCGATGGCAGTTTAGATACCTTGCGTTTAAATGCCATGCTCAATGCTTATCAAACAGTAAGGCCGCTGAGTAACGCAGAAAAAAAAGCGTGGACTGGTTTATTGCGTATTGCCGCATTGCGCTTTTGGTTGTCGCGCCTGCATGATCAAATCTTTCCACATGAGGGCGAACTCACGCACGCCAAAGACCCCAATCATTTTAAAAAAATATTGCAGTTACGTGCAAACTTAGCGCATTAAGCGCTTGCTAGAGCGCAGGCGGCCAGCGTCTTGATTTTATCAGTAAGCGATTGTTTTACATTGTGATTTAAAGCGGTTGGCTGGCTATTGCGCACCGCCTCACCCCAGTGTGAATTTGGAAAATGCTTGTCGTGCGTAAAGCGTGGAATCACATGCCAATGAAGATGCGGTGTTTTATTCCCTAAACTGGCTAGGTTAATTTTATCGGGCTGTATCACTTCTCTTATCGCTGTTTCAACCGCAAACACGACCTTCATCATCCGCGCCCGCTCTTGGGGCGGTAAATCTGACATTTCTTTCACGTGAGCTAACAATTCCACACGGCAATAAGCTGGGTAGTCTGCATCATTCAACAACACCACACGACAAAAATCATCTTGCCATAAAACTTCTTGGTTGATGGGCTGGCAAAGTGGGCAATTTGTCGTGCTTAACATGGATTATTCCTTGCGTGCAAAATTAGCTGCCCTGCAAGCCTCATGGATACTGACTTGCAGGGCAGTGCAAATGAAGATGAAAGAAATGCAGCGATTATTTAAGAGGCCTGTAACATGCGGTCTAGCGTCAATTTTGCAAGTTTCGCCTCATGCGCAGGCACTTTAATTTGGTTCACAATATTGCCTTCCGCCAAGTTTTCTAAGCACCAAGCTAAATGTTGTGGATCAATGCGTGCCATCGTTGAGCATTCGCATACCACGTGGCTCATAAATTGCACCAGCTTGCCTTGCGGCTTCATTTGTTCAGCAAGGCGGTTGACTAGGTTAAGTTCGGTACCCACCAGCCATTTGGTACCAGTTGGTGCTTCGCTGACTGTTTTTAGAATAAATTCAGTTGAACCGACATAGTCTGAGTTTAGGCACACTTCAAACGGCGCTTCAGGATGTGAAATGACTAAGCCATCTGGGTGCAGTTTTCTAAAGTGCTCAATATTTTGTAGGCGGAACATTTGATGCACCGCGCAGTGGCCTTTCCACAGCAAAATTTTAGCATTTTTGATTTGCTCTTCAGTCAGGCCGCCCATGGGTTGGTCAGGGTCCCACACTGGCATTTGCTCAAGCGGAATGCCCATTTTATAACCGCTCCAGCGCCCTAAGTTTTGGTCGGGGAAAAACAGCACTTTTTCGCGTTGTTTAAAGCTCCACTCCAATATTTTTGGGGCATTAGTGCTGGTACACACAATGCCGCCATGCTCGCCACAAAAGGCTTTTAAGTCAGCAGCCGAGTTAATGTAGGTAACAGGCGTAATGGTTTCGTCAAAATTTAATACTTTGTTTAGTTCGCGGTAACTACGCTCAACTTTGGCTAGGTTAGCCATGTCAGCCATCGAGCAACCTGCGGCTAAATCTGGCAACACCACAACTTGCTCAGGGCGGCTTAGAATATCCGCCACTTCAGCCATAAAATGCACACCCAAAAAAACGATAAATTCAGCATCCAAACCCTCGCAATAGCGCGAAAGCTTGAGCGAGTCACCAGTGTAATCCGCATGGCGATATACGCTTTCATTTTGATAATGGTGGCCTAAAATCACCAAGCGTTTACCCAGCTTAGCGCGTGCAGCAATAATGCGGCGCTGGCAATCGGCATCGTCTGCTGCTTGAAATTTTTCAAATTTAATGGGTGAAACTTGCATGTTTTTTGACCTCAGTACTGCCTTAAAAATGACTGCTTATTTTATAACGATAATTGATGCTTTTCACCTAATCTTTTCAGTGCATCCACATTGGTCCATGAAAAAACACGCTTGGCTGCCTCGCGCCAATCTACCCATTCATATTGCACATGCTCATTAGGTGCTAATTGGATAGGCACTGGCACGGGAAGTTGCAAGCCAAATAAATGCTCGCGGTTTTCAGTGACGTTGGGCGCATAACGATGCCGCCAATGCGGGTAAATTTCATAAACATTTGAGGCATGCCAATCTTGAAAGTCATACAAATTGGCATCTAAACTGGTTTCTTCAAGCACCTCGCGAATCGCCGCCTCACGCGGTGTTTCACTGCCTTCTATGCTACCTGTGACGGATTGCCAAAATCCAATTTTATCAGCACGCTCCATAATCAACACCTGTAAATCGGCTGTATAAATCAGCACCAGTGCAGAGATTGGCGTTTTGTAGTTCTTCAATTTTTCTTAGCGGCTTGGGTTAAATTTTTAGGCAGTTGAAATACCACGTTTTCAACCACGCCTTGTATTTCTTGCACTTGGTTAGCGCCCATAGATTGCAATGCTGAAATGACTTCTTTCACTAAAACTTCTGGGGCAGAAGCGCCCGCTGATACGCCAATTTTTTTCTTGCCGATTAACCACTCTGGCTTTAAGTAGCTGGCGTTGTCCACCATATAAGCTTCTATGCCCTGATTTTTAGCTACTTCACGCAAGCGGTTAGAGTTAGAGCTATTTGGCGAGCCAACAATAATGACCAAATCACAATCTTTTGCCATGATTTTGACGGCATCTTGCCGATTTTGTGTGGCATAGCAAATATCATCACTTTTGGGCGCATGAATATTGGGGAATTTTGCTTTAAGCGCATTAATGACGGCTGTGGCATCATCCATCGAGAGTGTTGTTTGCGTCACATAAGCCAGCTTATCAGGGTTGCTCACGGTAAGGGCGGCAACATCCTCAGGCGTTTCAACCAAATACATGGCCAAACTAGTATCTTCAGGCTCGTCTGCATCAACTTGCCCCATCGTGCCTTCAACTTCTGGGTGGCCTTTATGGCCTATCATGATGATTTCCAATCCTGCATTGCGCATTTTAGCAACTTCAATATGCACTTTGGTGACTAGTGGGCAAGTGGCGTCATACGCCGTTAGACCGCGCGCTTGGGCTTCAGCACGCACCGCTTTTGATACGCCATGTGCGCTAAAAATCACTGTACTACCAGTGGGGATTTTATCCAGCTCATTGACAAAAATCGCGCCTTTATTGCGCAATTGATCCACCACAAATTTGTTGTGCACCACTTCATTGCGCACATAAATAGGCGCGCCAAATTTTTCTAAGGCTTGCTCAACAATAATAATCGCGCGGTCCACGCCTGCACAAAAGCCGCGTGGGTTGGCGAGTACGATGTCAGCATTTGTAGTGGTTTGCTCAGTTTGCGTCATATTTAGATGCTAAATTTAGGTATAATTGCGTAAATTTTAAACGTTATTACAAAAATGAAAAATACCGCAACCTTATTGATTACTTGCCCCGATACAAAAGGCATTGTGGCGGCTATTGCTGATTTTTTATATCAGCACGATGCCAATATTTTACACGCAGACCAGCATCAAGATGCAGAAAATAATCTGTTTTTAATGCGTGTGGAGTGGGACATTGCCAATTTTAATTTAGATGATGCGGCATTTTCTAACGCATTTGCGCCAATAGCCGTTAAGTTTAATATGCAATGGCAGCTTAAAAAATCACAGCAAAAAGCGCGTGTGGCAATTATGGTGTCTCAATATGACCACTGCTTGGCAGATTTACTGCATCGCCACAAAAGCGGTGAATTAGCCTGTGAAATTCCACTAGTGATTAGTAATCATCGCGATACCGAAGCGTTGGTAAAGTTTTATGGCATAGATTTTCACTATTTGCCGATGACCAAAGAAACGAAGTCAACTGTGGAAGCGGCGGAGTTTAAGTTATTTACGCAATACAATATTGATTTAATCGTGCTGGCGCGTTATATGCAGATTTTATCACCTGATTTTGTGGCACGTTATCCACAAAAAATCATCAATATTCATCACTCTTTCTTACCAGCCTTTATCGGCGCAAAACCCTATCATCGCGCCTTTGAGCGTGGTGTTAAACTGATTGGCGCTACTGCGCATTATGTGACGGAAGTTTTGGATGAAGGTCCCATTATTGAGCAGGGTATCGACCGCATTTCGCACCGCGACCAAGTTGAAGACCTCATTCAAAAAGGCCGCGATTTAGAGCGGGTGGTGCTATCTAAAGCGGTGAGCTGGCATATTGAAAACCGTATTTTGCTATACGCAAACAAAACGGTGATATTTGATTAACTGTTTGTTTTAACAATAAAAAAAGCGAAGCTTAGCTTCGCTTTTTTGCTTTAGTTTAGTTTATTCCCCTGCTGGAACCATATCTGGTAACGCCTCAAAAGCTTCATCATCATAAGCAGCAATTTCTGGTAAGTCACCGCTATCAGCGACTGCGGCAGTGGTGCTTGAAGCGCCGCCCGATGAGGCACAGCCTGAAGTGATTAAAGCGAATGCAGCCAATAAAGCAAAGATCCAATTACGCATCATATTACCTCCAAAGTTGATGATTGATTTATATCGTTGTTATAGTATTTTTCAAGAGTTAAACTCTTAGTCACAATTTACGCTTAAGTCATTTCTTTGGCAACTTTTTTTGGCTAAATTGCGCACAAAATTTGTAAATATAGCGCCTCTAAAATTTGGCTTAAATGCGCTCATTTATATCAACATCATTTCACCTCCTCTGTAAGCCTTATTCTATGCGGCTTGCAGAGGAGTGATTTTTTCTCGGGAGGATTTTTTACTAAAAATACGTCTTTTGTACGGATGAAATGCGAAATAAAAAACGCCCTGCATTTAACTGAAAACTAGGGCAGAATTTTCTCTAAGAGATACAAATCTTTAATCTGCTCGCGCGCACGAATCACGTGACATTGGTCACCATCGACCATAATTTCTGCCGCACGTGGGCGCGTGTTGTAGTTGGAGCTCATGCTCATGCCGTATGCGCCAGCAGACATGATGGCAAGTAAATCACCCTCACTTAACACCAAGTTTCTGTCGTGGCCTAAAAAATCGCCACTTTCACACACGGGGCCGACAATTTCATAAGTGTTGGGTGTGCCTTCGCGCGGCTGCACAGGTTTAATATCGTGAAACGCATCATATAAAGCTGGGCGCATCAGGTCGTTCATCGCGGCGTCCACAATCGCGAAGTTTTTACTTTCAGTGGGTTTAAGATATTCGACTTTTGTGAGCAAAACGCCGGCATTGCCCACCAAGGCACGGCCAGGTTCAAATACGAGTTTAATATTGCGGTTGCCTAATTTTTCGCGCATGGCAGTGGCATAAGTGCTAAATTCTGGGGGCGTTTCATCGCTATAGCAAATGCCAATGCCGCCGCCCAAATCAATATGCTGAATGTGAATATTATTTTTTTCTAGGGCATCAACAAGTGCCAGCACGCGGTCAAAAGCATCTAAAAATGGCGATAACTCGGTAATTTGCGAGCCAATATGGCAATCTACCCCATGCACCGCGATGTTGGGCATCGCTGCGGCCTGTAGATAAACATCCAAAGCGTCTTCATACGCTACACCAAACTTATTGTTTTTTAAGCCAGTTGAAATATAAGGGTGGGTTTTAGCGTCAACATTTGGGTTAATACGTAAAGAGATAGGCGCAACTTTACCCATAAAGCTGGCCACATCGTTTAGACGAATAAGCTCACTACGCGACTCGACATTAAAGCAAAAAATACCAGCTTCGACTGCAGATTGCATCTCAGCCTCTGTTTTGCCAACGCCTGAAAACACCACTTTTTTGGCATCACCACCTGCAGCGAGTACGCGCGCTAATTCACCACCAGAAACAATATCAAACCCAGCGCCTAGTTTGGCAAACAAATTTAGAATCGCCAGATTGGGGTTAGATTTCACCGCAAAACATACCAGCGCATCACAACCTTGTAGCCCAGCACTAAAATTTTGAAAAGCATGTGTTAGGGCAGATTTTGAGTACACATAACAAGGCGTGTCAAAAGTGTTGGCAATAGATGTTAAGGCTGTGTTTTCAGCATGTAAGCTGTTATTTTTAAAAGTAAATGCGTTCACTGTTGTGGCTTAAAAAGAGGTTTTTGAGGGTTACTTGCTTGTGTCGGCTGGCTGAGGATATTGTTGCTCAGGAATGTACAGAGGCCCTTTAGTGCCGCACGCACTTAAACATAAGCAAAAGGCTACAGCCAACAAAAAAAAGCGCATAAATGAGTGCATTACCTGCCACCAAATTCAATATCAAGAAGTGCATTTTAACTGAAATTACGCAATCGTCGAAATATTCCAAGTGATTTAGCTAACAATAAAAGTGTATTTTTAATTTAGTAAATTAAGCAAACTAACCGCTTATCTGTCCAAATAAACCGAATGTCAGCTAGCACTATACATAGACGTTAAACTAAGCGCATGATTCAATCAACCAAAAAAGAGGTGGAAGAATGAAAAGTATTGTTAAAAATGAATTCAGTAAGCAGTTTTCAAAGCCGAACAGCATTCAATTAGGATTTACCTTGATTGAGGTAATGATAGTGGTGGCTATTATTGGTATTTTGGCGGCCATTGCGATGCCAAGTTACACGGCTTACGTAAAACGTGGAAAGGCAGCGGAGGCTACTTCAACCTTGGCTGATCTTAGAGTTAAAATGGAGCAATATTATCAAGACAACCGTACTTATGCCGATGGTGTTTCACCTTCTACTTTAGCGGCCCCTTGTGCACCAACGAATGGAGCTAAATATTTTAGCTATTCATGTACAGGAACTAGAGATGACGATGAATATACGATTACTGCAACGGGCGTCACCGCGCAAGGGATGAGTAACTTCTCATTTACTATTAATCAAAATAATGCAAAAACATCAACGTTTGATGGAACAACGCCCACATCAAATACTTGCTGGATTACAAGTAAAGGTGGCCAATGTTAATTTTGAAAAAAAATAAGGCCAATTTAAACTTTAAGCATATGGGCTTTAGTTTAATTGAACTTATGATTGCAGTGGCAATTATCGGCATTTTGGCAACATTATCATTACCAAATTATAAGATATGGGTAGAAAACTCAAAAATTCGCACTGCAGCAGAATCAATACAAAATGGTCTTCAGCAAGCACGTAATGAAGCAATTAAGCGCAATGCGCGTGTCAAATTTACAATTCCTGCTGCTACAGGAACCTCTTGGACAGTTGGTTGTTTGGTAGTTTCTGCCACATGCCCTTCAGTGATTGCGGAGCGCAAATATAGTGAAGGTTCCTCAGATGCTGTATTTGTCAGTCCATTTAATGGCGCAACTTCTAACAACGCCTTAAGAACAGTTGTTTTTGATGGGCTAGGTTCTATTGTCCCAGCAACTTCAGGCCCACCAGTTATTACTACACCGTTTACACACCTAAATGTTGACACTTCTACCACCGTGTTGCCTGCAGCAGATAGTAGAGACTTGCGTGTTACTTTATCTGTAGGGGGTAGCGTAAGGCTGTGTGACCCTAATGCAGTAAGCACTGACCCACGCAAATGTTAATTTAAAGAAAGCAGAGTTATGAGTTTAAAGTACCTTAGCAAAGACAACTCTCATCGCACGAGAAGTATTAGCAAACTAGCATTTCCGGTGGCCACAAAATTTCAGAACGGCATCGCTTTGCTTGAAGCATTAATTGCATTGCTAATTTTCTCATTTGGGGTTTTGGGAATTGTAGGCTTACAAAGTTCAATGATAAAAGGCACAACACAGGCCAAGGTTCGCACTGATGCAAGTTTCATTGCGCAACGCAGAATTGCCGAAATGTGGGCAGACCCAGTCAATTTAAATGCAGCTACTTATGATGAACCAGCTGCATCACCTACTTCAATATCTGAATTACCTTCAGGGCTTAGAACAACAACGGTGACTTCTGTAGCTGGGTCAAATGACGTTAATGTAGTTGTTACGGTGTCATGGACATTACCTGGAGAGCCACAGCACCAATATAGTGCTCAGGCTAACATATCGCCATGTAACAACGGTAATAATCCATCAGCTAGTTGCATATAAAATCGATTTTATTAACACCATGAAAAAACAAAAGATACAGAGTAATAGATTACAGAGTTTGACCCAAACTGGGTTTAGCTTAATTGAACTGATGGTGGGGTTGGTGATTGGCTTGCTGACCACTTTGGTAATTATGCAGGTATTTTCGGTGTTTGAAGGGCAAAAGCGAAGCACCACCGGTACTGCGGATGCCCAAACCAGTGGTAGCGTCGCTCTGTTTAGTTTACAGCGGGACATTCAGTTAGCTGGTTTTGGTTTGCCTTTAATCGATACTCAGAATCAGCCCTTAAGTTGTACAACATCTTCATTTACACTGCCGGCAACTACAACTCCTACTTTGCCAGCAGTATCAGTAAATTTGACGCCGATTACGATTACTGATGGCGGTACTACTGCAGGTGCTAGCGATGTAATCACTGTGAGATATGGAACATCATCATCTGCAGGGGTGCCAACCAATGTAATTGCGCCAGCTGGTACTCTAACGAGTATCTCTGCAATGACAAATATTGGCTGTAAATGCACCGTACCTGATACATCTGATGTAACGGGTAAAACCTGCCAAGATGGAGATATCGTTTTTGTGGTCAGAGGAAATGATTGTAAAGCAACACGGTTACGTGGTTGGGATGGGGATGGGGAAGTTAAAGTATTACCAGCAGTTGATGTAACAGTTGGTGATACGCCCGGAGAGTCGTCACAGCTTTCTTGTGTTGGTAGATGGAATCAAGTTGCTTATCAAATGGCATCATCACCAACTTATAGCTTAAACAAAAATGGCACGCCGATAGTCGATGGCATTGTCAATATACAAGCACAATACGGCATTTCAGCAAGTCCAAATGCAAATCAAATTGCATCATGGGTAAATGCTACGGGTAATTGGGCTACACCAGGCAACAGTAGTGCTACATGCAATGCAACAAACGCTAATATTAACTGCATAAAGGCTGTTCGTGTAGCAGTGGTGGCACGAAATGGATTGTATGAAAAAGAAGTAGTTACTTCCGCAGCACCTACTTCTTGGGCAGGAGGCCCAACTATCAACCTAACTAATATTACAGACTGGGATCATTATAGGTACAAGGTGTATGAATCAGTCATTCCCTTACGCAATATTGTGTGGGCCAGAGAGCAATTATGATTAAAAATCGTCAAAAAGGTGTGGTGTTATTTTTTTCGCTCATTGCTTTAGTTGCAATGTCTTTGGCGGCAGTAGCTCTAATTCGCTCAGTTGATACCAATAGTATGATTTCAGGCAATTTGGGATTTAAACAATCCACAATGTACTCTTCAGATGCTGGGATTAATACGGCAATGACTTGGTTAAATGCTAACCCAACTTTGCTAAATAACAATTCGGCAGCAAATGGTTATTTTGCTAGTTCTGCCATCCCTAGTACAGCACAGGCCTTTGTTGACGCTAATGGCGTGGGTGATACTACTGATTCACAGGGCAATACAATTCGCTATGTAGTTAATCGTATGTGTAACGCAGCAGGGGCACCAAACCCACCTGTTGTGACTTGCTTGAGAGGACCGGTATCAACTATGCAAAATGATAATGGCCTTGCTACTCAAACACTTGGCTCACCGCAGCCAACTATTATTTATCGTATTACAGCACGTGTTACTGGCCCTAAGAATACCGTAAGTTATGTGCAAACTTTTGTTTACTAAATTTTGAATTTAAAACCAAATACTTTCTTATTGATTGAGATGACATCATGAACACTTCATATAAATATATCGCAAAACAATGCACTGTGCTCCTTACAGTAGCTAGTTTACTAATGTCAAATCTAGCATATGCAGCACAACCTGTGCTATCCACTACTCCCCTAGGAGCTACAGCTGGGTCGGTGAAGCCAAATTTGATGTTTATACTAGACTCTTCAGGCAGTATGGCCAGTGAATTGCCTAATGAAACTTTAAATGATTATGGTCAGTGTAAAGCGGCGGTTAAAAATATCGCCAGTGTTGCAATAAACAGGTTTACGATAGGATCAACTCTTACTAAACCGGCTAACTCAAATAACGTTTTAACCATTTACGCGCCGGGTAACGGAAAAAATGTTGGCGATAATATTTATCTAGCCATCCCTGGAAAGCCCACATTATCTGGCGTCTATAAAGTTACCGCAGTAAATAATGCGGTTTCTGGCTGTCTTGGAACAAACAGTTCGCCAATCGTTCATGACCTTGTTAAAGTTCCATCGAGTGGAGATATCGCTCCAGTGAAGGTTAACCCAACATCACATGGCGCTACATCGGCCGTTACGGGTACAGTCTCAAAAGTAGGTCCGATTGCTGATACTACGGGCTCTCCAGGTACCACTGGCGTGGTGAGTGTTAATAGAGCTAATGTTGCAAACGTAGCTGGAACTACTGGAGTTGTAACTGTTAATAGGGCTAATGTTGCAGACGTAGCTGGCACTACTGGAGTGGTGAGTATTGATAAAGCGAATGTTGCAAATGTGACTGGTGCCGTGACCAAGGTTGGGGAAACACCTTATATTCCTGGTTCTGGCGATGGTACTACCCCTGAAACCTTTGGCTGTGCGGTTATTACATCGCAACCAGCAAATAGTGGAAACACTACAACAGACTTAAATCTAGGTGGCGGTGTTCGTGTAGGCAAGTTTGGCCCAGTGCCAAGTGTGTCCAATAGTGCATGTTATTGGCAAGACGCTAAAGACACCCCTGGCTGTACCTTGGGAGCGACACCAGCACATAGCAATACGATTACTTCTATCACTTATACCAATGGTACAAATAACGGAACAGGTGCGAGCGATAGTCGTTGCCGTTATAAAGATACACCGAATGTAGCTGGTACTCCAGGTTGTACTCTGGGGGCAATACCTACGCATAGCAATAGCTCAGGTAGCACCATTTACATTAATGGCACTAATAATGGTACTGGTGCTAGCGATAGCCGTTGTCGTTATCAAGACACGTCCAATACAGCAGGTACTCCAGGCTGTACTCTGGGGGCAATACCTACGCATAGCAATAGCTCAGGTAGCACCATTTACATTAATGGCACTAATAATGGTACTGGTGCTAGCGATAGCCGTTGTCGTTATCAAGACACTTCTGATACAGCCCCAACGCCAGGGATTCCTGGATGCTCATTAGGTGCTGCACCAACTCACAGTACTACAATTACGACTAATACATATCACTATGGCACGAACAATAGTACTGGACTCACAGATACCAGATGCTATTACCTAGATCACCCAGACACAGCGGGTTGTACTTTGGGGTCTTCACCTGGTAACAGTGGTAGCAATACGACAAGTTATACCTATGGCACTAATACCAAAACAGGTTTAACCGATACTTCATGCTATTGGAAAGATTGGGCAGACACTTATGGGTGTAAAGTTACGACATCACAACCAGCAAATGATGCTACAAATTTCACAACGGACGTCAATAAAGGGGGTGGCTATGTTGTGGATGGTAATAATGTGGTTACTTCCACTACTTCAGCAAGTTGTTACTGGAAAGACCCACATGATGATGCGCCAGGTTCAGTGTGTACTGGTGGTACAGGTATTCTCACAAATGCAAGTATTGAGGTGGCTATTGCTGGGGAGTCCGCTGGTACCTACACATTAGGTTCTGATTCGGAAGCTACGGATGCTTACCTTACTAGTCAATTAGAAACTTCAACTTGTGTTGATGAGCCACCATTACGCTCTGTTCAAGTGAACTCTTTGGCTTATGATCCTGCAGTGAGTTACCAGCCGCCGCCATCGCCAATTAAGGTTGGACAAGGCAAACCCGCACCATTACCTGCACATTTAACGAATCTGAATGGCAACAGCTCGTCACATAACTTGTTACCTAGTATGACAAACTGGAATAGTGTAAGAGTTGACGGTACCAAATTAGACAGTTCGGGTAATCAAGTAAGTGCAACGGTGGATTTCACGAAAATGAAAGAATTGGTATTCTGCGATACGCCAGCACGTCCGGCTTCGTTTAGCTCGGATAAGGCATGGTATGAGTCTTCTCGCTGTCAACACAATACTACTGCCAGCAATACAGCTTTGTCGTCACCCACATGGCCATACAAATACCCAGAAATCACTTCTGGCTTGGCTAACACACCTAATCAAACCAACTGGCTTTCATCTAAGGCTGAGCATCAAAATGGTCAGTCAGTAGGTACTAAGAACCCAATATTTGATTTTGGGGGAAATGATTTCTACGCTTTTGGTAGAACTTACTATGATGCAAATCCATATTACTACAAAATTACACCTATAGAATATTGCGCTAAAGGCGACCTGAAAACATGTAATATACAGAGTAGCGAGGATGCAACATACCCATTTCCTTCCTATGTTCGTTATTGTAAAACGCGCACTCAAGCAACGGATTTAACAGGGGCTCAATCTGGTAATTGTCAAGCAACTAATACAGGTAATATAGACGGTACAGATTTCAAATTTGCGCGTTATGGTCTAATGACTAAAGTTGAACTTAAAACTGGTAATACTTACCCAAAAACTGCTGATCGGACAGACTGCTCGGGATCCGTTGGCGCAAGTGGGTGTAGCTTTTCTGAAGAGATGACAAACTATGCCAACTGGTATTCTTATTACCGTACCCGTATGCAATTGATGAAAACAGCATCAGGACGTGCTTTTAACTTCGTAGATGATGGTAAGTTCCGAGTTGGCTTAATGACAGTTGACCAAAACTTTTATCTACCAATAAAAGATTTTGATTCTGGCGCGGGTTTACAAAAGCAAAAATGGTTTCAAACTATGTACGATAGAGTTCCATCTGGCGGTACACCACTGCGAGAAGCACTTGCGACCGTAGGTAGGGTTTTTGCAGGTAAAAACCCGCTAGGGCTAGCAACAAGTGATGACCCTATGCAATACAGTTGTCAATTAAATTACACATTGCTAACTACTGATGGTTATTGGAATGGCTCAGAAGGTCTAACTGTTGATGGAGGAAGTTATGTTGGCAATCAAGACTCAGATGTAACTACTGTATTCCCACCTCAGCGAGAAGCTGCAAGCCCAAATGATGCACCAGATTCGCTGTCTGATGTGGCAATGTACTACTATAAAACAGACCTTAGAGACACAGGTTTTAGTAACTGCACAGGTAATTTGGGGAATGATGTATGTTTAAATGACGCAAAAGATGCAACTGGCGGTAGTAAGCATGATCAGTATATGAAAACCTATACTTTAGGTTTGGGAGTGGATGGTAATCTAAATTACTCTCGTACTTATGAAACTGACACTTCAGGCGATTTTGCAGACATTAAAGCAGGAGTGACAGGTAAATTTTGGCCAAAACCAGTTGCAGACAATGGCACAGCACCGTTGACTACGTCTGAGTTAGCAACAGTTGATGATTTATGGCATGCTGCGGTGAACGGTAGAGGGCAATATATTAACGCAAAAAATCCTGACGATGTTAAAAATGGGGTTATCAATATGCTTGAGAGTATTGGTAAAACAACGGGTGCAGGTTCAGCTGCGGCAGTTAGCAATAGGTTGCCTGTAACTGGTTATACTGAATATGCTTATAACGCAAACTTTATTACTGGTGATTGGACTGGTAACCTATACGCAAGAACTGTAGATAATAGCGGTAACTTAAGTGCTAGTGCTGCGTGGTGTGTTGAAAACGAGGACAGCGTTACGCCAGCTTGTATTGGCTCGCTAAAAAGTAAGGTATCACCTAGCTCAGATACCAGAAAAATATACACTAATGTTGGCGGAACACTTAAATCATTTGAGTATTCGAATTTAGATACCACTCAAAAGAGTTATTTCGATAACACAGAGTTTAGTAGCTTAAGTCAATGGGGCACGTTTACAACAGCCCAAAAATCGCAAGTTACAGGCGACAGTTTGGTTGACTACTTGCGAGGTCAATCTGAATTTGATGATGACGAGGGGCATGCAATAGACGACCGTCTTTTCCGTCAACGTACTAAAGTATTAGGAGACATTGTTGACTCGCCAACGATTTTTGTAGGAAAGGCAGAACTGGTTTACACTGACCCTGGCTACTCTGCGTTTGTAACTAAAACTATCAGTGGAACTGCCACAGACACGACCGGAGCTAATAGATCAACCTCAGGTCGAACGATTTATGTCGGTGCAAATGATGGTATGTTGCATGCTTTTAATGCTAATGATGGTACTGAACGCTGGGCCTTTGTGCCAGATACAGTATTACCCAATATGTGGAAATTAGCTGACAAAGACTATAAAAACAAACATACCAATTATGTGAATGGTCCTTTGGAAGTGACAGATATCTGCACAGCAAACTGTAATTTACCCACAGCAACTTGGAAGACTATTTTGGTTAGTGGTCTTGGTCAAGGTGGTCGAGGTTACTTCGCACTGGACGTTACAGATCCGAGTAAACCAAGTTTATTGTGGGAAATTAACTCCTCAACAATAAGTGACTTGGGTTACAGTTACGGTAAGCCTGTTGTCACTAAATTAGCAGACTCTGCTGGCACTTGGGTTGTGTTATTAACTTCAGGTTACAATAATACTTCACCTGGAGATGGAGAGGGACACTTATTCGTTGTAGATGCAAATACTGGTAGTTTGTTGAAAACTTTTGATACTGGCGCTGGAAATACAACCACCCCGAGTGGCCTTGCTCAGGTAGCTAGTTTTGCTACCGAGCCGACCGCTAATTTTACTTCGCTAAAAGTTTATGGTGGAGATTTGCTAGGTAACCTATGGCGTTTTGATATTAATGCTGCCAGTGGAACATCACCATTAAAACTTGCTACTTTTAAAGATGATGCTTCAACTCCACAGTCTCAACCAATTATGATTACGCCTACTTTGACTACAATAGATAATAAGCGAATTGTGGTGATTGGTACTGGTAAATACATAGAGTCATCGGATCTGGTTGCGCCATTCCAAACACAGTCAATCTACGCATTTAAAGATGATGACTTAACAACAACTGTTACTGGAAACCCAAGAGATTCCATGGTTGAGCAAACTCTGACAACATCTTTAGATGGGCAGTCAAGGACTATCACAAATCATATTGTGAATTGGGGCACTAAATTGGGTTGGTACATAGATTTGGGTTCTGGCGAGCGCCAAAATATTAGATCAACTCTAGTGAGTGGTATTTTGTTTGTGCCTACGATTGTGCCATCTACTGGTACCTGCGATGTTAATGGACGGGGTTGGTTGAATGCCTTTGATGTCAGCTCTGGCAGTGTTGTCCCAGGGCATACCTTGGTTTCTCGTTTGACACTTTCACCTATCGCTGGTATCACGATAGTTGCTGAAACCAAACCCGATGGTACGGTAGTCATCCACGGACCATTAACATGCTTAGCAGATGGCAGTTGCCCACCACCATGTGTAGGTGCAGAGTGTGACTTTGCAATTAATGCTCCAGGAGGTTTCCAAAATAAAAGAGCCATTTGGAGGGAGTTGGTGGAGTAGGTTTGACTACAATAGAAAAAGCCACAGTTAATTGTATAACTGTGGCTTTTTCTATAACTTTATTCTCGCTTTGCAGTTGCTATGGTTTTTAAATTAAGTTGCTGAATAATGTTACCAGTTTTGTCAACCTTTAGTAACTTAACTGGAAAGTTTTGAATATCTTTCGCGAGCCATATTTCTAGTTTTTTTTCATTTTCATTACATTGTAAATGAATCGTTTTTAGTTCATCTTCAATCATTGTAACTAAAGTTTCCTCTCCAACTATTTGGCAAGCGGAAGTTTGCAGCCCTTCAATTTTAGCTGTTATAAAAACATTTTCCCTATTAGGGTCATAAAACATAAACTGGTATAAATAATTTAGAGGATCATATGTATTTACCGGTAATTCGGCACTACTCTGTTGATCGCCGTCTTGAAAAATGACAGAATTTTCAGCCCAATCAAAAAGAATATTTTTACTATTATTTTCTGTATTATCTTGGTATGAGTAGCGACTAGAAACTAAACCAACATTCGTTATCGATCCATCACTCTTTTGAATGGTTGTAAGGTTTGAACCAGCATTATTTGGCCAGGAGGTAAATTCATTAATTGTGTATGTATTATTTTTATCTAAATTGAACATAACTCGAGAACTACCAGATGTATTGCTATTACGCACTTCGTACACGGCCTCAATATAGCGGTATATAGGAGCAATATAGTTTTTTGAGGCGACTACCTCAGCGCTCTCATGAGTATCCAAAGTTAGGTTGGGCTTCTCTGTATTAGGTTCCTCAGTATCTATTTTGGCTGCTTGGGTCAAACTTTTTACACTTGCAGAATCTAACTTAGGTACTGCTTCTTCCGCTAGCTTATTTATTTGGTTTTCAGTGGTAATTGCGGATTCGCTACGTTCTCTATCTTTAGACGCGTTAGAAGTTTTAGTTGTGTGCGGATGCAATAGTATTTCTTTTTCAATTTCAGAAGCGCTGTTTAACTCAGGCTTTGTGTTATTGACTAAGCGTATGCTTAAAACTTTTACAACTGTATTAGGCGTTTTACTGTTAAAAGCAAATTTGCTAGCAATAAGTAAGTGGAGAATTAGAGAAATGATAATTGCTATTGTAATATTTTTATTATTTTTTAACGCTGCAAATGCGATGTGATAGCTCCTTGTCATGTAACTTAAGTCTGTTTTTGTGAGTTAAAGTAGTCAATATCAAATTTCATAAAATTCTCGGAATATGATTGGCTAAAGTTAACCACAGTTTCTGTCCGCAAAAAAGTTCGGGACTGCCATAGCAATCCCGAACAGTTAATGTCATTTTAAGCTACCAAAATTTCCACCAAGGTTTAGCTTCTTTTACTGGTGCATTTTTGCTATTTGTCGAAGTTGTGCCAGTTGCCTGGCTCATTACTTTGAGCCTTCGGCTACCTTTTGTAAGTTTGCTAAGCCTGAATCAAAAATGCCTTCAATGGCTTTTACTGCAGTAGCGTCATCTTGACCTTCAGGAATAGGTGGGTTTAATTTGTATAAACGATAAAAACGTCCCATCCATGTGACTTTTGACTCACCAGGTTTGTCACCTTTTTCTACAGTCATTGTCGCGTTGTAATCGGTTAGCGGTAGTGTGCCCTCAACGATTTCGTATTTAATTTTCATGCTGGCATCGTCATTGCTACGCAGTTTTTCGTAAACATGACCGCCGTCTTTAAATGTGAGCGTTCTAAATGTATCTTCACCTTTTTTCTCTACTTTAGTGCTGGCTACGCCTGGATGCCAGCCGTGAATATTACCGAAATCTTTAACGATTGCCCACACTTTTGCTGGATCGGCTTTGATAGTCACAGTTTTTTCAACTTTTTGTGGCGATGGGCCATGCGCCGATGCGGTAAATGGCAATAAGCTAATGCTTAGGCCAAGGGTGACTAAGGCTAAAATCTTTTTCATGTTTACTTTTCTCCATAACTCTCATCAGTGAGAGGCATTATTAAAAAAACGATTACTACAGCGGTCATTATAAATGAAACCGTGTTTTTGAAAAACAAGTCATTTCAGCAGACTGCTTGCAACTTAACGTTAAGGTTTACGCTTGGTTGACAACATTAGTCTTAACTTACTGCAATATAAATTGCCCAAATGCGCGGCTTTTGTTTCCCGTTTTTATACTGGATATCACTTTATTTGTTGAGGTGTCTATCACTGTAACGTCATCACTTCCCCAGTTGGCGACATAAGCGCGCCGATTTTGGTGGTCAATGCTGATGCCTTCTGGGGTGCTGCCTACATCAATTTTTGCGATTAACTTTTTGCTTGGTAAGTTAATCACGCTCACACTATCATCTTGCGTATTGGTTACGTAGAGCGTTTTTTCGTCTAAACTGAGTGCGGCACAATAGGGGTGATAACTCACTTTAATGATTTCTTGCGTGCTATTTTTTGTGTTAATGACGCTTACTGTGTCATCCATCACGTTAACGCTTATGAGCCATAATCCGCTTTGGCTCAAAGTGAGTCCGAAGGGATGTTTGCCAACAGTGATGCGTTTTATAATGGTAAGCGTGCCAGTATCTACAATGGCAATATCGTTGCTGTCCCTATTAGCAATATAGAGTAACTTGCCATCAGGGCTAACTATTAAGCCCGCAGGGGCTACACCTACTTTTAGCACCCGCATTTCGCTGTTCTTTTCCGTGTTAATTGCATAAACACGATTTTCAAACCAATCGGCCACGTACAACGTGTGGTTATCAGGCGATAAAGCTAGACCTACGGGTGAACCTTGCATTTTAATCGTGTCAATTACTGCATTGGTTTTTGTGTCAATCACCGATATGTCCCGGCTTTCCACATTTGAAATATAAATACGCTTTAATTTAGGCGAAACAGCAACGCCAACAGGTGCAACGCCTACTTTGATGGTCTGCGTTACTTGATTATTTTTTGTGTTAATTACCGAAACGGAGTTATCGCCCTGATTAGTAATATAGGCCATAGGCGCACTGTTGACAGTGTTGCAAGCGGTATTTGCAATAACTAAAATGCTGCAAAAAAGTTTTATGATATTTTTCATGATGTTAGCCATTATAACTAAATGGTTGCTTTCAAAAATAGTTAAAATATGAAAAAATAGCTTAAATATTTTTGGTAGTACTAGCTATGTTAGATAGAGACGGTTTTCGCCCCAATGTTGGTATTATTATTTGTAACGCCAACAACCAAGTGTTTTGGGGTAAGCGCATACGTGAGCATGCTTGGCAGTTTCCTCAAGGTGGCATTAACCATGGGGAAAGCCCTGAGCAGGCCATGTACCGCGAATTGATGGAAGAAGTCGGTTTACGTCCCGAACACGTCAAAATTTTAGGACGCACTAAAGACTGGTTGCGTTATGAAGTGCCGACCACTTGGGTGAAAAGAGAGTATCGCGGAAGCTACAAAGGGCAAAAGCAAATTTGGTATTTGCTGCGTTTAATTGGGCGCGATACCGATGTGTCACTGCGCGCTACAAGCCAGCCAGAGTTTGATGCTTGGCGCTGGAACGATTATTGGGTGCCGCTAGAGGATGTCATTGAATTTAAGCGTGCCGTATATGAATCTGCACTTAATGAGCTCGCGCAACACTTGCACCATAGTGTGCGTCAACACAAAGCTTGATATTTAAATAGCTTAGACGGCTTGTTAACATTTAGAGGTTGAAAGGGAAATGAGTAGATTTAAGGCGGCGGGTATTCATTTAGTTTTAAGTGTTTTAATCGCGTTAATAATGTTAGTGTTGGTGTTTTGGGTTTGGTATCCAGGTGGATACTACAAATTATTAAGAGTAGATACTATCTACTTTGTTCTGATGGGCGTAGATGTTTGTTTGGGGCCATTGCTCACCTTGGCCGTTTATAAACAAGGAAAAAGAGGCTTAAAATTTGATTTAGTGGTGATTGCGATAGTTCAGTTAGGGGCATTGCTGTACGGTGCTTATGTGGTTTTTATTGCACGTCCAGTGTTTAACGTATTTGAAGATGATGTTTTTAAAGTGACATTAGCCTCTGAGATGGACGCTAAAAATTTAGCGCAAGCAAAAAAAACAGACTGGCAAAAACTTTCTATTTTTGGGCCAGTATTAGTTGCGGCAACAGGACCAACTACTGCTGAAGATAGAAATGCGATGATTTTTCTAGACTGGAGTTTTTTTCCTAAGCTCTATGTTGATTACGATAGCCGTAAGCAAGAAGCCTTTAAACACGCGAAACCGTTGGCAGATTTAAGAAAACTTTCAGCAGAAAGTGCAGCTATAGTAGATACATTTGTCGATGATTCAGGTCGGCCAGTTTCAGACTTCATGTATTTACCAATTGTGCATACGCCCGATGCTATGACTGCGGTATTAGATGCTAAAACAGCTAATTTTATAGATATTATTGAAATAGACACGCCTTAATTTTAATACTTATCATTTATACACCTCTGTAAGCCAGTATCTATGCGGCTTCCAGAGGTGTTAAAAATCCTCGCAGTGATTTAGGCTTATTTAGACGATTTATTTACCCCATTAACTCGCCCAATTTAATGGCACGAGTTGGTTGCCAATCAGCGTTAAAATTCAGCGTATTTTTTTCAAATAACATCACCACAGTTGAGCCAAGTAAAAAGCGGCCCATTTCTTCACCTTGTGTTAAGGTGATATTTTTGTCGGCATAGTGCCAAGTGCGTGGTTGTGCTGTGCGTGGCGGGTTGATAATGCCATCTTTTGCACCCGCGTTGGCTTCGTGCCACACGGTGGCCATGCTGCCGACTATGGTTGCACCAACTAAAACTATCACAAAGTGACCATGCTTTTCAGAAGAAAACTCGCACACCACGCGCTCATTTCTTGCAAATAAACCCGGTATGCCTTGTGCAGTGGTGGGGTTTACTGAAAACAAATCACCCGGAACATAGGTCATTGAAATGAGCTTTCCGTCACACGGCATATGAATGCGATGGTAATCTTTAGGGCTTAAATATAGGCACGCAAAGTGGCCATTTTCAAATTTATCGGCTAAAGGTTGATCGCCGCCTACCAATGCTAGGGTAGAGTAATGATGTCCCTTGGCTTGAAAAATTTGATCTTTTTCAATATTGCCAAACTGACTAATGGCACCATCTACCGGGCAAATGAAATTGGCTTGTGCAAGCGGTCTTGCACCAACTTTAAGCGGACGGGTAAAGAACGCATTAAATGTTTTGTAGCTAGTAATATCTGGGTTAGCTGCTTCAGCCATATTGACATTGTAGCGTTTCACAAACCATTGTATTACAGCCGTAGTGGTGTTGCCGCCTTCTAAGTGCGCAAGCTTGCCAGCAAGCGCTGTGATAGCTTGTTTAGGTAATAAGTATTGTAATAAAACAGCAAATTTCATGCGGCTTTCCTTATAAAATCTGACCTAATAAAAAAGCGGGGTGCTGAAGTAGCATCCCGCCCAATTTATCTTTATTACATTTGATTAGTTTTTAGATTGATCAACTAATTTGTTTTTAGCAATCCAAGGCATCATAGCGCGCAATTGGCCACCCACTTGCTCGATTGGATGTTGTGCATTCAAACGACGACGTGCAGTCATTTCAGGGTAGTTTGTGCGACCTTCTAAAATGAAGCGTTTTGCGTAGCTACCGTTTTGAATGTTAGTTAAGCATTCTTTCATTGCAGCACGTGCTTGGGTGTTAATGACTTGTTCGCCAGTCACGTATTCACCGTATTCAGCGTTGTTTGAGATGGAGTAGTTCATGTTGGCAATGCCGCCTTCGTACATTAAATCTACAATCAATTTCAATTCGTGCAAACACTCAAAGTAAGCCATTTCAGGCGCATAACCTGCTTCAGTCAATGTTTCAAAGCCTGCTTTTACTAACTCAACAGCGCCACCACATAATACAGCTTGTTCGCCGAACAAATCAGTTTCAGTTTCTTCACGGAAGTTAGTTTCAATGACGCCGCCTTTAGTGCCGCCGTTGGCAGCCGCATAAGAGAGTGCGATGTCTTTTGCTTTACCTGATTTATCTTGGTAAACCGCGATGAGCGATGGAACGCCGCCGCCTTTTAAGTATTCTGAACGCACGGTGTGGCCTGGGCCTTTTGGTGCAATCATAATCACGTCTAAATCCGCACGTGGCACGATTTGGTTGTAGTGAATATTAAAGCCGTGCGCAAAAGCGAGTGCCGCACCTTTTTGCAAGTTCGGTGCAATTTCAGCATCAAAAATGCCAGCCATCGTTTCATCTGGTAACAACACCATCACCACGTCAGCTTGTTTAACTGCGTCGGCAATTTCCAACGTGTTGTGACCCGCAGCAACCGCTTTAGCCCAAGAGCTACCGCCTTTACGAAGGCCGATAGTGACAGTTGCGCCGCTATCTTTAAGGTTAGCCGCGTGCGCGTGACCTTGTGAGCCATAACCAACAATGGTTACTTTTTTGCCTTTGATTAAATTGAGGTCTGCGTCTTTATCGTAATAAACTTTCATCATTGCTCCGTATCAATATAATAAATTACTACTAAACTTTTAAAATTCTATCGCCACGTCCGATGCCTGATGCACCTGTGCGAACGGTTTCGAGAATGGCGGTTTTGTCTAAGCTTTCAATAAAAGCATCTAATTTGTTACCTGAGCCGGTAAGCTCAATGGTATAGCTACCGTCAGCCACATCGATAATGCGGCCGCGGAATATATCGCACATACGTTTCATTTCTTCTCTAAATGTGCCGGTGGCTTTAACTTTTACCAACATCAATTCGCGCTCAATAAACTTGCCATCGTTTAAATCAAGCACTTTAACCACATCAATCAGTTTGTTAAGCTGTTTGATAATTTGCTCAATCACCTCATCAGATCCTGTTGTGACGATGGTCATACGTGATAGTGTTGGGTCTTCTGTTGCCGCAACAGTGAGCGACTCAATGTTATAGCCGCGCGCAGAAAATAAACCGGCCACGCGTGATAATGCGCCAGATTCGTTTTCCATCAATAATGAAATAATATGGCGCATTATAAATCCTCCGCACCAATTTGATTTGCCAATATCATCTCAGACAAACCTTTGCCGTTAGGTACCATGGGGAATACGTTTTCTTTTTGGTCAGTAATAAAGTCCATAAATACAAAGCGCGATTTCATGGCAAACGCTTCTTTGAGCGCACCTTCAACATCACCCGGTTTGGTAATTTGCATGCCCACATGACCATACGCCTCTGCTAATTTAACAAAGTCTGGCAAGCTATCCATGTACGATTCTGAATAGCGGTTCTCGTAAAAGAACTCTTGCCATTGGCGCACCATGCCTAAATAGCGGTTGTTGAGCAAAATCACTTTAATCGGTAAATGATATTGCGCACAAGTTGAAAGCTCTTGAATATTCATCTGAATGCTACCTTCACCCGTTACGCATGCCACTTGCGCGTTGGGGTGCGCAAACTGTACACCCATGGCATAAGGTAAGCCCACGCCCATGGTGCCTAACCCGCCAGAGTTAATCCAACGACGCGGGTCGTTAAATTTGTAATATTGCGCCGCCCACATTTGATGTTGGCCTACATCAGAAGTCACAAAAGCTTCGCCTTTGGTCACTTCATGCAATTTTTGAATCACATATTGTGGTTTAATGAACTCATCGCTTTGCGCAAAATTTAAACATAATTTACTGCGCCAAGCATCAATTTGCTTAAACCAATTAGCTAGTGCCGATGTGTTTTGCGCAGGTTTTTCAGTCGCAATCAACTCATTCATATCAGCTAGTACTGATTTTACATCGCCCACAATTGGCACATCAATTTTTACCCGTTTTGAGATAGATGATGGGTCAATATCGATGTGAATAATCGTTTTTGGATGCGACATAAAATGCTTGATATTACCAATCACGCGGTCATCAAAGCGTGCGCCAACAGCCAAGAGCACATCGCACTCTTGCATCGCCATATTGGCTTCATAAGTGCCGTGCATGCCGAGCATGCCTAAAAAGTTTTTGCTAGATGCAGGAAAACCACCCAAGCCCATTAAGGTGCTGGTAACGGGTATTCCTAACGACTCGGCCAATTTAATAATGTGTACAGATGCATCGCCCAACACCACACCTCCACCAGTATAAATCATTGGGCGTTTAGCATCGGCTAATAATTTAATGGCTTTTTTGATTTGCCCTAAGTGGCCTTTAGTCACAGGGTTGTACGAGCGCAAAGCGACCGTTTTTGGGTAGTCAAACAAGCATTTGTTGGCCGTAATATCTTTAGGAATATCAACCAGCACAGGCCCTGGGCGACCACTTGCGGCCACATAAAAAGCCTTTTTCATGGTGGCAGCAATGTCTTTGACATCTTTCACCAAAAAATTATGTTTTACGCAGGGGCGCGTAATGCCAACAGTGTCGCACTCTTGAAAAGCATCTTCACCAATGGCAAAAGTGGGCACTTGGCCACTAATAATCACCATGGGGATGGAATCCATGTAAGCAGTGGCAATGCCAGTGATAGCGTTGGTAGCGCCTGGACCAGATGTGACTAATGCCACGCCCACTTTACCCGTTGAGCGTGAGTAAGCATCTGCCGCGTGTAAAGCGGCTTGCTCGTGACGCACTAAAATGTGCTTAAATTTATCTTGATGATAGATTGCGTCGTAAATGTGTAACACTGCGCCACCTGGGTAGCCAAATACAAATTCAACGTTTTCTTCATGCAAGCAGCGAACAAGAATATCTGCCCCTGTCATTTCTTTAGAACTATGTGCCATGCTTTGTGTTCCGTGCCTATTTTTTGTCTCAAAATCGCGTTTTATGGAGTAAAAAACGTTTGTTTTTGGTGGATTTGAGTGGTTTTTACTAACTTGATATACCAACCCTACACGATAACGGTTTGAGCGTGATTGGTCAAGGATTTGTGTAACAAATGCATGTGCGATTTACGGTTTTAATGGGCGCGTAAATGCTTGATAAAAATCTGCTAAAGGCGGCGTATTTGTAAGCATTATTTTGCTAAAAATTGCCAACAAAATTTACCCGAGAGAAAATCATGCCTCTGGAAGCCGCATGGATACTGGCTTGCAGAGGAGGTGAAAAGAAGATGGCTGATTTTAGGCTAAAAAACCTAATTTTTTACATACATTTTTCTGCTGGTAAATGTTTGTTGGCGGCTGAGTCGGGCGCACTCGTTTACAGCGCGCCGCACAGGTTAGCCTTCAAGCGGCGGTGCTACTTTGAGCAGTTCTTCCACAGTCGTTAAACCGGCGGCAATTTTTTCTGCACCGTTCACAATCAGTGGCTGCATGCCTTCGCGCTGGGCGAGTTTGGTGAGTTCGGCCAAATTGGTGTCTGGTGTAATCAACTTACGCAAAGTAGGGGTCATGGTGAGCATTTCATAAATGCCGCTACGGCCTCTAAAGCCGGTGTTGCGACATTCTAAACAACCAACGGGTTTGTAAATATGCGCTGGCTTGGTGAGTTTAAAATCGCCTACTAGCTTATCCCATTCGGCTTGTTCTATGGATGTTGGTTCTTTGCAGCTTGGGCAGAGTGTGCGCACCAAGCGCTGCGCCATAATGCCCAACACGGTAGAGTGAATCAGGTAAGACGGTACGCCTAAATCAAGCAGGCGTGTAGCGGCGGAAGGTGCGTCATTGGTGTGCAAGGTAGAGAGCACTAAATGGCCTGTGAGTGCTGCTTGAATGGCCATATCGGCAGTTTCTAAATCACGAATTTCACCCACCATGATAATGTCTGGGTCTTGCCGCATAAGCGTGCGAATACAATCGGCAAAATTAAGCCCAATGTTGGTTTGCACTTGCATTTGGTTAAAGGCTGGCTCGACCATTTCAATCGGCTCTTCAACGGTACACACGTTTACTTCAGGCGTAGCAAGCTGGCGCAAGGTCGCATAAAGTGTGGTGGTTTTGCCCGAGCCCGTAGGACCTGTTACTAAAATAATGCCATTCGGCGACTTTGTCCATTGGTGCCAAGTTTTGGCTTGTGCGGGCGAAAAGCCAAGTGTTAAAAAGTCACTGGCAGAAACCTCTGGCGTAAAAATCCGCATCACCAGTTTTTCGCCAAAAGCAGTTGGCATGGTCGATAAACGTAGCTCGATTTCCTGCCCATTCGCAGCGAGTGTTTTAATGCGTCCGTCTTGTGGGCGGCGTTTTTCAACCATATCCATACGCCCCAGCAGCTTAATGCGGCTGGTAATCGCGTTCATAATATTGGGTGGCAGCTGATACACTTGATGCAATACACCATCAATACGAAAGCGCATAAAGCCCATATTGCGGCGCGGTTCAAGGTGAATATCACTGGCGCGTTGCTCAAAAGCATATTTAAACAGCCAATCGACAATATTCACTACATGTTGCTCGTTGGCATCAAGATTTTTATCTTTGCCAAGTTCAACCAACTGCTCAAAATTTTGTACGCCAACGACTTGCCCTGCTTTGGCAGTTTCGGCTGCACTCATCGAATTGGCTAAATTATAGATTTCAGGCAGGTAACGGCTAACTTCAAGCGGGTTAGCCACCACCAGCTTCACTTTCATTTTAATTAAGCGTTCGAGGTCTGGAATCCACTCAATGCTAAATGGTTCGGTAGTGGCAACAATGGCTTCGCCATTTTTGCTTGAAATCGGCATAATTTTTAGCCGTTCAGCATAGCCTTGTGAAAAGAGTTTAGCGGCAGAGCCAAAATCGAGCTTAAGCGGGTCGATATGATAAAACTCTAACCCTGCGCGGAGTGCTAACCAATGAGATAAACCTTCAACACTAAATTGTTTGTGCGGTGGTTTTAGGCTTTTCCATTTTTGCTCGCCAATCACCACCAGTGGGTGCAGTTTAGAGCTATCGAGCTTGCGATCTTTATAGAGTTTTTCTGCGAGTTCCTTATCAACCAAGCCATCATTCACCAGCATGCGCAACACATCGCCCAGTACAAGACGGCCAGTAGGGTTGGTTAGAGTGACAGGTTTATTCATGCGTATTGCCTTACTAAAACTGAGCAGAATAATTATCTTAACACGACATCATGATAAAAGGTGTTAAGAAATTTCGCTAACCTAATTGATTAACATCAATAATTTATTGTCTTAGCTAGATTTAATCCGCATAGACAAATCTATTGCCTGCACATTTTTGGTAATCGCCCCGATTGAAATTCTATCCACGCCTGTTAGTGCGATTTCACGCACATTGGCTAAAGTGATGCCGCCAGAGGCTTCCAAAATGGCGGGTTTGGGTTGTTTTTTATTGATACTGACCGCCTCACATAAGAGTGCTGGGCTAAAGTTGTCGAGCAAAATGGACGTTGCGCCAGCGCTCAGTGCTTCTTGCAGTTGGACTAAATTTTCCACTTCAATTTGAATGCTTTTGTTTGCACCTAGGGCAAGGGCTTGTTGCATCACGGCGCTAATGCTACCTGCGGCGGCAATGTGGTTTTCTTTAATTAAAATACCATCATATAAAGCAAGGCGTTGGTTTTGTCCGCCACCAACTGTCACCGCGTATTTTTGCGCTAAGCGTAGATGGGGGATTGTTTTGCGCGTATCTAAAATATTGGCTTGCGTGCCAGCAATGGCATCAACATACAGCCGTGTTTGTGTTGCGGTGGCAGAGAGTGTTTGCAAAAAATTGAGCACGCAACGTTCAGCCGTTAAAAGGCCACGCGCGAATCCTGAAATCTCACACAATACTTGGTTGGCCTGCACTCGATCACCTTCTTTGATTTTCCAATCTAATTTAATAGCCATATCTACTTGCTGAAAACAAGCATTCACCCAATCTATGCCGCAAATAATGGCCGTTTCGCGCGCAATAATCGTGGCGTTTACATGCTGCGTGGCAGGCACTAATTGCGCAGTAAGGTCGCCCGTGCCGATGTCTTCTTGCAGCGCAGTTTGTACCTGTTGATTGACTAATGCGTGAAATGCGCTGGAATTTTGCGGATATTGTTGATTAAATAGCGACATGGTGTGATTTATTAAGTAAAGGTTTGAATTATAATGCCATTACAACAAAAAGATTAACAAAACAAAATAGTTCAGGGTGGAAGATAAATATGAAACTTTTATATACAGCAAATAGCCCGTATGCACGTAAAGTGCGCATAGTGGCGATAGAAAAACACGTGGATATTGACCTAGAGTTGGTCAATTTGTCTGACCCAGCGTGCATTGTAAAAAATTACAACCCGCTGGGAAAAGTGCCGGTGTTGATTTTGGATGATGGCGATAGCTTGTACGACTCTCGCGTGATTGTAAAGTACCTCGATAACCGCACACCGTTGGCACATTTGATTCCGCAGGATAATAGCTCAAAAATAACGGTTTTTCGCTGGGAGGCATTAGCAGATGGTATTTGTGATGCAGCTGTGGCGGTGATGCTAGAGCAACGCAAAACTTTAGAGCAACAAGACCCTGCTTTTATTATTAAGCAACTAGATAAAGTCAAACGCGGTCTAGCGGTGTTGAATTTAGATTTAACCAAGAAAAAATGGTGCGTAAATGAGGCGTTTGGCCTTGCCGATGTTGCCGTGGGCTGCATGCTAGGCTATTTGGATTTGCGTTTTAAAGATTTAAATTTACTTGCGGACCTACCCAATTTAACCAAGCTCAACACAGCATTGCTTAAACTTGACTCTTTTAAAGATACCATGCCAATTGCCTAAGAGCTTTTCGACATTTTGCCAAACAAACTCTAGGATACGCTATGCTTGAAACAGGCAACGTGATTGCATCAATGATTCAAGTGGTGGCAGCTTATGGCCACTTTATCATTAGCTTAATATTCTTGACGGCAGCGGGGATTTTGCTCTATCGCATAAAATCTGTCGCAACAGCACTGTTTTTTGCGGGGTTGCTACTGTCTGTAGCCATGTCGTTTACCATGACGACCATGATTACCTTTCACTTGGGTGATTCGGCAACTCCAATGTATGAAAATATTCAAAAACTAAGCCTAATAGGTGGCGTTGGCTCACTCTTGCAAGCGGTAGGTTTTTTGATTTTTGTGATTGAGTTACCGGCTTTATTAAAAACAGAAAAAACCTAATATTTTGATATATTATCTTTTTGATGCTCTGTACCAGTGCTTGGCATCACCATTCTCGCTAAGTGCTAGCGCACTAAGTCGAATGCGAAAGCCAGTATCTATGCGGCTTGCAGAGCATTTATTTTTTGACGTATGAATAATGCGCTTTAGCGCATATATTCTACGGGCATGACCTTAACGGTTATTCGGGCGTAAAGCTGGCATTTCTAATGCTGTTTTTTATTGCTTATTTAGCGGCGGCAATGGCCGCATCCAGTTGGTTAAATAAAGCTTTATGCAAACCACGCGTATGTTTGCTCCAATGTTGCCAATCTTTTTCTAGGCCTACGCGTAAACTTTGAGCTTTGGCAATATCGCCAACACTTACCGCCCACAATGCGAAATGCAAGCGTATTTCGGCAGAGCCATGGGTCTCGGTTGCGTGGTTAAATTCGGCTTGTGCGTTAGCTTGGTCGCCACTGGCGGCATGGCTTTGCGCAAGTAAAACGCTGAGTTCTTCTGGCCTGAAGCTATTATTTTTGCTGCGAATATCTTGCAATAGAGGAATCGCCAAATGTGGCTGTTGATTATGAAATTTGGCCTTGGCCGCGCCAAAACAGACTTCGGGGTCGCCCGCAAATGGGCCGTTCAAGCAAGCATCAAATTGCTCAACTGCTTCAGCGTATTCACCCGCGCCATCTAGCGCGGCGGCTAAGCGCATTCTGTTTTGCACAGTTGGTGTTAATTCAAAAGCTTGGCGCGCTTCGCGCAATTCTCGGCTTGGATCAAGTAGTTGCAAGGCAACATTTGACACTTTTTTTACGCCGCGCTCCATTTTAGAGCTAGGTAAGTATTCTGCAAAAAAATACACCACGCTACCCAACAGCGGAAACGAAAATAAAATAAGTAACCAGTACATTTGTCTGCCCGTGCGAATGGCATGCACGGCAAAAAATAGCGCGACTAAAATATGCAGACTTCCTAAAATATAGGGCATGTTGTTGACCTTATGGTTGAATGGTTATGGTGGTTTGTTGCATCGTTTAAAGAGTTGTTTTAATGCCTAACTCTGCACTGAGCTGTGCTGCCCATGATTCAACTTGTGCTAATTTTTGCTCTAACATGCTGATACGCTTTTTGAGGATGTCTATTTCGCTAGCACTAACAGCATCATTATTTTCTTGCGTGCTGCTAATTTCTTGCGCAGTTTCGCTGGGCTCACCACTGAGTAAATGACACCAGCGTGCTTCACGCGCGCCAGCCGCTTTTGGCAGCAACCGTGTAAATCGTTCGATGCGTCCAGCGCTTTCGTCACGCTCACTTAAGTTAACCAATCTGGCTTCAACTTCAGCGGTATCGGCAAATTTGTATAAACGTTCGGTATTGATGCGCAGCTCTCCCAATGTTTGCGGGCCGCGCAACATCAGCACTGCCAGCAAAGCCACGCCTGCGTCATCTACCCTAAACACGCGGCCAGCATTGTGCGCATAATGCGCAGTGCGGCCAGTGTGGGTTTCTAAAATCAGCGAGCGGCGTCTTAAACTATCCAATGTGGTTTGAATATCGGCGATATTAGTTTCAATCACAGGGTCGCGGCTAGTTTTTTGGTTGCATGCCGCGAGTAGTGAGTTAAGCGTCAACGGGTAAGAGTCTGGCACTGTAATTGATTTTTCAATTAAAGCGCCCAGCACGCGGGTTTCTAGCAGGGTGTAAAGTTCAGCCATTTCTGTCGTCCTTTAATTTTAAATTGCGCTAGTGATAATACCGCCGCCTAAACACACATTACTCTCATATACCACCGCGCTTTGGCCAGCGGTGACAGCCCATTGTTTTTGGCCAAACTTAATAGTGACTTCCACAGCGCTAATTTGGTCAATTTCACACGGCGCATCGGGCTGACGATAACGCGTTTTTGCGGCATACACCCAATTGGTGATGGGTTCTTCGTTATCTATCCAAGTCAACTGGCCTGCTGTTAAGCCATCAGAAAGCAATAGCGGATGCTCATGGCCTTGCACCACAATCAGCTCGTTCTTTGCCATATCTTTCGCCGCCACAAACCAAGGTTCGCCATTACTTTCGCGGCTGCCGCCAATTTTTAAGCCTTGGCGCTGGCCGAGCGTGTAATACATTAAACCTTCGTGCTTGCCAACTACTTTACCTTCCGGCGTTTTAATATCGCCTGGCTCGCGCGGTAAATACTTGCTCAAAAACTCTTGAAAAGGGCGTTCGCCGATAAAACAAATCCCAGTGGAATCTTTTTTCTCGGCATTGATTAAGCCCGCTGCACGTGCGATTTCGCGCACTTCGCGTTTTAAATATTTGCCGAGTGGAAATAGTGTTTTAGACAGTTGTGACTGATTTAAACGGTATAAAAAATAGCTTTGGTCTTTGCTGCCATCGTCCGCTTTCATCAATTGGAACAAGCCAGGTTTGAGCGGATTTTCACGCACTTGCGCATAATGGCCTGTAGCGATTAAATCAGCTCCCATGCCCATGGCGTGGTCTAAAAAGGCGCGAAATTTAATTTCGGCATTACATAAAATATCGGGGTTTGGCGTGCGCCCAGCTTGATATTCACTTAAAAAATTGGCAAATACGCGGTCCTTATATTCTTTGCTAAAGTTCACTGCTTCTATATCAATGCCAATTTTATCCGCTACTGAAACCGCATCAATTAAATCCTGCTTGCTGGAGCAATATTCATCGGTGTCGTCGTCCTCCCAGTTTTTCATAAATAGGCCAGTGACTTCATAGCCTTGTTGCTTTAATAGTAAAGCAGTGACCGATGAATCCACGCCGCCAGAAAGACCTACGACAATTTTTTTCTTACTCATTTTTTTGCTCCGCAACGCGTATGGCGCATACGCCAACAAGCTACGATTTTATCACTGATGCAGGTAAGTCGAAACGCAAATTTTTAAGCGTAATTTAAGCAAACATCATTTCACCTGCCCGCTAAGCCAGTCTGCATGCGGCTCGCAGAGGGGTGAAATTTTCTCGGGCTTTAAAACAGCTTTTTAGCGTGACTTTTATTAAGCGTTATAAATGCTTTAGCAATGTTAAGGGAAACTGTCTGCCAGCTAAATAATCTTCAAAGCAGGTGAGCACTTGCGGGCTACGCATCAGGTGCGCTTGATGGCGAATTTCGTCTATGCTCATCCACACGGTGCGGATAATCCCCTCATCTAGGGCTTGTTGAGGGTAGTGTGTGCCTACTTTGCCAATAAAGGCAAAGCGTAAATAGGTGGTATCGTTGTGTTGGTGTTTCCAGTGATAAATGCCGAGCAGTGCTGTGGGGCTAAAGTCGTAGGCCGATTCTTCTAATGTTTCGCGTATCACTGCTTCAACGAGCGTTTCGTTGTCCTCTAAGTGCCCGGCAGGTTGGTTAAAGCGGTTGCCGCGGTCAGTTTCTTCTTCGACTAATAAAAATTTGCCGTCATGTTCTACAATGGCGGCAACGGTGGTGTGGGGCATCCATTGCATAAACGTTGGTCTTTTTGTGAATTGTTGTGTATTTTAACGTGAAGCTAAGCGTTCATGATTAAAAGTTTTGGAAACAAACCATTTAGACCATGTGCGATAAACTCTACCGCCATCGCGGCTAATATTAGGCCCATCAAGCGAGTGACGATGTTAATACCGATAGTCCCCAGCTTATTTGAAATGGCGACAGCTAATTTTAACACCAGCCAAATGATGATGCTGATGATGAAAATAGGGGCAATTAATGAAAGGTGGCCAGCAAAGCTACTATTTTGTTGTGCGGCGATAATCATATGGCTAATTGCCCCTGGCCCCGCGAGTAGTGGAATGCTAAGTGGCACAATCGCGATGACTTCACGTTCTGCCAGTGTTTGCGCTTCTTCGGGCGTTTGTCGCGTGCCGCTTTGTTTTCCGTGCATCATGGAAATGGCAATGAGCATCAGCAAAATACCACCGCCTACTTGGAAAGAGGGGATGGTCACACCGAAGAAATCAAGAATGGAGTCCCCCAGAAATGCCGACACTGAAAGCACAATAAACACTGTTAATGCGACTGTTTTGGCTGTTTTTGCCCGGTCTGCATTGCTCCAGTTGTGGGTGGCACTGATAAAAATAGGCACGCTACCAATTGGGTTGACGATGGCAAATAATGCAATGGAGATTTTAAAAAGTGCGGGCCAATCGGTCATATAAACCTCATATTTAAACAGCCTAGATTGCAAAAAAAGTGATTACACTTTGTCATTTCATGCATAGTAAATTAAAGTGCTCACTTGTAAAAATAAAATTGCGAAATAATATGGTGACATTGCCCTTGATTTATCTAGCTTCACGTAGTCCGCGCAGGGTGGAACTACTCAAACAAATGGGCGTAGATTGCTTAATTATGCCCGCCGATATTGATGAGTCACCACTTGCAAACGAGTTACCTGCGCAATATGTTCGCAGATTAGCGCAAGAAAAAGCACAAGCTTGTTTAAGCAATTTAACGCCAGCGCAGCGCCAGCATGTCGTGTTAGCGGCAGATACCACGGTGGCACTGGCGGATAAAATATTAGGTAAACCTGATAATGACGATGATGCTCGCGCGATGTTGCAAATGCTTTCTGCGAGTGAGCACCAAGTTTATACCGCAGTGGCGGTGGCGTATGCTGGTAAAATAGAAGTTGCCCTTTCTAGTACGATAGTGAGCATGATGCCGCTTTCAAATGCACAGATTGAAGCTTATATTGCCACAGGTGAACATCGCGACAAAGCAGGCAGTTATGGCATTCAAGGTGTCGCAGGTGCGTGGATTTGTCGCATTGAAGGTAGCTACACGGGTGTAATGGGTTTGCCAGTATTTGAAACAGCGGCATTACTAAGAAAAATTGGACTTTTAATAATATGAAATTGATAGTATGAATCAAGAAATTTTAATTAACGTCACACCGCAAGAAACGCGTGTGGCTGTGATGGAACTGGGTGTAGTGCAAGAATTGCACATTGAGCGCAGCACTTCGCTTGGCTTGGTGGGAAATGTCTATCGCGGTGTGGTGTGTCGCGTGCTGCCTGGCATGCAATCGGCCTTTGTAGAAATCGGCCTACAGCGCGCGGCATTTTTGCATGCACGTGATATTTTTGATTGTGAGCAAGCTGAAACGCCCCTGCCAATACAAAATGTGCTACATGAAAGCCAGTCGCTTATGGTGCAGGTGATTAAAGAGCCGATAGGCACTAAAGGCGCACGATTGACAACACAAATCAGTATTGCTGGGCGGTTTTTAGTGTTTTTGCCACAGCAAACACATATAGGCGTATCTCAGCGCATTGAAGACGAAACTGAGCGCGAAGCGCTCAAGTCGCGTTTGCTGAGCGTGTTACCTGAAAGTTTTCAAGGTGGTTATATTATTCGCACCATGTGCGAAACGGCAACAGATGCTGAACTGCTGGCAGATATTGACTACTTGAACAAAACTTGGGCGCATATACAAGCAAAAAGTACAGAAGTCCCTGAGCGAGCACTGATTTTTCAAGATTTAAATTTACCCATGCGCGTGTTGCGCGATGTGGTGTGCGCAGATACAGAAATCGTGCGTATTGACTCCAACGAAACGTATCAAAAATTAGTCGATTTTGCCAATTTGTACGCGATTATGACGTTGAACAAACTTGCCCATTATCATGGCGACCGCCCATTGTTTGATTTATACAACATTGAGCAAGAAATTGAAAATGCTATGTCGCGCAAGGTTGAGCTTAAGTCAGGCGGCTATTTGATTTTTGATCAAACCGAAGCGCTCACGACGGTGGATGTCAACACAGGCAGTTTTGTGAGTGGTAAAAATTTATCCGATACCATTTTTAAAACCAACCTTGAAGCAGCGCAAACCATCGCCCGCCAGCTGCGTTTACGCAATTTGGGCGGCATTATTATTATCGACTTTATCGATATGGATGAAGATGCGCAACGTGAAGAGGTGCTGGCAGAGCTGCATAAAGAAGTGGCGCGCGATCGCTCGCGCATCAGTATTAGCGGTTTTAGTGCGCTCGGGCTGGTAGAGATGACCCGCAAGCGCACGCGAGAGAGCTTAGCACATACTTTATGCGAACCCTGCGCCGCTTGCCAAGGTCGTGGCGAAGTAAAAACTGCCCAAACGATTTGCTATGAAATTTTGCGTGAGCTATTGCGCGAAGCGCGTCAATTTAAAGCGCGAGAATTGCGGGTATTAGCAGCGCCAAAAGTGATTGATATGTTGCTTGAAGAAGAATCGCAAAGCTTGGCGAATTTGTCAGACTTTATCGGCAAGCCCATTTCGTTGCAGGTGGAAGCTAACTACAGCCAAGAAGGTTTTGATATTATTTTAATGTAAAAGACCTGCTGTTAAACGCCACAAAAAACACTCGAAAACAGCGTTAAAATCCCCCGAGAGGTTTTTGTGCCTCTGTACCAGTACTTGGCATCCCCATTCTCGCTAAGTGCGTACGCACTAAGTCGAATGTGAAAGCCGCATGGATATTGGCTTGCAGGGCAGTGACTAGGAAGATGCTTAATTTAAGGTGTCTGAACCAGGTGCATTAATATTGCCGTTGGTGGTTTGTGTAGCATTCGAAAACGGCTGAAATTTAATTTCTGGTGCAGACATTTCTTGCATAGGTGCTTTACGCGTATTAAATTTTGCGCAGCGCATCAATTTAAGTAAAATGCCATCCAGCTCGTTAGATTCTTGTTGCGATTTTAAATGCGCACTTTCACTTTTACTGAGCTGCTCGGTGAGTTGGTCTGCGCTGTGATGCGCTTCCATGAGCGCTGCGGCGCGTGCGTCGAGCGAATCTTTGTGTGCATTTACTTGTCTTCTCAACTCTTCCACCACAAAATTAAGCCAAATGGTGCAATCGTGGTGCGCTTCCTCAAAAGTAGCTTGAATTTGTGCGCCAAGACTGAGGTAATAACGGCGAATTAAAAAGTGTTTTTCTGTTAGCAGGTTGATGGGGTCTGCGCAAAAATCAGCCGTAATTTTTTCTAGCGTGAGCATGGTGTTGGTGAATTTTGACATATCCAACGCATTAGCTTCCGTTTTTTCAAAGCCGTGCTTGCTCCAAAATAGTTGATAGAGTTCATCGGCTTGAAATTTAATGGTTTTACTTTCAAGCAAAATTTCATTGGCCAAGTTGTTAGCTAAAGCGGTCAACTCTTTCATGCTACGGTTAAGCCCAGCAGTTGTCCAACTATCGCCCATGTCTTGGCGCGTACGCGCCAGCGTGGTATCTAAATAGCCTAAACTTAAGTGACGCAGCAATTTTTCACCTAAGCGCTTAATTTTTTCTGTACCTTGATTAAATGATTGCAGTGAAGCTTCGTAGCGCTTGCGCTCTGCCACAACATTAGCAAGCAATGCTTTAGATGACTCACGACTTTGTGCATGTAGCGTGCGTAGTTCGTCGAGTTGTTTTTTAGTCCCTTCTAAGCGCATCAAAGCGACCTTGCGCGAAGCGCGTATCATGTTGGCGCATTCCATCACTACCGCGCGACCCAAAATATCATGTTTAGCATCAATTAGTTGTGTGGCAAGGGCGTTTTCTAAAATGCCAATACCACTGCGTTTTAGCAAGGCATCATCTTTTCTGATTTTTGCGAGCAGCGCTTTTTGCGCGGAGATGGCATACACGTTACGGGTATCAATTCCTAATTCATAAGCGGTATTTTGTTTTTGTTTATAAATAATATTTTCAAGCTCAACAGGTGTTTCTAAACCGTCCCACAGGGTATCAACTTTGTTAAGCACCACTAATTTATGCGCAGCCCGTCTTTGCACATAATCAGTCCAAATTTGCATGTCTGATTTAGTAATGCCGGTATCTGTGGCTGTTAAAAATAATACCGCGTGTGCACTAGGAATCACACTCAAAGTGAGTTCCGGCTCTGCACCCATTGTATTTAGGCCAGGGGTGTCAATCACCACCAATCCGTTTTTTAATAACGGATGTGGAAAGTTAATTAAGGCATGTCGCCAAGCGGGGATTTCAATCGTGCCAGTTTCAGCCAACGATCTAGCCATACTGTGGTCGTTTTCGTTCCAAAAGCCCAGTTTTTTTGCGGTCTCTAAATCAACATTTTTAGTTTTAGCCAGAACCGTTAAAGTTTCTTTCATTGATTCAGTAGAAGACGAATCTAATCGCATTTTGTGCCAAATATCAGGCGTGGTTTTTAAAAATGCCAGAGAGTCGTCTTTACGCCTCGTTTCAATCGGTAGCAATCTAATGCATGGCTCGTCTGCGTCATCCCAAAATATTTCAGTGGGGCACATCGTCGTGCGCCCAGGCGCACTAGGCAATAAGCGTTGATTGAAATCAGAAAAGAACAGGGCGTTAATGAGTTCAGTTTTACCTGTTGAAAACTCTGCTAAAAACGCTAATACCAACTGATCTTTTCTCAAGGTTTCTTTAATGTCATACAACCTGAGTTCTTGAATGGAGTCAATTTTTGACTCATAGGCTAACCAATCAATATAGCTGTCTATAGTAGCAACCAAATTATCGCGCCATAACGAATATTCAGATAGCTTTCCGCTCAAGCTTGCTTCGTTGGCTTCGGTCTGCGCTGCAGTGGGTTGGTCTTTAGTGGTTTTCATTGTCATGATAATCTAGGTTTCTTATCTTTAGTTTTAATGCCACACTAAATTTGCGTGCAAAGTTTGTTCAAGGGCGTTGAGTAAATACAGCAAAAATTGTGCCACAACAATAAATACAAGTGGGCTTAAATCCACGTTGCCCACGAGCGGTACCCATTTTCTAAAGTGCCGCATGATAGGGTTGGTGAATTGAGCTAAAAAAGGCATGGCGGGGGAGTAGGGATGCACCCAACTTAAAATACTATGTAACAGCACAGCAGCAACAAAGCCAAAAATAATCAACGTGCATAATCCTATTATGGCGCTGCCCGTAATCGCCAGCAAAGCGCTACTGCTTCCAATCGAAAGTAATGGGGATAATTTTAGCCATAGCACAGCCGCAGCTAGCAGCCATTGTGTAGTAAATGCCAGTAGCAATGTCGCAACATCCCACTTGCCAATGCTAGGTAAAATGCGCCTTGCGGGCTTGACGGCAAAGTTAGTGAGCGACACCACTAACTGGCCAAAAGGGCTTTGAAATGAGATTCTAATGAGCTGAAAATATAGGCGTAGCAAAAACAACACGGTTAAAAAATTTAACAGTGTTTGCAACAAAAAGATGAGTGCGTTACTCAGCAAGTGTGTCTCCTAATGCGCGTGATTTTTCTGCCGCCGCCGTGGCTGCCTGCAGTACTATATTTTTAATATTGCCTGCTTCAAGTGCCAAAATGCCTTGTTCCGTCGTACCTCCTTTGGAGGTGACTTGAGCGCGTAAAGTTTTGACATTTTCTGCACTATTCTTAGCCAGCAAACTCGCACCAGCAAAGGTTTCGAGCGCTAATTGGTTTGCTTCTTCAGGTTGCAAGCCTAGTGCAACCGCGGCTTCAGCCAGCGCTTCCATAAAATAAAAAACATAGGCTGGGCCACTGCCAGAAATTGCTGTAATCACATCCATTTTAGCTTCATCATCTAGCCAAAGGGTAAGACCCACTGCAGATAAAACTTGGTTGGCCTGCGCACGTTGCTCGGCCGTGACGTTTGGCATTGCGTATAGCGCAGAAACCCCTGCTTGTATTTGTGCAGGTGTATTTGGCATCACCCGCACAATCGCAGCATGGCCATTTAACCAACGTGAAATATCGGTCGTTCTAATGCCCGCAGCGATGGATATGACCAACTGCGATGAAAGTTTTGGCGCAAGTTGTTGGCAAACAGCGCGCAATTGTTGCGGCTTAACGGCGAGTAAAATGATTTCACCCGCAGTTTTACTGTCCATTTTCTCGACATAAGTGTCGGCATTTTGTACACCAAACTGCGCTGATAATTGTGCACGTTTGTCAGTTTCAGGCTCAATAACGGTCATCGCTTGCATGGCAAACCCATTGGTTTTTAAGCCACCAATAATGGCTTTTGCCATATTTCCGCCGCCTATAAAGCTGATTTGCATACTCAATAAAACTCCCAAAAATAATTATTAATGCTTTGCAGGGTGCTGTCGCACGCCAAATAAACCTGCGCCTATACGCACCATGGTTGCCCCTTGCAAAATAGCGCTTTCAAAGTCTTCAGACATGCCCATTGATAGCGTATCTAGGTTAAAGCCTTTTTCTTGCAACTGCTCGTAGCATTGCCTAACTTGGCTAAACTGCTTGCTTTGCAATTGCACATCTTGCGTGGGCGCTGGAATTGCCATTAGCCCGCGTAATTGCAAACGCGGTAATTTTGCTACCGCAGCTGCAAGTTCTGCCAAATCAGCCTGGGCTACGCCACTTTTACTTGCTTCACCGCTAATATTGACCTGCAAACATATTTGTAATGCAGGCAGATTATCTGGTCTTGCATCGTTCAAACGTTGCGCAATTTTTATTCTGTCTACGCTTTGCACCCAAGCAAAATGTTGCGCAATTAACTGCGTTTTATTGCTTTGAATCGGACCAATAAAATGCCATTCAATAGCTAAGTCGCTTAACTGCCCTTGTTTATCTAAAGCTTCCTGCAAATAGTTTTCGCCAAATAGGCGGACACCCTCTTGGTAGGCCTCTCGTATTGCTGCTACTGGCTGTGCTTTACTAACGGCCAATAACTGCAATTTATTTAATTGTTCAGCAGAAAATAAGTTATTTTTAGTAAGCGCAATAGCATCAATTTTGCTGCGTATTGCTTGTAAGTTATTAAAAATGGACTGCATTGTTGTTTATACACAAAGTTAACGTGTAAATTCTAACATCATTATTTAAGAACTTGAAATAACTTATTGATTAGTTTACATTACTCAGTATATTATGCAACATCGCCTTTTGGCTACACTTAACGATAACAGGAGTCCGTTGTGGATATTTCAGATTTACTTGCGTTTTCAGTGAAAAATAAAGCGTCAGATTTACATCTGTCAGCAGGTCTGCCTCCTATGATTCGCGTGCATGGCGATATTCGTCGTATCAACGTGCCTGCGATGGATCACACACAAGTACACGACATGATGTATGACATTATGGGCGACGGTCAACGTAAGGTGTATGAAGAAACCCTAGAATGCGATTTTTCTTTTGAAATCCCCAATTTGGCGCGTTTTCGGGTCAACGCCTTTAATCATAATCGTGGCGCAGGTGGTGTATTTCGTACCATTCCATCCAAAATATTATCGCTCGAAGCGTTAAACTGCCCTGCGATATTTAAAGAAATTGCAGATACTCCACGTGGCTTGTGTTTGGTCACGGGGCCAACTGGTTCAGGTAAATCTACCACCTTAGCGGCGATGGTTGATTATATTAACGATAACCATTTTGGGCATATATTGACGGTAGAAGACCCAATTGAGTTTGTGCATCAATCTAAAAAATGCTTAATCAACCAACGTGAAGTCGGCCCGCACACGTTGTCATTTAATAATGCCCTACGCGCGGCGTTGCGTGAAGACCCGGACGTTATTTTAGTGGGTGAAATGCGTGACTTGGAAACGATACGTTTGGCGCTTTCTGCGGCAGAAACTGGCCACATGGTGTTTGGTACGCTGCATACCAGCTCGGCAGCAAAAACCATCGACCGTATTATTGACGTGTTTCCAGCGGCTGAAAAAGAAATGGTGCGTTCAATGCTATCTGAGTCATTACGTGCGGTAATTTCACAAACATTGTTAAAAACCAAAGATGAGCAAGGCCGTGTAGCTGCGCATGAAATTATGATTGGTACACCTGCGATTCGTAACTTGATTCGTGAAGCTAAAATTCCTCAAATGTATTCAGCTATTCAAACAGGACAAAATGTGGGTATGCAGACGCTCGACCAAAACTTACAAGATTTAGTGAAACGCAATATTGTTTCTGCTAACGAAGCACGCAGTAAAGCTGCGAATAAAGATAGCATTATGGGCTAACCTAGAAATTAAAAGTTGAGTCGCTAAAAGATAGAGAAAAAGGCAAAAAATGGAAAAAGGTCAGGCAGAAAAGTATATATTTGATTTATTACGTTTGATGATTGCAAAAAAATCATCAGATTTATTTATTACGGCTGATTTTCCTCCCGCCATGAAAATTGATGGAAAGGTAACGCCAGTCAGTAGCCAAGTATTGACGATGCTGCAATCTCGCGAAATTGCCCGCGCAATTATGAATGACAGGCAAACGACAGAGTTTGATGCTACGAATGAATGTAACTTTGCCATTGGTTTGCCAGGCGTAGCGCGGTTTCGGGTGAATGCGTTCATCCAGCGCGGCGCAGTTGGGCTGGTATTTAGAACCATCACCACCAAAATTCCAGAATTTGATGACCTAGGTTTACCGCAAATTCTTAAAGATGTGGCCATGACAAAACGTGGATTGGTGATTTTTGTCGGCGCAACGGGTTCAGGTAAATCTACCTCGATGGCGGCGATGTTAGGTTACCGTAATCAACATAGTTATGGTCATATTATTACCATTGAAGACCCGATTGAGTTTGTGCATGAGCACAAAAATTGTGTGGTAACGCAGCGTGAAGTCGGTGTGGACACTGATAATTGGCAAATTGCACTTAAAAACACCTTGCGCCAAGCGCCGGACGTGATTTTAATTGGTGAGATTCGTGACCGCGAAACCATGGATTACGCCATTGCATTTGCTGAAACAGGTCACTTGTGTATGGCAACATTGCACGCCAACAGCACCAACCAAGCGTTAGATCGCATTATCAACTTCTTCCCAGAAGAACGTCGCCAACAATTATTGATGGATTTATCACTCAATACACGCGCTTTTGTTTCACAACGCTTGATTCCGAAAAAAGAAGGCAAAGGGCGCGTGGCAGCAATGGAAGTGATGCTGAATTCACCGCTCATTTCAGATTTGATTTTCAAAGGCGATGTGCATGAAATTAAAGAAATCATTGCAAAATCACGCGAGCTAGGCATGCAAACTTTTGACCAATCACTTTTTGATTTGCATGAAGAAGACATTATTTCTTATGAAGATGCGCTACGCAATGCAGACTCAGTAAACGATATTCGCCTGAAAATTAAGCTCGAAGGTAAAGCCGCACATGGTAAAGATATTGGCGCTGGATTAGAAGGTTTAGGAATCGTTTAAATCAGCGAAAATTCGCCCGAGAAAAAATTAAATGCTCTGTAAGCCAGTATCCATGCGGCTTCCAGAGCATCAAAAAGAAGATGCCCCAATTTAGGGGCTTTTTTTATGCATAATTCATCTCAATAATATTTGCAAATAAGAGTGCAATCTTGCCGCTTTTTTGACTTTTGTCATCAAAAACGATTTCATCAATGGCATACTATGCGCTATGGATAATGTTCAAAATAATACAAACAACCCCCTTGTTGACAAAACGCTACTTGCCGCAATCGACCTAGGTTCAAATAGCTTTAGGTTAGAAATTGGCCGATTAGATGGCGGCCATATTGAGCGTGTGGAGTATTTAAAAGAAGCGGTGCGGCAAGGGGGCGGTTTGGATGAAAATCGCAATTTAACAGCTGATTCTATTGAGCGTGGCGTGCGTTGTTTAGCACGTTTTGGCGAGCGGCTAAAAGGCTTTGACGCTCAGCATGTGCGTGCAGTTGCCACGCAAACCTTGCGCGAGGCCAATAATCGCGAAGCGTTTATTAAGTTGGCAAAAAAAGCGTTAGGATTTGATGTTGAGGTGATTTCAGGGGTTGAAGAAGCGCGCCTGATTTATCAAGGTGTAAGCCGATTTTTACCGCAGTCGGACGAAAAACGCTTAGTGATGGACATCGGCGGGCGCTCAACAGAATTTATTTTAGGGCAAGGCTTTGTTGCCCAACATACCGCCTCATTGCATGTCGGCTCGGTGGCGTGGTCTTTAAAGCACTTTGCGAGTGGCGACTATACAGAAAAAGCGTTTACCCGTGCCGAAATTGCGGCGGAATCTATTTTTGAAACCTTAGGCGAGCATTTTAGCCGTAACCAGTGGGAAGTTGCTTACGGAGCTTCTGGCACGGTGGGCGCGGTGGCTGATGTTTTATCGCAATACGGCAGGCCGCCAGAACTGATTAAGCAACAAGATTTGCACTGGCTGCGAGATGAACTCTTGCGCGCCAAACATGTGGATAAATTGCGTTTGCTTGGGTTAAAAGAAGACCGTAAACCAGTAATTGCTGGAGGTTTGTCGATTTTAATTGCGATATTTCAATATTTCAACATAGCGTCGTTGCATGTTGCCACTGGCGCGTTGCGTCATGGTTTGTTGTATGACATGCTCGCCAATGCGCATGAAATGGTGGATTTACGCAATAACTCGGTGCAGCGATTAGTGCGCAAATTTGATGTAGATGCCGCGCACGCGAGCAATGTGGCAAGCGTTGCTGAAAAACTGTTTAAACAAGCTTCAACGGACATTCATTTTGCCCCGAATGAGCAGCAAATACACGCCGATAAATTGCGCTGGGCTGGGCAATTGCATGAAATTGGCCGCATGATTTCGCCAGTAGATGCCCATTTGCACGGCGCTTATATTCTAGATCACACCGAGCCGGCAGGGTTTTCACAGAAAGAGTTACATTGTTTAAGCTTGCTCATATTGGGTCACAAAGGCAAGTTAAAACGGTTAGAAACGGATTTTTCTGATCGTATTTTTGTGATGCAACTCATCTGCTTGCGTATTGCAGTTATTTTATGTCATGCCAGAACTACGCCGAACATGCGAGCCATACAATTACAGTTTTCGAATCAAACCTTTAAACTTATATTGCCGCAAACATGGGGTGAAAAATATCCGCAATCCCTTTATTTGCTTGAAGAAGAAGCGATTGCATGGCAAAAAAATAACTGGCGATTTGAATTAAAAATAAGCTAAGGTTGTCATAAAAACTTCACAAAAAATTCATATTGCAAGGTAGGCAAACCAAAATAAACGGTATAAACTGTTTTTACTTATTTTAAAGGAGTTTGCTATGCCAAAAATCAATCCAATTCAGGCCGCCGCACTAAAGGAGCCTGTTACATCAATATCAACCGCAAAACCAGCTGCAAATAAGGTGGCAGTGACTAAGCCTGAAACTAAAACCATCACCACAGCAAAACCGACTGTTGCAAAAGTAGCGGTACCAGCAGTTGCAAAAAAAATGACTGAAAAAGTAACGCCAAAAAAAGAGGCAAAGGCGGCTAAACCTGTAAAAGAAAAGATACCTAAATTAAAAATGGAGCGTGACAGCTTTACCATGCCTAAGGCGGAATATGCCCAGTTTTATGTTTTAAAAGACCGGCTTGCTAAACTTGGAGCTCCCGCTAAAAAAAGTGAGTTGTTACGCGCAGGTATTATGCAACTGAGTGCGATGACTGACGCGGCTTTGAAGGCAGCAATGAGTAAAGTGCCGACCATCAAAACTGGCAGACCAAAAAAGAAATAAGCTTTAGGAAACACTTCATGCGTGAGCGAGTGGGATGAAGTGCGAGGCGCACGGAACGCAGAAACCAAGATAGTACGAGGTGTACAGCGAGGTTGCGACAACGAAGTTGCGGTGTAGGCTAACCTTTAGGTTATGCCGTAACCAAAAAACCGCGCAACGATGCAATTCGCCCTCGCAGCCGGGCATGAAGTGTTTCCTTTATAAGTAATCGGGGTGTTGCACTGTAAATAAATAAGTTTGCAGTGCGCCTTCGATGGTGCGCTGACGTAACCACCACACAGCGCCTTTTTTAACGATGCAGTGTGCATCGTTTAAACCTTGCAAGCGGGCAATAAGCAAGCCCAAATGCGGTTGGTGACCAATTAACAACAATGTTCTGCAGTTGTCTTCACTTAATACTTCTCTGGCAATATTTTCAACATTGCTATCTATACCCAAAAAATCTACCACTTTAAAAGCCTGCTGATTGAGTTTTTTTAGCGCCTTAGCTGTTTGAACGCAGCGCTTAGCAGGACTACACATAATTTGCACATCTTTTGGCAGGTGCTGATGAAGCCACTTGGCCATTTTATTGGCATCTTTGCGCCCCTGCTTAGTGAGTGCACGGTTTAAATCGTCACCATTTTCAGTGAGGTCTTCTGCTTCGGCATGTCGCCACAAAATTAAGTTTGCCATGTGTTATCTCACTGAGTATCCGAATAAATATCTAACAATTTTAATTGCGCACTCATTTTTACAGTTTGCTGATGAGCTTTATGTAAACTTGCAACAGCAACATATTCGCCATTAGGCATGAGTTGCCACGCATCTTGCGTGTCATCCAAACTTAATTGACAACACTCATATAAAATGCGCGCTTGATGAGTGGCATCGGTAATCGGCCAAGCGATTTCAACACGTCGCATCATGTTGCGATTCATCCAGTCTGCGCTGGATAACCACATGTGTTCAACGCCATCAATATTAAAATAAAATACGCGTGAATGTTCTAATAACTGACCAATCACTGAGCGTACTCGAATGCGGCCATCGAGACCGGGTGCATCGACAGGCAAAATACACGCACCACGCACGATTAAATCAATCTCAACGCCTGCTCTGCCAGCTTTAATGAGCGCCAGCACTAAGGCTCCATCGGTAAGTGCGTTCATTTTTATAATCATTTTTGCTGGTTTACCAGCCCTAGCTGCTAGCTCAGCATTTTTCATTTTGGCAAGCATTTGTCTATGCAAGTTAAAAGGCGCTACTAATAGTTTTTGTAAACGCGGCAGTTTAATTTGGCTCGCAATGTGTCTAAAAAGATGTTCCATATCGCGCGTGATTTTTGGGTCAGCGGTAAGCATGCTAACATCGGTATAAAGTCGCGCAGTTCTGGGGTTGTAGTTGCCGGTAGATAAATGTCCATAGTGCTTTAGGTTTGCGCCTTCTCTACGCAATACTAAAAGCATTTTGGCGTGTGTTTTGAGCCCTACAATGCCATAAACCACCTGTGCCCCCACAGATTCCAACGCCTCGGCCCAATTGATATTCGCTTCTTCATCAAAACGTGCTTTTAGTTCAACCACTGCCATGACTTCTTTACCGCGTCTCACCGCTTCTTGCAAGAGCTTTAACATGCGAGCATCAGATCCTGTGCGGTATATGGTTTGCTGTATTGATACAACATCAGGGTCGTATACAGCCTCTTTTAAAAAATCAATCACCGATTCAAAGCTTTGATAGGGCTGGTGAATAATGATGTCTTGCTGATTAAGCTGCGTGAAAAAAGATTGATTAGGCGTAAGTTGCTGGCTAATTTGAGGTTCAAAAGGCTTAAATTTTAAATCAGCTCCCTCAGCTAAATCAGCCAACTGCATCAGTCTTGCGAGGTTCACCAATCCATTTACACGGTATAAAGATTGTTTTGGTAAGTTAAACTGTTGGAGTAAAAATTTGGCTAATTTCTCATCACAACTATGTGAGACCTCCAACCTAACGGCCTCACCAAAATTGCGCTGAACCAATTCTTTTCTTAGGGCAGTGCGCAGATTTTTAACATCCTCTTCATCTACTGCTAAATCTGAATGTCGGGTGACCCTAAATTGCGAAAAGCTTTGCACTTCCCGACCAACGAATAAGCTTGCTAGGTGTGCACGAATCACACTTGATAGGGATACAAATTTCTGTTGATTGTCACTTAAATTTTTAGGGAGTTTAATCAAGCGGGGTAACGCACGGGGTACGCGCACAATCGCGATATTATTGCTTTTGCCAAAAGCATCCTTGCCGTTGAGCAAAACAATAAAATTGAGCGATTTATTCGCTACTTGAGGAAAAGGATGTGCTGGATCAAGCGCTATAGGGACCAATAATGGGCGGACATCTGACTCAAAATACTGCGCTACCCAGCGCCGTTGCGCGGCATTACGCTCACCATGAGAAACCAAATGCACGCCTTGCTTGGCAAGGGCAGGCATAAGCTCAGCATTAAAAATTTGATATTGTTTTTCCACCAGCATGTGCGCATTTTCAGCAATGGTTTCATAGCTATTGATGCTGGCTGCACTTTTATTTAAATTGTCACGCATGGCATCTACAAGTGGTGCCGCGCGAACTTCAAAAAATTCATCCAAGTTTGAAGAAACAATACAAAGAAAACGCAGGCGTTCCAACAAAGGGTAGTGATGATTTTGAGCAAGGTGAAGAACGCGTTCATTGAATGCCAAAATACTGGCATCACGATTGAGCAAAGCGAATTTTTGGGTAGTTGAACGCATCAATATTTTTAAGTGTTTTAAAGGTGTCTTCATTGCTGCACCTCTGCAAGCCTTATTCTATGCGGCTTGCAGGGCAGTAATTTTTGCTCGTAGCGGTTTTTGTGCTGTTGATGGTCATTTTTATTAACAAATCATGCCTGTATGACGCACTAAAGTCAGCACCTTAATTCAAATTTTATAGGGGTAATCTTAACCACCCATCATGACGATTTGATGACATTTTTATGAAAGAAAACTTAATCTATGGACAATAAAAAAGGCCGATGATTTCTCATCGGCCTTTCAATGACGCTTAGCGTGTTACTCTACGGTGACTTCCACACGTCTGGCTTCTGCTAAGTCGCCGCTACCTTCGGTACTAGTAGGTTTGCGCATTTCAATGCGACCTTCATCAATACCTGCTGCTTTTAAGGCTTCACGTACTGCTTTAGCACGACTTTTTGCTAGCTCCTCATTTCTTGCTTGGTTGCCACGTGGATCGTGGTAACCTGAAATGACTGCTTTTGCATTTGCGTTGGCTTTTAACCACTCAACTATCGGTGCCAGTGTTGTATCTGCATCGTTAGCTAAATTGGTTTTGCCTGTATCAAAGTACAAGTTAGCCGCTGGTGGCGGTGCAACTGCAACCACTGGTTCGGTAGCTTTAACCGTTAATTGGTTATTTACAGTGACTTTATCGCCAAAAAATGCCTGCGCATCTGCACCAGCTTTGGTTTTAGCTTCTTCACTGTCCACTGTGCCGGTTAGCGTTACTGATGCGCCATCACATGTGACTTGCCAATCTGCACCACCTGTTTTTAACCAAGCGGACAAATCAACATTTTTGCTTAACCATGTTACCGCTGAAGCGTCTCCTGAAGATTCAAATTTATCGGCAGTTGCCGTACATTTGAAGCCTTCAACAGCTACTGGTGCCGCTACTTCAGCCACTGGCGCAGGGGCTGCTTCAACAGGTGCGTTACAACACGCGCCCATGCCATGGCCATTTTGCCATTGCCAAAACAGATAAATGGCTAAAATAATGGCGATTAGCCATGTCCAAAAAGTATATTTTGAGTTACTCACAGAAACTCTCCTTCAAATCGTTATTATCGTTGACTTGTTTAATCGTTAAAGAATGAACGATTAAACGCCACCTTTGAGTTCATCCTGTAATTTCTTCAGTTCAACCCAACGATTTTCAGCGGCAAGTGCTGCTTGTTGAGGCCAAGTGCCTGGTTTTGCCAAGGCAAAACGTGGGCCAGCCTTATCTAAAATAGTTTGAATGACTGGCACGGCCGTCGCAGCTAATTGTGCAAAAGTTTTAATGCCATCCGCATTCAGTAATTCGTTGATTTTTGGGCCAATCCCTTCAACAACAGTTAAGTCGTCAGCTTTTCTAATATCAAAGCCAGCGGCTTTGGCAGCAGCTTGGTCGAATGTGTAGACTTTAGCAGCAGGGGTTGGGGCAACGGGTGCAGCAACTGGCGCAGCTACAGTATTCACTTGAGGCGTGTGTGGTGTGTGGTCATGTTGCGTTTTGCAACTACCGCCGCAACAACGTTTTAGCAACCAATTTAGTAGCCAGCCTAATATAAAACCTAGTAAAAACCACCAGAAACAGCAAGTAAATCCACTCATCTTTAATCTCCCTATTGCACAAAAAAAGGCTTAACGCCCATGTTATTGAGTTGGTTAAAACTACAATTTACTACAGCTACAATTTTGCACGCTACAGTGTTTTGAGGCAATACTTAGATACGATACTTTACATTTGTTCAGTAACACTATGTTTGATAGACAATTTGACCATTTACGAGCGTGATTTTGACTTTGCCTAATATTTCTAAGCCGTTAAACGGTGAGTTTTTACCTTGGCTTTTTAAGTTGTTCGGGTTGATTTGCCAATATTCATTTAAATCAAAAATGCAAATATCAGCGGGTTTGAGCGTTGCCAAGTCACCGGCTGGAATACCAAGTATATTGGCGGGATGATTGCTAATTAAAGCGAGTGCTTTGTGTAACGCAATTTTTTCTTGTTGTGCCCATTTCAAGACTAATACGAGTAATAATTCCAGACCAGTCGCCCCGATTTCAGCCTCAGCAAATGGGGCAAGCTTTGCATCATCATCAACAGGTGTGTGGTCTGAACAAATAGCGTCTATCGTGCCGTCTTTTAGGCCTAAAGTGAGCGCTTCTTTATCACGCTGCGTGCGGACAGGCGGCTTGAGGTGGCAATGGGCGTTAAAGTAAGCGATGTCGTGTTCGGTGAGATGTAATTGATTAATGCTTACATCACAGCTTACTTTAACATTTTGCGCTTTAGCCGCGCGTATCATTGTCACACCTTCAGCGGTAGATAAACGGCTAATATGCACTTTTGCGCCAGTTTCTTGTGCGATACGCAGGATGCTGGCGAGCGCTAACGCTTCAGCCGCACTGGGAATACCTTTTAAGCCTAGTCTTGTTGCGACTTCACCGTCATGAGCTACACCATTTTGAGCTAAAAATGGTTCTTCAGCATGTAAAAACAAAGTGTAGCCAAATGTGGCGGCATATTCCATTGCGCGCCACAACACTTGCGTGTCCGCAATAGCAACATTCGCTTGTGAAAAACCGACACAACCAGCAGTTTGTAGTTCGCTCATTTCGGAGAGCGCTTTGCCTTGCAGTTGTCTGGTAATTGCCCCAAGTGGGTAAACATGGGCAAGACCTTGTTGTATTGCGCGATACTTGAGCATTTCTACCAAACCGGGTTCATCAAGAACGGGGTCGGTGTCTGGGGGGCAGGCTAAACTGGTCACACCGCCTGCAACCGCTGCTTGAAGCTCGCTTATAAGCGTAGCTTTGTATTCATCACCAGGCTCCCGTAACCTTGCAGATAAATCAACTAAACCAGGGCAGACAACTAAGTTGCTAGCATCAATGGTGGTTTCAGCTTTAAAACCAACTGGGGCTGTGCCTATGCCAGTAATTTTTCCAGCACTGATAAATACATCTTGTTGGCTATCAATCGCATTTTTAGGGTCAATGACACGTCCATTTTTAATATGAATGTTCATGATGTTTGCCCTCCATTTTGCCCGCCTGCAAGCATCGCCATGACCGCCATCCTAATGGCAATGCCATAAGTCACTTGTGGCAAAATTACCGATTGCTTGCCATCCGCTACGCTAGAGTCAATTTCCACACCGCGGTTCATTGGGCCAGGGTGCATAACAATCGCATCTGGTTTTGCAAGCGCAAGTCTGGCTTGTGTTAGGCCGTAGGTTTTGAAATACTCTTGTGTGCTTGGCAACATTGCGCCATTCATACGTTCGTTTTGCAGGCGTAGCATCATCACTACATCTACATCCTTTAAGCCTGCGTCCATGTTATGAAATACATGCACGCCAAGTTTCTCGACTTGGGTCGGTAATAATGTTTTTGGCGCAATCACGCGGATTTCAGGTACGCCCAATGTGGTTAGCGCGTGAATTTCAGAACGTGCTACGCGAGAGTGCAATACATCGCCCACAATCGCCACACGCAAATTGTGCAGCTCAGGTTTATATTTGCGGATAGTGAACATATCCAATAAACCTTGGGTTGGGTGAGAGTGGCGACCGTCACCTGCATTGATTACATGAATATGCGCTGGTACATGTTTGGCAATAAAATGTGCAGCGCCAGACTGTGCGTGACGCACTACAAACATATCGGCCTGCATAGCAATCAGATTATTCACTGTGTCTAAAATTGTTTCGCCTTTAGATTGTGATGAAGCACCAACATTTAAGCTAATGACATCCGCAGAAAGACGTTTGGCTGCAATTTCAAAGGTTGTGCGGGTGCGGGTGCTATTTTCAAAAAATAAGTTACAAACTGTTTTGCCGCGTAACAAAGGCACTTTTTTAACATCACGTTCGGCCACACCAACAAATGATTCTGCTGTATCTAAAATTTGATTGAGAATTTTTTTGGGCAATCCGTCAATCGAGAGCAGGTGTCGCAGGCTTCCGTCAGCATCAAGTTGGGGATTATTCATGGCTTATGTTTCACTTACGTTGAGCATTAAACTTAAGGTGTTGTCTGGATTTTGCACTAACTGCAAATGCTGGTTAGCGTCTAAACTGATGCTAGCTCCAGAAATTTGTGGGGTAATCGGTAGCTCGCGCCCACCGCGATTAATAAGGGCTACCAAGCTGATACTTGCAGGGCGACCATAATCAAACAGTTCATTCATGGCGGCACGGGTAGTGCGGCCAGTGTAGAACACATCGTCAATTAAAATAATGTGTTTGCCTTCAACATCAAAGCCGATTTGACTAGGGCGGTTTTCAGATTTTAATCCACGCTTAGCGTAGTCATCACGGTAAAACGACACATCAAGTGTGCCGTGTTCAACACCATATTGGGCAATCGGTTTTGCCAGTAAATTGAGCAAGCGCTGCATGAGCCAAACCCCACCGCTTTCTATGCCGACCAAGGCAGTATTTGCTTTTAGTGATGGCGCTAGTTGCGAGGCGATGCTTTTTAGCAAATCTTCTGCATTCGGAAGCGGGTTGTTTTTAGAGGTCATACTGCTATTTTACCCGACATTTTTATTCGCTGTGTATTCATGTTAATAGGCTGTCAAAATAACTCTGCAAAATAGTTTGCGCGGCGACTTGATCGAGCATTTTTTTTTGCGCCCGCCCTTTAATGCCATTTTGATTTAATTTATCACTCGCTTCAATAGAGCTATAGCGTTCGTCAATGAGCATAACGGGTAAGTTAAAGCGACCATTAAGACGGCGCGCAAATTTTTTACAAAGCAGTGTTATTTCAGTTTCTGCTCCCTCTAAACTTAATGGCAGGCCAACAATCAGTAATTTCGGTTGCCAAGTATCAATCAAGCGGGTAATTGCTTCAAAGCGTATTGTATTACTCTCATTGTCTATAGTGGTGAGTGGGTTGGCCGTGCCTAATAGATGCTCACCAATAGCAACACCAATGCGCTGCTCACCAAAGTCAAAACACAGCACACTACCTTTATGCACAACTTGTGCATCATAGATATTTTCATTGTCTATCACATGGCCATGCAATGTGCTGGTCATTAAGCGTGACCTGCTACATCTGATAGCATGGCTAAATTAATACCTAATAGGCTTAATGTGGCATTTAGTTTGTCTTCATAATGCGTTTCATACAAAATTTTATGCAAAGTGTCAGTGTCTTTTGCTTGTACAGATAACCATGCATTTTGCTTAATCTCATCTTCGAGTTGACCTGCCGCCCAGCCTGCATAACCAAGGGATAACAACATTTTTGCAGGGCCACTGCCAGTAGCAACAGATTCTAAAATATCTTTTGAAGTGGTGAGTGCGTTACTTTCAAGAATGTTCACGGTGCTATCCCATTCGCCACCGGGGGCGTGCAGCACAAAGCCTCGCTCAGGTTGTACTGGACCACCATAAAGTACAGCTTGGTCAGCAATATTGTTATTGTGCAACTCAAGATTGATTTTTTCAAACAAGGTGCTGAACGTAATATCAGTTGGGCGATTAATCACCATGCCCATTGCACCATCTTGGTTGTGTGTGCAAATAAAAGTAACGGATTTTGAAAAGAAAGGGTCAGTCATGGCGGGCATCGCGATGAGAAAGTGACCTGTTAGATTGACGTTTTCCAATGGATTTATTTTAGCATTTCTTTTCGGTTTTATTGAGAATTGTTATTTGACTCCAAATATCCCGTCACCTCTAAGCCAAAACCCGCCATGCTTGGCATTTTTCTTGGGTTGGCGAGTAGTCTCATTTTACCCACGCCACAATCAAGTAAAATTTGCGAGCCGATTCCGTAAGTGCGTAACTCTTGATTAAAGCGAATCGGTTCATCAGCGCCTTGAATTCGCTCTACAATCATTTCGCCAGTTTCAGGTTGATGCAATAGCACCATCACGCCAGCTTCTGCCTGTGCAATCGTTTGCATGGCTTTGAGGGTGTTCCAGCTATGTGTGCAACTGCTGCTGTCTAATAAGTCAAACACCGAAAGCGGCTCATGTACGCGCACGAGGGTTTCCTGCGCAGGGTTTGGCGAGCCTTTGATGAGGGCTAAATGTGTGGCCTTGGCGATTTTATCGCGGTAGGCGATTAGCTTCATTTCGCCATAAGGCGTTTGCACCATGCGCTCAGCTGCGCGTTCAATCAGGCGTTCTGTCTCTGCGCGATGATGAATTAAATCAGCGATAGTGCCAATTTTTAAGCCATGCTCGGCGGCAAAGGTCATTAAGTCTGGCAGGCGTGCCATGTTGCCATCGTCTTTTAAAATTTCGCAAATCACTGAAGCAGGTTCTAAGCCTGCTAATTGCGCTAAATCGCAGCCTGCTTCGGTGTGGCCTGCGCGCACTAACACGCCACCATTTTGCGCAGCCAGCGGAAAAATATGACCAGGGCTGACTATATCTTGAGGCTTAGCCTGTTTAGCTACTGCCGCTTGCACCGTGCGGGCGCGGTCTGCCGCTGATATACCTGTAGTGACGCCCTCAGCGGCCTCAATCGAAATAGTAAAATTAGTGCCCATGCGTGCGCCATTTTTTTGCACCATTTGCGTGAGATTGAGCTGATTACAGCGCGCTTCGGTAAGCGTTAAGCAAATTAGGCCACGACCAAACTTGGCCATAAAGTTGATGTGTTCAGGTGTAGCGAACTCAGCTGCTAAGACTAAATCCCCTTCGTTTTCACGGTGTTCATCATCCACCAGCACTACCATACGACCTTGTTTGATTTCTTCGATGATTTCAGCTGCGGTGCTAATTGGTTGCTGCATTTTCTTCATTCCATTGCGTCATGCGCTCCACATAACGTGCGATTTGGTCAACCTCTAAATTTACTTTGCTACCAGCGTTTAATGATTTTAGCGTGGTGTTTTCAAGCGTATGTGGAATCAAATTAATGCTAAACGCATTGCCAATAACGGTATTCACCGTAAGGCTGACACCGTTCACAGCAATAGAGCCTTTAATGGCAATATATTTAGAAATGGCATGCGGTGCGCGAATCTCTAACTGCCAGCAATCGCCCAGTGCAACAAACTTGATGACTTCGCCCACGCCATCCACATGGCCGCTAACCAAGTGCCCGCCTAATCGGTCACTCAAGCGCAATGCTTTTTCTAAATTAACCTGCTGTGTTTGATTTAGCCCTACTGTGACAGAAAGCGTTTCTTTTGAAACATGCGCGTCAAAGTGGGTGGTATTTAGGTGGATGACGGTGAGGCAAACACCATTCACGGCGATGCTATCGCCTAATTGCACATCGCCCATTTCTAAGGTGTGGGTCGCAATCTGCAACCGCACATCTTCGCCTATGGGGGTAACTTTGCTGATTTGACCAACGGATTGTATGATGCCTGTAAACATGCGGCAATTTTAGCAGAAAAAGCCTTGCGATATGCGCATAAAATCAAACACAATGTTATCCAACTCAACCTTTATTTTTAGAGGTACATCATTTTAGGTGCTCTGGAAGCCTCATGGAATAAGGCTTGCAGACCATTTATTTTTTCTCGGGGTGTTTTGATGTGTTGTAAAGCATGTTTTCTTGTGCATATTTTTTAATGCAGGCATTTAATAAAAGCCTGATAAAATGGCGCACATGAAATCACTTCCTTTTGAGTTATTTGTCGGCTTGCGTTATACGCTTGCTAAGCGCAAAAATCATTTCACTTCGTTTATTTCTATCACCAGTATGGCGGGCATTGCGTTGGGCGTGGCGGTGCTGATTGTGGTGCTATCGGTGATGAATGGTTTTGGTAACGCGCTGCGTAACAATATTTTAAGCGTGGCATCACACATGCAGGTAACAGGAGGCAACGGCAATTTGGCAAATTGGCAAACGGTGGTGAGTCAAGCCAAAGCCGTGCCGCAAGTGCAGGCGGTAGCGCCTTATATTATGGGGCAGGGCATGTTGTCGTTTGGGCAATATGCGCAGGGCACACTGGTGCGCGGCGTTACGCCAGCAGACGAAATTAAAGTGGCTGAGCTGGGCGATAAAATGAAGGCGGGTAGCTTGGAAGATTTACGCGCAGGTGAATTTAATATTGTGCTAGGGGCAGATTTAGCACGTGCGCTGGGGGCAGGCATTGGCGATAAAATCATGCTGATGACGCCTAATGGCAGCGCTACACCAGCAGGCGTGATGCCGCGTATGAAGCAATTTAATCTCGTGGGTATTTTTGAGATGGGTATGCAGCAATATGATGCAGGCTTAGCGTTGATTAACCTTGAAGATGCGGCAAAACTTTATCGCATGGGAGAGGATATTACGGGCGTGCGGCTTAAGCTTGATGACCCGATGAATACGGTGAATGTTGCCCCAAAATTAGCACTTGCCTTACAAAACGAAGGCGGATTTTATATCAGTGATTGGAAAGACGAAAACCCGAATTTATTTGCTGCCATTAAAATGGAAAAGCGCGTGATGTTTATTATCATGACCTTAGTGGTAGCAGTGGCGGCGTTTAATATTGTGTCCACGCTGATTATGGCGGTTACCGATAAACGTGCCGACATTGCCATAATGCGCACGCTAGGCGCGAGCCCCGCCAGCATTATGCAGATTTTTGTGGTGCAAGGCGCTTTAATTGGCGTGATAGGGACGGTGCTGGGTGTGCTTTTTGGGGTCACGATTGCGCTTAATATTGATGTGATTGTGCCGTTTATTGAGCATTTATTTGGCGTGCAATTTTTAGATAAAAACGTTTATCAAATTTCTGTTGTTCCCTCACAATTATTATGGTCAGATGTGTGGGTAATTACCATTACCGCCTTTATTTTAAGCTTATTTGCCACACTTTACCCCAGCTGGAAAGCCTCTAAAATTAACCCTGCAGAGGCGCTACGTTATGAATAATTTTGACCATTCAGATAATATTGTTGCCTGCCAAAATTTATGCAAAACCTATCATGGGCTAGAGGTTGCGGTACTTAACAATATAGATTTTGCGGTTAAAGCAGGTGAGCAAGTGGCGATTGTTGGGGCTTCAGGCTCTGGCAAAAGTACCTTGCTACACTTGTTAGCGGGCTTAGATACGCCCAGTAGCGGTGAAGTGCGCATTTTAAATCGTAATATTGCGCAATATGTAGATGCTTATATCGGCACATTACGCAATCAAGCGCTGGGCTTTGTCTATCAATTTCATCATTTGATGCCAGAATTCACCGCGCTTGAAAATGTGGCTTTGCCTTTGCTGATTCGTAATAATGGGCAGGACCAAGCTTACCAGCAAGCCACTGAAATGCTGACAAAAGTTGGCTTAGCACATCGTTTGCAGCACATGCCAGGGGAATTATCTGGGGGTGAGCGGCAGCGCGCAGCTGTTGCCCGTGCGCTGGTGACCAACCCAAAATGCCTGATTGCCGATGAGCCTACTGGCAATTTAGATAGAACTACCGCCAATCATGTGTTTGACATGTTGTTAGACATTAGCCAAACACGAGGCGTGGCTTTGGTGGTGGTGACGCACGATTTAGAGTTGGCGGCAAAAATGCAACGGCAATATCGGCTGATAGATGGAAAATTGGTGCAAAGCAATTAATAAAGTGACTGGGAGCTAATAAATTGAAATATTTAATCTTCGTCATATTCACTTGCTTTTCTCAACAAGCCAACGCCGAGCAAACGCTACCACATGATGTCAACCTGTTTATACAAAATGCAGATACTTGTTACCATTTTGCAGGTGAAATTTCGGGCGACAATTCTAAGCGTGATAAAGAAGTTCAGCAAAATATGCGCAAACCTTGCAACGCGGCTGACCGCCAATACAAACAACTGATGAAAAAATACAAACATAACACCAAGTTGATTGAGACTATCAATGCCACAGATTATGTTCAAAATACTGGTTATGGTCAAAGTGCAAGTAATTAGCACATGATTTTTGCCGCGCTGAGCTTTGTGTTGGGCGCATGGCTGGTGCAACAAATGCCGCAGTTGCCTAGTGTTACTTGGCTAGTTTGCGCGCTGATTTTAGCAATTATTATTTTAATTTCACAAGCTTATTCAGGCTTTCAACGTTACTTTCAAACAAAGCGCATTTTTAAAAGTAGTTTATTGGGTGTCGCTTTTTTGCTTTTGGGCATCGTGTGGGCAAGCACTTTTGCTTTGTGGCGCATGAGCGATGCACTGCCGCATGCTTGGGAACAAAAAACCATCGCCATTGAAGGGGTGGTGGCAAGCGTGCCAGAGCAAACAGAGCGCGGGGTGCGTTTTCGCTTTGATGTGGAAAAAATATTGACGAAAAATGCAGTTGTACCCAAACACATCAGCCTAAATCAATATGCAGAGTCGCCCAATAGCAAAGAAAATGGAGCGGCTGAACCTGACGAAGAAACCCAATTCAATGCTTTTCATGCCGGCGAACGTTGGTTGTTAAACGTTCGTTTAAAGCGCCCACATGGCACGCAAAATCCGCATGGCTTTGATTTTGAAGCGTGGGCATTGAGCGAAAATATTCGTGCCACAGGCAGCATCAAAACAAAAGCGGGAATAAAAAAGCTGGATGATTTCGTGTGGCGACCAAGCTATGTTGTTGCGCATTTACGCGAAAATGTGAAGCGACGAATAGCCAAAACGCTTGCAAATAAGCCATACAGCGGCGTGATACAAGCGTTGGTTATCGGCGATGATAACCAAATAAGCGCAAAAGACTGGCAAGTGTTTTTGCGTACTGGCACCACGCATTTGATGAGCATTTCTGGTTTACATATCACCATGTTGTCCAGTTTGGCCTTTGCGCTGGTGAGCATTTTCTGGCGGCGTAGCCCGAAGCTTGCCCTAGCAATTCCAACCCGTAAGGCCGCTACTGTTGTGGGTGTGTTAGTGGCTTTAATTTACGCGCTCATGGCGGGGTTTTCTGTGCCTACGCAACGTACTTTTTATATGTTGTTGGTATTTGCCGCTGCATTGTGGTCTGGTCGAAAAGTGGCGATTGCGCAGGTGCTTGCCATCGCCTTGTTGGTAGTGGTGCTCGTAGAGCCGTGGGCAGTCAGTGCGCCGGGTTTTTGGCTGTCGTTTGGCGCGGTAGGGGTGCTGGCCTATGTTTTTGGTGCGCGCATTGGCGGCTCGCACTGGTTAATAGCCGTAATAAAGTCACAGTGGGCGGTGACTATCGGCATGTTACCTTTATTGCTGGTGTTGTTTAATCAGGCTTCCATCATTTCGCCTGTTGCCAACGCATTTGCTATTCCACTGATTAGCTTTGTGGTCACACCATTAGCGTTAATAGGTAGTTTTTTGCCTTTTGATGCGCCGCTACATTGGGCGTATCAAGTGTTAGAACTTGGCATGTGGGCGTTGCATCAACTCAATAACTTACCGATTGCCACTTGGCAGCAGCATGCGCCACCTAGCTGGACGCTACTGCCCGCCATGTTAGGTGTAGTTTGGTTATTGTTACCACGCGGCTTTCCATTGCGCTGGCTTGGTTTTTTGGGTTTTGCGCCCATGCTATTTATTTTGCCGGCGCGCGCCCAGCTAGGCGAAATGCAAGTGACCGTGCTGGATGTTGGGCAAGGGCTAAGTGTTGTGGTGCAAACTGCCAAACATACTTTTTTATATGATACTGGCCCAAAATTTAATGCGCAAAGTGATGCGGGTAGCCGCATTGTGGTGCCCTATTTGCGTGGTGCGGGCATGCATAAGCTAGATGGCTTTATGGTGAGTCATAACGATATTGACCACAGTGGTGGTATGGCTTCAGTGCTAACGTTGATGTCTGTAGGATGGTTAGATAGCGGCTTGCCAGAAACTTTTGAGCTCCCCAAAAACGCAGAAAATGCTGCATTAGAAACCATGCAATGCTACGCAGGCCAAAGCTGGGCTTGGGATGGCGTAGATTTTGAGGTATTGCATCCAAATTTAGAAAGCTATGACGATGCTACATTGAAGGATAACGAGCGCAGTTGCGTGCTTAAAATTACCAGTGCGTTTGGCAGCGTGCTACTGACGGGTGATATTGAAAAAAACAACGAACTGGATTTGGTGGAAAATCAGCCAGACATGCTTAAAAGTGATGTGTTGATTGTGCCACACCACGGCAGTAAAACTTCATCAACTTCCGCCTTTATTGATGCCGTTTCGCCTAGCGCAAGTATTTTTACGCCTGGCTATTTAAATCGGTACAAACACCCTACACCTGAAGTCCTTGCCCGTTATCAAGCAAGCAACAGCGTGCTTTATCGCACAGATAAACAAGGCGCGCTTATTTTGCAGTTTAACGATAAAAACAGTATTCATATCAAGCCTTGGCGACAAACTTATCAGCGCTACTGGCACGATCAAGCTGCATAATAATCTCGATGAAATTTTTGACGCAAAACTTGAATGTTACAGGCAATATGGCGTATATTGGCGTGGCTGAAGGTGCTATTTACTTTAAATTAAGGAGCGTAACATGAAAAAAATATGGGTCACTTTGCTGTGTTTGGTTTCTTTGGGCTTGAGTCACTTAGCTTTTGCAGACGCCACACCAGCAGGTTTGTGGAAAAGCGTTGATGATAAATCAGGCAAGCCGCGCTCTTTAATCAGAATTACAGAAAATAACGGCGAGTACAGTGCCGTAGTAGAAAAAGGCTTGCTGGCAACCGATACGGGAGAAGCGGTGTGCGATAAATGCACCGATGAGCGCAAAGGTCAAAAGATTGTTGGTATGACAATTGTGAAAGGCATTAAGAAAAAAGGCGACAATTTTGAAGGCGGCGAAATTTTAGACCCTGAAAACGGCAAAACTTATAAATGTAAAATGAAATTAGATGCAACTGGAAACAAGCTGGAAGTGCGCGGATTTATCGGCGTTTCGTTATTTGGACGTTCACAAATTTGGACGCGTGAAGAATAGCATTTTTAGTACATCTTCCTAACACATGCCCTGTAAGCCAGTATCCATGCGGCTTGCAGAGGCATAAAAATCTCTCGGGCGAATTTTTAGCACAAAATAGCTATTTTAAGGAGCCATTTTGTGCGATGATTTTGAGTGATTTTGTAACACGTGCTTTATAAAACTTCCGTGCGTAAGCTTGCTGAAAAACACCTGACAAGCTAAAGTAATGCAAGATAAAAATCTCATCTGTTTTATAATGATTAAAATTTTTTTGGAGTTGGGCTATGTGGCAAATTATTTTAGCAGCAGGCTGGCCGATTTGGCCGTTGATTTTTGCGTCTGTTGTGGCATTGGCAATTATTTTCGAGCGCGCTTTGGCTTTGCGCGAGGCAACAGTTGCCCCGCAGGGCTTGTTAACTGAAGTGCAAGGTTGGCTTTCTTCAGGCGGCGTGACCAAAGACACCATTGCCAAGCTTGAGCAACATTCGCCATTAGGGCAGGTGTTTGCCAGCGCGCTTGCGAATAGCAACAATTCGCGCGAAGTTACTAAAGAAGCCATTGAAGAGTCTGGCCGTGCGGTAGCACATAAGCTAGAAAAATACCTCTCAACTTTAGGCACCATTGCTACTGTTGCTCCCTTGCTTGGCTTGTTGGGCACGGTGATTGGTATGGTGGAACTTTTCGGTTCATTTACCAATAGCGGTCACGATGTCGCGCAGTTTGCGCGCGGTATTTCTGTAGCGCTTTACAACACTGCAGCAGGTATTGTGGTGGCCGTGCCCGCAATGATTGCTTATCGCTATTTCCGTTCAAAAGTGGACGATTTATTGGTGGGGATGGAACAACAAGCGATTAAGTTGGTTGAAACTATTCACGGTGAGCGTGGTTAAGTTGATTCGTTATTTGAAAGAGTAAGTTAATATGAACTTTCAACGTGGAAAGCGCCATGAAGAGCTTGAGATGAATCTCGTGCCGCTCATTGATGTGCTGTTGGTCATTATTATTTTCTTGGTGGTGAGCGCCACTTTTTCACGCACCAGCGAACTGCAAATTAACTTGCCAACGGCCGAGGCGAATGCTCCGCAGGAAAAACCACTGACGATTGAAGTGGGTGTAGATGCAAATGGCAAGTATGTGGTTAATGGCAAAAGCTTATCAGACACCTCTGTTGCTGGCATTGGTGCGGCACTAAAAGAGGCTGCTAAAGACGGCAAAGAGCCGACTATTATTATTAGTGCTGACGCAAAAAGTACCCATCAATCAGTGGTGGACGTGATGGAAGCGTCTCGCACAGCGGGCTATACGCATATCACTTTTGCAACACAATCTAATGCTGAAAAATAAAGCATCGATGCTACGCCTGCTAATAGGCGTAGCAGGCTGTCATCTCATTTAAAGACCATTTTTAACATGGCAAAATCTAGACGTTCAAAAGAAAAAATCCCAGATATTACCAACGCAAAAGGTTTGTTTAAGCGTTTGTTTAGTTACGCATGGCGTTACAAACTTGTATTTGTCATTAGTATATTGGCATTGGCAATCCTTTCGGCCAGTAATACTGCATTTTTGGCACTGATGAAAGAAGTGGTTGATAAAGGGTTTGTTGCAAAGGCCCAAGAACAACCATTGCTTTATCCTGCCTTAATTTTTGGCTTAATGGTGGTAAGAGGATTAACAGGCTTTGCATCCATATATGCGATGCGGGTAGTGGCAAGGCGCGTTGTGGAAGATTTTCGCAAGGAAATGTTCAGTAAATTGATGCTATTGCCAGTTAATTATTTTGATGCCAGATCATCAGGCTCTTTGGTGGCAAAATTTGGTTACGATGTCGAAAGGTTATCTACTGCAACCACGCGCTCTTGGTTAAACGTATTACGCGATATATTAACGGTAGTGGGTTTAATTGGTTATATGCTGTATTTGGATTGGCGTTTGACTTTGATTTTTGCCGCTGTACTGCCTTTTATCGCCTTATATTTACGTAAAATTACACCAAAAATTAAAAGTAATGCTAAAACGGTTCAAAATAGCGTAGGGGATATGACCAAAACCGCTGAAGAGGCAATTGCAGGCCAGCGTATCGTTAAAATATTTGGTGCGCAAGATTTTGAGTTTAAAAGATTTTCTGAAATTGTCAGCAATAATCGGCGCATAGAACTTCGTCTCACTCGCATTGCGGGATTAAGCAGTTTTGCCGTTGAAATGTTTGCTGCATTGGCTTTAGCAACGATTGTGTACTACGCACTTGGACACTTTTCAACGGGTGAGTTTGCTGCATTCGTTGGCGCTTTGCTGATGTTAATTTCGCCTATTAAACATATTGCTGCCGCCAACGAAGATGTACAAATTGGCCTTGCTGCGGCACAAAGTATTTTTGAAGTCATGGATGCTAAACCAGAGCAAGATGAAGGCATCATTGAAATTGACCGTGCAAAAGGTGAAATAGAGTTCCGCAATGTCACACTACGTTATGAAAGTGCAAGCGGCGTGGCGCTCGATAACTTAAGTTTTAATATCAAAGCGGGTGAGAAAATCGCACTTGTGGGGCGCTCGGGAGGTGGAAAAACAACCTTAGTTAACTTATTGCCGCGCTTTTATGAACTGCAGCAAGGCATAGTGCTACTTGATGGAGTAGATATACGTGCGCTTACACTAAGAAGTTTGCGTGAGCAATTTTCACTGGTTAGTCAAGATATTGTGTTGTTTAACGACACGGTGTTTAACAATATTGCGTATGGCGTGTTGCGCGATGCGAGCGAAGCGGAAGTGATTGCGGCCGCCAAAGCTGCGCATGCTTGGGAATTTATTCAGCAGTTACCATTAGGTCTGCAAAATGAGATTGGCGATAGAGGTGTACGCTTGTCTGGAGGGCAGCGTCAGCGCTTAGCAATTGCGCGCGCAATTCTAAAGAATGCCCCTATTTTGTTACTAGACGAGGCAACATCGGCGCTAGATACTGAGTCTGAACAGCATGTGCAAGCAGCACTTGATACACTTATGCAAAACCGCACCAGCATTGTGATTGCTCACCGATTGAGTACAATTGAAAATGCCGACCGCATTATGGTGATGGAAAAAGGACAAATTGTAGAAACAGGCTCACATGCTGAGTTAATAGAGCGTAATGGACATTATGCTAAGCTGTATCGAAAAGATTTTGACACTGCTAATAATTAAATATGGCTAATTGGCTTCAAAAACAGTGGGAAAGTTTAACGCTGTGGCATATTCTTCTGGTACCTGTCTCTTGGCTGTTTGGTGCTGTTGTATGGCTAAGAAAATCGCTTTATCAGTTAGGCTGGCTTGAAAGTTATCGCCTCTCTGCGCCTGTAATTGTTGTGGGTAATATTACTGTAGGTGGGACGGGTAAAACGCCATTAGTCATTTGGTTGGCTGAACAACTAAAGCAACAAGGTTATCGTCCTGGGATTATTTGTCGGGGTTATGGCGGCACAGTCAATCAAGTTTTAGAGGTGTTTTCGCATAGCAATTCATCAGAAGTGGGTGATGAGCCTGTTCTCATAGCCAAGCGTACGCAGTGCCCTGTTTTCGTCGGAGCTGACCGAGTGGCGGCGGGGCGGCTTTTGTTAAGAATCCACCCGCAATGTAACGTCATATTGAGTGATGATGGTTTGCAGCACTACCGTCTGCAGCGAGATATTGAAATTGCATTAATCAATTCAACTGATGCATTTGGTAATGGACAATTATTACCCGCTGGGCCGTTACGCGAAAAAAAAACGAGATTGCAATATGTGGATGCAATCGTGGATAGTGGTGTTGATGAACTTAATCAAGTTAAGATGCCTCCAATCTTTAATATGCAATTGCTAGGAAGCTATTTTCATCGTATTTCTGGTTCAGAGCAGCAACAAGCGAGTTTTTTTGAAGGTGAAAACTTGGTGGCAATTGCGGGTGTAGGTAAGCCGGCACGATTTTTTAGACAGCTAAGTGCGCTCGGTCTAGTTTTTGAACAACATGCTTTTCCTGACCATCATGCTTACAGTGCACATGAGTTAGCCAGATTTCGTGATAAAACATTATTGATGACTGAGAAAGATGCCGTAAAATGCTCAGCATTCGACAATGGAAATGCATGGTTTTTACCCGTAGAAGCGAAGTTAACAAGTCAAACAAATCAATCGCTTGTTGCTTTGATATTACAAAAATTGAGAAATTAATAGTGAGGTTGCCAATGGATGCTAAACTTTTACAAATATTAGTATGTCCTGTCACAAAAGGTGCGCTTGTTTATAATAAAGTCAGCAATGAGCTTATTTCTAAATCTGCCCGCTTAGCATACCCCATCAAAGATGGAATCCCTGTTTTGTTGGAAGATGAAGCGCGTCATTTAGCGGATAATGAAGAAATTGAATAATATTAAATTGGCTGAATTTTATGTTGTAATTCCTGCGCGCTACGCCAGCACAAGGCTGCCAGGTAAGCCGCTGTTAGATATTGCTGGCAAGCCTATGGTTGCATGGGTGGCCGAGCGTGCCAAACAAAGTGGCGCAAAACAAGTGGTGGTTGCTACAGATGACGTGCGTATTGTGGAGGCAGTTGCGTCGTATGAGCATCTGGCGGTTATGACACGGTCTGACCATGTAAGCGGCACAGATCGTATTGCCGAGGTTGCCAATAATCAAGTCTGGACAGACGATGCGATTGTTGTGAATGTACAGGGTGACGAGCCACTGATTGAATCCGCACTTATTGCTGAAGTTGCAGAAGCATTAAGACGCAACGAGTTAGCTGTGATGGCTACGGCTTGTCATCGCATTTATAAAAAAGCTGATTTTATAAATCCAAATATTGTTAAAGTTGTATTGGATGCGCAGTCCAACGCGCAGTATTTTAGTCGAGCACCAATTCCTTATCCACGAGATACCTTTGTCAACAATGAGCTGTCAATAGATGTGCATGCATATAGACACATTGGGATTTACGCTTACCGGGTTGGCTTTCTAAAAAAATATGCAGAATTATCGTCAAGTTCAACCGAGCAGGTTGAATCCCTAGAGCAGTTACGTGTGTTGCATCATGGATTTAAAATTTCCGTCACTATTTCTGAAAATGCTCCATTCAGCGGTGTGGATACTCAAGAAGACTTGGATTATATTCGACAGGCTATGTGCAATCTAAAGCTTTAAGGCGGCTTTATATAGCGAGCTTCTTGTTTACTTACAATAAAATTCCCAATTAACCTTGCATAAGATTGCTAGGTTTGCTATAGTTTCACCTCTCGGCGATACATGTTGTCGAATCGGACGCGGGATGGAGCAGTCTGGCAGCTCGTCGGGCTCATAACCCGAAGGTCACAGGTTCAAATCCTGTTCCCGCAACCAAGTGTTTTGCAAAATACAGTCGGTGATTTTCTTCAAATCCCCTTGACGGGTGAATAAAGCCCTGTATAATGCGCACCTCGTTAACGCAAGGCGTAATCGAGAAGCTGAGACCTGAGGGTTTTTGGCACTGTTCTTTAACAAAATAACAACTGATAAGTGTGGGTGCTTGTGGGCGAGATAAGCTAGCTTGAACGCTGTTTTAAATAACAGTTTGGTTTAAGCAATTAGCCTCAGAAAATACAAGTGCTTACACTTAGATTTATGACAAGTATGTAAATAGTATTGTCGCTAGTAATAGTGACAATCATATGACACACCTTGAAATGAATTTGAGTACTCAACTTGAAAAAGTTGATAAAGCAAAAGCGAAATACCACCTCGAAAGAGGAAAAAGTAATAGTTGTGAATTAAACTGAAGAGTTTGATCATGGCTCAGATTGAACGCTGGCGGAATGCTTTACACATGCAAGTCGAACGGCAGCACGGACTTCGGTCTGGTGGCGAGTGGCGAACGGGTGAGTAACATATCGGAACGTATCCAATAATGGGGGATAACTAATCGAAAGGTTGGCTAATACCGCATACGTCCTACGGGAGAAAGCTAGGGATCTTCGGGCCTGGCGTTAATGGAGCGGCCGATATCGGATTAGCTAGTTGGTGAGGTAAAGGCCCACCAAGGCGACGATCCGTAGCTGGTCTGAGAGGACGACCAGCCACACTGGAACTGAGACACGGTCCAGACTCCTACGGGAGGCAGCAGTGGGGAATTTTGGACAATGGGCGCAAGCCTGATCCAGCCATTCCGCGTGAGTGAAGAAGGCCTTCGGGTTGTAAAGCTCTTTCGCAAGGGAAGAAAACTTATCCTCTAACATAGGATGAGGTTGACGGTACCTTGATAAGAAGCACCGGCTAACTACGTGCCAGCAGCCGCGGTAATACGTAGGGTGCGAGC
>ERZ795056.104-NODE-104-length-120389-cov-12.565202_pt1 | contig 120389 bp, 91 predicted proteins | sample MGYA00375140_ERZ795056 | MGnify/ENA primary metagenome ERZ795056 (study PRJEB30185, sample SAMN05720227) | activated sludge metagenome | isolation source: Anaerobic digester | place: USA | collected 2015-03-09 ...
GGCCAACCCGACTTTGCCACTGCCGGTGGTAAGGAGCCCGGTGGCATGGCCGAAGCGCTGAAGAAGGCGGCGGAGTTGCTGGGATGACCGATCAGCGCTCGATATCCTTGTCCAGGCGAGCGATCAGCTGCTCCGTGGCGACCCTCTGTTTCTCCAGTACGGCAAGCGCGATCTCACTCAGCAAACGGCGTTGCGCGATGCTCTCGTAGAGCCGGAACCGTTCCTGGCCACTGAGCACCACGGTCTTATCCAGCCGCCCGGCAGCATCGCGTGAAAAGCTCGGGCCTTGGTTGGCCGGGTACAGGCTGAAAAGCTCATCGATCAGCCGGTTGTTCGTGTTCACCACCTGGGTGGTGTAGTCCAGTTGCTGGTGATAGCGCATCAGGTCGGTGCGCAACCGGGGGTCGCCGATCAGGTTCATGCCCCCGGTGGAAAGCAGCACCTTGAAGGTGGCATCGCTGGCCACGAAGGTCTTGCGCCAGCCCAGCTTGCGACTGCCGTAGAGCCTGCGTTCCAGTTCCTCCAGGCTGAGCGTGCCAGAGAAATAGCCCATCGCCGTATCCGACCGCAGGATCATGCTGGAGTCATGAACCATTTGGGTGCGGATCACTTCCAATTGCAGGTTCAGGTCCTCCTGAAGGTTCTCCAAGTGGACCTTTTCCGAGGCCCGGTCGCGTTGATCGGCTTTCCATGCGTTCAGCTGTAGCGCGATGAAGATGCCGATCACCACCAGGATGATCTCGCCGAAGGCATAGACCAGGTAGCGCTTCAGGCGGCCCTCATCGAGCAAGCGTTGCCGGACCTTGTTGAAGAGTTTCATGGGCTGGGCGAAAGTATGCCGACCGACCGGAACCGATGGTCCTTGGCGATGGAACTATTCCTCCCGGGTTCCTGGCCCGATGGCCTCGTTAAGCACCGCCAAGACCTTGCCCGTGTGCGCTTTCAATGTCGTACAGCGCTCGCGATGCAGTTCGGAGATGCGTTTACGCATCCGGAGCAGCGTGCGCAAACGGTAGCGCTCTTCGCCGGTCAGGACTTTATTGGTGTCGACTTCATGACCGTCGTTCAAGCTGAAGCCGATCACATTCTCAATGATGCTTTGGCCGAACTGTTGATCGATGATCAAGCGATTGTTCGTGTTTATCACCGTGGTCTGTAGCTCAAGGTCCTGGTGATAACGCATCAGTTCGGCTTTCACCTTCATGTCCCGTATCAATGCCATGTTCCCTGAGGAGACCAGATCGTTGAAGGTCGGCTCGTTCGCCAGGAAGGTTTTCCTTGAGGCCAATCGGCCAACATCGGCGAGCATGGGTTCCAACACGTCCAATGGGCAAGCGCTCAGGAAGCAGGTCATGGCAGAGTCTGCGAGCACCGACTTGCTTGCTTCGTAGGCGATCTGCTCGTCGATGATCTCTATTTGGAGGATCAGATCGTCTCGCAGGTTCCGGAGGTATGTCCGTTCCAACTCCCGGTCCTTCACATCGGCCTTCCAGGCGTTCAACTGCAAGGCGATGAAGATACCGATCACTACGAGGATGATCTCGCCCGCCGCATAGACCAGGTAGCGCTTGAGGCGACCATCATCGAGCAGGCGCCTTCGGACCTTGGTGAAGAGCTTCATGACCTTGGCGAAAATAGGCGAAGCCGAGCACGCTGTGCGGTTAGGTCCCACGAACAGCCACGAAACACAAAGGGCCGCCCGGAGACAGCCCTTTGATCATGAAGTCCAAGCTCTCAAGCCAGTGATGGCGAAGGGTCGTGAGAAAGCTTGCGGGGTGGGGGCGGTGCCTTTTGACCGTACAGGGGGCCCATGTATCGGGTATCCTCGTCCAATGCAAGGTTCAAGATGTACAAGCCATTCAGCACGATGACCAGCACGTAGTCCAAGGTGGAAGTCTTGCCAAAGCTCTTGCAGACCTCGATCCAGACCTTGGGCAGGAAGTAGAACTGGCCCCAGACGGGGATCAGGAACTTCCATCCATCCTTGGAGGGCCGTCCCACGATCTTCAAGAACACGATCACGTTCAACACCGGTACCAAAGCGGTGTAACCCGGCTGACCGGCTTTGGTGTACAGACGGTATTGCGCCATGGCGCCAACCACCACCATCAGGAAGAGTACATAGTAAAGCACCACGCCCATCTTGGCGTAGAGCATATCGTGAATACCGATCAGGAAGTCCATAGGCGTGCAGGTTTTAGGGTTTCGTAACGATCGTTACCCAGCGGTTCCGAAGGAAAGACGCTTTCGGCGCGGGAGGGTTGCCTGACCAACGCCGGTTTTCCATGCTAGCGTGTGCGTTCCTCGACCAACGGACCTTCCCGGCCAACCAACGGCGGGAACGCATAGCCGACCGGACAACTATCGGTCAGGATCGGTCAGGACGCACGGTCGTAGGGCCCAATCCGCAGTATGTCAGCCGAATAGGTCCAATGGACGCGCTCAGCCCCTGGGTATGGCATAGGCCTTCACGTCGGCCTCGGTGATCTCCTTCCCGCTCAGGATCACCAACCGTTCGATCACGTTGCGCAATTCGCGGATGTTCCCGGTCCAAGGCAGCTTCTGGAGCTCCTTGATGGTCTTGTCACTGATCTTCTTGGGAGCTATGCCCTGTTCGGTGCACACCAATTGGATGAAGTGCTCGGCCAGCAACGGGATGTCATCCAAGCGCTCGCTCAGGCTGGGCACATGGATGGGGATCACGCTCAAGCGGTGGAAGAGGTCCTCCCGGAAATTTCCGGAGGCGATCTCCTTCTTCAGGTCCTTGTTGGTGGCCGCGATCACCCGCACGTTCACGCTGATGTCCTTATCCCCACCCACCGGGGTGATTCGCCCTTCCTGCAAGGCGCGCAACACCTTGGCCTGGGCAGCCAAAGCCATGTCACCGATCTCGTCCAGGAAGAGCGTGCCGCCGTCGGCCAGTTCGAATTTACCCTTGCGGTCCTTGATGGCACTCGTGAAGCTGCCCTTCACGTGCCCGAACAGCTCACTCTCGATCAGCTCGCCGGGGATCGCCGCGCAATTCACTTCGATATAGGGCCCTTGGGTCCGCTGGCTCTTCTCATGCAAGGTGCGCGCCACACCTTCCTTACCTGCGCCGTTCCCGCCGGTGATCAGCACGCGGGCATCGCTAGGGGCCACCTTGTCGATCATCGCCCGGATCTCCTGCAAGGCCTTGCTCTCGCCGATCATCTGCACACCGTTGGCCTTGGCCTTGCCCACCTTCGTGCGCAGCACCTTGGTCTCCTTCACCAGGTCACCACGATCAAGCGCGTTGCGCACGCTCACCAGGATCCGGTTGATGTCCGGTGGTTTTTGGATGAAGTCGAAGGCGCCCTTCTTCAGCGCGTCCACCGCGGTGTCGATGGTGCCGTGCCCGCTGATCATCACCACGGGCAGGTCGGCGTCGTGGGCCTGCAGCTTCTCCAGCACTTCGATGCCGTCCATCTTGGGCATCTTGATGTCGCAGAGCACCAGGTCGAACTTGCCCTTCTTCGCCTTGTCCAGGCCCATGGCTCCATCCTCGGCCTCTTCCACCTTGTGGCCTTCGTGCTCCAGGATCTCGCGCAGGGCGTAGCGGATGGCTTTTTCGTCGTCGATGAGCAGGATGTGGGCCATGGATTCTTCGGATGAGGCACAAAGATGGGACGGTCGGAATGAAGTACAGGCAACGCATCTGCTTCCCTGCGTCTATCTTCGGGTAACGATGTTCACCACCTGCCAGCTGCGCACGCTCCAAGTTGCACTTTCGGTCCTTCTGACCGGAGGTACGCTCTTGGCCCAAACCCTGCTGCCCGACTGGCCCGAGCCCAATGGCCCGGTGCATGCCATTGTGGAGGATACGGCTCAAGGCGTGGTGTTCATCGGGGGCGGGTTCAGTGCGGTAGGCCCTTCACTACGCACCGGCTCTCCGGTGGATCGGACGACCGGTGCTCCGATCCCCGGTTTTCCGCAACCCAACGATGGCAGTGCGGTTTTTGCTGCGGACGGGAACGGTGGATGGTTCATGGCCGGTGCGTTCACTTCCGTTGATGGACAGCCAAGGAATCGGATCGCACATGTCCTCAGCGATGGAACACTTGGACCGCTGGGAGGGGTCCAGGGTTCAGGCTTTGACAACGGGGCGGTCACGGATCTGGAATATGTGGATAACGCACTCTATGTCATCCATGCTGGACGGCCCAATAGCGTATCAGGGACCGCCAGTTACACGGGACCGGTCGACCTGGTCACCGGGGAAGCGCTTTGGTCACAACTGCCTACGAACGGTGCGGTCAAGGCCGTTGTACCTGCGGGGGATGGTGGTTGGTACATCGGCGGGTCGTTCACCCATGTCGGTGGACTTCGTCGCGAAGGACTGGCGCGCGTTAGTGCGAATGGTGCTGTGCATCCTTGGGATGCTGGTTTGAACGGCCCTGTGCAAAGTTTGGCGCTGATCGATGGTCGCCTTTATGTGGGGGGGTGCTTCTCGCGTTTCATGGGGGCTGCGACGTCCACGTTCGCTGCATTCGACGTGGCCACGGAAGAGCTCTTACCCTTGTCGATGACCTTCGGGACTTGGAATGGTGTGTATTGCGGTGCGATCCCCGACCAGATCTTGGCTTTTGGTGAACGGCTGTACATCCGTGGCGGGTTCGAAATGCTGAATGGTGATTGGTTCGCCTTCGGTCAAGGATGGATCGATGCGGATTCAGGGTATACGGTCGTGCCACCGATCGACCTGGATGGCAAGATCGATGGGGTCACTGAGGTCGGTGATCGGTATCACATCACTGGTACGTTCACAACCGTGAATGGTGAGCCGCGTGATGGATCAGCGGTCGTTGATCGTTCAAGTTGGCAGCTCTTGCCGGATCCCTGGTCCGTTCAAGGCGGCCAGGTGAAAGGGAGCGTCCAGGATCAAGGGGTGCTCTTTTTGCGCGGTACGTTCACCGAAGTGAACGGTGAAGCACGGTCCGGCCTGGCGGCGTGGGATATGCAGAACGGCATTCTTCTGCCGTGGGCTCCAATGGTCGATGGTCCTGTGCAATACATGACCTTGGTCGGGTCGACCGTTTATGCGTTGGGCACCTTCACCCAGGTGAATGGACAAGTACGCTCCGGATCGGCTGCTGTGGATGCAAGCAGTGGTTCACTAGTGTCCTGGACCTCGGGAAGGCCGAATCAGTCGATGCCATTTGCCGCTTCCTCATCAGGCCTCTTCCTTGGCTTCAGCATGCTTGGGTCAGGTCAGGGCAGTGCCTATCGCTTGTTCGCATTGGATCCGAACAGCGGTGAGCAGAGCGATTGGCCCGTCTCTTTTGAGAACCAAGCTTCGTCAGGTGGATTTGTCATCTACGATATCGAACCGATTGACGACAATCTGCTGGTCTCCGGGTCGTTCACGCACGTCAACGGTTTACCCCGGGGTTCCGTCGCGATGATCGATCTTGGCGATGGGTCCGTGGCGCCGTTCAGTGTAGAGGTCTCCGGTTCAGGACAAGTGCGAAGGATACGCGCGTTCGGGGAAGTGGTTGCCTTGTGCGGCACGTTCTCATCCGTTAATGCGGGATCACGGAGATCCGTTGCATTCGTCTCAGCGATCGACGGGTCGCTGCTTCCATTCACAGCGTCCTTCCAAGGTGTCTATTTCCCAGTGGTAAGGGATGTCCTGCTCGATGGTGATACGCTTTACATGGTAGGTGAGTTCGGAACCGTGAACGCGGAGATCCGTAGCGATATGGCTGTGTTCCGCTGGAGTACAGCTGAACTCCTACCGCTTGGGTTCGAGTTGAGCGGCTGGAGCGATTGGTTAACATGGCTCTCGCGCGGAGGCATCGAACGAGCCGGTGATACGATTACTGTATTCGGACCATTTTCCGGGGTATCGACCATCGGTTCAACAACGGGTTCTCAGGCTGCTTCCGGAGTTTTCTCCTTCTTGCGAAGTACGGGGCAGCTCCTGCCCGGTACTGCTCCATTCTCAGGCGAGGTCAGGGATCTGGAAGTGATCGGTGATAAAGTGCTCCTCGGAGGTCGTGTGAGCTGGCTGTATGGCCCCGTGCGAGCAGGGCTTGCGGCGCTCGATCTGGATGACGGCTCGGTGTTGCCCTTCGAGGTGGACATTCAAGGGGTTGTGCATGCGATGGCAGTCAGTGATGGACATCTGTACCTCGGGGGTGCGTTCACATCGGTGAACGGAGTGGCTGTTCCGGGCGTCGCACGCTTGAATGCTCTCACGGGTGAACTCGTGCCCTTCGTTCAACCGATCTCATGGGGCGGATATAGCTATGCCTTCGAGGTCCACCAAGGTCGCGTGTTCATGGGTTCTGCCCAGGGACTCTTGGTCCACGATGCCGTATCGGGTGCTCCTTTGCCATGGAACTGGACCACGAATGACGCGGTGAGCGCTTTGGACCTTTTAGGGGACCGCTTGTACATCGGAGGGTCGTTCACGGTGATCGGCGGTGTACCTCGTACACGCGCAGCAGCAGTGCATCTCCTGGCCGATGTGCTCCTGCCCTGGGTGCCGATTGCCGATGCGCCCGTTGTCTGTCTTTCCGCCGGAGACAAGGGTATCGCCATGGCGGGGCCTACGTACGGAGGCATGTTGGTCGTTGATGCCTTCACCGGCGAGCGGCTGCCTGTATATCGACCGTTCAGCGATACAGGGTTGATACCCTGTCATGTCCTGAGCACGCACGACGATCTGCTCATCGCTGCCGATCCTGGAACATATACTGGGGCCTATTCAACCAGCTATTCGGAGAGTTATAATATGCCGAACGGTGGGCGCAGCTCATTTTCCTTGACATCTCCTGGGTGGTTGGCCGCAGGCACGCTGAACGCATACACTCCCATCGCGGCACTGCAAGCGATCACCTTGACCACCGATCGCATCTACATGGGTGGTTTGTTCCAACAGGCCGGTGCGCATTACCGCCACAACCTCGCCGTCTTCTCGCGCCCCGTGCAACCACTGGTCCAGCTCGATCTACGCGCATCCTTGGGCGGTGTGCAGCAAGAGGCCGGACTGTTGAGCGATGCGTTGCGCGCCCAGGGACTGTTGCCTGCGCAGGAGCCGTACACGTCGCTTGGCGTTGAGCACCAGCTATTCGGTGGTGGTGAGGGCGTGGATGCACCGGTGCTCGCCATCTCCGACAGCACTGCTGTGGTGGACTGGGTGCTGGTTGAATTGCGCGCGGCGGACGATCCTGCGGAGGTATTGGCCACGCGGAACGGCCTCTTGCGCCGCGATGGTCGGGTGGTGGATGTGGACGGCCGCAGCGCGCTCACATTCCCCTTGCATGCTGGACCGTACCATTTAGCTCTGCACCACCGCAATCACCTCGGTGCGATGACCGCGGCACCGGTCGGTCTTAGCAGCGTCATCACCACGGTGGATCTGCGCGTGGATCCGGGCTACGGCACTGAAGGGCAGCAGTCGGTGGCGGGGACCAACGCTCTTTGGCCCGGCGACGCCACCCGCGACGGAGTGGTGAAGTACGCAGGAGCGGGCAACGACCGGGACGACTTACTAGTGCGGTTGGGCGGTGTTTCACCTACGACAGTGATCGTCGGGGTGTACGATGTGCATGACATCAACCTCGACGGCACCATCCGCTACACAGGCGCCAACAACGATCGCGACATCATCCTGCAGACCATCGGTGGTGCTGTGCCTACGGCCGTGCGGGTGGGGCAGGTGCCCTGAATGGGCAGCAGAACACATCCACGCGGATAAGGAACCGATACACACAGACCCATGAATACCCGGACCACGCCACCTCTGGTTTTCAACGGAAGACTGCTGTTCGCAATGACCGCGATGGTCCTTCGCCTGGGGTCGATGGGGCAGTGCTCCATCGGTTCATTCGGGGTGCAAGCCAGCTGTGCGTCTCAAACCCCGCAAGCGGACCTCGTTCTGAGTGGCGGTCAGCCTCCCTACCAATTGATCTTCTCCGCATCCAATGGATCGGTCATGTCCGCTGAGGTCGCACAGTCGGGCACGGTCGGTCTGTCCTTGGACGGATCATTGGCTTGGCCTTCACCGGTGACGGTGACCTTGACCGACGCCTTGGGCTGCACAGCGTTCGCGGAGGCGCATTACACCATGTACCTCAGCCTGGAACCAGAGGTCTTCATCAACTACCCCTGTGCGCCGGGTGCCCAGCTCCGATGGACAGGGATGTTCGTTCAAGAGTTCGTATCAGTCCCACCTCCTTGTCCGGATCAACTGTACTACGAGATCGTCGCGTTGCAAGGCGCAGGCATCTGGCAAGGCCTGGTGGCCGATAATTGGGTGCAGGACCTTCCGGACTCATGGCATTTCGAAACCCTGTTGCCATTGGGTGATACCTATTTGGTCAGGATCTTTCCCTTCGGCGGAGCGTGTGATGGCGGGAACGGGATCATCTATTGTCCTGCCGCTGCACAGTTCAGTGTGGAGCCTGAACCGGTCGAATGTGGAGCACAGGTACGTGTGCGTGCGGCATTGGCCGGTGCGCTATCGACCGGGGCCATCATGAGCGACGTGTTGAGGACGTCCAACCTGCTCCCGACGACCGAACCCTACACGACAATGGGGTATGACCACGTAGGTGTGCCAACAGCGATGACCATCGCTCCGGGGTTGTTGTCCATCGCGGGGAACAATGCGGTCGTGGATTGGGTGGTGCTTGAATGGCGTGATGCCGACAACGCTGCTGTCGTGGTCCATTCCCAACCTGCGTTGATCCAACGGGATGGTGATGTGATGGACCTGAGCGGTGATATCGCCATTCGCACCCCGCTTTTACCAGGCCGCTATCACATCGCGTTGAGGCATCGTAATCACTTGCCGATCATGACGGCAGGCACTGTTGCCATGGACCTCTATCCCGTGATCACCACGATAGACCTGCGCCTGAACAGCACCCCGGTCCATGGTACCGGTGCCCGAACACAGGTGAACGGTGTCATGTGCCTGTGGCCAGGGGATACCAACTTCGATGGTAGTGCACGCTACACCGGGCTGGGCAACGACCGTGACCCCATTCTCACTGGAATTGGTGGGAACGTGCCGACCAACGTGATCGCCGGCGTGTATGACGCACGGGACGTGAACCTCGATGGTAACCTCCGCTACTCCGGCGCCAACAACGACCGCGACATCATCCTACAGACCATCGGCGGGTCGGTGCCTACCGCGGTAAGGGTGGGGCAGATACCTTGACCATTTGCATCAAGACAGTCCCAACCTCTAACTTCAGAACCATGAATGCATCGAACCCCAGGCACAGGTGGTTGCTTGCAGTCGCCATATTGCTCGTCTTACCCTATGGAGCTATGGCACAATGCGAAGACTTCTTCATCTCCGATGTGAGCACATGGACCGAATGTCGGGGAAATTCGCAGAGCGGATTCACTGTGGTGCAAGTGAACCACGTGAGTTGGGCCGGTGGTACCGCGCCCTTCTCTGGGGAGCACTATCCGGGTGGGTCTTTCGAAGGAAGCGGGAACGAAGTGTTATGGGAGACGCAGGTTGTGACCAGCGACGGTCAGTCCTTGCAGATCACGCCTGATGCCTTCATCATGGATGCGAACGGTTGTCAGGTCGCTCAGCAGGGCGCGTCGGGCCTACAGTATTGGGTGGATCCCGTGGAGCAAGTCGTTGTATCCTCTTCGGTATGGGATCCAGGTACAGGGACCGCGACCGTCACGTTGGTGGATAACCCATCGGACCCTGGGGTGCAGCTTCCAAGCGACTATGGGGTGGACTATTGGCTGAGTTGTACCTCGGATGCGGCTCAAGACCGCGTTGGCCTGATCGCGGATCTGTTCACCACAGGTCCGGAGCGTTATGTATTCGTCGGGCTGTTACCCGGTGACTATGAGCTTTGGCTTCAGAACAATGGTGCTTGGGGCTCTCAGGTTCCTTGTGAAGGGATGGCGGTCGCCTTCAGCGTGGTTGCCAGCACGCAGGTGGTATCGGTAGCACCGCGGGTCTTCCTGGGCGGAGCGTGGCCATCGGGAGGGTCGGCCATGAACGATGGGCTGCGCAGCGGCGGACTCATTCCGTTGACAGCGCCCTATGCGGCCATGGGTTATTCCTACACCGGATCACACGGGCCGGCCACTACGACCGCCAACGTGCTGGTGGTCACCGGTCCGAACGCGATCGTGGATTGGGTGGTGGTGGAGTTGCGCAGCGCAACGACCCCAGCCACCGTGGTGGCAAGCAGTGCGGCGCTCGTGCAACGCGATGGTGATGTGGTGGCTCCGGACGGCGTTTCAACGCTCACCTTCAACAGCCCGTCCGGGAACTACCACGTGGCGGTGAGGCACCGCAACCACCTCGGCGTGATGACCGCAGCTCCGCGCGCGCTGTCCGGAACAACTGCGAGCATTGACCTGACCCTTGCGGCCACAGCGGCTTACGGTACGAACGCCAGGCAGAACGTGAGCGGTACGATGGTCCTGTGGCCCGGTGATGTGAACTTCGACGGCACTGCCCGGTACACCGGCTCCGCTAACGACCGCGATCCTGTGCTGCAAGCCATCGGAGGCAGCACGCCCACCAATGTGGTCACTTCAACGTACAGCTCTCGTGACATCAACCTCGACGGTACCATCCGTTACACCGGTGCGAACAACGACCGCGACATCATCCTACAGACCATCGGCGGGTCGGTGCCTACTGCGGTAAGGGTGGGGCAGTTGCCCTAGGAGCTTAGCGCGGTGGCAGCCGCCCCCTCTTTCAACGCATATCGGCTCCACGCCAATTCTCGGATGCCGCCCGCCAGCAGCACGCGTTCGATCTGCACCAAGGCGTAGAGGATGGTGTCCACACGGTGCTCCGGAAGGCCGGGCACACGCAGGCGTTCTGCGCGGTCCATCCGCAATAAGCGATCCTTCAAGGTGTCGAACTCCGCAGCGGTGAAGGCGAGTGTGGTGGCGTCGTCGGACAGGGCGGTATCCCGTTCGGCGCTCAACATGTGTGCGAGCGTATCGAAGCTGCCGGCGCTGCCAATGAGCTGGTGCGGTTCGTGCCGGTCGATGATGGCGTACAGGGCTTCGAGGCGGTCGTCCAGGTGCTGTGCGATGCGCGCTTCCTCCTCCACGTTGATGGGATCGCTCACGGGGATGCGTTCGCGCAGGCGTGTGACCCCGAGTTCGAAGCTTTGCTTCCACATCAACGCCTTGTCGGTGGCGAGGATGAACTCGGTGCTGCCGCCACCGATGTCCATGACCAACGCAGGGCGTTTGCTGAACGACACGGCTTGACGGACCCCCGCCAGGATCAGTTCGGCCTCGCGCTCACCGGGGATCACCGCGATGTGGATGCCCAGTTCGTTCCACGCCTGCTCCACAAAGGCCGCGCCATTTGTGGCATTGCGCAACATGGAGGTGCCGAAGCCCCGCAGGTCCGTAACGCCGTGGGAGCGGGCTGTGGCCAAGTGTGTGCGCAGCGCCTCCATGCCGCGCGCAAAGGCCGTGTCGGTGATGCGTCTCTGCTCAATGCCGCCCTTGCCGAGGAACACCGGAAGTTCCACGCTGTGCAGCACCTGCATCCCTTGTTCACCAGTGCGGTACACCAGCAGGTTGAAGGTGTTGGTGCCAAGATCCACCACTGCTTCGCGCATTTCCAGGATGCTCATGTGCTCGTGTGAACATGTGGGCATGTGCCCATGGGGAGCGGGCCGCGGTCTCTATGCATCGCGCGGTATCGGTGGGTCAGTAGGGTCAGCAACAACATCACGAATGGTCAGGAGGACCGGTCAACGTGCAAGGTGCATTTCATGAGCACATGGGCACATGAGCACATGTTCACATGCCGTTCCCGTTCTCATCCCTTATAGAACAACCATTTCCCCATCTCCTTCCAGCTGATCTTCTTGCCGTACATGAGGATGCCGGTGCGGTAGATCTTGCCGGCCAGCCAGGTGGTGGCGATGAAGGTGCCCACGAGCAACGCCATGCTCAGCAGCATCTGCCATACAGGCGCATTGCCCATGGCCACGCGCACCATCATCACGATCGGACTGGTGAAGGGGATGAGGCTACACCACAGCACCATCGGCGCGTTCGGATTGTAGACGGCGGTCTGCGCAACGATGATTGCCAGGATCATGGGCAGGGTCACCGGGAACATGAACTGTTGGGTGTCCGCTTCACTGTCCACCGCGGAACCGATGGCGGCCAGCAAGGAGCTGTAGAGCAGATAACCCCCGATGAAGTAGAACAGGAACATGGCGAGGGTGAGCGGCAGGTTGATCTTGCCCAATGCCGCGAGGAGCTTCACATCGTCCTTGTCGGCCATGGCCATGGCACCGCTCGCTTCCAGCTCGGCTTGGGCATCGGCAGGAAGTTGGGAGGTGGCGATGGCCTTGGGGTCCAATTTGTCCTTCAGCAGGATGGCCGATCCCACGCTGGCCAGGGTGGACGTGATGGCGATCCATAGCACGAACTGAACGAAGCCGACCATGGCGATGCCGATGATCTTGCCCATCATCAGCTGGAAGGGCTTCACACTGCTGATGAGGACCTCCACCACACGGTTCTGCTTCTCCTCCATCACGCCCCGCATCACCTGCACGCCGTACATGAAGATGAAGATGAACATGAAGTATCCGAAGAAGAAGCCGATGCCCGCGCGTTCCTGTTCGTACGATTCCTCACCGACCTTGTCGATATCGAAGAGCTTCATCACCAAGGGCTTCCGCACACGTCGGTACGCCTCTTCGTCGATGCCCTCGCCCTGCAACTTGGCCAGTTCCAGGTTCTTTTCCAGTTCGTTGCTGATGGTCCGTTGGATCCCCAGGCTGGGCAACTCCTTGTAGAAGAAGAGAACGGTATTGGTGTTGAGGATATCGGCGTTCACCTCCACCATCACCGTATAGGGGCTGGCTTTGAACGCACTGTCCGTCCACGTCGCGTTGTCCACGTAGTAGGTCAACTTCTCGCCGTCCTTCAACTTGCCTTGCAGTAACTGCGCCTGGTCCACCACCAGTACGCGCTGATCATTGTTGTCCTGCAGGCTGAGGTATACCACCACCGTGATCCCGGCGGCCACCAGCACAGGTGCCAGCAGGGTCATGATCAGGAAGCTGGGCTTGCGCACCCGGGTGATGAACTCGCGCCAGATGATGAGCTTGATCTTGTTCATTGGGATGTTCGTTTCGGGCCGATGATCAGGGATCCGTGAAAGGTCATTCGGTCATGCCCGGGGTCACGTGATCCGGTGCCTTCTCGCTCACTACGCGAATGAAGATGTCGTGCATGGAGGGGATCTCCTCATGCAGCCCGGTGATGGAAACGGCTGGCAGTAGCTGGCGCAGCAGGTCGTTCGGTGTGGAACCCTTGCTCAAGGTGATCAACGCTGTTCCGTGTCCATCCAGTTCATGTGCGTCCTTCAACTCGCCGATGAAGGACAGGGAGTTGGCGAGGGCCACTTTGCTACCCGTGTAGTCGACCCGGAAGGTGTTGGTGGCATACCGCCGTCGGATCTCCTTGACGTTCCCGTGCAACATCAGTTCAGCCTTGTCGATCAAGCCGATGTTGTCGCACAGTTCCTCCACACTGGCCATACTATGGGTGCTGAGCATCACGGTGACACCGGCGTCGCGCAAACGCAGGATCTCGGCCCGGATCAGTTCCGCATTGATCGGATCGAAGCCGCTGAAGGGTTCGTCAAGGATGAGCAGCTGTGGTTCATGCAGCACCGTGATGATGAACTGCACCTTCTGGGCCATGCCCTTACTGAGCTCTTCGACCTTCTTGTTCCACCACCCGCCGATCTCCCAACGCTCGAACCAGGCCTTCAGGCGGGCCGTGGCATCGGCCTTGCTCATCCCCTTGAGCTGCGCGAGGTAGAGCGCCTGTTCGCCCACCTTCATCTTCTTGTACAAGCCGCGTTCCTCGGGCAGGTATCCCATACGTGCCACATCGTCGGGGCCCATCTCCTTTCCGTTGAGCATCACGCGGCCTTGATCCGGACCGGTGATCCGGGTGATGATACGGATGAGGGTGGTCTTGCCCGCACCATTGGGTCCGAGCAGTCCGAACACTTGGCCTGGTGGCACCTGCATGGTGATGCCATTGAGTGCGGTGTAGCTGCCGTAGCGTTTGACGATGCCTTCGAGTTGCAACATAGGGGGAGCCTTGTCGGCGGGGACGAAGATAGCCGAGGCCCGTGCGCAGCACCGGCCGGACATGGATCCCTGGAGCCGGTCGTCCGACCCCGACCATCACTCGGATCCCACACTCGGACCAAGGAGGATGACCTTTCGGGCAGAGGCCACCAAGGTCACTTTCCGTCCTTCCGGTTGATGACCCAGGATGAAGCCGGATATACAATCACCGCAAAGGCGTCTCTCGGGGGGGCCTGATGGCCTGCGACCGGATGTCTGCCACCTACTGGCGACCAACGCACCGGTGGGCTCTTACACTTGGAAAGGCACGCCCTTGTTCATGGCAGGAAACGCTCTGCTTCTTTGAAGGTTGGCATGCGGCATTGGTCGTGTTGTCCGAACCACGTGTACCTGTAGCGTGCCACTAAGCGGTACATCGCGTCACGAATGGACCGTGGCACGATCCGAAGCGCAGCCGCGCAGTGCCAAAGGCCGCCCAGGTGTTCCAGTGCCCTCACTACCGCATCGCTTCGGGTGTGGGCACCACGTTGGTCGACGAGCACGATGCTGTCCAGGTCCTGAACGGTGGATCCAGGCAGGTGCTCTGCAGCGTGCCTCCCTTGTAGCGGGGAGAACCGAAGTACTCCGCGCTTATCCCAACGTAGGAGCAGGTCCACGGACCGGTTGCACAGGCCACACACGCCATCGAAGTACACCACGGGGTGTTCTTCTTGATCGGTGATGGGCTCAGGTCGTTCCATTGCCTTCTGGAGGGAGTGCGTTCAGCACCCGGTCCTCCAACACGCGGCTGTCCGGAAGTGGTGTACGGCCATCCCGCTGCTCCAGCAAGCGCTCGATGGTGCGTTGTTGTGCCAGCGCTAGGCGACAGGCCTCACAGATCCTCAAGTGCATCCACAATTGCACACGACCACCCAAGGAAAGTGGATCGAGCGTGCGCTGTTCCATCAGTTCGGTCGCTTTCCGGCAGGAGATGAGCAGGTCCATTGGTGTTAGCGCTGATGGGTATCGTTCTTACGCTGGTGCTCCAGGCATTCTCGCATTCTCAATTTGGCGCGGTGCAGTTGTTGCCAGTAGTTGGTCGCAGTGATACCCAGTTCCTTACAAATGGCCGCTGCATCGCGGTCCAACAGGTACTTCATTTCCAAGGCAGCCCGCCAGTGGGTGGGCAGTCGATCAAGGCAATGCGTCAAGAACCGCTCCAAGGCATCGCCCTCATCCGTCCCATCGTCCGGTCCCCAAGGCTGTGGCTTATGTTCCGCAAGCCAATGCCCGCGCTCATCGAAACGGTCGTCCACGGTATCCAGGGATCGGCCGTTCGACGGGTCGCGATAGGCCTTTCGGTAGTGGTCGGCGATCTTGTGCTTCAGGATGGAGAACAACCAGGTCCGTGGACTGCTCTGGCCGGAGAACCGATCCCGGGCCTCCCATGCAGCGATCAGGGTGGTTTGCACCAGGTCCTCGGCTATTGCAGGGTCCTTGATGCGGTTGGTGGCGAAACGAAGGAGGGATGCGGTGTGGGAGCGCACCAACCGTTCGAATTCCCTGGGATCGGTTCCGAGCATCGGGTACTGCGTGCCGCTCGATGAACGATCATCCATGGCGCCAAGTTAGGAGGTGGTATTGGCGAGTTGGACATCCGGATCGTTGGTCCTGTCCCATGGATCGGAATTCGTGAACCTGGAATTCGTTCTTACAGTGTTTTGATTATCAGTTGGTTATGCGTTCATAAGTCGTATGTTCCAACAACCTGTCATGTCGAACACTCGAATTCCGGTCCCATTACCGTACTTTGCCCCCTCGCAATCGACCATCGTTCCCGTTCGAGCATGCCCGCACCTACCAAACCCGTATCGTTCCTGTCCTCCGGATTCATCAAGTTGAAGTTGAAGGGCATCACCAGTAAGCCGGAGCGCAAGAAGGCCTGTGAGGTCTACCTGAAGCGCATGGAGGTGCAACGCGAAGCCCAGAAGAAGTCGCGGACCAGCATCGAGGATACCGATGACACGATCCGGTTCCTCAAGGCCGAGATCGAGCACTTGAGCCGCTAGGCCCGTTCAGGTTCCAAGGCACTTGTTCACCTTCCGGCGTGGAGTGAACGCTGGAATGGTAACATCCACGTCATCTTCACCTTACGCGCCGTGCCGTCGTTTGGGGCATGAAGCGCAATGTGGAGATCCTGGTCTTGAGCGACCTGCACCTGGGTTCATACGGCTGTAGGGCGGAAGAACTGCTCACCTACCTGCGGAGCGTCTCGCCCGGCATGGTGGTGCTCAATGGTGACATCATCGACATCTGGGCCTTCAAGAAGGACTACTTCCCCAAGGCGCACATGCGTGTGGTGAAGAAGCTTCTCAAGTGGAGCGGGAAGATCCCTGTCTACTACATCACTGGAAACCACGACGAGGCCTTACGACGTTACACCGGTGCCCGGCTCGGCAAGCTCAGGTTGCTGGACCAACTGAGCCTGACCATTGATGGCCGCCGTCACTGGTTCCTTCATGGCGACATCTTCGATGCCACCATGAAGAACGCCAAATGGCTGGCAAAGCTCGGTGGGGTGGGTTATGACCTGCTCATCCGCATCAACCATGTATTGAACCGCACCTTGGTATTCTTCGGTCGTCCGCGCATGAGCCTATCTCGCAGGGTGAAGAACAGCGTGAAACGAGCGGTGAACTTCATCAGCGACTTCGAACGGACCATGGCCGAGATCGCGTGGAGCAAGGGGCATCACGTGGTGGTGTGTGGACACATCCATCAACCCCGGATCGGTACGATACCCTGTTCGGAGGGTGAGGTCGAATACCTCAATTCGGGCGATTGGATCGAGAATTTGAGCGCGTTGGAATACGCCCGTGGGCATTGGTCGCTGTATACACATCCCGCCGAAAGCACCATGCCCATGCCATCCATGAAGGCGGTCAAGGAACAGTTAGCCGTGAACGTATAGGAGCGCTTCCCTGGACCTGCGCATTCATGCTGGCTGGATGACCACGTGTTCGGTGTGGGTGACCGTTCCAGCGCTGATGAGGTCCCCGCAGCGATGTCGCTCGAATGGCTCATCAATGGATCATCCCGGTTGGCTCCAGGAACAGGTGCGGTTCGTTCGTGTACGTTGCTCCAGAATGACCATCGGACAACCGTTCGGTGGGGAGATCCGTTGATCGAGGTTCCAATAGCGAAGTGAGATACCCCACCTGCTCGGTTCCACTTCAGGCAAGGCCTGTCGCGATGGATCGGCAGAACGGATGAAGCCACCCCGCGAAGGTGGCTCCATTCGTTCCGATCGATGGGCTCGGATGTTCGTGCCGGGTAGCGGTCAATCGGCCTGCGCTGCGACTCGCACAGCAACGTGCAGGTTACCGTTCGCATCCGTCGCTGGTGCGACATCCACGCGTTCGAAGTGTGGCGTGCTTGGTACCGCACCATCCTTGTAAGGGCTGCTGGTGCCGTAGATGCCCATATCCGTTCCATCCGTGCCGGCATTGATACCCGGGCAGATCGACTGCAGGTGCAGGTCATCCGGGAATTGATAGTCCGTATCACCTTCGCTGACGAAAATGGTGCCCACGGGAACGGCGAGGATGTTCCCACTCTCGATGAAACCGCTCATGTTGCTCACTAGTGAAGAGCTCACCAGCAGGTTGTTGGTGAGCGTAGAGCCACCGCTTTGCCAGAATGGTGCTGAGGTGCGGGTGAAGACACAATTGGAGATCGTCGCCCCTCCGGCATTGCCGATCCGGGTTCCGAGTCCCACACAATTCAGCAGGACCAGTCCTCCGCCATCAAAGCCTGAGACCTCCGCTCCGGTCCCTGCTTGATAGTCCAGGATGCAACGGGTGAGTTGCGCCTCCGCTCCATCAGCACCGAGCAGTCTCCGGTTGAAGATACATTCGGTGAACGCCACCGATGATCCCGAGGGATCGGCAACACCGACATAGACATCCTGTTGGAATGCACAACGGGAGAACTCGACGCTCACCACGGTCTGGTCCACCGTTGAGACGCCCAATCCTACAGCGGTATTCGCGCTCATGTTGAAGCGGATGCCCGTGAACGAGGATCCTGACGCAGCACTTGCCAAGCGCATGAAGCTGTTCCCGTCCACGGAGGTCATGATGGTCGCACCGGTCGCATTCGTGCTGTCCGTATGGATCCCCGCACCCACGAAGTGCAGGGTCTTGCTGAGCGCGAAGCCGGTGGGAAGTACGAACGAGCCACCACTCAAGTACAGATCGGCATTGTTCGGTGCGGCTGTGATCGCTGCGGTGAGGTCACTGAAGACCTGAACGGTTCCTGCGTGTTGTATGACGATGCGGGAGTGCTGTGCCTGCACCATGAACACCGTGCCGAGCAGGGTGAGTAGGAAGAATGAGGATCTCATGTTCGGTAAGGATTCAGTGTTTCACGAAGGGCATATGGATGCTCTGCCCGGCGCTGGAAATGCGTAACAGGTAAGTGCCTTGAGCAAGCGCGGAGATGTCCCAGCTATGGTGTGCGATACCGGAAGCAATCCAGCGGTCGAGGTGTTGCACGGTGCGACCACCTGCGTCAGTGACTTGTATCCGGAGGTCGGTAGGTATGGTAGCATCCACACGTAACGACAACTGTTCATTCACAGGGTTGGGGAAGATCAGGTAGTTGCTCACTCCGGCGATCTCCTCCAAACCCACGAAGAAACTGAAGGTGCTGCTCAGCGGGACGCTCCAGCCACCCTCGGCATCTCGGAAACGGATGGTGATCAGGTGATCACCTTCTGTGGTGGGCACGGGCAGAGCTGCGATCAGGTCGAGGGTGCCCGTCGGACCGATATCCGCTCCGGTACGGTCCTCATAGGCGTCGTCCAACCAGTATTCATACCCGGCTATGGCGCCGCCGTTCCGGGTGAAACCAGTAGTGTAGGGGACGCTTCGTTCGCCGCGTGCATCCACTGTGCGTACCGTCACCGTATGGAAACCGATGGGAAGTGAATTGCTCGCCAAGGGCTCGGACATGACCGGGGCCTCACCGGGCGTCACACTCACTGATGTGCTGTTCGCCACGTCATCGTTGAACCAATATTCCAAGTGGTCCACCGTGGTGCCACGTTGCACGAAGTGGGTGGTCCAGGGGGCGCTCCAACGACCGTCCGCGTCGCGGAATTGAAGCGTTACGAGGTGATGCCCCAGGGGGAGTGTGACGCTGGTGAGCGTTGGTTCCTGGTCGATCGCAGGCATAGGCGAAAGATCGACCACGTTGACAGCAGCCACATCGTCATTGAACCAGTAGCGGTAACCGGTGATGTTCTGCGCTTCGGCGTGTAACACGCCCAGCACGGACAATGCAACGGCCAAACTTCGGAAGAGCGAGTTGTTCAGCATGGCTCAGTGGCTTTGGGCAGCGGTGCGGATGGTCACAGGCAAAGCACCGTTCCAGTCCGTGGCAGGAGCGATATCGGCTTGTTGGAAGTGGGGATTGTAGGGTACCGCGCCGTACTTGAACGGTGAACTGGTGCCGTGGATCCCGATGTCGGTGCCATCGGCACCGGCGCCAATACCACCGCTGCCCGGGGCGAGTTCGAGGTCATCGCTGTACTCATAGGAATTGCTCGTTTCGTTCACAAACATGGCGGAGGGTGCTACGCCATAGATGGTGTTGGTCTCGGTATTCGCACTGGAGTTGCTGAACATGGATGTGCCGGTGATCAGGCTGTTGCTGATGTTCACCCCACTGACCTGCCATAGGGGCGCACCATTGTAAGTGAACACGCAATTCTGCACGTTGGCATTGCTGGAATTCTGCAGGCGGGAGTTGAACACGACACAGTTGCGCATGAACAGACCTGCTGGGCGGAAGAGGTTGATCACCGCCCCGTCGAAGATGCAACGCGTGAAGACAGCTTGACTGGCGCGCCCCGAGAGGTCTTCGCGGAACACGCACTCATCAAAGGTGCTGGATGATGCAGCACCCTCCGCGAAGCCGAGGTGGACGTATTTCTTGAACTCGCAGCGCTGGAACACCAAGCCTGTTGGATCATCGTCGTCCACGCTGGTACCGTGGACCAACCCACCGGTGCTGTTGAAGATGATGCCTGTGAACGTGCTTCCGGATGCAGCCGTGACGATGTTGAAATGCCCGGTACCGCCACTGGTGATGTTGATCGTGGTCGCCGCCGTCACACTTGAACTATCCGGGTGAATGCCCGCCCCGATGAAATGCAAGGGCTTGTCCAGGACGAACGGACCCGCGGCTGAGAACGTGCCACCGCTGAGGAAGAGCTTGTCACCGGCTTGCGCTGCTGTAAGGGCAGCAGCAAGGTCCGTATGTACCGTTGTGTTGTCAGCGCCTTGCAACACGATGCGTTGCAATTGAGCGTTCGTCGTTCCGGCCAGCAGGAAGCCTCCGGTGAAAAGGGTCAGTATCCGTGTTCGCATAGGGTTGATGGCTTGTGGTTTCAAGAGCACATCGGGCCGCACCCTGGTATGTGAACGATCGTTCGTTCCGAGGAAGGTCGTTGGTGGATCCATCCATGGCTCCGACCAAGCGATCATCGACTTCCAGTCGCCCATGCAATGAACATTAGGACCCCGGTCTGTTCACATTCCAGTCCCGTCCCCGATATCTCAGCAGACACCGGATCCGACCGGAGATCGAACCGAGACGATGGACAGTTACACCGGAATGCCGTATTATCGTGCACCGCTGTGCATGGGACCGACCGCCAGCGGTACAAACCACGCCTCTCTCCGTGGAACGGACCACAACACTCGTGACCGATACACTGCCAGAATGGGCAGCTGCGCTTTGCCGCAACGACACGGCGACCCTGCGTGCGTTGTACAAGATGCACTTCCCGGGCGTCAAGCAGTATGTGTTGCAGAACAGTGGTACTTCGGACGACGCCCAGGATGTGTTCCAAGAGGCGATATCCGTGCTTTGGTTGAGTGTGAAGGAAGGTCGCTTGGTGGCCGGAACCGACCCGGGTGGGTTCATCTACAAGGTGGCAAAGAACAAATGGCTGGATGTCGTGCGGTCAGCAGCTCACAAGCACATGAAGGTGGTACACGATGAGCGTAGCATGGATCGGCCGACCGATGTCAGTGATGACATCGAGGACCGCCTCGTGCGCCTGCGTGAGGTGTACGCGAAGCTTGATGACAAGTGCCGTACGGTGCTGGACAGGTTCTACTTCGAGCGTAAGGACCTCGCCGCCATTGCCGATGAGATGGGAGTGGAGGAGGAGAGCATCCGTACGATCAAATACCGGTGTATGATGAAGTTGCGCGCAGTCCGTAATGTCATCCGTGGTGAAGAGAATGAAGCATCATGAACAAGGGCAACTTGGATAGGGTGACGTTCGAGGCAATTGAAGCCTATGTGCTCGATCGTATGAGCACAGTGGAACGCACTGCGTTCGAGCAACGGTTGGCCAACGATACAGCGTTGCGCGCCGAACTTGAACTGGAACGGGAGAACATACATGCCGTGGAGCTTGGTGGGCTATCGAGCACCTTGCGAACGATCGCTTCGGATCTTCAGGCCACCGAAAGGGCCAAGGGCACAGGTTGGGGACGCTTCATGGCATATGCGGCCTCCATTGCTGTTCTGCTCATGGTCACCATCTGGTGGTTCGGACGGCCACCGATCAACGAGCGACTCTTCGCTGACCACTTCACGCGTGAACCCGGGCTGCCGGTGACCATGGGTGCGACCGATGATCCCGCTTTCGCCGATGCCATGGTCTACTACAAGGAGGGTCTATATGCGGAGGCTGCGGCACGCTGGATGCCGTTGCTGGAAAAGGAGCCGACCAATGACACGCTGCTGTTCTACACCGCCATGGTGGACATCGTCACCGACCATGGGACATCCGCTGTAACGAAATTGAACACAGTGGCACAAGGAACGTCCATTTTCCAGAGCCGGGCGCGCTGGTACCTGTTCCTGCTGTTCGTTGAGCGTGGTGGTCTTGCTGAAGCCCGTGCGATGGGATTGGAGACGGATAGCGTATACGGTGAACGCGTGCGGCACATCCTTTCCCAACTCGGTGAGTGATGCGCTCCATCCTACTGGTCGCAGCCTTCATGTGCGTCCCGGTCGCTGCATCGGCGCAGGCGGATGTCCGGTTGATCGCCAGACATGCCCGTATCGGTGAGCTGTATGAAGCGAAGGAATATGCCGCTATGGTCCGGGAGATCGACGCCCAGATCATCGCTTCGCCCGGTACCTCCTTTGCGGATTCCCTGCATCGCTACCTCTACAAGTACGGCCGAGCGTTCCGCAAGCTGAAGGATGCGAAGGCCAGTACGGAGGCTGCCGAAAGGATCTATCGATTGGTGAAGGCCAGAGGTGATGCGTCCATGGAACTGGAGGCGCTCTTCGACCTGAGCTGGGTCTACTACGATGCCGGGGACCTGAAGGAATGTGCGCGTGTGGATTCCATGGCTGTGAGCGTAGCGGATGGTGATATGAAGGTGCCCTTGTCACAGAAGGGCCGGGCACGCCAGTACCTGGCTTTCGATCATTCGGTGATGGGTGATCATCGTCGGTCCGGATTTTGGGCTCAGGAGGCCTTGGCGGTCTATGCCCGTGCGGATTCCATACCGGCGGTCCAATGGGCGGAATCGTACACGGCAGCAGGTGTGGCCGCTTGGCATCTAGGCCGCATTCGTGAGGCGGAGCAATACTACCTCAAGGCCTTGGAAGTGCTCGGTGAGCCAACCGATGAGGCTGGGTTGAACAGGAAAGTGGCCACCTATGGCAACCTTGGTGTGCTCTGGCAGAACGCTGGCGATCTCGCACGCTCCAGGACGTACTATCAGGAAAGCCTGCGTATTTGCGATCGACTGATCGCTATGACCACCGATCAATTCACCCGTGATGAGGCCGTCGTATCACGTTCACGCGGCTACGTGAACCTGGCCACCGTCTACTTCGATGGGGGGGATGTTGGACGCGCCCGTGAATTGTTGGACCTGGCTTGGAATGACCGCAGCAGTGTGCTGGAGGCCGACGACCCGCAGCTGCTCGCCATCCAGGAGCGGTACGGGGATCTCGAGCTATCCAAGGGTTCATTGGACAAGGCCAGACAGCTCATCACTGCATATCACGAGCAATGCCAGCGAAAGTGGGGATGGCGGAGCGAGGAGGTTCTGCGTTCCAACTCGAAATTGGCCGAGATCGAAATGCGTTCAGGCGATCATTCCAAAGCGGATTCATTGCTGGCATCGACCATTCAGTGGTGTGGGCAGGCACGCGACGGGAACACCGATGCCATTCTCGCGGTCACCTATCAACGACGTGCGCATCTCCATTCCATGCGCGGTAGGCATGAAGAAGCCATCGCTGACCTCGGTCGAGCACGTACAGTACTGGTGGCCGTGAACGATAGTGCGCATTTCAAGGTGGCGGCGATCGATGTGCAGCTCGCCGAAGCGGCATTTCAAGCAAAGGACCCCGAACGTGCACTTGGCCATGCCACCGCAGCGCTTGCCAAGCTGGATGACCGAGTTCGTGCCCTGCGGTCCGACCGCCTTCCACGCGCCTTTCCGGACCCTCATATCCTGCCCGACGCGTACTATTGGAAGGTCCGTTCTGAACGAGCCCTTGTCAGCAAGGGAGAGGTGTTGTCACAGTGGAAGAGCGACCTGGATCTGGCTATGGCCGCATTGGCCCGGAACAAGACCTCGGTGAGCGACGAGGGATCCAAGTTGTTGTTGATCGGAGCACAGAAGAGGCTCTACGACCTGGCCATGGAGATCGCGTACGACGCCTATGTCACCTCCGGGTCCGAAGCGGATGCAGAGCGCTTTCTACACGTAACGGAGGCCGATCGATCCACCTTGTTGAAAGGCCGATTGAACGAATTTGCCGGACTGCGCTTCACCGGAGTGCCCGACACCATCATCGCTCGGGAACAGGAGCTGATCGCCGCATTGGAGATCGATGCGGATGACCGGCGTACGCTCACGGAAATGGCCGCACGGGAGCAGGAATATGCCGAATTCCTGAAGGTCTTGGAGAAGAGCCATCCGGCCTATTTCACGTTGCGATATGGCGAACCGGTGATCTCATTGAAGGAACTACGGAAACGACTTCTTACTCCGGATCGGCAGTTGATCAGTTACGCATTTGCCCAGGATCACCTCTATGTTCTGGTGGTGGGCCTGAACGGTTCGACACTACAGCGCGTTGAAGCGAAAGGGTTGAACGATGAGGTGGGTGCGTTGAATGCCGCGATCGTTTCCAGGGACGTCGATGCCTACACGAACCTGGCCAGCACGGTATACCAGCGGGTCTTGGCACCCGTATCAGCCAAGGTGAACGCGAAAGAGCTGTTGATCATTCCCGATGGTCCTCTGCACACCGTGAGCTTCGACGCCTTGCTGATGGGTCCGGCATCCCCTTCCACCTTTCCAAGTAAGCTCTTGATCCAGCGCCACGCCATTGCTTACCTGCTCTCTGCGACCACCGCGGTCCAGTTCGCACAACTCGCTAGGGAGAAAGCTGATGGAATGCTGGCATTGGCGCCGGGTTTCGACGATGATCTCAAACGGAGATACGCCCGTCAGGTCAATGACAGCATGCAAATGGACCGTGATTTCCTGCGGTTCGTGCGTCAACCCTTCGCGGTCAGTACGGCCAAGGATCTCGGGGACGTGATGCAGGCTCGGGTCCTCCTCGGTGGTTCGGCCAGTGAGCGTGGATTCCGGAACGAGGCAGCGGACCATGGCATCCTTCACTTGGGAACACATGCGTTGATGAACGCCACATCGCCCATGTATTCCCGCTTGGTACTGAGCAAGGATTCCGCCGGTGCCGATGCTGAGGGCGACGGTTACCTGCATGCCTATGAGATCTATGAGTTGGACCTGCGCGCACAGCTCGCGGTGCTCACGGCCTGTGAGACCGGAACCGGCAAGGACGATGGAGAGGGTGTGCGATCCTTGGGTTACGGCTTTGCTTATGCCGGTTGCCCCAGCCTGGTCACCTCGCTCTGGAGCATCGACGAGCAGATCTCCTCGGCCATCATCAAACGTTTCTACGAACTGCTGGCGGATGGCTTGCCCAAGCACCTGGCCATGCGCCAGGCCAAGCTTGATCACCTCGCATCCGTGGAAGGTGAACTGGCATTGCCATATTACTGGGCGGGCCTTGTGCTTGTCGGCGATGTGGAACCGGTGCGGATGCCATTCTCGTGGACCATGCCGCTTTTCTGGAGTGCGTTGGTGCTACTGGTCCTGGCACTTGGGGTTTGGTGGTACCGCCGCCCACGTAGCGCGCCCTGAAATGGCGAACGGCGCTGACCCATCGGGAAAGCGCCGCTCAGCTTGATTTGAAGGAGAGATCGCTACTCCGCCAGCACCAGAACCACATTGTTCATCACCTCCACCACTGGCGGTTGGGTCGTTAAGAAGGGGGCCTGGTTCCATGAAGGATCGCAATGGTTCTTATTCAATACTTCATGGACCATTCACCCCGCGTCCAACCTTCCAGTGGGCTCCATGCGTGGAATTCAGGGGAGTTGTTCGTGCCGAACGTTCGTCGGCGTGCTACCGCCGATGGTCAGTAGTATCGGGTCACGGTCGTTCTCCGCGCCAGCATACTTCACCTTCCCATCCAGGTTCACGTCTTCCACGGCGTATACGTTCTGTAGCACCTGCGTGGGGACACTACCCCCGACAGCAGAGAGGACCGGGTCCCGATCGTTCTCCGGACCGGTGTAGGAAACCACACCATTGCCATTCGTTTCCCCGGGCCACATCATGCAAACACCGGACCCACAGGCCTGGGCGTCCGTTCCGAAGGTCGGGGTGGATGGCAGTGTCAGATCGATCACGGCCGGAGTTCCATCCAAGCTGATCGGAACACTGCACGTGACGCTCAGGTGATTGCGATGCCGGATGCGCAGGAATCCTGTTGATCCGCCGCATCGAAGGTCCACGGGAGAAATCCCGTCCACGTCGACCACTTGGCCGTTGCGCAATACCAGAGCCGCCCGTGATGCTAGGATGGTCGAAGGCTCCGAGGTGGACAAGAACTCAAGCCAGATCCAATCCACCATGCCAGTTGCACTTGTATTGGTGTATGCCCCGATCGGGATCACCTGCTGCGGCACGGATCCCACAGACCGGAAGCTCGGTTCCATGTAGGGTTGCAGGTAGGGGAATACCTGCATGTTGGTGAAGAGTTGTCGCTTCATCAATGCCGTTCCATTGTCGTATGCTCCACCCAGGTTGACGCGGGCAGCGACATGACCAGGTGCTCCTGCAACAGCGTTGTACCGTGCGAACGCCCAACTCTGAACACCCGAGATGAACACCCTGCCCGCCACCACGATCCGACCGTCCTGTAGGACACATATGGAAGTGGGCTGCAAGGACTGAGCAGCAGGGAACACGGTTTCCACTTCTCCGGCCGTGCCGAAACCTTGGTCCCAAGTTGAACCATCGGCTATGGTCCGACCCAGGTACCACCGGTCGGTGCGATTGTCGTTGTGGCCAGCGAACAGGAAACGCCCACTGCCATCGCTGGTCGCGCGAGCCAATTTATTGCCTGAGGAGAATGGAACTCCGAATGGGCCCGGATGGCCCCAATACACCCCACCGGAGGAATTGCTCGTGCCGGAGGGAAGCGTTACTGTAAGCTGAGGGTTCAAGCCTGCGGGCGGAAGGTCCATGTAGCCGGCAAGTAATAGCGCTCCATTCGTGTTCGCAGCGGACCCTACGATGCTGTATGGACCGAAGCCACCACTGGTCAGTATGGACAGTGCCGCAACCGGGGTACCATCGGGCAACAGGGTGATCTGCCACCCATCCGATCCCGGCGCGGTGAGGTAATTCCGGGGACCTCGCAATACAATGTGCCCAGTGGGAAGTAGATGCACGTATTTGGCGGTGAACGTGCGCAAGGGGAGGGGTTCGCTAGCTTGGATCCACGCACCTGCACCATTGAACGAGAGGTCGATCATTCCGGAAGCATCCACGCGCAGCGCAACGGCATCCTTGTAAGTGGGCTGACCCGATGTCGGGTTCGGGCGAACTTTCACGCCACAGACCACCAGAGCGCCGCTGCTTTCCAAGGCGAGATCAAGAAGCTGTACATCGCCATCCGGAAAGCCTACACTGACCAGACCGTTCGTTCCGAAGCTCGTGTCGATCGTGCCATCCACCGATACCTGGATCACAAAACCGAAGCCTGGCACCCCTCCATCGGCCGCTACGCTTCCGAGCAACAACCCACTGCCATCGGGACGTAGCGTGAACCCGGAAAGGTCCAAGGTGCCGACAGGGGTTGGAACGAGCACGATGCCGTTGGTCCCGAACGAGGGGTCAGGTGAACCATCCAGCAAGAGCCGCACTAGCTTGACGCTGCTCGCATCGTTCGTCGCCGCCACCATCAGTCGTCCGTCGGTCAATGCACATACCCGGGGTGTTCCAGTGCTATTCACGACCAGGAGCCCATCACCATCGAACGTTGGATCAAGGGTACCGGGTTGGGCCGATCCCAGGGTCCATGCAAGTAGGGTCGGGATCAGAAGTGATAGCCGCATGGTTTTCAGTGTTGTTGCCAACGACCGGAAATGGTCCTTGGCGTGTTGAGCTTTGCCGAAGCTTCATCCGTCCGACCAGTTAAATCGACTTTGGCCAAGATGAGGATGGACGCGATGAAGGTCAGGTCTACCAGTTGCACTCGAGAGATCGGCCTATCGACGAATCAATCTTTAGCATCGACAAACTTATCCCATTTTCCAACGAAAATCAACGCCTTGGTCCGCAAGCATCTTCCATTTCCGATTCCATCAGCGCGAGGCAAGCTTCATGTGCTACCCCAAACGCGAACGGCGCCCCTGTCGGAGCGCCGTTCGCCACTTGTTCGATACGTTGTCCAGCTTACTCCGCCAGCACCAGGACCACATTGTTCATCACTTCCACCACGCCTCCTTTCACGGTGAAGGTCTCCTCACCGGAGTTCGTCGTCACCTTCACATCACCGGCTTTGAGAACCGTGATCAGTGGCGCGTGGTTGTTCAGGAAGCCCATGCTCCCATCCACACCAGGAACGACAACACTGGTAGCTTCGCCTTTGAAGAGGGCCTTGTCCGGGGTGATGATCTCTACTTGCATGGATCAGGCTTTTGCTGCGTCGGCCAGCATCTTCTTACCTGCAGTGATCACATCATCGATATTGCCCTTCAGGTTGAACGCCGCCTCGGGATACTCGTCCATTTGGCCATCCATGATCATGTTGAAGCCCTTGATCGTCTCCTCGATCGGAACCATCACACCGGGCAGGCCGGTGAACTGCTCGGCCACGAAGAATGGTTGGGAAAGGAAACGTTGCACGCGACGCGCGCGGCTCACGGCCAACTTGTCCTCCTCGCTCAATTCATCCATGCCCAGGATGGCGATGATGTCCTGTAGCTCCTTGTAACGCTGAAGGATGGCCTTCACGCGTTGGGCGCAACGATAGTGCTCCTCGCCCACGATGGCGGGCGTCAGGATCCGACTGGTTGAATCCAGCGGATCCACGGAAGGATAGATCCCCAACTCGGCGATCTTACGGCTCAACACCGTGGTGGCATCAAGGTGCGCGAAGGTCGTTGCAGGTGCAGGGTCGGTCAAGTCATCCGCAGGCACGTAGACGGCCTGTACAGAGGTGATCGAACCGCGCTTGGTGGAGGTGATGCGCTCCTGCATCGCGCCCATTTCACTGGCCAGTGTAGGCTGGTATCCCACGGCGCTTGGCATACGGCCCAGCAGAGCGGACACTTCGGAACCCGCTTGGGTGAAGCGGAAGATGTTGTCAACGAAGAAGAGGATGTCCCGACCACCGCTCTGCTCGTCACCATCACGGAAGTACTCAGCGAGGGTCAATCCGCTCAGGGCCACGCGTGCACGGGCTCCTGGGGGCTCGTTCATTTGGCCGAAGATGAAGGTGGCCTGGCTGGTGGCAAGCTGGTCATAATCCACCTTGCTCAAGTCCCAACCGCCCTTCTCCATGCTGTGTACGAACTCCTCACCATACTTGATGATGCCGCTCTCGATCATTTCGCGGAGCAGGTCGTTCCCTTCACGGGTCCGCTCACCCACGCCAGCGAAAACACTGTAGCCGCTGTAGCCCTTTGCGATGTTGTTGATCAATTCCTGGATCAATACGGTCTTGCCCACGCCGGCACCACCGAACAATCCGATCTTACCACCCTTGGCGTAGGGCTCGATCAGGTCTATCACCTTGATCCCGGTGAACAGGATCTCGGTGCTTGTGGTGAGGTCCTCGAACTTGGGAGCCTCGCGGTGGATAGGATAGCTCTTCCCGGTGTTCACCGGACGCATACCATCGATGGGACTTCCGGTCACATTGAACAAGCGGCCCTTCACAGCATCACCGACCGGCATACTGATAGGCTGGCCCATGCCGTGGACCAAGGCTCCGCGCTGCAGGCCATCCGTGGTCTCCATGGATACCGCACGTACGGTGTCCTCACCGGTTAGCTGTTGCACTTCCAATACCAGCACCGAACCGTCGGGGCGAGTGATGTGCAATGCGTCATAGATGTTCGGCAGGTCCTTACCGGCCTCGAAGCGAACGTCGACCACGGGTCCAATGACCTGGACGACCTTTCCGATGTGCTTGGACATGAGCGGGTTGTGCTGTTCAGTGGGCAATGGGCCCAATTAGCGGCCGCGAAGGTATGGCTTCCTTTCCGATGGGCAAAGGATGTGGAAATGTTGTTCCTCAGGGCCTTCTCAACGAAGTAGCCTTTCCACCGCGATCACAGGCCGACCACGGCGGATCGGCGGGGTTCTTTGTCCTGCCTCGGTCCTTGGGTTATCCACCGGATCGGGAACGTCCGTTCCACCGCACCTTTGCATCCGGAATGAAGATACATACGGACCTGGCCTCCTTTGTTGGTGTCAACCGCCCTGTGCTCACCACAGGCACGTTCGACGGGGTCCATCGTGGGCATCGGACGATCCTGCACCGTCTTTCTGAAGTGGCCCGCAGGGAGCACGGGGAAAGTGTGTTGTTCACCTTCCATCCCCATCCGCGGATGGTGCTCTTCCCTGGCGATGATGCGCTCAGGTTGTTGAGTACCCAAGAGGAGAAGATCGCCCTGCTGGAGGAAGCCGGGTTGGACCACCTGCTCGTGGTGCCATTCTCGCGCCAATTTTCTCGTATGCACGCTATCGAATACGTCCGGGATGTCCTAGTAGGCGCCATCGCGGTGCATGCCATCGTCATCGGTTATGACCACCGTTTCGGCCGGAACCGGGAAGGCGACCTGTCCCTTCTGCATCAACTGGGCGAAGCGTATGATTTCATGGTGGAGGAGATACCGGCCCAGGAGGTGGATCATGTGAAGGTGAGCAGTACCAAGATCAGACAGGCCCTTACCGATGGGGAAGTTCATCTGGCCAGGGAACTGCTGGGCTATCCGTATCGACTGAGCGGCGTGGTGGTGAAGGGTGAACAAGTGGGCCGTACGCTGGGTTTCCCTACCGCGAACCTGGGCGTCGTATCGGGCGACAAACTGGTACCGGGCGATGGGGTGTACGCTGTGAGGGTCACGCTTCGAGAAGGTGGGTTCGGGGGCATGCTCTACATCGGGGAACGGCCTACGTTGGGCGGGGGGCTACAACGGACCATCGAAGTGAACATCTTCGATATGGACCGTGATCTGTATGGGGAGCCGATGACCTTGACCTTTTTGGACCGCATACGTCCGGACATGCGATTCAGCGGATTGGAAGCGTTGAAGGAGCAATTGCATCTTGATCGGGCGAACGCCCTGGACATCCTCACACGAACCGCATGAGAGCATTCCTGTTGGTCCTTCTCCTGTTCGGCTGGACTTCGCTGTCGGCCCAATTGCTGGATGCCATCGCGCTCGACAGCGTGCGCACCTTCAGGAGCATCGAACAGGCGTTGAAAACACCTGCGTTGGTGCAACGTCTGGACCTCTCAGGGGCCAAGTTGAAGGTGATGCCGGAGGAGTTACGACAGTTCACGAACCTCAATGCACTTGACCTGAGCGGGAACAAGATCAAGGAATTCCCAGCGTGGTTCTCCGATCTTCAATACCTACAGGAGTTGAGGGTCTCGCGTAACAAGTTGGAGACCATTCCTGCCACCCTTTGCAGATTGAAACACCTGAAGCGATTGGACCTGAGCAGGAACGCCATCACGGGTCTTCCCGAGTGCGTGGGCAAGTGGAAGGAACTGGTGTCGCTAGACCTTTGGAGCAACGACATCGCGGAGGTACCCGAGGAGATCAAGGACTTGGATGCCCTGCGATTCCTTGATCTCCGGGCGATCATGTTCGAACAGCCGGAGATGGACCGCATCTCAGAGCTTGTCCCCAAGGCCAAGGTCTATTTCAGCCCTCCCTGCAATTGTGGGATGTGAACCCCGACCGGTCGATGAGGTTCATCGGATTGGACAAAGGAGCTTGAACAAACCATCCATTCCTTAGCTCCATGTCGTGGGACTCCCTACCTCCGCTCTTTTTGCTCGTACTGGAATGGTCTGCGGTCGTGCTGAATATCGGCTTCACCGTGTTGATCGGTCGAGAACGCCGTTCAGGATGGGTGTTGGGGTTCGTGGCCTCATGGTTCGGGGTGGTTCTCTATGGAGCACAGGAGGCCTGGCTCATGTCGGCCCTCAACGGCTTTTACGCGGCGATGGCCGTGTACGGCTGGTGGAGTTGGGGTAATGATGCCGATGCCTCCCGCATCACCCGTTCACCTTGGCAACGCCATGTGCTACTTCTGCTCATCGGGGCCGCCGGAACGGGGATACTTGTGGTGCTCATGCACCAGTTGGGCCAGCCCGGTCGCTACCTCGGTATGGAAGCGTTCATCACCTCCTTCGCCATGGTGGCCACTTGGATGATGGGCCGAAAGGCGTTGGAGAACTGGCTCTACTGGACCATCGGCGACCTGGTGGCAGTGGTGTACAATCACCTCATCGGTTACGATGGCTATGCTTTGCTCAACGCGGTCTACATCGCCTTGGCCGTCGTGGGCTTCATCCGTTGGCGCCAGCAATGGCGCCTGCAACAGGGCGCGGGGTTCGCGTAGGTGCCGTTCTACACCGTCACCGGTGGAAGGTCCCCGTGCTCGCGCTTCAAGGGCCGCTCGTAGAAGGTGATGGTGAGCAGCAGGAAGAACAGCAGGTACATGCTGTCCTCCAAGGGGATGGTGTTCAAACGGATACCGAGGTTCTCGGTGTTGTTGTACCAGACGATGGGTTCGTCCAGCAGCCAACCGGTGAGGATGCCGTTCACCAGGAAGAAGGGAATGAGGCTGACGGCGTAACCCACATAGAACCGGCCCAGGTAGGTGCTTTTGAGCACGAACACATGAAGCGCCAGCATGGCGGCCGTGCAGAGGAAGGTGATGGCCGTGTAGATGTGGTCGATATACAGCACACCGACCACGGTCAACACCACGATCAACCCGATGCTGAGCGGGCGGGCAACGGACCCCAGTACATCACGCCGGATGAAGTAGCGCATCACTTCGTAGAGGAACACGCAGGAATAGGGCACCACCAGGAAGAAGAGCCACTCCTCGATGGGCAGGCCGGCGAAATGCGGGCCGGTGAGGTAGCGGGGATTGAAGCCCCACACGCCGTTGGCGGTGAAGATGGCATCCCAGATGAGGAATACCAGCGCCATGACCACGATGCCGGTGAACAGTCCCGGCCATTTGCGCCAGTACTGCACGCGGGGCTCGAAGCTCCGCAGCAGAGGAAAGGACAAGGTGAAAAGGTCCAGGCCCAGGTAATAGTACTTCTCCATTCAGATCACCGGCAGCAGCAGGTTGAGGCCTGCAAAGAAAATCACTTGTGCCACCAGTACATAGCGGGCCAAGGGATTTTCACGTCGCACCGGGGCTAGGAAGAACAGCGTGAAGAACACGGCGCTGACGGCTCCCCATGCGAGGTAGTTCTGAACGGGGATCGTACCCTGTGCCCAGGTCCAAAAGCCCAATCGCATGGCCACGGGTTCGATCAGTACGTCCAAGGCCACCATCATGGCGCTGCTCAGCATCACCTTGGCCCAGGTGGGCATGGACGACCGGGCCATGGGGACCCCGATCGCGAACACCAACATGCTCCAGTTCAGCCCGATGAGCAGCGGCACGTTCAGTACCTTCAGGCCGAGCACCTCACCATAACTGTAATCACCGAAGACGCGGCCGGTCCATACCCCGAGAACTTCCACGAAGTAGCCCAAGGTGCCCAGTACCAATGCCAGTGCCACGGTCCTGCGGTCCAGTCTACTGAACACCATCATGGCCCCAGCGGTGAGCAACAGGTTGATGGGCGTGAGCGGCAACACCCAGGGGGCGAGCGGCGTCAATAGCGCCACAAGGCCCACCGCATGCAGAATGATCACCAGTCCGGTGGCATAGCGCAGGTCAAGGCGTCGGAGCTGGGAGGTCATACGTGTTGGTATTGGTTGCGGGGGATGGCGGTGGGTACAAGGGAGGCCACGATGCGTGCGCTCAGGAGTGCCAGGGGAATGCCACCGCCGGGATGCACGCTTCCTCCGCAGAAGAACAACCCCTTGACGCTGTTGTGGAAATTCGGATGGCGCAGGAATGCGGCCCACGGTGAGTTGCTGCTGGTGCCGTAGAGCGAACCCTGGTGGCTGTGTGTCAGTTCCCCGATCGCGCGGGGGTCCAGCACGCGCTCCACCTCGATCAGGGGCTCCACATCGATGTGCAAGGTGCGCTTCACCTTGGCCACGATGGCCGCACGAGCCTTGGCGATGAGCGCATCACGGTCCTGCCCCATATCCCGCGGTGCATTGATCATGGTGAACCAGTTCTCGCAGCCGGCCGGGGCATCGCCGCGTGTGTGCTTACTGGTGATGTTGATGTACACCGTGGGGTCCTCGTACACCGTCAGCGTATCGAACAGGTGCTTGAACTCGGTGCGGTAGTCCTCGCTGAACAGGATGTTGTGAAGCCCCAGTTCCGGGAAGGTTCCGCGGATGCCCCAGTAGAACACGAGCGCGGAACTGCTCCTTTCCTGCTTCAGGGTGCGCTCCGGAGCCTTCAGGTCGGGGAGCAGTTTGCGGTAGGTGGGAACCACATCCATGTTGCTCACCACCACATCGGCCGGATGGTCGACGCCCGCGGCCCGCACACCGCTTACCTGCTGCTGATCCGGGGAGAGCAGGATGCGCTCCACGGGTGTATTGAAACGGAAGCGCACACCCAGGTCAACGGCCAGTAGATGGAGGGCCTTGGTGATGGAATACATGCCGCCTAAGGGGTAGAACGCCCCCTGGCCGTGTTCCAGTCCGGGGATCATACGCATCAGGCCGGGCGTGCGGTAGGGGTCGCTGCCGTTGTAGGTGGCGTAACGGTTGAAGAGCTGCACCGCCTTGGGATGATCACCCAGAGCGGAGCGGTTGACCCGGTCAAGGCTACCCAACAATTCGGAGCCTCGCGCGGTGGCCAGGGCTTTGGCCATTCCCCCCTTCCACAAGGTGTCCAGCCGATGGAGTGAATGCTCAAGGAAGGTGCGTCCCGTGGTGTTCAACAGGGTCTCCGCGCGCTCAAGGTGGCTCTTCACCCGCTCGCGAGGAACGCCCAATTTGTTCTCCAACTCGACAGCGAACAAAAGCGGATCGCACCAGCCGGTGACCCGGGTACCATCCTCCCAGAAGTAGCGGTTGGCCTCCTCCAGCTTCACATGGCTGAAACGGCCCTGCATGTCCACGCCGGCATCGTGGAAGAGCTCCTCCACCAGATGGGGCATGGTGAAGAGCGATGGACCGCGGTCAAAGCGGTATCCGGCCTCGCTGAACTCAGCCAGCTTGCCTCCTGGCTTGGGCGCTGCTTCAAAGACCTCCACCGCATGGCCCTGACGGGCGATGCGGATGGCACTCGCCAGACCGGCCACACCGGACCCCACGACGATCGTGCTGCTGCTCTTCATGCGGAGGAGAGAACAGTCCGCCCCCTATGATCGTTCGATGCCCGTGGAACATCCGGCCCCCTACGTCACCCTTTCGTTCTTTCAATATGAAGGCCGGGAACGCCTTTGGGGCATGCGTCAGATGGCGGAGATGCGCGCTCCACTCAAGCAGGTGGCAGGATTGCAGTTCCACAAACTGCTGGGCACCGGCGGTGGCACCGGCTACGACTTCTGGCCGGACTGGGGCACCTATGCCTTGCTCTGCGGATGGTCCGATGAACGCTCCGCGAAGGATTTCCATTCCGTTCATCCGGTCCATCAGTCCTTCCGCGCACATACCTCCGAGCTCTACACCCTTCACCTGGAACCCTACCTCAGCAGGGGGGCATGGTCCGGTGTCAACCCCTTCGCATCGGGGCGGAACCCATCAGCGGGTCCGCTCGCCGTGCTGACCCGGGCCACCATCAAGCCCTCGTACGTGATCCCCTTCTGGAAGCGGGTGGGGGCGGTCGCCCGGTCCCTGGAGGGGCGTGAGGGGCTGCTCTTTACCAAGGGCGTGGGTGAACTGCCTTGGGTAGTGCAGGCCACGTTCAGCGTGTGGCGCTCAGAGCAGGACATGCAGGCCTTCGCCTACGGTCGGTCCGCTCCGCACAGCGCAGCGGTGGCCCGCACCCGCAAGGCGCAGGGATTCAGCGAAGAGCTATACGCCCGCTTCACCGTGCTGCGCTCGGAAGGCACCTGGCGGAACAGCGATCCCGTGTCGGGGCTCATGCGCTGATCGGCGCGGACTATGGCCTGATGAAGCTGGCCGTGCGCGGTCCTGATGGGAGGTCCACTTGCACGTTGTAGGTGCCACTGCTCAGCGCGCTGACGTCGAGATCCATGGAGGATGTGCCAGAACGGATCGCTACAGGCACGATACGACCCTGGGTGTCATACACGGTGACCCCGGACCGCGCTGCACCATCTGGAAGCAGGATGCGAAGCATATCGTCCGTGGGATTCGGGTACATCAAAAGGCTCAGTTCCTCTCCGTCCTCCCGGATCCCGGTGCTGAGGTCGGTGCTCGCTACATGCGGAAGTGGCGTCTGGAACGCACCACCCATCACGATGGCGCTGTCCTGGACATGCAGCGCCAGCACAGCGCCATCCAGGTACCCGGCCAAGGGTTCGATCTGGTCCGGACCTCCGTTCCAGCGGGCCACGTTGGTGCCGTAGACACCCACTACTTCCGCTACCACGAATTGACCACCAACGATGAGCCCGTTGCCCATGCGGGCCAGCGAGCCGATGTAGTTGGCACCCAGGCCGGGTACCATGTACGAGCCGTGGTCAGGGAGCAGTTCCTCCCAGGTCGATGTGCCTTCCGGAAGACGAGCCAGCCCGAAGGTGATCACGACGTTCACGAACAGTTCACCGCCGGCATGGAGCGTACCATCCACATCGAGCAAGGTGCGGACCGTCGCGTTCAATCCATTGCCCAGTGCCACCCAATTCATGTTTTCCAATATGGCCACGTAAGGGTACACGGGATCGGTCTGTCCATCAGGTCCGGTGAACGAACCGCCCGCGACGAGCGCGCCATCGTGTGAGCCCAGCGCGAGCACTTCGCCGTTGAACAGGGCACCGACCTGCTCCCAAGTACTGCCGAGCTTCCGCATCACTCCGTGGTCGGGACCCACGAAGCCAATGAGTTCTCCGGCCGCGAAAAGCTCACCTTCATGCACGTGAAGTGCAGTGATCCGCGCACTCTTACTTGCAAATACCGCCTCATAGGACCAGGTTGTTCCATTCCATGCTGCAAGGTCCTGGCTGCCGCCGTAGAACTGGCCACCGAGGTAAAGAAGCCCTCCGTGTTCGACCACGCAGCTGACATCGCCTGCCACCCCATCACCAAGCGTCGTGTATTGGCCATTCTCCCAGATGGCGACGGAAGATGCTGCGACCCCGCCGGCCTCGGTGAAGGAACCGGCGACGAGCAACGCACCCTCGCCCAGGTCATGGATCACGCGTACATCGCCGTTGGTGCCGCTGCCCAGTGGTGTCCATTCCACAGGCGGTGCATAGGCCGGCTGGATCCACGCTAGTTCAGCAGCTGTGAAGCCATGTTCCACCGCCCAGGTGCTCACCGCTGCGGTGAATCGCGGGTCTGATAGGATCTCGCGCACATAGCCGAGGTTGAGGTCGGCATGGATGCGTTCGGCGAGGTCCGCATGCCCGCTTTCGATCATCAATTGTCCCACCGCGCAAGCGGTGCCCAGGTTGTCGATGAATACGGGATTGCGCACCGGCAGCACACGGTTCTGGGGGAAGAGGCCGCGGTCAGCGTAGATCTCCAGGTCATTCAGGAGCTCCTGACGTGCGCTGAGCTGTTCGGCAGCAAGTCCTTCGGGCACATGCTTCGCCAGGTGAGCGCGCACCAGATGAAGATGATGGGCGATCCGTTCGGCATCCGACGCGAAGGTGACCGTTCGTGGGTCATTGGCGGTGGGTTCATCCATGACCCTCCATTCGGCGTTCACTTCCAGCAAATGCATCCCAAGCGGAGCTGGTTGTTCGGGGGAGAGTTGGGCGCTGGCGAACAGTACGGTTCCGATAAGGCTGAAGAGTAGGAGTGTGCGTTTCATGACAGGAGGTGTTGTTCGAGGGGAAGACACGATACACGCAGTGTCGCGCTGCCCGCGCTGTGACGGAAAGTTACATTGCGGCGGAAGCGAACATACATGCGCAAGATCATTGTCACCGGTCCGGAAAGCAGCGGGAAGACCACCCTGGCGCGCATGCTGGCAGCACATTACCAGGCGCCCTTGGTGGACGAGCAGGCCCGCGCATACCTCAACGCATTAAGCCGGCCCTATGTGGAGTTGGACCTCCTGGCCATCGCACAGCAGCAGTGGGCCGCGGAGGAGAATGGGGAAGGTATGGCACGGGAGACCGCATCACCGCTGGTCATTTGTGATACCGACCTGCTCACCATCCGGATCTGGGCCTTGGTCAAGTTCGGCCGCTGTGATCCCTGGATCACGAAGATCCTTGCCGATGATAAGCCGGACCACAGCATTCTGTGTTCACCGGACATTCCTTGGGAGCCCGATCCTCTGCGGGAGGATCCACATGGCCGGGACCAGCTCTTCGCCATCCATGAACAGGAGCTACACGCCCTGAACAGATCGTACACCGTGGTGCACGGTGATCCCGGACAGCGCCTGAGCATGACCATTGCTGCGGTGGATGCGATCCTCAACGCGTAGGGCGCACCGCTTTGCGACGGTATGATCGCGAGTGACGTACGGAGGATCACATAGGGGATGATGTTGTCCCTCGGTCCCGATGTCTACATTTGTACCGTCGTGCATCGGGGTGCCCCCAAGGGCTGAGATCATACCCGTAGAACCTGGGCAGGTAATGCTGCCAAGGGAACCGAACCCGGTAGTCCGGGGCTCCTCCGTGCAACGACATCACCCTTAACGGAGGAGAACATGAGAATTCGGATCGCGTCGATGTTCATCGTGCTGCTGGGCATTCCGCTGCAGGCACAGACACTGTTATCCGGCACGGTCACTGGCGGGGGCGATGCTTCGTTGGATGGCGCCAACATCAGTGTGGGCAGCGATCAACGACTAGGCACGTGGGCGGATCGCGAGGGGAATTTCCTGCTGAACGACCTGAGGCCCGGTCCACTGCGACTTCGTGTGTCGTACGTGGGTCATTGGCCACTGGATACCGTGGTGGCATTGGTGGAAGGTGCCAACAGTGTCATGCTGCGTCTGGTCCCAACGGCGTTGATGATGCGGGAGGCCGAGATCACTGCCGTGCGAGCAGGGGATCGTTCGCCCTTTGCACAAACGAAGGTCACCCGGGAGGAGCTGGACCGCATCAACACGGGTGTGGACCTGCCGATCCTGCTGGATCAGCAACCCGGGGTGGTCACTTCCACGGATGCTGGAACCGGGATCGGGTACACCGGGATCCGGATCAGGGGGACGGATGCGACGCGGATCAATGTCACACTCAACGGCGTGCCCATCAACGATGCGGAAAGCCAGGCCGTTTTCTGGGTGAACATGCCCGACCTGGCCACCAGCTTGGAGGACGTACAAGTTCAACGTGGTGTGGGCACCAGCACCAATGGTCCTGGTGCCTTCGGGGCAAGCATCAACATGCGCAGTTCCACCGTGCGTCGTGAAGCCTTCGGCGAAGTGGACCTGTCCGGTGGCTCGTTCAACACCCAGCGTTATGGCGTTCGTTTTGGAACAGGACTGTTGAAAGCAGGTGAAGGGGATGATCGATCGGGCTCCTTCAGCCTGGATGGTCGGCTGGGTGCCATCCGCAGTGATGGTTATGTGGACCGCGCGACCGCCGATCTGCAGAGCTACTTCCTGCAAGGGGCGTGGATGAGTGAAGGTCGTTCCTTGCGCTTCATCACCTTCAGTGGTAAGGAGATCATCTACCAAGCTTGGGCAGGCGTTTCTCCCGATGTGCTGGACACCAACCGGACCTACAACCCGTACACGTACGAGAACGAGGTGGACAATTATCAGCAGACCCATTACCAGCTCTTGTTCGAGCAGCGGCTGGGTGAACGCGGAACACTGAACATCACCGGTTTTCGTGTGCTCGGCGAAGGTTACTTCGAGCAGTTCCGCGAGGAGGATGACCTGTCCACTTATGGTATTGAGCCCTTGGTCGCTGGGACCGACACCTTCCTGACCAGTGATCTCATCCGTCGGCGATGGTTGGATAATGTGCTTACGGGCGTGAACATCAGTACCGACCTTTCGCTGGGCGCAAATCGGCTGGTGGTCGGCGGCAGCTACAGCGATTATCGGGGCGCCCATTTCGGGGAGCTCATCTGGTCGCGCTGGGCGGGCACTACCGACATCCGGGATCGGTATTATGAGAACGATGCGGTGAAGACCGACGCCAATGTCTTTGCCAAGCTGCTCTGGCCGCTGAACGAACGGATCGACCTCTTCGGAGACCTTCAGATGCGCCAGGTGAACTACTCCTTCCTGGGCTTCGACAACGACCTGGAGAACATCACACAGGAAGTGGAGTTCCTGTTCTTCAACCCCAAGCTCGGATTGAACGTGCGCGCCGGGGATGCCGGACGTGCCTATGCTTCCGTGGCCGCAGCCAACCGGGAACCCAATCGCGACGACCTCACGGAGACCACGCCGCAGAGCAGGCCCACCAATGAGCGGCTCACCGACCTGGAGATCGGGTACGAACACAGGGCGGGAAGGATGAGCTTCGGTGCGAACGGCTATTGGATGGAGTACCAGGACCAGTTGGTGCTGACCGGTGCCATCAATGACGTGGGCGCTGCCCTGCGCACCAATGTGCCCAGCAGCTACCGTGCGGGTCTGGAGCTCATGTGGGCGGCCCAGCTTGATCGACGGATCACCTGGCGCGGCAACATCAGCTTCAGCAGGAACAAGGTCCGCGACCTCACCGAATATGTGGATGACTGGGACAACGGCGGGCAGCTTGCGACACCTTTGGGAGAGCGGGACCTGGCTTTCTCTCCGAACGTGGTGGCCGGCAGTGAATTGGGTTTCCGTTTCTGGAACAAGCCGGAGCGCGGTCATGCCGATGTCGCATTGGTCACGAAGTATGTGGGCCAGCAATTCCTGGACAATACCTCCAGCACGGACCGGAAGCTCGATCCCTTCCTCGTGAACGATGTGCGGGTCAACCTGGCCTTGGTCGGGCTGAAGGCAGGTCGTAGCATCGACCTGAACCTCACGGTGAGGAACGTGTTCAGTGAGCTGTACGAGAACAACGGATGGGCCTACAGCTTCAGTTACGAGGGCCGTCGTCAGGCCTTGATCGGCCTCTACCCACAGGCTCCCATTCATTTCATGGGTGGTGTGAAGTTCAGGTTCTGAGGCGTATAACCTTTGTTCTATTCCGTGGCCGGTCCAGCTCGGTTAGCTTGCGTCACTAACGAGTAGCCATGAACACCCGGTCCACCACACTGTGCTTCTTCGTTTCATCAGTGATCGCGGCTTCGGCACAGAACGCCTTCGATGCGCGCATCCTTTCCTATGAGGGATTGGACTTCGCATGCGAGGGGATGATCGAGCCCACATTGAAGATCCAGAACATGGGTACCAACACCATGAGCACCTGTGTGGTTGAGACATGGAAGAACGGGCTCCCGGTGAGCAGTTTCAATTGGATACTCGCTGTACCAGCACTCACCGGTGATGTGCGCCAGCCCACGCTGCCACCCGTTGGTGGGGTTTCACTGGGTGACGAGGTGGAGTTCCGCATCAAGACCGTGAACACCGTGCCGGATCAGGACCCCGTTGGGAACATCTTGAATGTTGCCATGGACCGCATACCCGAATTTGCTCAGGGCGGGAACCTGTCCATGGACGTGACGACCGGCTCAGTACCAGGTTCGGTGATGTGGGTGATCAAGAACAGCGGGGGTCAGGTCGTGGCAGAAGGTGGTCCGTATGAGGACGCGAACACCACCTTGCAGGTTCCGGTGTCACTGGACGATTCGGAATGCTACAAGATCGAGGCACTGGATGCTTCGCGTGGCTCAGCGCCTGATATCGTGCTCCAACTCGTGGATGCGCAAGGGGTCGTGCTCGGGATCGAGGGGGCCGATCTGTTGACCCCGTTCACGGACGGGCTGCGCACGGGCACAGGTTTGCCGTGTGATCAGGATGTGACCATCGAATTGAGCACTGATGAGCACGGAGAAGAGGTCTCCTGGGAGATCGTGGACGTTGGGGGCCAGGCGGTGGTATGCTCTGGTGGTGGACTTGCGAGCAACTCGGTCATCACGGGATCATGTTGTTTGCAAGTGGGTTGCTACACGTTGCGCGTCCTGGACGCTGGTGGCGACGGCATGACCACCGGAGGATACATCCTGCGCACCACAGGCACCAACGAACGCATCATCGACAACCGCAACAACTTCAGTTCGGGAAGTGTGAGCGCCATCAGCGCAGGCCAAGGCTTCTGCCTGCCCCTGAGCAACGACAAGCTCCTCTTCACCAGCTGCGACAAGTTGGATTGGATCAGCGGTCAGTATGTGGTAGCAGCCCCGAACACAGCGGTCAGCTCCGAATGGATCCCCAACGGTGCGAACAGTGCACAGGATGCCAATAGCGGGTACGAGTTCTGGATCTTCGATCCGAACGGCAGCTACAGCTTCCGTCGTTTCCGCAGCCACCACCAGAGCGACGGTTTCGGCCCTGCCAGTGCTGCGCGTGCCTGCCACATGAAGTTGAACAATTGGGCGGCTGTGAGCCATGTGCCTGCCAACGTGCTGATGAACGTACGTGTGCGCGCCCGCATCAATGGTGTCAACGGTGCTTATGGTCCGGCCTGCCGCCTGGAGGTGAACCCCGTCCTCGCAGCCTGCCCACGCACCAACCTGATGGACGTACCGGGCAGCAGCCAATTCAGCTGTGGGGTCGCCCGTCAGTTCGGGCCGGGCAACTACCTGTATGCGCGTCCCGTGAGCGGTGCCAACCGCTACCAGTTCCGCTTCCGCATCGCAGCGGAGGGCTTCGAAGTGGTTCGTACTTCGAACACGTACCTCACGCAACTCAACTGGTCCACCTTGCCCTTGCAGAATGGCAAAACGTATGACGTGGATGTGCGCGTCAGCAAGAACGGTGGTGCCACGTGGTGTACCAATGATGCGGTATGGGGCCCGGTCTGCCAGGTCACCATCGGAACCATGAACGTGAATGCGAATTCCCTGATGGACGACGTCCATCAGGATGCACAGCTCACACATGAACTCCGCTTGTTCCCCAACCTGAACCGGGGTGATGTTCTGAACTGCAGCATCAGCGCCATCGAGGAAGGGGTGAACACGGTGAGCATGGACATCTACGATCTGACCGGCAAGCGGATGAGCGCCCGCACGCTCGCAGTGGCCGACGGGAATGTGAACACCGTGATCGATCTAGCAGGTGAACTCGCCGCAGGCATGTACCTGGTGAATATCACCGCTGGAGAACGCGTGTACACCGAGCGGTTGGTGATCCAGCCGTAAGGGAACCAGAACCAAAGGGTACGCTCTGTGTCCGCCAAACGGTGGATGCGTGGGCTTATGCAGTCAACATGGGATCGACCAACTTTCACCAACATACGACCCGTCCGCAGCAGGGATCTTTGCGGTGCGGAACGCGGTACGCGCAGGTCGGGAGATGGTTGCCTGTTGTTCGCAACTTTATTTCTCTTGCGGCGGGCCATTAACAACGCTTAACGTTGCATCGCCTCGTACCGTCCATGAGATCCACATCGCCGCGCGCACCAATGCCAACCTTCTCTTCCGATGGCTGGATGGACGTGTTCTCTGGCGATCTCAGCAGGGAGACCGATACGAATGCAAATGGGTCCGGTCTCCTTTACATGATAGGTTGACCTCCCATCGTCCAGACCCCTTACCACCAGCACGCACCAAAACCAGAACCAATGGATCATTTGAACTCATCGACAGTACCACTACGCCGAACTTGGGGTTGGTTGAAGAGCGCGCTGTTCGGTGCCGTGGCGGTACTGAGCGGCAGTGCAGTGGCACAGAACGTGAACGTGACCGCCACAGCGGGCACTCCAGCGGCAACTTATGCCACGCTCAACGCGGCATTTGGCGCGATCAATGCAGGAACGCACCAAGGCGCGATCACCTGTACGGTGGTGGCGAACACGACGGAGCCTGCGGTCTCCATACCCTTGCTTCCCAGCGGTGGTTCGTCGAGCTACTCCGGCATCCTTATCAATTGCGTGGGGAATGTTACGGTCAACTCTGCCGCGGCACCTACTGCATCTCGCGGGGTTATCGAGATCCAAGGTGATAACGTGACCATCGACGGTGATGATCCTGGTACGAGCGGGACGCGCAACCTCACTTTCGCCGCCGCTCCAGTGGCAACCGTCGGTGTGGCCACCATCCGATTCGCTTCTCCTTCGGCGGCAGATGGCGCCACATTGAACACGATCAAGAACTGTATCGTTATCGGTTCTAGGAATCTGATCACTTCCACAGTGGTGAATTTCGGGATCTATGCAGGTGTTAATGGAACCGGGACAACCTCTGCCACTGGCACCGGCGACAACCTGGACAACCTCACCATCGAGAACAATGAAGTGCGCCGGTGCTTCTGGGGCATTTACGTCTCTGGCACGGCAGCGAACAAGGCCGACAATCTCACCATCCGTAACAACCAGGTGGGTTCTTCAACCGCCGCCGACGCCGTCGTGAACCGGGGCATCTATATCCAGAACACCCAAAGCGCTTCAAGCGCTGCATCTGCGATCGTTGAAGGGAATGACGTGAGTATTCGGGCCGATGCTGGAGGAACTACCAATGACATTGCCAACATCGAAGTGGCTAACGGCAATGCAGGGGCTCGTATACGGAACAACAAGATCCATGATGGCCTGCAGGCGAGTACCGGAGGACAAGGTTGTTATGGCATTTTTGTGACCGGTGCAACCGATAACTCGAACATTGAGATCTCGAACAACTTCATCTGGGATCTGAATAACGACAATTGGTCAACATCCATTGCAGCCACGTCAGCTGACATTCCTATCGGCATCAAGGTCAGCGTGGCTGTCACCGGCCTGAAGATCCTGCATAACAGCATCAGCTTAAACAAGGCAAACAACGACCCTGCCACGGCTGGCTATTCAGCCTGTCTTCAGCTTCATAGCACAGCAGCTACCGGATCCGATATCCGGAACAACATTTTCTCCAACACACAGGTCGCACAGCCCACAAGCGTTCACGTCTGTGTTCTCGTTCCGGCAGGCTTCCCATTCAACCTCATCAACAACAACGTCTACTACGATACGCAGTCTTACACCCACGTTGGTTGGAACGGCGCTGTCAGAAGCACCTTGGCTAATTGGCAAGCACAGACATTGCAGGATGCTGCTTCCACGGCAGCCGACCCCTCCTTCGTTTCAACCACCGACCTCCACATCGCTGGCACCCCCGCGTCGTTGAACAATGCAGGAGCACTGGCCGGGGTCGTTCTCGATATCGACAACGATTTCCGAAGCTCACCTCCGGATATCGGAGCTGATGAATTCACCACGAACCCGTGCGGGGCAGCGGTGGCCAGCGTGAACTACGTGCAGGACTGCGGGAACAACCAGTTCTTCCTGGATGTGACCGTGACCGCCTTGAACGGCTCCACCACCGTGAATGTGGGCAGCGACTTCGCTGGCAACCCTGGCGCGGACAACAACGTGGGCATCGGCACCTACCAGATCGGTCCCTTCGCGAGCAATAGCAACGTACAGGTGCTCATCACCAGCAACACCAGTGCGCTGTGCAATACCACGGTGGGCACGTTCAACTTCGACTGCGCGACCAACGGCCAGAACGCCCTGAGCTTTGATGGTGTGAACGACCGGGTGAACATCCCGAACTCGACCTCGGTGAACATCACCGGAACCCAGGTCACACTGGAGGCCTGGATCTATCCTACCGCGTTCCGGACCGGCACCTTTGAAGGCAGTATCATCAACAAGGAAGGTACCGGCAACTCGGGTTACATGCTACGCTGTGGCGGTAACGGTGTATTGAGCTTTGCCATTGGTACGGGTACGTCCTTCGTTGAAGTTACCAGCCCCGCAGCTACGCTGACCTTGAACACCTGGCAGCACGTGGCAGGCATTTACAACGGTGCCACCATGCGCATCTTCAAGGATGGCGTTCAAGTCGGCACCCTTGCACAGACCGCTTCCATCCCATCCTCGGCCTCGGTACCCTTGGTCATTGGTAACTGGACTAATGACAATGGACGTGGCTTCCCGGGCCTGATCGATGAAGCGAGGATCTGGAACGTGGCCCGTACACCGACCCAGTTGACTTCGAACCTGGGACGCGTGCTCTGCGGTACCGAGCCCGGTCTACAGGCCTACTACCAGTTCAACCAAGGCACGGCGGGTGGCAACAACGCTGCCGTGACCAGCTTGACCGACTTCACCGCGAACGCTAACACCGGTACCCTGGCGAACTTGGCCCTGAGCGGCCTATCCAGCAACTGGGTGGTGGGCCGCACTGGTCTGAACGCATGCGCTTTGTGTGAACAGGCCACCGCCACGGCCGTAGTCACCCAGGACTGCGCGAACAGCCAGTTCTTCATCAACGTGACGGTGAGCGCCTTGAACGGAAACACCAGCGTGGACGTACTGAGCAACTTCGGCGGCAACCCGGGTGGCCAGACCGGCGTGGGCGTGGGCAGCTACCAGCTCGGCCCCTTCCCGAGCAATACGAATGTGGTGGTGAACGTGAACCCCACGGGCGCCCCGGATTGCAATCTTGCCTTCAGCGGGCTCACCTACGATTGCAGCACCTTCGGTCAGAACGCACTGAGCTTCGACGGCACCAACGACCGTGTGGATTGCGGTACCAGCCCCAGTGTGAGCATCACGGGCACGACCATCACGCTCGAGGCCTGGATCTTCCCCACCGCTTGGCAGGCCAGCTCGTTCCAAGGCAGCATCATCAACAAGGAAGGGCCGAACCAAGGCTATATGCTGCGTTGCGGTAATAATGGTCAGCTGAGCTTCGCCCTTGGAAATGGCACCAGTGTTCCTGAAGTACTGAGCGCCACGGGCACGCTGACGTTGAACACGTGGCAACATGTGGCGGGCACCTATGATGGGACCACTTTGCGCATCTACCGCAACGGGGTCCAAGTCGGTTCCACCACTTCAACCTTCACCATCGCGAACAGCACCAACCAGCTTACCATTGGCGACTATGCCGTTACACCCGGCACCCGGGTGTTCATCGGTAAGATCGATGAAGCCCGCATTTGGAGCGTGGCACGGTCCGCTTCTGAACTGGCGGCGAACCAGTTGGTACAACCCTGCCCCGGCACGGATGGTCTCCGTGCCTACTATCAGTTCGACCAAGGTGTGGAGAGCGGCAACAATGCCGGCGTGACCACCCTGCCGGACATTTCGGGCAATGGCAACAACGGCACCCTGGTGAACTTCGCACTCACCGGCCCCACGTCGAACTGGGTCACTGGGAGAACAGGCTTCACCATCTGCCCCACCTGCACGGGTGTCCCTGTAGCAGGTACCATCGGCGGCACGGCCTCGGTTTGCGCAGGCGCAAGCAATGTGCTGTCGGTGACCGGCGCCACCATCGGCCTGGGCATCACCTACCAGTGGAAATACCGCGCCAACGGCAGCAGCGACCCGTACACCAACTTGGGTACCAGCACGTCGCAGAACACCAGCGGTTTGCCGATCGGCGTGTGGGAGGTGGTGTTCGATGTGACCTGCTCGGATGGTCCGAACACCACATCGAGCCTGCCTTTCGTGCTTACGGTGAACCAAGTGCCCACCGCTACCGCCAGCAGCAACAGCCCGGTATGCGCTGGCACCACCCTGAACCTGACGGGCACAACGGACATCGGAACCACCTTTAATTGGTCCGGTCCCGCCTCCTTTGCCAGCACGGACCAGAACGCCACCCGCGTAGCGATGATCGCTGCTTGGGCGGGCACTTACAGTTTCACAGCCACGGCGAACGGCTGCACCAGTTCACCGAGCACGGTGAGCGTGGCGGTCGACCCCAGCCCGGTGATCAACTCCACCACGGCCACGCCGAACCCGGTGTGCAACGGCAGCAATGCGCAGCTCCAGGTGAACACGGTCCCTCCCGGCTACTTGATCGGCTCAGGAGGAGCCTCCTTCATCGACATCAGCGGTACGGGTACATCAGTGGGCGTACTGGGCGATGATACCGAACACAACATCACCATCCCCAACTTCTCCTTCAACGGTGTGACCTACACCGCAGGACGCGTGGGCACGAACGGTGCGTTGGTCCTCGGTGCGACCACGGGTGATGTCAGCCTCACGAACGCTACCCTCCCATCTGCTGCCCATAGCGCTGGCAACGTGTTCCTAGCGCCCTGGTGGGATGATCTGGATATCCAGACCGCTCCGTCGATCGTGACCCAAACGGTAGGCAGCAAGTTCATCTTGCAGTTCACCAACATGGACCACAATGACCTCGCTACGGGCACCAATGGAGTGACCTTCCAGATCCAAATGGACCTCACCACGGGTGTGATCCACTTCGTCTACACGGATGTGCTCTTCGGGAACGCTACCTATGATGCAGGAGCTTCTGCGACGGTCGGTATCCAGTGGGCCAACGCGGCTGGCGGCTTCGCTCAGTCCAGCTTCAACACGGCCAGTCTGACCAACGGACAGGTGATCAGCTTCACTCCGGGCTCGTTCACCTACCTCTGGACGCCCAGCACCGGCTTGAGTGCGAACAACATTGCCAACCCGGTGGCAACGGCCCCAAGTGCGACCACGGCCTACAGTGTGCAAGTGACCGGATCGAACGGTTGCTTCAGCACCGGCAACTTGAGTCTTGTGGTGAACGAGGTGCCTGATCTGGACCTCGCCGTAGTGGACGACTGCAATGCAGCAGAATTCAGCATCTCCGTGCTTGTGAATAGCACCGGCAACAGCCCCACGGTGAACCTGAGCTATACCGTGAACGGAGGTGCTCCGACCGTGGTGAGCGGCCTTGGGGTTGGCGCACAGGCCCCGCTAGGACCATTCCTGCAGTTGGATGAAGTGGTGGTGTCGATCGTGGACCCCGTGGGCGGCTGTAACAGCACGCTACCCGTGTTCCGCTCGGCCTGCCCGGAGATCGTGACCTGCCCGAACACCTTGGTGAAGAACTATTGCTACACCAACAACGATACGCGCACCTGGACCTTCACCTCGAGCAACCCGAACGAGACCTTGACCCTGACCTTCATCAGCGGTACGATCGATGCGGCGGGTGATGATGTGTTGCGCATCTACAGTGGCACGGACGATAGCGGTCCCTTGCTAGCCTCATCCTCGGTCAGCGACCTGGCCGGCCTCACAGCTACATCAGAGATCGGCACGTCATCCATCTACATGGAAGTGGTGTCCGACGCTAGCAACAGCTGCCAGGATGCCGGCCAAACGGCTTGGCTGTTCGAGGTGGAATGCACTCCAGGCTGCACCGATCCCGATGGCATCGTGAGCCTGACCACGGACTGCATCGCCTACACGTTCAGCTTGGACGTCGAGGTTACCGGTACTGGCGATGCGGTGACGACGGACCTGAGCTACACCGTGAACGGTGGACCTGCCACGATCATTCCAGGGCTGATCGCCTTCGACATCGAGAACATCGGCCCCTTCGCGTTGGGCGACGTGGTGAATGTGTTCCTGCTCCATGAGAGCGACAACAGCTGCGACCGCAACCTGGGCAACTTCACGCAGAGCGTCAGCTTCTGTCCCAACAACGAACCCTGTGATGCACGCCCGGTAACGGTGAACGCGGACTATTCCTGCGCGGTCACTTCACCTGGCACCATGGTGGGCGCCACGCTCACCGCGGGCATCACCGGTGGATGCACGGGTGTGAACCAGGATGTCTGGTATCAGTTCGTGGCCTCCGCGCCCACGCACCGGATCACGCTGGGTGGTACCACCACGGGCCTGAGCTATTCGCTTTACACCGGTGCCACGTGCAGTGGTTTGACCCTGCACCCCGGATTCGCCTGCATTACCGGTGCAACGGTCACCAATTACAACGGCCTCACGGCGGGTACCACCTACTACCTGCGTGTTTCACGCACCACTGCGGGCACCAACGTGTTCACGGTCTGCGTGGGCGCTCCTCCTGCTGCGGATATCGGCCAGAACGCCCTGCACTTCGAGGGAACCACCACCGGCAGCAACGACCGAGTGAACTGCGGTACCGATGCCAGCATCGACATCACCGGCAACACCATCACGATGGAAGCCTGGATCTTCCCCACGGCATGGCGCGTGAGCTCCTTCCAAGGGAACATCATCAACAAGGAAGGTGGGAACACCGGCTACATGCTGCGTTGCGGTAACAACGGCCAGTTGAGCGCGAACATCGGTACGGGAACGGGCTTCGTGGAGCGCATCAGCGCTACCGCCGCCCTTACGCTGAACACCTGGCAGCACGTGGCAGCCACCTACGATGGCACCAACCTCCGGATCTACCGCGACGGTGTGGAACTCACCCCGGCAACCTCCACGGGAACCCTCGCGCCCATTGCTAGCGCCGGTCCCTTGCAGCAACTCACCATCGGCAACTGGTCGCAGGACAACACCCGCGGCTTCGTTGGCCGTATTGATGAGGTACGGATATGGAACACGGCACTCAGTGGTGCCACCATCGCGGCCAACCTGAACCAACAGCTCTGCGGCGGTGAGGCCGGCTTGCGCGCCTACTACGCCTTCGACCAAGGGGTTGATGGGGGCAACAACGTGGCGGTGACCACGTTGCTGGACCTCTCCGGCAATGGCAACAACGGCACCTTGGCGAACATGACCCTGACCGGCCCCACCTCCAACTGGGTGCAAGGCCGCACAGGTATGGTGGCCTGCCCGCCCTGCGCAACGGCTCCCACGGCCGGCACCGTCAATGGTGTCGCCACCGTGTGCGCTGGTGTTCCCCACAACCTGAACCTGATCGGCGCCACCACAGGTACCGGTATCTCATACCAGTGGTACTATGGTCCGGTGGGCAACCCCACGGCCAACCTGTTGGGCACGAGCCTGCTGCAGAGTACGGCCAGCATCCCGTCGGGTACCTGGGAACTGGTGGCCGATGTGACTTGTGCCGGGTTCGGCACCGCCACCACGGTACCCTTCACCTTCACGAAGAACCCCACGCCGACCGCCACGGTGCAGCTGAGCCCCGCCGGCGTGTGCATCGGGAACCAGTTCAGCGTGTTGGGCCTTACGGACATCGGCACCACCTTCGTGTGGACCGGTCCGAACGCCTTCACCAGCACGAGCCAGAATGCCATTGTGAACGCTACCGCCGCGCCGACGAACGCCGGCACGTACAGCTTCACAGCCACGGCCAACGGATGTACCAGCCCTACGGCAACCGCAGTGCTCACGGTGAATACGAATCCGGTGGTCACGAGTACCACGGCCACACCGAACCCCATCTGCGAGAACACGGGAACCAGCCAGCTGAGCGCCGTGGCCCCCATTTCCGGTTACACCATGGGTAGCAGCGGCACCACCTTCATCGACATCAGTGGCACTGGTACGGCCATCCCCGGCGTGGGTGATGATAGCGAGCACAACATCACCATCCCCGGCGGCTTCACCTTCAATGGTGTGAGCTTAACCGATGCACGCATCGGCGCGAACGGTGTCATCGTGTTCGGTGCCACCACTGGTGAGATCACGCTGGCAAACGCCGCACTTCCGACCGGAGCGGTGGCCGCTGGGAACGCCTTCCTCGCTCCGTGGTGGGACGATATCGATAATGACGCTGGCGGCGGCCAGATCTTCACAGGCCAGAGCGGCAACCTGTTCATCGCCCAGTGGAACAACTGGGGGCGTTCTGCAGCCGTGGCCGGCCAGGTCATCACCTTCCAGGTGCAACTCGACCTGGTGACCGGGCAGATCTTCTTCGTCTACCCCGATGTCCTCTTCGGTGGCACCCAGGCCGTTGCCAACGACAATGGCCTGAACGCCACGGTCGGCATCCAATGGGCAAATGCCGCAGGCAGCGCCATCCAATACAGTTTCAACACGGCCAGCCTGACCAATGGCCAGGTTATCAGCTTCACGCCGAACGGGTCCGCTATCACCTGGAGCCCGGCCACGAACCTGAGCGATGCGAACATCCCGAACCCCGTGTTCGGACCTGTGGCAGCCGGTAGTTACCTCTACACGGTGACGGGGACCAACACCGCCACGGGTTGCTTCGGCACGGCCACGCTCACAGTGAACGTGAACCCTGCGCTTACGGCCGGCCAAGCGAACATCACCCCGGCATCGCCCTTCTTCTGCGGCACCGGCACGGTGACCTTGACGGCGAATGCGACCGGCGGTGGTGCCCCTTACACATATGCTTGGACCGATCCGAACAGCGCAGCGGCGGGTACGAACCAGACCGTGGCTGCGGGTATCGCGGGTACATGGAGCGTCACCATCACGGATGCGTGCGGTGGCACGGCCACGGCGACCATGAACGTCACGCAGAACCCTGTACCTACGGCCTCAGCCACCGCAAGCCTCGGCTGCATCGGCCAGGACCTGAACCTGACCGGTACGACCGACATCGGGACCACCTACGCTTGGACGGGCCCGAACGGCTTCACGAGCAGCGTACAGAATCCGGTGATCAGCGCAGCCACACTGGCAGCGGGTGGTACCTACACCTTCACCACCACGGAAGCAGGTTGCACCTCGTTGCCTGCCACGGTGAGCGTGACCATGAATGCTACTCCGGTGTTGGACGTGCCTGCCAGTGCCACGCCGGCCACGGTGTGCGAAGGCACCAACTCGCAATTGAACGTGACCGTTACCAGCGCTGGATACTTCTCCGGTAGCGGTGGTGCGAGCTTCATCGACATCAGCGGTACGGGTACCTCCGTTGGAACACTGGGCGATGATACCGAACACAACATCACCATCCCCAACTTCGTCTTCAACGGTGTGACCTACACTGCTGGGCGTGTTGGAACGAACGGTGCACTTGTTCTGGGGGCGACCACTGGTGAGGTGAGCCTCTCCAACGCTGCGCTCCCATCTGCCGCCCATAGCGCTGGTAACGTGTTCTTGGCGCCTTGGTGGGACGATCTGGACATCCAGACCGCACCGTCGATCAGGACCCAAACGGTGGGCAGCAAGTTCATTGTGCAGTTCACCAACTTGGACCACAACCTCGTGGCCCTGGGCACCAATGGCGTGACCTTCCAGATCCAGATGGACCTCGTCACGGGCGTGATCCACTTCGTGTACACGGATGTCATCTTCGGGAACGCGTCCTTCGATGCGGGTGCGTCTGCGACGGTCGGTATCCAGTGGGCCAACTCGGCGGGCAACTTCATCCAGTCCAGCTTCAACACGGCCAGCCTGACCAACGGCCAGGTGATCTCGTTCACCCCGAACTCGACCACCTATGCATGGACCGGTCCGAACAGCTTCAGTAGCAGCTTGCAGAACCCGGTGATCACGGGTGCTACCGCCGCGAATGCCGGTCTCTACACGGTGACCGGCACCAGTGCGTCCGGTTGTGCGGTGCAGAGCACGGTAACGCTGAACGTGCAAGCGGCACCCATCGCTGGCACGAACGGATCCACCACCCTCTGCATCAATGCGGCCGCAACTGACCTGTTCGACCTGTTGGGCGGTACACCTGCAGCGACGGGAACGTGGAGCGGACCTTCCGTGTTGACCGGCGGTAACCTGGGCACCTTCACCCCGGGCACCAGCGCGGAAGGTGTCTACACCTACACGGTGGTGGGTACGGCGCCATGCGCCAATGCCACGGCCACGGTAACGGTCAGCTACGACAATACCGATTCGGATAACGATGGCGTCATCAACTGCTTGGACAACTGCCCGAACCTCTTCGGACAGATCGGCCAGGCTTGTAATGCCGGACCAGGCTTCGTACTCGGTGTCATCAACGCCAGCTGCGCCTGCGTGGGCGTGCAGTGCACCACGGATCTGACCCTGGAGTTCCAGACGGACAGCAAGCCCTTCGAGACCACTTGGGAGATCCGCACGCAAGGCACCAACCTACTGGCGCAGAGCGGTGGGCCGTTGAACGCTCCGAACGGGGTGGAGACGAGCCTGACCTGCCTGCCCGATGGTTGCTATGAACTGCGTGTGCTGGACAGTTTCGGCGATGGCATGACCACAGGTGGTTACATACTGCGTACTCAGGTCACGAACCTGCGCATCATCGATAACCGTAACAACTTCAGCACGGGCTTCAACAGCACCATCAGTGGTGGTCAGGGCTTCTGCCTGCCGATGAGCAACCAAACGCTCCTCTTCACCAGTTGCGACAAGTTGGATTGGGTGAACAACCAGTACGTGGTGGCAGCGCCGGATGCGGCTGTAAGCGCCGAATGGATCCCCAATGGTGCGAACACCGTGCAGGATGCGAACAGCGGTTACGAGTTCTGGATCTTCAACCCGAACGGTGGCTATAGCTTCCGTCGCTTCCGCAGCCATAACGTGAGCGACGGCTTCGGCCCCGCCAGCGCGACCCGTGCGTGCCACATGCGCCTGAACAACTGGGCGGTTGCGAGCCAGGTGCCTGCCAACGTGTTGATGAACGTTCGGGTGCGGACCCGGATCGACGGTGTGAACGGTGAGTTCGGTCCTGCTTGCCGCTTGGCGATCAACCCGACCCTGGCTGCCTGCCCAGAGACCCAGTTGATGAATATCCCGGGTGATCCGAATTTCAGCTGCGGTGCTATCCGCCAATGGGGTACCGGCAACTTCGTACATGCACGCCCAGTGGCTGGCGCCAACCGTTACCAGTTCCGATTCCGGATCGCTGCGGAAGGCTTCTCCGTGACGCGTACGGTCACGACCTACTTCACACAGCTGAACTGGACCGTGTTGCCCCTGCAGGACGGCAAGACCTACGATGTGGACGTGCGTGTGAGCAAGGATGCCGGCGCGACCTGGTGTTCCGTGAGCGACCCATGGGGTCCTGTCTGCCAGTTGACGATCGATAACACGCCTGCTGGAAACGGCAACCAGAACTTCGCTGGCATCAGCGAGGCGGCTGAGTTGCGTATGTTCCCGAACCCGAACCGCGGTGATCTGCTGAACTTCAGCCTCAGCGCCATCGAGGAAGGTGTGAATACCGTGAGCGTCGACATCTACGACCTGAGCGGTGCCCGCGTAACCGCCCGCACGATCGCAGTGGCCGGTGGCAACGTGAACACCGTGCTTGACCTCAACGGTGAGCTCGCCGCAGGCATGTACCTGGTGAACATCACCGCCGGTGACAAGTCCTATACCGAGCGTCTGGTGATCCAGCCGTAGTCAGGCGAACGATGAATGGATGAAGCCCCGGGCCGATCGGTCCGGGGCTTCGTGCATCTCACCGATCCGGAACCAATGTTCTATTGATACAGCAGGGCAACACACCTAGCTTGCGCCCAAATACGTCGCGTATGGTCCGTCGTCCTGCTCTTCTACTCGCGCTCAACATGGTCCTATGCACCGCGGTCGCGCAGAACAGCCATGACGCACGTATACTCGCATACGAGGGTATCGGCTTCGTCTGTGATGGTGAGGTCATCCCTCGATTGAAGATCGTGAACGACGGTTCCACCACCATGTTCACCTGTGTGGTGGAGACCTGGAAGAACGGCTTGCAATTGAACAGCTTCGATTGGGTGTTGGCGGTAGCGGCGCTCCAAGGTGACGTGCGCGAGCCGGTGCTACCACCGGTGGAGGCACTGGCTGGTGATGTAGTGGAGTTCCGCATCATTTCGGTGAACGAAGTGCCTGACCAAGGAGCCGAGGGCAATCTGTTCTCCACGGTGATGGCCGATGTGATCGCTTCCGCTGAGAACGTCGTGGTCCTGGTGGAGGCGCTGACCGACGCAACGCCCGAAGAGACCACATGGTCCATCCATGATGGAACAGGTGCCATGTTGGCGCACGGAGGGCCTTACGATCAAGCGGACACCGTGTACGAACACTGGCTGACGCTGACCGCCTCATCCTGCTACGAACTAAGGGTCCAGGATGCTGGCGGTAATGGTTCTGCCACGGGTCATGTGCAACTCAAAAGCGCGGGCCAGACCGTTCTTGACCTGGGTGGGAACGGTCCGATAGGTGAGGTTCGTGCGGGCTTCGTGACCGGCACCGCGGTCGGTATTCCGGAGAACAAGAGCGTAACCTTGCTCGTGCATCCCAATCCAACGTCAGGCTTGCTCCACGTGGCGGTCCTGCCCGGACGTGATCAAGGTTCCCCGGTTCAGCTGGTGGATGATGCAGGTCGCCTTGTGATGACGACGACTATTGCGGTTGGCGCTGGTACTGTGGTGCTCGATCTGAGCGGTCTGCCCTCGGGTCGGTACACGTTATCGACCGGATCGGAGAATGGACCACGGTCGCGCGCCTCGGTGATCCGCCAATGAGGGGTCATACCTCCCGCTCAAGCGCGTCGTACGAAGAACATCTCCATCTCGCCCTTACCCTTCGCATGCACTTTGCCGCGCGGTGTGAATACGAACCCCTTTCCTGCTTCCTGTCCGACGGTCTCATCGGCTAACAAGCTGTGCGTGCTCTCACTGATGTTCACGTGACCGACTTCGCCACTGCTCTCCATGCGACTTGCCGTGTTCACAGTATCGCCCCAGACATCGTAGGCGAACTTGCGAAGCCCGACCACACCTGCGACCACCGGGCCGGAATGCAGCCCAACACGCATCTGGAAGGCCGGTAGGCCCTGACCGGTCCGTTCCGTATGTCGAGCTTGGATGAACGCCTGCATATCCAGCGCGGCTGATACGGCCCTTCGCGCTGGATCGGGTCGCTTGTCCGGGATACCGCTGGCCGCCATGTATGCATCACCAATGGTCTTGATCTTCTCCACACCGTACCGATCGACGATGCCATCAAAGGCCTTGAAACAGTGATTCAATTCCGCGACAAGCTCAGCAGGAGAGAGGCGTTCGCTTACAGCAGTGAACCCCTTGAAGTCCGTGAACAGGATGGTGACCTCATCGAAGTGCTGTGCTTCGGTATGTCCCTTCGCCTTCAATTCGGCCGCCACCTGCTCAGGCAGGATGTTGTGCAACAGCTCATCGCTACGGTCGCGCTCCTTTTGGATGGCGGCACGCGAGCGTCGGGTATACCGCAAGCGGCTCCACAGAGCGCCGGCGATGACCAGTACCCCGATCCCGGAGAACAGGATGACGTTCCGTTGCTCGCGTTGCTTGCCGAGCTCTTGTTGATAGGCAAGGTCCCGCTCGAAGCGCTGCCGCACATGATCGAGGCTATCTGCGATCTGGCGCTCCTGGAATTGGCGTTGCATGTCCAAGCGTAGGACCTCCTTGCCATTGTTCAGCGTCTCCAGCGAATCGCTCACCTGCATGAATTCCTTCTGAGCGTAGAACGCGCTTCGCAGGTCACCCAATGCTTCGAAGGCGTTCATGAGGCACTCACTGCACTCCTTGCGCTGTTGGGGTAGATCGATGGAGCGCGCGAGCTGTAGTCCCTTGGTGCAGGCCTCCTTTGCAGCGCGCGCATTGCCCTGGTCCAGGAACAGGAGCCCCCGGTAATACTGGTTGCGTGCCAACTGGCGCTTGGTCCCCAAGGCTTCGAACAGGACATGGGCGGAATCCAGTGCTGCGGATGCTTCGATCCCCCTGCCCAGTTCGCTGTAGGTGCGGCCCAGGTTGTTGTAGGCCATGCCCGTTTCCAACTTGCGACCCATGGACCGGTACAGTGCCAGGCTTCCCAGGAATTCCTCCAAGGCCATGGTCCTGTCACCCATGGCCAGGTGAGTGGCACCGAGGTTCATCAAGGCCTGCGCACGGCCCTTTTCATTGTCGAGGTCCTCGGCCAACTGCGCGCTGCGCTGGTACTGCTCCAGCGCCTTGGGCAGGTCGCCCAGTTCCGTATGGATATTGCCGATGTTGTTGTAGGTGCCTGCGAGTCCTTCGGTGTTCCCCAGTTCGGTGTCGATCCGAAGGCTCTTCTGTAGGTGTTCAAGAGCCAGTGGCAGGTCGCCCAGGTTCTTGTACACGTTGCTCATGTTGCTGAACGTGTTGGCCTCCCGCTTGCGGTCCTTCATCGCCTGGGCGGTGAGCAGGCATTGTTGGAAGTAGTTCAGCGAGGCCGCGTAGTCGCTTTTCATGCTGCTGCCCACGGCCATGGTGGTATACGCCTCGTACCGCGCCTGGTCGTCACCGGCCTCCACGGCCAGTGACAGTTGGCGGTGTGCCAATGCCAGCCCACTGTCCGGCTGCTCGAACACCGTCTTCCAGGCCAGGACCTGCATGGCTTTCAATCGGGCGCTGTCTGCCTGGGCCAGGTCGTTCCACACGCTCCACAACGAGTCGTTCTGAGCCCTTGCCGGTGCGAGCAGGAGCAGACAAAGCACAAAGGGTAGGAGGCGGTCCATGCGAACCGCGTGAAGATAGGAGCAGGGTAGGCAAGGCGCTATCCGTGCACCGCCTCGCTCATGGCGAAGATGAGCTCAGGGTCCTGTTCGAAGGCGGTACCAACCACCAGCACATCCGCCCCCGCCTCACACAATGCGCGGGCTGTGGCCGCATCACGGACCCCACCACCCACGATCACGGGGATGTTCACCGCGCCCCGGACCGCTGCGATCATAGTGGGGCTCACGGTGCGCAAGGCACCGCTGCCCGTGTCGAGGTAGACGGTCCGCAGTCCGAGCAGTTCGCCGGCAAGCGCTGTGGCCACACCGATCCCCGGTTTATCATGTGGGATGGGCAGCGTCTGGCTCACATAGCTCACGGTCGTTGGCCTGCCTCCATCGACCAGCATATAACCGGTGGGGATGGCTTCAAGCCCAAGTGCCTTGATAGTGGGCGCGGCCGTGACATGATGCCCGATCAGCAGTTCCGCATTGCGCCCACTGATCAACGACAGGAACAGCACGGCATCGGCATGTTGGCTCAACTGGGTAGGGCTTCCGGGGAACAGCACCACCGGGCGGTCCGAAAGTTCCCTCACCTGCTGCACACATTCGTCGAAGCGGGTGGAGGTGAGCAGGCTTCCTCCCACGAAGATCAGGTCGGCCTTGGCCATACATGCGTTCTGGACCGTCCTCTCCAGGAGCCTTTCATCCTCGCCGAGGTCCGGATCGATGAGCACGGCCAGGAGCTTTTGCCCTGAACTCTTTGCCTTCTTCAACTGTTCCAACACGCCGCCCATGCCTGCGAACTTAGAAAACCCGCTGCGATAGAGCACCAAAGCTTAAATTTGCCGACCTATGAACACGACCATGCCACAGACCAAGGAGCAGCTCAAGTACAAGGTGAAGGACATGTCCCTCGCCAGCTGGGGCCGAAAGGAGATCGAACTCGCAGAAGCGGAGATGCCAGGACTCATGGCTCTTCGTGAGCGCCATGGTAAGGATAAGCCGCTCAAGGGTGCGCGTATCGCAGGGTGCCTTCACATGACCATCCAGACCGCCGTGCTCATCGAGACCCTTCAGGAGCTTGGAGCTGAAGTAAGCTGGAGCAGCTGCAACATCTTCAGTACCCAGGATCATGCTGCTGCGGCCATTGCTGAAGCGGGCATCCCTGTCTACGCATGGAAGGGCATGAACAACGAGGAGTTCGATTGGTGCATCGAGCAGACCATCTTCGCATTCGAAGGGGGAAAGCCGTTGAACATGATCCTCGACGACGGCGGTGACCTCACGAACATGGTGTTCGACAAGTTCCCCGAGCTCGTGGCCGGCATCAAGGGCCTCAGCGAGGAGACCACCACCGGCGTGCTACGCCTGATGGAACGTGAGCGCAACGGCACCCTGGTGATGCCCGCCATCAACGTGAACGACAGCGTCACCAAGAGCAAGTTCGACAACAAGTACGGCTGCAAGGAAAGCGCCGTGGACGCCATCCGCCGCGCCACCGACATCATGATGGCCGGCAAGGTCGCCATCGTGTGCGGCTACGGCGACGTGGGCAAGGGTACCGCAGCATCGCTCCGTGGAGCCGGTGCGCGCGTGATCGTCACGGAGATCGATCCGATCTGCGCGCTGCAGGCGGCGATGGACGGTTTCGAGGTGAAGAAGCTCGTGCCCAATGTGCACCGTGCGGACATCATCATCACCACCACAGGCAACTTCAACATCGTTACGGAGGCCGCCTTCCGCAAGATGAAGGACAAGGCGATCGTGTGCAACATCGGCCACTTCGACAACGAGATCGATATGGCCTGGTTGAACAAGACCTACGGTAATACCAAAATGGAGATCAAGCCGCAAGTGGACAAGTACACGATCGATGGCAAGGATGTGATCATCCTGGCGGAAGGCCGCCTGGTGAACCTGGGCTGCGCCACCGGCCACCCCAGCTTCGTGATGAGCAACAGCTTCACGAACCAGACGTTGGCCCAGCTGGAGCTCTGGCAGAACCACGGCAACTATGAGAACAAGGTGTATGTGCTGCCCAAGCACCTCGACGAGATGGTGGCCAGTCTGCACCTCGCCAAGATCGGTGTGGAGCTGGAGGAGCTCACCGACGCCCAGGCCAAGTACATCGGCGTGCCGAAGAACGGTCCGTTCAAGAGCGACGCCTACCGGTACTGAGGATCAACACCACAACAGAAGCCCCGGCTCCGCGAAGGACGCCGGGGCTTCTTCATTCCGAGTGTACAGCATTCAAACGCGTGAGCCGTGAGGGGAAGGAGGACCTAGCGGGTCAGCGCTTCACGTTGCTTTCAATTGAAGATGCGCAGGGTCGTGCCATTGAACGTGGTGTTGTAGCGCTGCAGGTTCAACGCGGCCGGTCCCTGTACCACACTTCCATCGTTGATCAAGAAAGCGGATCCGCAACACAGTGTGTCGCGAGCGATGAGTTCGCTTTCGTCCACGAACACGCGACACAGGTCGGCGGTCTGGTATGGACAGTGGCGGTCGAACGCCACGAACGTCTCCGGTGTGGACCTGTAAACGATGATACCCAATGAACCACCTGTTAGGTAAAGCCATCCTCCTGGCACAGCGAGGTCCGCATAGGATGGATTGTTCACGTTCAGACTGATGTCCACCGGGGACAGTGGCACACCGCCACGTTCCTCGCGTTTACATCCGGGAAGCAAGGCCAAACAAACGAGGACGAGCAGGGAGTTTCTGACCATTACGGGGTGGTTGACGATCCGGTCTTCCAAAGGTAGTGCGCAACAGTGCCGTCGAGGAAGGAGTGTCCGGACGCCACAACGGAAGCGGTTGTCGGGTGAGATGTCCGAATGCGAACGATCACTTCGTGCGTATCCTTGCAGGATGAGGTCCAAATTCCTCCCGGTCGCACTGCTTTCGGCCATGCTGGCCTTGGCGCCGGGGTTCACACACGCCCAGGAAGGCATCACCAAGAAGCAGGCTGAAAAGAACCTGGCACACAAGGCGAAGGAGGAGAAGAAGGCGAAGAAGGAGAAGGTGAAGGAGGACCGCAAGCGCCACTTGTCCATCCAGGACAAGGCCACCCGTAAACGGATCAAGCGCAACATGAAGCGCGCAGAGCGCGGCGGTCAAGGCAAGCATCGGGATGGTTTCTTCAGAAGGGTGTTCGGCGGAGGATAGATCGATGCTCGGACATGTATACGACGAACATGATCTGGTACGGACCGTCCATTTGTTGATGTATTGTTAGCCCTACCTTTCCACCACATACCGGCAACATGACCTTCCGACCCAACTTCCAGAACCCCTGCACAGGGGATCAGATCGCAGGAAAGGTTCGCCGTTACTGGGAAAAGGAAAATTTTGTCGATCGGGGATCTTCCTATATTTACGCCCCCTCGTTGCGCAGTAAAGCTGAACGTAAAACCTACCGTTGATGGTGAGAAGGTTATTCTCCTCCGTTGCCCTGTCCGTACTTAGTGTGTTGGCACTGCACGCCCAGGTGGGCACAGGCAGTCTCAAGGGCAAGATCACTGACAAGAAGTCAAGTGAGCCGCTTCCATTCGTGAACGTGGTCATTGAGAACCGGGGTACCCAGGTGTCCGGTGGTGCCACCGATTTCGATGGGAACTACTTCATCAAACCGATCGATCCCGGTACGTACGACGTGATCGTCAGCTATGTGGGATACCAGCCGTACAAGCAGACCGGTGTGGTGGTCAGCAGTAACAAGATCACCTTCTTGGATATCGCACTGAACGCCGGTGTGGAGTTGAAGGAGTTCGAGGTGGTGCAGTACACCGTGCCACTGATCGATCGCGACGGTGGTGCTTCGGGTGGAACGGTGACACGGGAGGATATCGCAAGGATGCCTGGTCGTTCAGCCAACTCCATCGCCACCACGGTAGCCGGTGCCAGCGACGCGGGTACGGGAGGTGGGATCAGCATTCGTGGATCGCGCTCGGAGAACACCTATTATTACATTGATGGGGTGAAGGTTCCGGCAGGTGCGGGCACAGGTCTTCCCAAAAGTGCCATCGAAGAGGTACAGGTGATCACCGGAGGTGTTCCCGCAAACTATGGCGACGTGACCGGTGGTTTGATCAACATCACCACTCGTGGTCCTAGCCGTGAGTTCTTCGGCGGGCTGGAATACCTTACTTCCGGCTACAAAGTGGGATCGGACATCACAGATATCGTCGGGCTTGACAAGTATGCCTTCAATCAGTTGGAGGCCAGCCTGTCCGGACCCCTGTTGTTCAAGCGCGATAGCATCGGCAACAAGACCAAGCCCCTCATCGGTTTCTTCTTCTCCGGACAATACACCAACGTGGTGGACAATGACCCGCTCTACATTGGCGACCTACGGGCAAGACCGGAAGTGCGGGAGGACCTCCTCAACAACCCGGCTCGCCTTATTCCGAACAACAACGGTGACTTCGCACTGGCCTATGGCAGTGAGTTCCTGCGCTCTTCCGACCTGGAAAGCATCAAGACGCGCCAGAACGCTGGCCGGGTGGACTACCTCGCGTCGGGTAAGATCGACATCACCACCACCCCGACCATCAACCTTACGGTCGGTGGGTCCTTGGACTACAGTGACCGCCAAAGCTTCAACCGGGCCAATTCCCTCCTGAATTCGGAGAACAACATCCGTATCAAAGCCACTACCTGGAGGGCTTTCGTGAAGTTCACGCAGCGCTTCACCAACCGTTCGGAAGAGGATGAGAAGAAGGCCACCATCAAGAACGCCTTCTACACCTTGCAGTTGGACTATAGCCAGTTCGCTCAGAATGTGGAGGATCAGGTCCATGGTGATCGATTCTTCGACTACGGCTATGTGGGCAAGTTCAATACGTTCCGTGCTCCTCAGTTCGCGTTCAACGATACCCTCGCCGATGTGCCGATCCTGCAACAGATCGGTGAGACGGACACGTTGGTGACCTTCACCCCGGGAGAACAGAATCCCGATCTGGCGTCGGTGAACAACTACTACTTCAACACCCTGCCCCGGGAACGTTATCCGGTGGAATTGCTTTTCGGAGCTCCCAACAACTTCTCCAGCCCGGGTTATATCGGATATTTCCAGAATTTCGACGAGACCCAGGCACGCGGGGTACTGTGGAACGGACTCCGTCCACGTACGATCTACGGTTTGTGGAACAACATCGGATTCATCGACAACCCGGATGGTTCGGAATACACGAAGCGCCAGAACGACCAGGTGCGTTTCACGGCCTCGGGTAGTGCGGACATCGGTTCGCATGCCGTATCCGTGGGTGTGGAATATGAACAGCTGACCCAACGTCGCTATGACCTGGTGCCAGTGGGCTTGTGGACCCGGGCCCGTCAGTTGGCCAATTTCCATGTCCGTGAGTGGCAGGATACTGCGGTGACCAACATCGTGCAGTTCCTTCCTTCGCAAGGCACGTTGGACTTGTATTACTATTCCCGGAACGTGGGTGATGACCAGACCAATTTCGATCGCAACCTGCGTTCCTCGTTGGGGTTGGATCCGGATGGCAATGACCTGATCGAAGTGGATGCCTTGGATCCTTCCGCCTTCGCGTTGGACATGTTCTCTCCCGAAGAATTGATCAACAACGGGAACAGTTCCATCGCCTTTGTGGGCTATGATTACTTGGGCAATCGCACCAAGGGACGCGCCAGTTTCGATGATTTCTTCGATGAGCGGGACGAGGATGGGAACTATACCCGCGCTCAAGCGCCCTTCCAGCCGATCTACATGGCCGGTTATGTGATGGACAAGTTCGCTTTTGACGATATCATCTTCAACGTGGGTGTCCGAGTGGACCGCTACGATGCGAACACCAGCGTGCTCAAGGACAAATACCTCTTCGGCGAAGCGTATTCCGCGGGAAGCGAGGTGCCGAATTCGGAGATCGCTGCCCAATTGGCAAGCCGTCCTTCCAACATCGGGGATGATTTCGTGGTCTACGTGAACAGCATCGATAATCCATCCGAGATCAATGGTTATCGCGATGGGGATACGTGGTACAATGCCCAAGGCCAGGAACTGGCCGATGGTAATGCATTGCAGGAGGGCGGGACGATCATCCCCTACCTCGTGGGTGGTGAGGTCAGGACGGACCTTCAAGGGACCTCTCCCCTGCGGAAGTCGGCGTTCAAGGACTACACTCCCGTGGTCAACGTGATGCCCCGTGTTGCGTTCTCCTTCCCCATCAGTGACGAAGCCGTGTTCTTCGCGCATTACGATGTACTGACACAGCGTCCGAACGCGGTTCAGTCCCGGCCCAATATGGTTGACTACGCCTATCTGGAGAATACCGGTAACCGGATCAACAACCCGGACCTCCGCCCCACCAAGACCATCGATTACGAACTTGGTTTCCAGCAAGTGCTGAGCAAGTCCTCCTCGCTCAAACTGGCCGCGTTCTACCGCGAACTGCGCGACCAGATCCAAGTGCGCAACGTGGCCAACGCGTGGCCGACGAACTACCGCACCTTCGACAACTTCGACTTCGGTACGGTGAAGGGTTTCACCAGCACCTTCGACTTGCGCAGGACGGGTAACGTGTCCATGCGCGCCAGCTACACCTTGCAGTTCGCTGATGGTACCGGTTCGGGTCCCGAATCAGGCCTCAGCTTGGTGAACAGTGGTCAGCCGAACCTGCGGAACATCGCCCCGCTGGATTTCGATCAGCGCCACCGGTTCCAAGTGAATGTGGACTTCCGCTATGGTGCGGGCAAGGATTACAATGGACCGATGCTTGGTGGTAAGGCCTTCCTGCAGGGCACAGGGATCAACATCGTGAGCATCCTGGGTAGCGGTACGCCATACAGCCGCTCCAGTGCAGTGGTGAGCGAAGGGACCGGGCAGACGAATTACCGCTTGGACGGTACGCTGAACGGAGCGCGTCTGCCTTGGCAGTTCACGACGGATGTTCAGTTGGATCGCGATATCCCATTGTCCTTCGGAGGTGAGGGGGACAAGGCGAAGAGCGCTAACCTGAACGTCTACGTCCTGGTGTCCAACTTGTTCAACACCGAGAACATCACCGGTGTCTACCGGTTCACAGGTTCGCCTACCAACGACGGATACTTGGCCCAGTTGACGGACCGCAACCAGATCGATCCGGATTCCTACCGTGACCTGTACACGGAGCGGATAAACAACCCCTTCAATTTTGGCGCACCCCGGACCATTCGTCTCGGTGTACGCTTCGATTTCTGATGAACGCACAAATGACGACCATGAAAGGCAACCACAGCGCAATCGTTTCCAGAACCTTCGCTCTGAGCCTCGTGATGGTGGCAGGTCTACAGACCCGTGCCATGGCCCCACCTTTGACCGGCAGCGGCATGGGTCAGGTGAACGTGGCAGCCACCTTGAAAGCCGCCGGCTGTTCACCGGCCACGCAAGCGACCGAGTTGAAGTTCAACAACGTGCGTGCGGTCATCGAGAACGGGGGCAACAAATGGCAGGTGCGTGGCGGTACGACCCGCTCCGGCTATGAAGTGCCCATCACGTTGACCAACGACGGACCTCGGGCGATCTATTCCGGTGGTCTATGGATGGGCGGTTTAGGGGAGGATGGTTCATTGAAGATCGCTGCGGTGCTTTATCGGCAGGGTGGACAGAACGATTTTTGGCCTGGTCCACTGACCACCACCGGTGATGCCAGTGTGGACGCTGACGTGTGCAACGCTTACGACAAATTCTGGACCACCTCGCGGGCTGAAGCCGAAGCGCATGTTCAATGGAAGAACTGTGGCGGTGACCCGGATTGTCTGGCCGAGGCGTTCCCGAACGGCTACTCGATCCCGACCTCATTCACCACCTGGCCTGCGGAGGGAATAGTCGAGGCGGGTCAGTCGGCCTACCTCGCTCCATTCTTCGATTACGATGGAGATGGTGCGTATATTCCTGAGGAGGGTGACTACCCGGATTATGGGTTCGAGATCACGGTGGAAGAGTGTAAGACCAAGGATTCGAACGACCCCGTTCCTCTTTTTGGTGACCAGAACATCTACTGGATCTTCAACGACAAGGGCGAGGCGCACACGGAGACCAACGGTTTCCCGATCGGTCTCGAGGTACGGGCACAGGCCTTCGCCTTCAGCTCGAACGACGAGATCAACAACATGACCTTCTACAACTACACGGTCATCAACCAAGGTTCGCAAACACTGACCAACACCTACTTCGGGCACTTCGTGGATCCCGACCTGGGGAATGCTGATGATGACTTCACGGGTTGCGATGTGGAGCGCGGTATGGGTTATGCCTACAACTGGGATGATAACGATGAATCCACCGATGCCGGTGTGGGTTATGGCAACCAGCCCCCTGCGATCGGCGTGGATTTCTTCGAGGGACCGTATCAGGATGCTGATTCCTCGGACAACCCTGGACCAGAAGCAGGTCTGAGCTGCCAGGACTACGCAAATCAGGATATCGCAGGTATACCATATGCTGGATTGGGTATCGGATACGGCGATGGGATCCTGGACAATGAGCGTTTCGGTATGCGCGCGTTCATCTACTTCAACCGTTCATCAACGAACGCCAACCTGACCGATCCGGACAACGCGATCCAGTTCTACAATTACCTCCGTTCCATTTGGAAGAACAATCGGGAACAATCCTATGGTGGTACCGGTTACACGGAGGCATCCACCTATACCCGGGCGTTCTACATGTTCCCGGATGAGAGCGATCCGCTCGGTTGGGGTACCAATTGTGTGCCCCAGGCCCCATGGCGCGAGGAGACCCCGACACTCGCTCAGCCCGATCGACGGTTCGTGCAGAGTGCCGGCCCGTTCAAACTGTTGCCGGGTGCCTACAACAACGTAACGGTCGGTGTGGTGTGGGCGCGAGCCCCATCAGGCGGTGCGCGTGAAAGCCTTCGGCCCTTGCGCGTGGCGGATGACAAGGCCCAGAACCTGTTCGACAACTGCTTCAAGATCCTCGATGGTCCCGATGCACCCGATCTGGAGGTGACCGAGCTGGATCAAGAGTTGATCCTCTTCATCAAGAATCCGGAGGGTAGCAATAACTTCGGAGAGACCTATGAGGAAGTGGATCCGGTGATCCCGAGCGAAGGTCCCAATGGTGAGGTGTACGACCGTAGGTACCGCTTCCAAGGGTACAAGGTGTACCAATTGCGCGATGCAGAGGTGAGCGTGGCGGACCTCAACGACATCAACCTGGCCCGTTTGATCTACCAGGGTGATGTGCAGGATGGTGTCGGCCAGATCGTGAACTATCCCCGCAATGAGGTCATCGACCAACCGGTACCGACCGAAATGGTGAACGGCGCGGATGAGGGTGTACGCCATTCGTTGCGCGTGACCGAGGACAAGTTCGCCTTGGGCAATCCCAAATTGGTGAACTTCAAGACCTACTACTTCCTGGCGGTCGCATACGGCTACAACAATTATGAGCCATACAACATCGGTCAGCGTACGGGTCAGCCTTTCCCCTATGTGGCCGGTCGTAAGGCAGCGTTCGGTTCGATACGTTCGAAGTCCGCGATACCGCACAAGCCAGCTCCTCAGTCAGGCGGCACCGTGCTGAACTCCTACTTCAACCAGCGCCTTGCGGTAACACGTTACGAAGGTCAAGGCAATGGTCGTCTGCCGTTGGAGGTCACCAAGGAGACCGAGGATGCCATCGTGGCCGGTTACCCCTGGCGGAAGGATATGCTGAAGTACAAGTCCGGCAAGGCTCCGATCGATGTGAAGGTCGTGGACCCCTTGAAAGTACCGGCTGCCAACTTCGAGGTCTGGTTCCAGGATTCCATCACCCCGGGTGATCTGACCGACGCATACTGGAAGTTGGTGAACACCACCGAGAACGTTTCGATCAATTCCGACCGCTCCATCGCAGTGAACTACGAGCAATTGTTCACGGACTACGGCATCTCGGTCACGTTGGGCCAGTATGCCTACAAGAGCGACCAGGCCGGTACGCTGAACGCGTTCACCGATGTGGTCGCCGGTAGTTCGCTCACCTTCGATGACCCGAACAAGGCGTGGTTCTTCGGCATCCCGGATGTGGATGGGAACGAACAACCCTTGAACTGGATCCGTTCTGGATCGCTTCCTCCGTTCGAGGAAGAAGGTGCACCACCCAGCCTCTACAATGACCGAGTGGGCAAGGATGACGATCAGGTCTATGAGCAGATCCTGGGCGGAACATGGGCCCCATGGCCATTGATCGGTCAGGCTCCATTCCAGCCGGGTTCGCCTGTGGATGTGAACCAGTCGATGAGCGACGCACTGATCAGCGAGATCCCCAGTGTACAGATCGTGTTCACGAAGGACCGCAACAAGTGGACGCGTTCACCGGTTCTCGAACAGGAGGCAAGCACTGTGTTGTCCGAAGGAGCGGCTCCGCGCCTCTCCCTGCGCCGTGCGGCCAGCATCGATAAGGAAGGTCGTAAAACGGGAACGCCGGGCTGCAATGAGGCCGAAGCCACCTTGGTCAATGCCGCCGGTATGGGCTGGTTCCCAGGCTTCGCGATCGATCTGGAGACCGGTGAACGGTTGAACATCGCCTACGGTGAGAACAGTTTCTGGGGCGGTGGTATCGGACGCGATATGAAGTGGAACCCGAGTTCCCAACTCTTCACCGATTCCGGCGAACCGGTCTTCGGAGGGTCGCACTGGATCTACGTGTTCAAGAACCAGCGCCGCGTGCAGAACTCTGCCAACTGGGTGCCGATGTACGACCAGGCGGAACACATCATGGCCCGCTTGACAAGTGGTTCCGGTTCCCAACGTGCGGCAATCTTCGAATCCATCGCGTGGGTGGGAGGTGTGGTCACCATCGAGGGCCGGGAATTCCTGGGCACCGATGCACGCGTGGTGCTGAACGTGGCCAAGCCCTACCTGCCTTACACGAACTACACCGGTGTCATCGACTCCATCCGACCCGAGCGCAACGGTGGTCTTCCGTTGTACGGATTCTCCACCGCGGGCTTCGAAACGCTCAACGAGGTGCAGGAAGTGGCCGAGGAGTTCCTGGACAATATCGGTATCGTACCGAACCCCTATTACGCCTTCAGCGGCTACGAGACGAGCCGCTTGGACAACCGGGTTAAGTTCATCAACCTCCCGCAGACATGTACGGTCTCCATCTACAACACCGGAGGCACGTTGGTACGGAAGTTCCGGAAGGACAACGCCCTGACGTACTTGGATTGGGACTTGAAGAACGCGAACAATATCCCGATCGCAGGTGGTGTGTACATCTGTCACGTGGACGTGCCCGGTGTGGGTGAGAAAGTGATCAAATGGTTCGGAGCGCTCAGGCCGCTGGACCTGCAGAACTTCTAAGTATCGAGACGGATCCATAGCGAAGCTTGCAGATGATGCGAACGATGAAACGAACACTGGCGATACTTGCGGTCCTCCCCTTGTGGGCCGGCGCCTCGGTGATGGCTGGTAACCCCGATCGCGCTGGTTCCGCCGGTGCGACGCAATTGCTCATCAACCCATGGTCCCGTTCCGCAGGTTGGGGCATGGCCAATTCCGCCTCGCTCCGCGGGGTGGAGTCCATGTACGGGAACGTGGCGGGTCTGTCGCGGGTGAACCGCACGGAACTGATGTTCTCCAGTACCCAATGGCTCTCCGGCAGTGGGGTGAACATCAACAGCATCGGGGTGGGTCAGAAGTTGGGCTCCTCCGGTGTGTTGGGTATCAGCGCCACCACGCTCAGTTTCGGGGACATCGACGTGAGGACCTATGACAACCCCGAGGGTGGGCGTGGGACCTATCGTCCCAGCATGTCCAACATCGGACTGGCCTACTCGAAGAGCTTCTCCACCAGTATCCACGGCGGCATCCTCTTGCGTGTGATCTCGGAGTCCATCGCGAACGTGCGCACCTCCGGGGTCTGCTTCGACGCTGGGATCCAGTACGTGACCGGTGAGAAGGAGAACCTTCACTTCGGCATCGCACTGAAGAACGTAGGACCTGCCATGGCGTTCAGTGGTGACGGTCTCTCCGTGCAAGGCCTGCTCATCAACGGAAGCGATCAACTCTCGCTGGAGCAACGGTCACAGGCATTCGAGGTGCCCTCGCTGTTGAATATCGGACTGGCCTACGATTGGCACATCAGCGAGATGCATCGTCTGAGTTTCGCGGGTACGTTCATCTCCAACTCCTTCACCAAGGATCAGGGGATCATCGGTGTGGAATATGCCTTCCGGAAGATGTTGCACCTGCGTGGCGGGTTCCTGTACGAGGATGGTATCACCTCGGATACGGAGCGTACCACAGTGCTGACGGGGCCATCCGCAGGCATCAGCGTCGATCTTCCTTTCGGAGCGGAGAAGAAGAGCGCCTTCGCAGTGGATTACAGCTATCGGAGCACCAATCCGTTCGCTGGCATACATAGCGTCGGCGTTCGTATCAGCTTCTGATCCAACCTGCTTATCTTTGGAAGAGGACCTCTCGGGGTCCTTTTCCATTCTCTCACCCCCAAGCAACACGGCCATGAGCACTACGGCCTATTACACCGAAGAGGGCTTCAAGAAGCTCCAGGATGAACTCCATCACCTGCGCACGGTGGAGCGTCCCCACCTCAGTCAACAGATCGCCGATGCCCGCGATAAAGGCGATCTGAGCGAGAACGCTGAGTACCACGCCGCCAAGGAGGAACAAGGCCTATTGGAGGCACGCATTGCCAAGATGGAGGAGATGATGGCGAGCGCCCGCATCGTGGACACCTCACAGATGGACAATTCGCGCGTGTACATCCATTCCAAGGTGGTGGTACGGCATGTGGGCAATGGCAGTGAACGCGAGTTCACGCTTGTGGCCGAAAGCGAGGTGGACATCAAGACCGGTCGGATCAGCGTCAGTTCACCCATCGGCAAAGGGCTGTTGGGCAAGGCCAAGGGGGATATCGCCGAGGTGGTGACCCCCACGGGCAGTACGCAGTTCGAAGTGCTCGACATCTCGCGCTGACATGGCGAGCATCTTCACCCGGATCATCCGTGGCGAGATCCCGTGTCACAAAGTGGCGGAGGATGATCGATTCCTGGCCTTTCTGGATATCGCTCCCTTGCGAATGGGCCACACCTTGGTGATCCCCAAGGTGGAGGTCGATCGGTTCTTCGACCTTCCGAAGGATGTCCTGCGGGACATCATGCCTTTCGCGCAAGGGGTGGCGCAGCGGATCGGCGCGGTCATTCCGTGTGATCGCGTGGGTGTGGCCGTCATCGGGCTGGAGGTCCCCCATGCGCACGTCCACCTGATCCCCATCGATGGCATGTCCGATATGGACTTCGGACGTCCCAAGTTGAGCCCTTCCCGGGAGGAACTGGTCGCCTTGTCGGCCTCGCTCCGCGCGGTGGAGCAACCTTAGCTCCCTTTCACGCGATCCGGGTTGTTCCGGATGAAACTGCCCCAGTCGCTGGTCCCCTTTGCCGTGTTGCGGCCCGCGGGTCGGGGTACGGAGCCAGCGGCGAAGTAGTGGCACAGTGCGACCGCGACCGCATCGGTGGCATCGGTGCTTGTCGGCAGGTCCTTCACCCCGAGGATCGTGGCCAGCATGGCAGCGACCTGTTGTTTGCTCGCACTACCGCTGCCCGTGATGCTCTGCTTCACACGCATGGGTGCGTACTCCACCACCGAAAGGCCACCTTGTAACGCTGCTGCGATCGCCACCCCTTGCGCACGACCCAGCTTCAGCATGCTCTGCACGTTCTTGCCGAAGAACTGCGCTTCGATCGCGAGCTCGCGCGGGGCATAGCGTCCGATGATCTCCGCCGTACTGTCGAATATGGCCTTCAGCTTATGGGTATGGTCGTCGGTTGATACGAAGCGGATGGCGCCCGCTTCAGTTAGACGTACCCGGCCTTCAACCACGTGAAGTATGCCGTAACCCATCACGGTCGTGCCGGGATCGATGCCGAGGATGATGCGGTCCGAGGCCACCGGGCTACTTTTGGTCGTCTTCATCGCACTTGCACCAACTACCGTGACACGCCGGACCTTGTTGTTCTTCCGTTGGGGGGTGTTCGCGGCTGCCTGTGCGCTGCTCTACCTCCGCCTCTCGGGGCACCAAGGTAATGTGCCTCGCTGGGAGGGGTTCATCACGGCGCTCAGTCCGTTCCCCTATGGCATCGTGGTTGTTGTGCTCGGTATGATGGTGCTGAACTGGTCCTTGGAGGCGCGGAAGTGGCAGTTGCTCGTACGTCCACTACAGCCACTCGGTTTTGTGAGAGCCTTTGCAGGCACCATTGCCGGAACGGCCATAGGACTCATCACCCCGAACCGGGTGGGGGAGTTCGCAGGCCGTGTACTGTTCCTGGAACCCGAGCATCGGGTACAAGGCAGTTTCGCGACGGTCCTTGGAAGTTTGGCCCAATTCGTTGTTACGTTGCTGATGGGGGGAGTGGCTGTGTTGGTTGGTCGGTACGTGCATCAGAGCCATCACCTGCTCACCCACGCGTGGGATGTGCTCGTGTGGTCGACCCTGCTTATGGCGGGAGCCGCGGTGTTGCTCTTCTTCAGTCCGGGTGTCTTCGGTAGGATCCTGCTCGTGATCCCCTGGCTGCGTCGCTTCGAGCGGCAGGCTCTGGCATTGGAGCGATCGGACGGAAGCATGTTGTGGAGGGTGTTCGGATGGAGTGCTGTACGGTATGCCGTCTTCACGCTCCAGTTCGCGTTGCTCCTGCATGCATTGGCAGGCGTGCCCCTCGCCGATGCAATGACCGCCGTGCCCGTGATCTTCCTCGTGACCACGCTCGTACCTACCACCGCCCTTACGGAACTTGGCGTGCGCAGTTCAGTCGCGGCCACCTTCGTGAACGGTGATGCGAGTGCTGTGGTGCTGGCCACGGCACTGGTCTGGATGATCAACATCGTGGTGCCCGCTTTGGCCGGTAGTGTCGTGCTCCTGGTGGCGCGCATCCGCACAACGCCCGAGGGAACATGACCATTTGGGGCATGCTTGCGTTGATGGCTTTTGCCGCTGCCGCGTTCCATGCGTTGCGCACCAATGCCTGGCGCGCTGCGCTGGTCCCGGATCCCGCCACCGATGTGCCTTCGCAGGACCGGGTTCCCATCACGCTCGTGGTGCCCGCACGGAACGCTGCGGATACGTTACCCGCCTTGTTGCAGGACCTGCACGCGCAGAACTACCCAGCGGAGCTATTGGAAGTGCTTGTGGTGGACGATCACAGCGAGGACAATACCTCAGGGATCACCGGATCCATGGCCCGGACCTGGTCATCGCTTCGGGTGCTGTCCATGGGTACTGCACAAGGCAAGAAGGCGGCCATTACCGCTGGAGTGATGGCCGCGAAAGGACGGATCGTGGTGGTGACCGATGCGGATGCCCGTTGCGGTCCCCGCCGTATCGCACGCATTGCGGACCATGCGGCCAAGCACCCGTGGGACCTGTTGGTACTGCCGGTCCTCACGGAAGGTGATGGACTACTGGGTAAGCTGCAACAAGAGGAACAGGCGGCCTTGTTGGGTGCCTTGGTGGGTGGGGTCGACGAGGGTAGGCCGGTGCTGGCCAACGGGGCCAACCTGGCGTTCCGTCGGGAGGCGTTCCTGGCAGTGGGCGGATACACGGGGGATGTCTTTGCCAGTGGCGACGATGTCTTCCTGCTCCAACGCATGCGCATGGCCGGAAAGGACATCGCAGTGCTCATGGACCGGGATGCCTTGGTCACTGTTGCCGCCGCACGCACGTGGTCGGAATGGGCTGCACAGCGACTGCGTTGGGCGGGTAAGATGAGGGGAGTGCGGGATCCGGTGGGTGGGGCGCTCGCTGTGTTCGGGTTGCTACTGCCGTGGGGCCTGGCCGCGCTTACCAGTGCAGTGGTACTGCACCTGCGACCGGGTCAGGGGCTGTTGTTCGCTTGGACCTTGCTCGTTGCGGCTTGGGGCCTGTGGTGTATTCCACTCGTCCAGCTGACCGGGGACGTGCATCGTTTCCTCGGAACGGAGCGGTCCCACCCACTACGTACCTGCTGGGCATTGGTGGCATTCACGTTGTACGCCCCGATGATCGCCCTTGCCGCGTTGTTCATTCGGCCACACTGGAAAGGACGGCCCACCTGAACGGGAACCACCGCCCAGTGGGAACCGAGCGGCTGTCCAAGTAGGCCCTGAGGCCGTTCTTCCGTGTTCAGAACGGGAGGTCGTCGTCGTCGCCACCGATGGGGGGCATATCCGCTGCGGAAGGTGGCGGAGCAGCCTGATAGCCACCACCACCTACCGGGGCTGCCGCACCCGAGCGTTCGATGCGGTTGCCGCTCAGACTGAGAAAGTACTTCGTGACACCGTCGCGTCCCGTCCATTCCCGGCCGTTCACGTAACAGCTCACATTCACCTCATCGCCGGGGTTGTACCCGTCCAACAGACCACAACGGTCCTGGGTGAATTCAACTGGGATGTGTTGCGGGCGTTGGCCGCTGGCTTCGGTGACCACGAGCTCGCGCTTGCGGAACTTGTCGGAGACGTCCTGCGTCTTGCCGACCATCTTGATGGTGCCGGAAATGGTGACTTGTGCCATGGCTTGTTGGCCCTTACGGGCGTTGGTTGGTTAGCGATCATTGAAGGCGAGCAAGGTCATCCATGCCTCCTCCACATGGGAATTGGCCAGGAGTTCCTGCGCGCGACGGTGTAAGGCCTCCTCCAGTGCAGGGGGGTGGCCCTGTAGCGTGATGAAGAGCTCGCTCAGCTCGGTGAGTTTGTACTCGTTCACACGGGTCTCATCGGGAACACGAAGGATCCCTCCCAATTGCCCGAGTTCATTTCCGGTGAGGATGTGGCTTTCTCGGACACTGCGTGGTAAGGTGTCCACCCCGACACCGAGCTGGGTGGAAGGCTGTGCCAATTCGAAGAGCGCATCGCCATGAGCGCGGCAGTAGAAGTGACCGCCCATGCGACCGACCAGGTCGATCCTGCGTTGATCGATCTTCCCGCGCTCGTCCAGCACGCCTTCATCCATGTGGATCCGGACCACTTCACAGAGCACGAGGTTGCCCGCGCCACCACCGGCACCGGTCTCGATCACCTGCTGTACGATGCACTCGAACTGCACGGGACTTTCCTTCACCCGGAATGGGCGGACCACCTCGGAAGCGATGGGGGTGAACCCCGCCTTCACGAACTCGTTGACCCCTTCAGGATATTCGGTGCTGGCCAAGGAGGTCTGTTGCACCATGGCATAGGTCACCACATTGATCACCACTTCGGGCACGGCTTTCACATTGTGGTAGCTGTGCTTGGTGGTGTTGTCGCGGCCTCGGCGGGCCGGACTGAAGATCAGCAGCGGAGGATTCGCACCGAACACATTGAAGAAGCTGAAGGGGCTCAGGTTGGGCCGACCTTCGGCATCGATGGTGCTGGCGAATGCCACTGGACGCGGACCGACAGCACCCACCAAGTAGCTGTGCAGCTCCGGTATGCTCAGGTCCTTGGGGTCCAAGTGCTTCATGACTGCTCCGTTGCAGGGGAGGGCGAAGGTAAGAACGTGCTCATACACCACCGGGGCGAGCGTTCTTCCCGGTTATCTTTGCAGCCCTTTGCCCGGAATACCTCAACATAGGGTGTTCCGAGCGAAACACGGACGTGGCGGAATTGGTAGACGCGCCAGACTTAGGATCTGGTACCGCAAGGTGTGGGGGTTCGAGTCCCCCCGTCCGTACGAACAAGTGAATGAGCAAGGGTGTCCGTTGGCCACTCGATAGATCACGAACCATGCACATCGAACGCGAAGAGACCGGAACGCTCACCGCCACCCTGAAGGTGAAGTTGATGCCCGAGGATTATAACCCTGGCGTGGAGAAGGCCCTGAAGGAGCAGCGCAAGAACGCCGTGCTTCCCGGGTTCCGTCCGGGCCAAGTGCCCATGCACCTGATCAAGAAGCGGGTGGGTCGTACCCTACTGGTGACCGAGGTGGAACGATTGATCGACCAGAACCTGCGGAACTACCTGCAGGAGAATGCCATCCGGGTACTTGGACAGCCCTTGCCCAAACGGGAAGCGAACGATGCCAACAATTGGGATGAGCCCGGTGAGTTGAGCTTCGCCTATGAATTGGGCCTTGCCCCGAGCGTCGAGGTGGAGTTGAACGAGAAGCTGGGTGTCACGTATCCCGTGGTGGACGTGAATGACGGACTGGTCCAGCGCGAGATCGATGATATGCGCCGTCGCTTCGGCCGTCTGGAGGATGCCACCACCAGCGAGGCCAACGACATGCTGCTCGGTGACATGATCGAGTTGGAGGCCGATGGCACCATCAAGGCCGGGGGCATCATGAATCGCGCTACGATCAGCCTTGAATACTTGGCGGATGATACCGTACGGAACAGCCTTGTCGGAAAAGCAGCAGGTGAGGAGATCGCTGTGGACCCGCACAAGGTGGCGCGTGATCACGACGATCTGGCCCGCATGCTCGGGGTCGACCATGACCGGGTGCACGGTATCGGTGACACCTTCCTGTTCCGCATCGCCGAAGTGAAGCGGATGGTCCAAGTGGATGTGGACCAGGCCCTGTTCGATCGGGTCTATGGAAAGGATGCGGTCACCGATGAGGCCTCGTTCCGAGCGCGGGTGAAGGAAGGCTTGGAGAACATGTTCCGCAGGGACAGCGATCGACTGTTCAAACGGGAAGTGATGAAGGCCTTGCAACAACGCACATCCATGGCCTTGCCCGATCCCTTCCTGAAGCGGTGGATCCAGGAGACCAGCGAGAAACCCATCACCGCGCAAGAGGTCGAGGATGGCTATTCCGGTTACAGTGAAGGCCTGAAGCGCCAGTTGTTGGAGGAGAAGGTGGTGGAGAAGTATGGGCTCGAGGCCAAGGGGGAGGAGATGGATGCGTTCGCCCGCCGTTACGTCACCGATCAGTTCATGCAATATGGATTGCCAGCACCGGAAGGCGAACAGCTGCAGCAAATGGCCGGGCGTATGCTCGGTGATCGTGAGCAGATCGGACGCATCCGGAACAGCATCGTGGAGCAGAAGCTCATGACCCACTTCAAAGCACTGCTCAGCCCAAAGGAGCATCGGCTAGGCTACGATGAATTCGTAAACTTGGCCCGTACGGCCTGAACATCCCACCCGTATCCACGTTCAGGATAGCAACGGACCGCAACCACACCCCATGTTCCCCAAGGACGAATTCCAGAAATATGCCGTGAAGCATCGCGGCATCAGCAGCAACACGCTGCACAGTTACACCAGTAGTGCCATCACCTCATCGATGACCCCGTACATCATCGAGGAACGCCAGCTGAATGTGGCGCAGATGGACGTGTTCAGCCGATTGATGATGGACCGCATCATCTTCCTGGGCACCGGCATCAACGATCAGGTGGCCAACATCATCCAGGCCCAGTTGTTGTTCCTGGAGAGCGTGGATGCAAAGAAGGACATCCAGATCTACCTCAATAGTCCGGGTGGTGGCGTGCATGCCGGGCTGGGTATCTACGACACCATGCAGTACATCAACTGCGACGTGGCCACCATCTGCACCGGTATGGCCGCGAGCATGGGGGCCGTTCTGCTCTGCGCCGGCGCCAAGGGCAAGCGCAGCGCGTTGAAGCATAGTCGTGTGATGATCCACCAACCGCTCGGCGGTGCGGAAGGACAGGCCGTGGACATGGAGATCACGGTACGGGAGATCCTGAAGCTCAAGAAGGAGTTGTACGATATCATCAGCACGCATAGTGGTCAGCCGTTCGAAAAGGTGGAGAAGGACAGCGATCGTGACTATTGGATGATCGCCGAGGAAGCCAAGGCCTATGGCATGATCGATGAGCTGCTGCTGAAGCACAAATAGGTTGAAGGATGTTACCCGCGGGCTGTGTTCGCGGGGATGGAACTGATGAAGGCCGGGTGGAGGGATCCCCCGGCCTTCGTCGTATCTTGCAACCCTTTCCCGACCGGCTACGTATAGGGAACAGCGCCTTCTTCCATGGATAAGAAAGAGATCAAGTGCTCGTTCTGCGGACGGGACAAACAGGATACCAACGTGCTCATCGCCGGTATCACGGGGCACATCTGCGATAGCTGCATAGCCCAGGCACAGAACATCATCAGTGAAGAGCTGAGCCAGCGTTCCCGCAGTGAGATGGAAGGCAACCTCATCCTGCAACGCCCTTCGGACATCAAGCGTTTCCTCGACGAGTACGTCATCGGCCAGGACGATGCCAAGAAGGTGCTGAGCGTGGCGGTCTACAACCACTACAAGCGTCTTTTACAACGACCGGCCACTTCCTTGGACGAAGTGGAGATCGAGAAGAGCAACATCATCCTGGTCGGTGAGACCGGCAGTGGCAAGACCTTGCTGGCCAAGACCATCGCCCGCATGCTCAACGTGCCCTTCGCCATCGCCGACGCCACGGTGCTCACCGAGGCCGGATATGTGGGAGAGGACGTGGAGAGTATCCTCAGTCGCTTACTACAAGCTGCCGACTACGATGTCAGCAAGGCGGAACGTGGGATCGTCTTCATCGATGAGATCGATAAGATCAGCCGTAAGAGCGACACCCCGAGCATCACGCGTGACGTGAGCGGAGAAGGGGTGCAACAAGCGCTCCTGAAGTTGTTGGAGGGCAGCACGGTGAGCGTTCCCCCACAAGGTGGTCGCAAGCACCCCGAACAGAAGCTCATCCAAGTGGATACCCGCAACATCCTCTTCGTGTGCGGCGGTGCCTTCGATGGCATCCAGAAGATCATCGCACGCCGCGTGAAGAGCAGCGCGGTCGGTTACAGTGCGAGCAAGGAGGGCCGCATCAACGATGAGCACCTCCTTCAGTACGTGAGCCCCACGGATCTCCGTAGTTACGGGCTCATCCCGGAGCTCATCGGTCGTTTCCCGGTGCTCACCTATTTGGATCCGTTGGACAAGGAAAGCCTGCGCCGCATCCTCACCGAACCCAAGAACGCCTTGGTGAAGCAGTATGTCAAGCTCTTCGAGATGGACAGGGTCAAGCTCACGTTCGATAAGAAGGTGCTCGACTTCATCGTGGAGAAGGCGTTGGACTACAAGTTGGGCGCGCGGGGCTTGCGCAGTATCTGCGAGGCCATCATGACGGATGCGATGTACGAGATCCCCGGTGCACCCGAGCGTCCCACGGAATTGCGTGTGACACTGAGCTATGCCCGTGAGAAGTTCGACCGATCCCGGTTGAGCAACCTCAAAGTAGCCTGAGTCGGGCCTTCGGCTGACCTCATCCTCGTTAACTTCGCCCCTCCTGCTGAACAACGGGTCGAGAGCCCCTGTTCCTTGGGTCGACGAAACAACCCCTAACGAAGATGAGAAAGAGCTTATTGAGCCTGGCCGTATTGGCCTCCCTGTCCGTAGCCGCACAAGATCTGCCACAACCGAGCCCTAAGAGCACGGTGCAACAAGTGGTCGGCCTTACCAATGTCACGGTCGAATACTCGCGCCCGAGTGCAAAAGGACGCAAGGTGTTCGGCGAATTGGTGCCCTTTGGTCAGGTGTGGCGCACCGGTGCGAATGGCTGCACCATCATTGAAGTGGACAGCGAGATCATGGTGGAGGGCAACCCACTACCAGCTGGTAAGTACTCGGTGTTCACCATGCCGAACGAGGAGGTCTGGGTGGTCTACTTCAACAAGAACGTGGAGGCGTGGGGCGAAGGTGATCGCAAGCCGGAAGAGGATGTGTTGAGCGTGAAGGTCGCGCCATCACGTGGCGAGACCACCGAAACCTTCACCATCGACTTCGCCGATGTGAAGGATGATAAGGCGATGTTGGAGCTCCGTTGGGAGAACACCAAGTTGCGTATCGCGCTGCACGCCGATGCCACCAAGCAAGCGCTCAAGAACATCGAAGCTGCAGTAGCCAAACCGGATGCCGATTTCCGCGTATTCGCGGGCTGCGCTCGTTTCCTTGTGGATCGGAACCTGCAGCCCGAGCTCGCCATGAAATACGCCAAGCTGAGCACCGAGAAGGACCCCAAGTTCTGGAACATGCACACCCTGGCGCTCGCACAGGCTCAGAACGGTCTCTATACCGAGGCCATCGCCACGGCCGAGAAGAGCATGCGCTTGGCGCAGGAGGCCAAATACGACGCCTACGTGAAGATGAACAAGGAGAAGATCGAAGAGTGGGCCACCAAGAAGGGCAAGTGACCTTTCGATGAAAGTTGGTGGAAGCCCCCGGGAGACCGGGGGCTTCTTGCTTCAGTGAACATCCGTACCGTCGAACCAGACTTCAGTGATCACCGTGTCGTCGTAGCGCTCGCCACGGTACACATCGAGTATGGTGAAGGATAGACGCATCGGCTGGTGATCGACGCGTTGTCCGAAAAGGCGCGGAAGCGTGAAGGTCTGATCGGCCATGGTGTCCTCAAGCAACAACACGGCCACAGGCACCCCGTTCTCATCCATGCGCAAACGCTTCACGCGGTTGTTGGCCCGCCAAGCAGGTTCGCTGGTAACGAGACCATTCGAGATGTTCACCGTATGCAACCGCGGGCTTTCGTTCGCGAACCGGTAGGTGAGTGATTCGCCGATACCCGGACCTGGAACGCCTTCTGCCCACGCGTGGCAGTGGTCCAGATCGTGCGCCTGCAGGGCATCGTACCGGTGTGATCCAACGGGCTTCAAGGTGGAACTGGCCCACACCGTATCCGGACCGCCACCGCAATACCAGCTGCATTCCATGCCGATGATGGAGCATGGGCCCATGTAAGTCTCGCCCCACGCGTAGAAGAGCGAATCCAAGAGTGCCTGCTCTGATGGAAGCGCGTCCTTCTATGCAGTGAGCACGCTGTCGTACCAAGCATAGAGGCGCTGGGCTTCAGCGGTGAGCACGGGTGCTACCTGGAGCGTGGGATGGAGCGTGATCGGGTCCACTTGGGCCTCGGTGCTCCATGCCATCCGCCAAGCCATCAGGGTAGAAAGGATGCGGAACCTCATTCTGCCCTTGGTTCTTTCGCGATCACGAGTTGGATGAGCGCCGCCAGCCCTACCACGATCGCCGGCGCGATCAGGTTGTACCAGAGGAAGGCGATCTCGATGTGCGAGAAGTGAATGAACAGGATCGCCGCCTGCGCCACCAGCGCTGCGATGAACACGGCCGTGCCCTGCACCCGTTTCAGGAAGAAGGCCACGAGGAAGATGCCGAGAATGGTCCCATAGAATAGCGAGCCCAGTATGTTCACCGCCTGGATCAGGTTCTCGAAGAGCGAGAAGATCGCCGCAAAGCCCAGTGCCAACATCCCGAAGAGCACCGTGGCCCACTTGGTGGCACGCACCTGCTCACCGTCCGTTCTTTCCTTCCGTACCACGTCCACCACGCTGGTGGTGGCCAATGCGCTCAGTTCAGCGCTGGTGCTGCTCATGCCCGCGCTGAAGATCATGGCCAGCAACAGCCCGATGATCCCGAAGGGCATGTGGTCCATGATGAAGGTGATGAATATGTAGTCCTTGTCGTTGGATTCGGCGGTGGGCAGGGTAGCCTTCACCTCGGCGCGGTAGGCCTCGCGGAGACGGGTGTCCTCGGCCAGAGCAGTGGTTAGTTGTTGGTTGTCTGTGGACTGCCCGGCGCGGAGGGCGGTCACCCAGGCTTGGGCCGCGGTGGTGATGGTGGCGGCGTTGGTGGCGTGTTGTTCCAGCACCCCGTTAGGTCGACCCAATGGGTCGACGCTACGGGTGCTTTGATCGAGGTCGGCGCGTTGATCCGCGACCTCCTGCCTATCCATTTCCGCCACATTCGCACTGTTCCAATGCACCGGCGCGCCATTGAACATATAGAACACGAACACCAACACCCCCGTGAGAAGGATGAAGAACTGCATGGGGATCTTCAGCAACGCGTTCATCCACAGTCCGCGCTTGGCCTGGTCAGCGTTCTGACCGCTGAGGTAGCGTTGCACCTGGCTTTGATCCGTACCGAAGTAGGCCAGCTGCAGGAAGAAGCCGCCGAGCAATCCGCTCCACAGCGTGTACTTGTTGCCCGGATCGAAGCTGGTGTTGATCACTTCGGTCTTGCCTAGGGCGCTGGCCAGTTGCAGGCTCTCCACGAAGCCGATGTGCTCACGCAGGTACCACACCACCAGTCCGAAGGCCACGAAGAGCCCGCCGAACATCACGGCCATCTGCTGCTTGTGCGTCACGCCCACGGCTTTGGCGCCGCCGGTGGTGGTGTAGATGATCACCAGCGTCCCGATGAACACGCAGGTCCAGCTAAGCGGCCAGTTCAGCACCTTGCTGAGGATGATGCTGGGCGCGTAGATGGTGATGCCCGCCGCCAGTCCGCGCTGGATGAGGAAGAGCCCGGCCGTGAGCAACCGCGTGCGCGCATCGAAGCGCTTGCCGATGAACTCGTAGGCCGTGTACACCTTCCACTTGTAGTAGAGCGGGATGAACACGCGGTTGATCACCAGTATCGCGAGCGGCAGACCGAAGTAGAACTGCACGAAGCCCAGCCCATCAAGGTAGCCTTGTCCCGGTGTGCTGAGGAAGGTGATCGCACTGGCCTGCGTGGCCATCACGCTAAGCCCCACCGCCCACCAGCGTTCATCGCCGCCGCCGCGCAAATAGCTTTCGCTGCTGTTGTCCCGCCGCGTTCTCCACACGCCATAGCCCACGATGAAGCCGAGAGTGCCCAAAAGGATCGTCCAGTCTAGCCAGTGCATGTCAGCGGGAATGTAGAATGTAGAATGTAGAATGATCAATGGACTTTACCTACAAAAGTCAATGGTTACAGGAGTGAGGTATTTTTCATTCTCCATTCTGAATTCTTCATTATCCATTCTTCATTTCTTGTCCTTCGCTTTGTTCCGTTCAGCGGTCTTCACGCTTGCGGCGAATATTGCCACCAGCTCAATGCACTCTTTCAGCAAGGCCGAGTTCTCTTCCTTGTCGCCATCCATCAACTTCGCCTGGAACTGTACCCGCAGGTTGTTCCGCGATTCCCGCAGCTCCTTCAGTGCCACACGCATCTTGTGAATGAAGTCGGCCTGCGACTCCGCACCTTGGACCTCGCCGTAGTGCAACGCTGGTGCTGTTCCACTGCGCAGCAACTGACGCCCCATGTGTCTCCCCGCTTCATCCTTCGGCATCCGGTTCACATACACCAACACCGCCGCACTGAAGTTCACACACCGCTCATCCAGATCGTACTTCCGTTCCATTCCGTATGCAGTTCTTCATTCTTCATTCTTCATTCATCATTCATCATTCTGAATTCTCCATTCAGCATCTTTCATTCCCTCCTCGGGCTGATAAGATTCGCGAATAATCGATACGCTCCCGGCACTCCCGCCGGCAACTGCCGGAAGAAGCTGATCCCCGTATAGATGAAGCGTCCTTTGCCATGATCGGCCACGATCAGCGCGCCGTTCAGCGGGTCTTCTCCGGGATCGTTCCACGCGATCAGCGGGGTGTAGTTCGTGCCGAAGTCGCTGGCGAAGTAGAGGCCGCGCTCCTGCACCCAGCCTTCGAAGTCGGCTGTGGTGATGGTGTTCGGTGTGTTGAGCAGTGGGTGTTTGGGATCGAGGAAAGTGGGAGGCGCTTCTTCCACCGTGACACGACCACGACCAATGGTGAAGGGATGCGGGCCCAACGTGGAGGGATCGATCTGGAAATCGCTCGCGCCGGAGAAGAAGCGCGGCGTGGTGTTGTACTGCACCACCAGGGTGCCGCCTTGCTCCACGTAGCGCAGCAGCAGCGGGTGCAGCTCCTTCATGCCCTTGTTGCTGTTGTAGGCGCGGATGCCGACCACGATGGCGTCGTACTTCAGCAGTTCTTCCAACTTGGCCGCGTCAGGCTCAACGAATTCCACCGTCACGCCCAGTTGTTCCATGGCCTGTGGCACGTCATCGCCCGCGCCTTTCACGTATCCCACGCGTTTGGCGGTGGTCTTTACATCCAGCGGCACCAGCTTCACCTCGGCGGGCGTGTAGTACACCTGCGGCATGATGTGCGGGTAGTCGATCTCGTGCAGCGTGCGGTCGGCCTTTCCCTTGGGACCACTGAACTCGAACCTGACCGGACCACCTTTTGCATTCTCTGAAGGCATCAATTGAAAAGTGAAACTCTGTCGCTCGTTGCGCATGGCGATGTTCACCAGCTTCAGGTCCTTGGTAGTGCCCCAGCCTTCGGGCAACGTCACGTTCAACTGACCGGTAAGGCTGTCGGTGAGCGCCTCCACTTCCACGGTGATGTGTTGCGTGCCACCTGTGGCGATGAGCACATCGGTCTTCGGGATCACCGAGGCTACGGGCGTGACGTACACCGGGCGGATGCGTTCGCCGGCCACGCGGTCGACCCATTTGTGCAGGATTCCACTGCTAGCATAGAAGTGCTCGTAATCAGTTGTATCTAGTTCTGGGTTGAATGCTAGTGCTACATAAGGTTCCGGGATCATAACGGGAATGATGTTGGCGTGTCCTGAAGGAGTTTGATAAAGGTTCCCATGAGGACGCTCCAACCAGAAGGGTTCTATAACGGTCTGATGAACCACACGGAGAGTAGTGTCGATCCGATCAGTGAGACGTGTGTCTTTCGAACCGAAAGAATGTCGATCCCAATCAACTCCGGAACTCCAGCCATAAGTGCTAAGGAAGAGCTCTCTTCTGATGCGTGGAAAGCCGGTGACCTTTACTTCGATGGTATCAAAGGTGCTCGAGTAACTCCGGTTACTCAATGCTTCAAAGGACACTCCTGAACATGCTGATGCAAGATCATTTAACGCCTCTGATTTGATCTGGCCCCATCGCCATCCGTCATGTGTTGGCTTGTTTTCATTCACCCATGAGGCTATGATGCTTTTAAGAGAGTGAATTTTATCGAAGCTCTTTTCCGGGCGACTGACATCAAAGCTTGTGACCAGTTCTGCGCTCTTGATACCTATGCTACTCGGAGCCTTCACTCGCCCCCACGTCATATCGATCCCCTCGAAAATGTCCGTAGACCCCGAAGAATTGAGGGGCGGTCGGTCGCCTTTGATCAGCTTGAGGTACTCCAACGATTCCCCCCGCGTTTCCGCCGCGCCAAAGCCCTGGCTCTTGTGCATGCTGCGGCTGCGCCCGGCGATCTCCGTGTAGCTCAGGCCCAGCAGCGGGTCGTAGCCGCCAACGTCCACGCTGAACCAGTCGGGGTCGCTCTTCGCAATGTCGGCCAGGTCCTTCTTCCACCAGGTGCTGCCGTTGAAGAAGAGGCGGCGCGGCTGCCATACTTCGAGACCTTGTTCCAGTTGCTCCGGAAAGGCCTTGGGATCACCGGCCAGGTCGAAAGCTTCTTCGGCAAGGATGGCGCTGGCCTCGTGGTGGCCGTGGCCAGCGCTGCGGTCGGGCGCGAAGCGGGTGATGATCACATCGGGCCGGAAGGTGCGGATCACACGCACCACATCGCTCAGCACTTCCTGCTTGCCCCATTTCTCGAAGCTCTCAGCGGCGTTCTTGCTGAAGCCGAAGTCCACCGCGCGGGTGAAGAACTGCTCGCCTCCATCGATGCGCCGCGCTTCCATCAACTCCTGCGTGCGGATGATGCCCAGCGCGTCGCCCAGTTCGGGACCGATCAGGTTCTGTCCGCCATCACCGCGCGTGAGGCTGAGGTTGCCCGTTCGCACCTTCTTGCCGTTGGCCAACCACGCGATCAGTTTGGTGTTCTCGTCGTCGGGATGCGCCACGATGTAAAGCACGCTGCCGAGCACGTTGAGCTTCTGCATCTTGTGCAAGATCTCCGCGGCGTTGGGTTGTGCGGGGGGGCGTTGGGCGGAAGCGGCAAGTGGGAATTGGAGAGCGGCAAGTGCGAGCGCGGTGAGGCGCAGTGCCTGGGAAAGGCGGTGGTGCATGGGGCTAAGGTAAAAGCTACTGGCCGTTGGCTGCTGGCTACTGGCTGCTCACCTTCGGCCGATAACGTGCCAGTAGCCAGTAGCTAGCAGCAAGCAGCGCAGAGACTACCTTGGATAAAAACATACGACGATGAGGGATTTCACCAAACTGGAGATATGGCAGCTGGGAATGAACATTGCCGTTGAGGTGACGGATATCCTTGAAACGATACCGACGACGAAAGCCGGGTTCAAGATCCGTGATCAAGCGGACGATGCTGCATGCTCGATCCCATCCAACATTGCGGAAGGAACCTCGCGTCGAAGTGAAAAGGAGAAATTCCGCTATTTCGAATTCGCACTGGGATCCGCGTTCGAACTACAAACGCGCATGCTGATCCTTCAACGTCGCAAGTATGCGGATGAAGCAGTGGTCAACAAGTTCCTAGAGAAGGTCGTCACCGTTCAGAAGAAGATCGGGGCTTTCATGGGGGTGTTGAATGCTTGAGCAAGAACGGAGCTGCTGGCCTTTGGCTGCTGGCTATTGGCCTTCTCAAGCCGGCTATCTATTATCGATCAAAAAGCCATCCGTAAGTAGCTAGGGGCCAGCAGCCAGTGGCCAAAGGCTAATTCTTCTTGACCGTCGTGTAGCTGCTGGTATCCACCCCCAGCTTTTTCAAACAGGCGATGGAGTTGGCACGTACCCCTTCGGGCGGGTCCATGCTCAGGCTTTTCTTGAAGGCCTTGATCGCGGCGTTCGTGTTGCCTACGGTCATGTAGCCTTCGCCAAGACTGTCGAACACGTTCGGGTCCTTTGGGTGGCGTTTGGCGTTGAGTTCGAAGGCCTGCACGGCTTCGGCATGTTTGCCCGACTGCAACAAGGTGTAGCCATGGCGGTTCAATTCACCATTGGTCGCAACCTCCAACATGTTCCTGCGCAGTGTTGCCGCCTCGGTGGATCCGCCTGCGGCATCGAGCAGATCGGCCTTCAGCGCTTGGTTCTCGAAGTTGGGTCGCAGAGCGATGCTTCGATCGATCCACGCCATCACCTTGTCGGCACCGATGCCTTCATCGTGGCAGTAACGCGCCGCTTCATACCACGGTTCCCAACTGAACGCGCTCAGTCCTTTCAACTGGTCCTCCATGCGGGCTAGCACCACGGCATGGACGTCCACACCGATGCGTACCGGGATCTCCAACGTTTCCCAACGCAGCCGCATTTCAGCGCTAGAGCTGGTGAGCGCGTCGAACGTATAGCTGAGGTGCTCCGTCATCGGGCAAGGTCGCGGAGTGACGGTGATGCGCAAGGCATCGTTCTCCGGCTTGTGGAAGAAGGATCCCCAGGAGTGGTGGTCGGTGCTGAAGATGATGGTCCACGTCGACGTGGTGGGTATCATATGCAGGCCATAGGTCCCGGCCTTCAGTGTTTGTCCTTCCACGGTCACATCGCTGCTCAGTGTGATCACGGTGTTCTCGTTCGCGCCGGCGCGCCAGATCCTGTCATAGGGTACCGTGGTGCCCCAGATCGTGCGTCCTTTCACTGCAGGACGGCTGTAGGTAACGGAGATGTCCGTGGTGCCGACACGCTGCATCACCTGGGCCTGCTGGCTTTCCACCGGCAGATCGAGGAAGGTCCATTGCGCCGGTACGCGGCATGGAATGACCAGGAGGAGCATGGACGATAGGAGGAGGGTACGCATGTGCGATGTGGATAGGCTGCCCAAGCTAACGCACCCCGCGTTCCGTAGGTGTTGCCGGTGTACGGACCGTGCGGTCGGGGACCGGCCGTTCCTATGACACCTGCTCTTGCAACGCCTTCGCGATCTGGTCCTTGTAGCTGCGGCCGCTCACGATACGTTCGTTGTTGGCCATGCTGAAGATGAACTCGTTGTTGCCGCTGTAGCGCGCATTGCGCACATGGGCGGTGTTCACGATGTAGCTGCGGTGGATGCGCAGGAAGCGGGCGGGGTCCAGTTCGGTCTCCACGGCGTTCATGGTCATGCGGTACAGGTGGTGCCGATCCTTCAGTTGCAGGCTCAGGTAGTTGCCCTCGGCACGCAGGTAGAGCAGGTCCTCCACCTTCACCCGATGCTCGCGGCCCTTGTCCTTGATCACGAAGGTCTCGGTGTAGCTGCTGTTGGCATGCAGGTGTTCGCGCACCAGGTCCATCAACTTGCCGGTCAGGCGATCGTTCTGGCGCATGTCGATGAAGCGCTTGGCCTTTTCCAACGAAGCGAAGAACCGGTCGTCATCGTACGGCTTCAACAGGTAGTCCACCGCGTTCACATCGAAGGCCTTCAACGCATATTGATCATAGGCGGTGACGAAGACCACGAAGGGTACGTGGGCCGCGCTGTGTTGTGTGCGCAATTGTTCCATCACCTCGAAGCCGCTCATACCGGGCATCTGCACATCCAGGAACAGGAGATCGGGCTTGCACTTGGCCACACAGGCCAGCGCTTCCTGCCCGTTGCGGCACTCGCTCACTACTTCAATGCCGGGTTCCTGTTCAAGCAGCCGGGCGATGCGCGCGCGTGCTGCGGGTTCGTCATCCACGATGATGGTCCGTATCTGTTTCATGCGCGTTCCAGGGGTATGGAGAGTGTGACCTCGAAGCCGAGGCCGTTGGGAGAGGCGATGTGGAAGGTGGCCCGATCGCCGTAAAGCAGCCGCAGCCGCTCACGCACGTTCCGCAGACCGATGCCGCCGTTCTCCATCGCCAAGGAGACATCGCGACAACCCTTTCCGTTGTCCAGCACCTGTACATGGAGGTTCCGCTCGTCGGCAGTGACCCGTACCCGAACCTCCACGCGCTCGGTGGTGGCGTCGGGACCATGCTTGATACTGTTCTCCACGAGCGGTTGGAGCAACAGGTTCGGCACCAACACATCCTGCAATGCGGCGGGGACCTCATAGTGCACGAGCAAGCGGTCGCGGAAGCGGATGCTCTCGATGTCGAGGTAGTTGGCGACATGCTGCATCTCGTTCTCCAAGCGCACCTTGTCGCGTTGGGTGGTGTCCAAGGTGTTGCGTAGCAGGTGACCCAGGCGACTGAGCACCTTGCGCGCGTCGCCGATGTTGTCGTCCATGAGCGCGCTCACCGTGTTCAATGTGTTGAAGAGGAAGTGCGGCTGCAACTGCTTCTTCAGCGCGTTCATCCGCGTAACTTGAAGTTCGTGTTGCAGTTGGAGCATCTGTTCACGCTCCTCACGCCGCATGCGGGCGTTGTCCAAGGCCACCAGCAGGCCCATGAGCACCCCGTACTCGAGCGTGCGGGTGAAGATCGCGGGCCCCAAGGCCTGCAGTGCCCATTCCTGGTACCGCTCGTCCTGGATGTCGATCTCGCCCACCCCGTGCAGGATGGCGTAATAGATGGTGGAGGTCACCACCTCATGCAGCGTAGCGATGAGCAGTGCCGCTCCGATGTGCAAGATCACGGTCCGTGCCAAGGGCCGCGCATCCAATGGCCAACGGCGCAGGATGCTGTAGACCAGCGGACAGAGCAAGGCCCAGAACAGGAAGTTCAGGTACGGTACGGGGCCTTCGCGCCACCAATTGAACGCGCTCAATTCCTGGAGTTCCTGGAACAGGCTGTGACGCATGTAGGCCTGGAACAGGAAGAGCGTGGCCAGCACCAGTGCGGATACCGCGATGGTCCGGAAGCGGATGGGGGTGCGGCTGAAGTAGGGTGCCATGGATGCGCCTGGGCACCGAAGCTAGTGGCCCCCCCACGGCCATTCCTATGGGGGCGTGATGAGCGGTCATGGGTGGGACGAACGGTTCGTCACAGGGACGACGGAGCCCGGTCCTGCTTGGAGGTTCCAACTGTGTGGGGGCCGAAGGTGACCCCCAGGGCCGAGGATGAGTGGTCGACATGGAAAAGGCCTCCCGTAGGAGGCCTTTTCGATTAGCTGAGCAGGACCTGTGCTAGCCGCCGATGGTGAAGGTGATACCGTTCACGGTGACCGTGGCCTGGTCGTCGCACGCGCCACTCCCGAAGTCCACGGTGCGCACGGCCAGCGAGCCGGGTGTGATCTGCATGACGCCGCTCACGATGTGCGGGCAGCCGATCTCCACGCGCAACGGGGTGGTGATCAGCATGGAGAAGGGTATCCCGTTGCGGTTCACACCACTTCCGCCACCGCTGATGAGGTACACGTCATCCAGCAGGGCGAGCGTACTGCTGCCCGCGATCCAGGTGCGGGTGCGCTGGTAGCTGTGTGTGCTGGTCCAGCTGCCGTCCGGGGCGGTCACGGTGCCGTTCACGGTCACGGTGAAGTAGGGTTGGCCATCGCCATTGGTGCCCACATTGGTCACCACCTTGCTGCCTTGCACATGGTGATCGTTCACGTAGTAGTCCTGGGGGGTGATGGTGATGACGGTGCCCGGTGCGCGGTAGGGGCCGGTGTAGGTGACCAACAGGCGACCACGGCGGTTGCGGCCATCGTTGCTCAGGCAGTTGCTGGTGCCGAAGTCGATGAGCATGGTGCGTGGGGTGGCCGTGGTATCGAAGGTGATGGACACCGCACAAGGCAGTTCACCATCCTTGTTGGCCGCATCGCTCTGGGCGAGGGCATCGTTGAAGTAGGCCTCCGCGCGATTGTTGTCCACGGCAGCCGTATAGTCGCGGTCCACTGGCGAGTCGGCTTGGTCCTTCCGACAAGCAACCAGTGCAAGGGCGATCAGGGAGAGGTAGGCGAGCTGTTTCATGGTTTGCATGGGTTGCGGGATCATCGTTCCGCACACCTAGGACGCAAGGACCAGGCCAAAGGTTCAGATCGTGCGGTGGAACACCACGAAGCTGAAGGCATGGGCGTGGCGCTCGTCGGCCGCGTGCGGCGTACGTTCCACCTCCTTCCAAGCACGCGTATCCACGACGGGGAAGTGCGTATCACCGGGCACGTTGGCGTGCACCTGGGTCAGGTACAATCGGTCCACCAGGCCCTTGCGGAGGGCTTCGGCGTAGATCTGCCCGCCGCCGATGATGAAGACCTCGGGCTCACCCGCTTCGCGCGCCACGTCCAAGGCGGCCTCCAGTGAGGCGACCACCACCGCACCCGGCGCCTGATAGTCCGGGTTGCGCGTCACCACGATGTTCACCCGGTCCTTCAAAGGGCGGTACTTGGCCGGGATGGTCTCGTAGTTCTTGCGACCGGTGATCACGTGGTGCCCCCGGGTGGTCCGCTGGAAGTACTTCATGTCGTCCGGCAGGTTCCATGGCAGGTCGCTGTCGCGACCGATGGTGCCGTTGTCCGCTACGGCGGCGATGGCGCTGATGATCATCGGAAGGAGGGCGAAGTGGACAGGTTGTTCAAATTCAACCGTGAATGAACGTTCATGAACGTGAATGAAAATGACAGGCGCATTGGTTGCCTGGCATTCCCGTTCATCAACGTCCATTCACGGTCGTATAGGATGCCACCGATCATACGGCGACGTCGGCCTTGATGTGGGGGTGCGGATCGTAGTCCTTCAACGCGAAGTGCTCGTAGCGGAAGGCGAAGAGGTCGGTCACCGTGGGGTCGATCTCCATCCTCGGCAGGGGGCGCGGTTCACGGGAAAGTTGCAGTCGGGCCTGCTCCAGGTGGTTGTTGTACACGTGCACATCGCCGAAGCTGTGGACGAACACGCCGGGCTTCAAGCCGCAGACCTGCGCCATCATCAGCGTGAGGAGCGCATAGCTGGCGATGTTGAAGGGCACCCCCAGGAAGGTATCGGCGCTGCGCTGGTAGAGTTGGCAGCTGAGCTTGCCTTCGGCCACATAGAACTGGAACAGGGTGTGGCAAGGCGGCAGGGCCATGCGGTCCACGTCGGCGGGGTTCCATGCGGTGACGATCAAGCGCCGGCTGTCCGGGTTCTTCTTGATCATCTCCACCACGTTGGCGATCTGGTCGATCACGCGGCCGTCAGGGGTGTGCCAGCTTCGCCATTGGTAACCGTACACGGGCCCCAGGTTGCCGTCCGCATCGGCCCATTCGTCCCAGATCTTCACGCCGTTGTCCTGCAGGTACTTCACGTTGGTATCACCCGCCAGGAACCAGAGCAGTTCGTGGATGATGCTCTTCACGTGGAGCTTCTTGGTGGTCACCAAGGGGAAGCCCTCGCTGAGGTCGAAGCGCATCTGGTGACCGAAGCAGCTGATGGTGCCGGTGCCGGTGCGGTCGTGCTTCTGCACCCCTTCATCCAGGGTGCGTTTGAGGAGGTCGTGGTATTGCTGCATGACGATCCAGGTGCCCTGCGGCACGCTGGGACGAAGGTACCGCCGCGCATGTGGCATGGGATGGGGGAGTTGCTAACGGGTGTTAGCAGCACCCGATCGATGGACTGGAAGCACCATCTGCACGGTTGTCAGAACCCCGCCCCCGGATCCGGAGCCTGCGGTACCGGATCCACGCCCCGCACCCCGTTCCGCTGCGGTTTCTCCGGCGGCGGCGGCCAGCCGGGCAAGGCTTTCAGCAGGCGCTCCTTCATGCGCTCATAGTAGCTCTTGCGGTCGATGGCGAAGGAGATGAGGAAGCCCACCATGGCTGCGTACATCAGTTGGAAGATGGCACTGTGGCGGTCGGTCATCTCTAGCACCAGGATGGCGCTGGTGAAGGGCGAGCGGGTGACCCCGGTGAGGAAGGCGGTCATGCCGGCGAGCACCAGCAGGTTGAACTGACCGCGACTGGGTTCGAAGAGCGGCGCGATCCACCCGCCGATGGCGGCGCCAGCGGAGAGCGCAGGGGCGAAGATACCCCCCGCACCACCGGCGCTGAAGGAGAACATCGGACCCAGGATCCGTGCGCCCACGTTGCCAGCGGTGCCGTCCACCTCGGCAGCGAACAGGTACTCCTCCAACAACGCGTTGCCGGAGCCGATGGCGTGCGGGCCGAGGAACCAGACCGTGAGCGCGAACAGGAACGCACAACCCAGCGCGAAGGCGGCTTGGGGCAACCAGCCCGCGAGGGTGCGCCGGAACTTGTCGAAGGCCAGCAGGATGCGGCAGAAGATCGCCCCGGTGGCGCCGGAGATCACGGCGATGAAGAGGATCTTGTACATGAAGGAGAAGGTGGCCGGTTCCAGCTTGGGGTAGCCCAACATCAGGTAGGGGCCCAGCAGCCACTGCGCGGTCATGCCGCTGAGGATTACGGCGGTGAGCACCGCCGTACGGAACTGTGCCATATGGGTCTTGGTGAGCTCCTCCACGGCGAAAACGATACCACCCAGCGGGGTATTGAACGCCGCGCTCAATCCGGCCGCGCCCCCGGTCACCATCATGATCTGGCGGCTCACGCGGGGCCAGAAGGGCGGCAGCAGCTTGTGTACGGTGCGGTAGATGCTACCGGCGATCTGCAAGGTCGGTCCTTCGCGTCCGATGGCCCCGCCGCCCAACACCATGGTGAGGCTGCTGGCGATCTTCACCAGGATGATGCGCACGTTGAGGAAGCGCCAGGACGCATCGCGTTTCTTCTCGGTGGCCACTTCGATGGCGGCCATCAACTGGGGGATGCCGCTACCTCCGGCCAAGGGTGCAAGGCGGCGTACCAATCCCCATGCGACCAGGAAGCTGATGGGTGCGGTGAGGAAGATGAGCCGGCGGTCGTAAGCGAGGATGGCGAGGTTGGCATCCTCCATCAGGTGGAAGAGCTTGGCATAGCCCACGGCCACCAGTGCGGTGAGGATGGCCGAGATCTGATAGGGTAGCGCGAGCAGCACCAACTCCTTGGCACGGCTCTGCAGCAGCGACTGGCGCAACCGTTCGAGCAGCCCTGACAGGAAGGCTCGGACCTTGGACGTGATGGTGTCGTAACGGGACGAGGACATGCGCGGCCAAAAGTAGCCGCACGTGCAGGGCCGCTCGCGGCGGTTCTCCGCAAGTGATCAACACCCGTTATTGACCGAGCGGCTTCAGGTCCACGAGGGAGAACCGGTATTGTGTGCCGCGGTCGTAGCTTTTCACCAGGGCGCGTGTGCCACCGGGTTCCACCAACACCCCCATGGTACAGGGGGCGAAGTCGTTCTCGTTCAAAAGGAGGGTGCCTTCCTGGCGCACCTCTCCCGCCGCGCTGACCACTGCGGCCTTCAGCACCAGCGGTTCGGCGGGCTTCAGCTCCTTGGTCCCTGACGCTTCCGTACCGGCCTTCATGATGGCGTCCAGGCCGCGCGGGGTGTGTGCGAAGAGCACCAGGTGGTCCGCGTTCAAGGACATGCGGGCCACACCGTCGTAGGATTGTCCGGCGGTGGTCATCACGGCACGGTCCAGCACACGTTGCCAGCCGATGCTGTCGTTGGCCAGCACCTGGCTCACACGCACACCACCGCCCAACCGGCGCATGGCGATGGCCTCGCCCATGGGCAGTTGGAAGTTGGTTTCCAGGAAGGTCTCCACCACCACCAGTTCGTTGTTCGGCGCGGCGATCAGGTCCACCACCTCGTCGGGCAGTTTCGCGGTGCGTGATACGGGTTTGCGGGGGTCGGCAGCGGGGTCGCCATAAGGCATCAGCTTGGCCCGTCGGATGGAGGGCAGGCGTTGCGCCAGCACCGGCGTGGGTTTCAGCTTGGGGTCCTTGGGGTCGAAGGTGATGACCTGGCCGGGTTGCCCGGTGAGCGCGCCGTAGCGCACCGCGATGGAGACACGGCCATCGTTCCGGTCCAGCATGCGCGCACTGCTCACGAAGTTCTTGTCCAGGAGCACATCGTGTACCGTACTGCCACCATCGCTCACCGTGGTCAGGTGCAACTCGTGGCAGGCCTTGTCACCCAGCTGCTCATCGCTCTTGCACTGGAACACGTAGGTGAGCAGCCGCACGGTACCGTCGTTGGCCACACTGATCTGATGGATGCTGCTCTTGGCATCCTCGTAGGGAAGTTCCACGGTGTTCGTGCTCCGGACGGTGCCATCACCGTTCAACAGCGCCATTCCGAAGCGTTTGTTGCCCTTGCCATTGTGCGTGTAGTGGTTCAGGAGCCAGGTGGTGCCATCGGCCGAGCGTAAGAGTCGTTCGTGCTGGGCATAGGCCAGGCCACGGGTGAAGAGGATGGGGTCCGGCAAGGGGCGGTCCACCAGGGTGAAGGCGGGGTCGTTCACATAGGCGATGTCGAAGCTCGCCAGCTGTTGGGGGCTACCCAAGCTGAGGGTGCCGCTGGTGTTCACCGGGCACAACGCGAACGAGCTGCCTTTCTTGGTGGAGGAGACGAGCAGGACCTGTAACTGGTCCTGTTGAACGAGCGGCCGCACGCCGGTCCATTTCTGACCATCGATGAGCACATCCTTCAACAGGAGCTCCTCGCTGGGTAGGAGCTGGGCATCGAGGCGGACCACCTTGGGGGTCAGGCCTTCCTCCGCGTAAAGCACATGGCGACCATCGGCAGCGAACAGGCCATCGACCACGGTGAAGAGGTCGCCCGTGGAGCCCTTCAACTCCTTGGTGAAGGGTTTGCCGTGCTGCACCAGCGTGGATTGTGCTAAGGCCGACGCTGTGGCCAGGAGGAGCAGGAGCGGTAGGATGCGGGAACGCATGGGGTGGGGGATGGGAGCGTGAAGGTAGGGGAGGCGGTCCCGTACCGGCGCTTGGAACGCAGCGCTCAGATCAACATGCCCACGATGGTGGCACTGAGCAGGGAGGCCAACGTTCCACCGAGCAATGCGCGGAACCCGAACTCGCTGAGCCAGGCCCTGCGGCTGGGCGCCAGCGATCCGATACCGCCGATCTGGATGCCGATGCTGGCGAAGTTGGCGAAGCCGCAGAGCATGTAGGTGGCCATGACGATGCTGCGCTGGTAGGTGAACAGGCCCTCGCTCTTCATACGCGCCAGGCTCTCGTAGCCCACGAATTCACTGGCGATGATCTTCTCGCCCACCAGTCGACCGGTGAGGGTGATGTCCTCGGTGGCCACACCGATGAGCCACATCAATGGCGAGAACAGGTAGCCAAGGAGGAACTCGAGGGAAAGTCCCTTGAAGTTGCCGTTCGACACCGAGGCCACCCAGCCATTGATCCCGAGCGCATCGCCCAGCTTCATGAAGCCGTAGTTGGCCATGGCGATGAACGCGAAGAACACCAGGAGCATGGCACCCACGTTGGCGGCCAGCTTCAGGCCTTCGGTGGTGCCGTTGCTCATGGCATCGAGGAAGTTGCTTCCCACCTGCTCCATGCTCACTTCCATCTTCTGCTCGATGGGTTCGGTCTGTGGGAACAGGATCTTGGCCACCACCACGGCCCCCGGTGCAGCCATGACGCTCGCGGTGAGCAGGTGCTTGGCGAAGAACAAGCGGAGCACGGGGTCATCGCCGCCCAGGAAGCCCACGTAAGCCGCGAGCACCCCGCCCGCCACGGTGGCCATGCCCGCGGTCATCACCAGGAAGATCTCCGAACGGTTCATCTTGTCCAGGTAGGCCTTCACCATCAGCGGAGCTTCGGTCTGGCCCAAGAAGATGTTTCCAGCCGTACTGAGGCTCTCGGCCCCGCTCAGCTTCATGGTCTTGTTGAGCGCCCAGGCCAAGGCATACACCACCTTCTGGATCACGCCGAGGTAGAAGAGCACGCTGGTGAGCGCACTGAAGAAGATGATGGTGGGCAGGATCTGCAAGGCGAAGATGAAGCCCACGCTCTGCACGTTCATCAGGTCGCGGAACAGGAACTCACTGCCGATGCGGGTGAAGTCGAGGACCTTCACGAAGAGCTTGCCCACCACCTCGAAGGCGAACTGAACGGGCGGTACGTACAGGATCAGCAGCGCCATGACCAATTGGAACGCGAGCCCGATGCCCACCACCTTCCAGTCCACCTGTTTGCGTTTGGCACTGAACGCCCAAGCGATACCGATGATCGCCAGCATGCCCAGAATGCCGCGCCCGATGGTCATAGCGGAGGCACCGGTGAGCGGCGCGGCTGTGTGTTGAGCGAGCACCGGGATCGGAAGCAACAGCAGCAGAGTGAGCAGGGCTCGGAAAGGGGATCGCATCGTGTTAAGGGCTAAGGGAATGGCGAAGATGCTGTTTGCACGTGAACCGCGCAACACCCTTACGTACATGGGTCAGTTCGAACCCTCGCGCTTCTTGATCTCGTCGCGCAGTTTGGAGGCCCGCTCGTAATCCTCATCGTTGAGCGCCTCCTCCAGCAGTTCCCGGAGTTCCTCCACGGTGGCGGCCCGCTTATCCCCCTTGGTCGAGGACTTCTTCTCGGAGGCTTCCGCAGCCTCCTCCTCCTCTTCACCTTCCTCCACCTTCAGGCCGGCAGCGCTCAGGATGAATTCATAGGTGTGGATGGGGCAATCGAAGCGCAACGCCAAGGCGATGGCATCGCTGCTCCGCGCATCGATGGCCACTTCCAGGCCATTCTGCTCCACCACCAACTGCGCATGGAAGATCCCTTCCACCAGGTCGTTGATGATGACCTCCTTCAACGTGAACCCGAGGGTATCGCTCACGTTCTTGAACAGGTCGTGGGTGAGTGGGCGAGCCGGCTTGATATTCTCCACCTGGATGGCGATGGCCTGGGCCTCGACACCACCGATGATGATCGGCAGGCGACGGTCGCCATGCACCTCGGAGAGGATGAGCGCGTAAGCCCCCGCGTGGGTGTGGCTGTAAGTGATCCTGAGGAAGCGCAGCTCGACCTTCTCCATGCAACTCGCGAACGGGCCGTGAAGATAGGGGTTCGCGGAGGAGTTGTCCGAGGAGGAGTTGTCAGTTGTCAGACAGCCTCATTGGAGAACTCGAGGAAAAGCCGACCAGCCATGGGGCGTGTACAAGGCCGCACAAGACGCACCAAGCTCTCGGCTTCCACCCTGACAACTGAGAACGGACAACTACCCCCACTACCGCTCCGCGTTCAGTTTCTTGGCGGCTTCGATCAGTTTGGGCAGCACCTCGAAGGCATCGCCCACGATCCCGTAGTCGGCTGCTTTGAAGAAGGGCGCTTCGGGGTCCTTGTTGATCACACAGATGACCTTGCTCTGGTTCACACCGGCCAGGTGCTGGATGGCACCACTGATTCCGATGGCGATGTACAGGTTGGGTCGGATGGCCACGCCGGTCTGTCCCACGTGCTCGTGGTGTGGGCGCCAGTGCATGTCGGCCACCGGGCGGCTGCAGGCGGTGGCGGCTCCCAATAGGGTGGCCAGCTCCTCCACCGGACCCCAATGCTCCGGTCCTTTCATGCCCCGGCCAGCACTCACCACCAGTTCCGCTTCGGGCAGGGGGATGCCGGTACCGGCCTTCCGCACTTCCTTCAACATGATACGTACGGGACCCAGGTCGCCTTGGAATTCCTCCACAACAGCGCTGCCGCCGGTGTTGGCGATGGGCACCGAGTTGGGCATGAGGCTGATGACCCGTGAAGCACTGGTCACCTCCACGGCTGCCTTGGCCTTACCGCTGAACACGTTGCGCAGGAACTTGCCGTCCACGGGCAGTCCCAATGCGCCGGCCACATGACCCGCCTTCAAGCGCGCGGCCACACGGGGGGCTACGGCCTTGCCGGTGGCATCGCTCACACAGACGATGGTGGTGGCACCCTCCTTGGTGGCCACATCGACCACCAGACGGGTCAGTTGCTGGCTATCCAGGGTGGTCACCTGGCGTGCTACGATCACCTTGCCGGCACCATTGGCGCCCAAGGTCTCCAGGTCCTTGCCGTCACCGAAGGTCACGGCGGTCACGGGTCCACCCGCCAATTGGCTGGCGTAGGTCACGGCCTCTTGCGCGGCCTTGGGGATCTTGTTGCCCCGGGTATCGATGAATACGATCGTGCTCATTTGGAAAGGTTGTCGGGGCGGGAAATTTCCCGCCCGTAGCGATGGTTCTTGTTCAGATCACCTTGGCTTCGGTGTGCAACAGCTCGATCAACTTGCCCGCCTCCTCTGCGGGGATCATCTTCACCGCGCCCTTGGCAGGCGGCAGTTCGAAGCGGATCGTTCCACCCACGTTGTCCACGGCGGTGGCGGGCACCACGGTGAGGGGTTTGGTGCGTGCGGCCATGATGCCGCGCATGTTGGGGATGCGTTGCTCGGCCATGCCTTTGGCGGCACTCAATACCAGTGGTAGCGGGGCGTTCAGCACTTCCACCCCGCCGGGTATGTCACGCTCCAGCGTAGCGACCCCACCCGCCACCTCAAGCTTGCTGGCCATGGGCACATAGGGCAGGTCGAGCAATTCGGCCACCATGGCACCCACCTGGCCACCGTTGTGGTCGATGGTCTCCTTGCCGGCGATGATCAGGTCGAAGCCCTTGTCGGTGGCATAGGCGGCGATCAGTTCCGCCACTTGCAGCGCTTCCGTGGGCTGGGCGTCCACCCGAACGGCATCGTCCGCACCGATGGCCAGACCCTTGCGGATGGTAGCATCGGTATCCGCACCACCCACGGTGATGGTGGTGACCGAACCGGCTCCAGCGGCCTCCTTCAGTTCAAGGGCGCGCACCAAGGCATACCATTCATCGTAGGGGTTCACGATGAAGGTGACGCCATTGCCGTCGTACTGGGTGTTGTTGTTCGTGAAGGCGATCCGGGCCGTGGTATCGGGCACCTGGCTGAGAAGGACGAGGATCTTCATGGTATCGGATGAACGGGGAAGGCGACCACTTGTTCACGCGTGGATCGCAACACCGGGCCGCGAATTTAGGTCGTGTGGAGCGAACGGTACCGCTCACGGCCGGATCGGTGGTGTTCCCGTCACCGGTCGCCGCTAACTTCGCCCCCCCAAGCAAACGACCATGCGTACCGTCCAGTTCCGCGAAGCCATCAACGAGGCCATGAGCGAAGAGATGCGCCGTGACCCGAACGTCCTTCTCATGGGCGAGGAGGTGGCCGAGTACGACGGTGCCTACAAGGTGAGCAAGGGCATGCTGGCCGAATTCGGCCCCAAGCGGATCATCGATACGCCCATCGCTGAACTGGGCTTCACCGCTATCGCCGTGGGTGCGGCCATGAACGGCCTTCGCCCCATCGTGGAGTTCATGACCTGGAATTTCGCGGTGCTCGCCAGCGACCAGATCATCAACCACGCGGCCAAGATGCTACAGATGAGCGGTGGCCAGTTCCATGTGCCCATCGTGTTCCGGGGCGGCAACGGCAGCGCCGGACAACTGGCCGCCACCCACAGCCAGAGCTTCGAGGCCATGTACGCGAACGTGCCCGGCCTGAAGGTCATCACACCGTATACCCCGTATGATGCCAAGGGTCTTCTGAAGGCCGCCATCCGCGACAACGATCCGGTGCTCTTTATGGAGAGTGAGCGGATGTACGGGGACAAGGGCGAGATCCCCGATGGCGAATACCTGTTGCCCATCGGCAAGGCCGATATCAAGCGCGCCGGTAAGGACGTCACCATCGTCAGCTTCGGCAAGATGATGAAGGTGGCCTTGGGCGCTGCGGAGGAATTGGCCAAGGAAGGCATCGATGCCGAGGTCATCGACCTGCGGACCATCCGCCCGATGGACCATGCCACCATCCTGTCCAGTGTGCGCAAGACCAACCGCTTGGTGGTGGTGGACGAGAACTGGCCTGTGGCCAGCATCAGCAGTGAAGTGGCCTATCGGGTGCAGAAGGATGCGTTCGATGCCTTGGATGCACCAGTGCTGCGCGTGTGCCAAGCCGACACGCCCTTGCCCTTCACCCCCACGCTCATCGACGCAAGCCTACCGAGTGTGGAGCGCACGGTGCGTGCGGTGAAAGAGGTGATGTACCTAGTGAAGTAGGCGGCGAGACCAAGCCATAGGACTCCGGAGAGCTTGTGCCCGGCGCGGACGAGGCACCATATTCCAAGCATTCCCCTATTTTTGCGCCCCTGCACTGCAAAGGGTAGTGCTTTTCCGCTGAATAACAGGATGTTAACGAACGATTCAACCGAACATGGGAAGTGAACTGATGTACTACATCCCCCTGATGGGTGTGGTGGGCCTGGTGGTGATGATCGCCAAGGCCATGTGGGTGAACAAGCAGGACGCAGGCGATGCCAACATGCAGGAGCTGGCGGGCTACATCGCCCGCGGTGCAAGCGCCTTCCTGAAGGCGGAGTGGAAGGTGCTTGGCGTGTTCGCAGCGATCGCAGCCGTGTTGCTCGCCTGGAGCGGTACCCTGCACCCCAATAGCGACTGGGTCATCGCCATCGCCTTCGTGATCGGTGCCTTCTTCAGCGCTTTCGCCGGTTGGATCGGCATGAGCATCGCCACCAAGGCCAACGTGCGCACCACGCAGGCCGCGCGCACCAGCCTCGCGCAAGGATTGAAAGTGAGCTTCAACGGGGGTACCGTCATGGGCCTTGGTGTGGCAGGTCTCGCTGTGGTGGGCCTCAGCACCTTGTTCATCGTGTTCCTGAAGATGTACGTGGGCGATGCGGGTGCCAATGGCTTGGAGATGATGAAGTGCCTGGAGGTGCTCGCAGGCTTCAGCCTCGGTGCCGAGTCCATCGCGCTCTTCGCCCGTGTGGGTGGTGGTATCTACACCAAGGCTGCCGATGTGGGCGCCGACCTTGTGGGAAAGGTGGAAGCCGGCATCCCAGAGGATGACGCACGCAACCCCGCCACCATCGCCGACAACGTGGGCGACAACGTGGGCGATGTGGCCGGTATGGGTGCCGACCTCTTCGGTAGCTATGTGGCCACCATGTTGGCCACGATGGTGCTGGGCCGTGAAGTGGTGAGCGCCGACAACTTCGGCGGCATGGCCCCGATCCTGCTTCCGATGGTGATCGCAGGTCTCGGTGTGCTCTTCAGCATCATCGGCACCTTCTTCGTGAAGATCAACAAGGACAGCGACAGCGTGATGAACGCGCTCAACCTGGGCAACTGGAGCTCCATGCTGTTGGTGGCGATCAGCAGTTATTTCGTCGTGGACTGGATGTTGCCCGAGACCATGCAGTTCGTGCGCAACGGTATCTCCGTGGAAGTGACGAGCATCCGGGTGTTCTATGCCATCATCCTCGGCCTGGTGGTGGGTACGTTGATGAGCATGGTGACCGAGTACTACACCAGCATGGGTCGTCGTCCGGTGGACAGCATCGTGCAGAAGAGCGGAACGGGTCACGGCACGAACGTGATCGGTGGATTGGCCATGGGTATGGAGAGCACCGTGCTCCCCATTCTGATCCTCGCTGCGGGCATCTGGGGTTCGTTCACCTTGGCGGGCATGTACGGTGTGGCGATCGCCGCGGCCGGCATGATGGCCACCACGGCCATGCAGTTGGCCATCGACGCCTTCGGCCCCATCGCCGACAACGCGGGTGGTATCGCCGAGATGAGTGGTCTGCCGAAGGAAGTGCGTGAGCGTACGGACAACCTGGACGCTGTGGGTAATACCACCGCGGCTACCGGCAAGGGCTTCGCGATCGCTTCTGCAGCGCTTACCGCGCTCGCCTTGTTCGCAGCGTACGTAGGTATGTCCGGCATCACCGGCATCGACATCTACAAGGCCGATGTGTTGGCCATGCTGTTCGTCGGTGGAATGATCCCCTTCTTCTTCAGTTCATTGGCCATCAGCGCCGTGGGCAAGGCCGCCATGGATATGGTGTACGAGGTGCGTCGCCAGTTCCGCGAGATCCCTGGGATCATGGAGGGTAAGGCCAAGCCGGAGTATGAGAAGTGCGTGGCCATCAGCACCAAGGCCTCCATCCGCGAGATGATCGCACCGGGTGCCCTCGCATTGTTGTCGCCGATCATCGTGGGTTTCCTGGCAGGCCCTGAAGCATTGGGGGGATTGCTGGCCGGTATCACGGTGAGCGGTGTGCTCATGGGTATGTTCCAGAACAACGCAGGTGGTGCATGGGACAATGCCAAGAAGAGCTTCGAGAAAGGGGTGATCATCGATGGCAAGGAGTTCAAGAAGGGCAGTGAGCCCCACAAGGCAGCAGTGACCGGTGATACCGTGGGTGATCCGTTCAAGGACACGTCGGGTCCCTCGATGAACATCCTGATCAAGTTGACCTCCATTGTGGCCTTGGTGATCGCACCGCACATCAATGAAGGTGGACATACGGTTCCGACCATGGATACCGATGCCACCGAGCAAGGCGTGGACGCCACCGGCCATGGTGACGGACATGGACATGGTCACGGCGATCATTCCGGACCTGGGACCGGCACCGGTTCCACCGGAGATGGTGCTGCGGAGCGCGACAGCCTTGACCAGCTGAACGTCCGCAAAGGCTTCACCACCAAGCTGATCACCGGATTCGAAGTTGTGGGTGATAGCCTGGGATTGGAACATGACCTCATGCTCTTCATCCAGCGCGCCATTCCGACCGATAAGACCACGTGGATGGCATTCGATCAGGTGGCCTTCGCTGATGGTGCTGCCGCGCTCAACACAGGTTCGAAGCAACAGATCGTGAACATCGCCGAGATCCTCCGTGCGTTCCCCACGCTGGAGTTGGAGATCGGTGCACAGGCCGATGTGCTCGGTCAGCAGCGTGCCGATGCGATCATGGCCGGATTGGTCGTCAAGGGCGTGGCTCCTGCGCGCCTTGTGGCAAAAGGCTATGGCGCTGACGCTCCGTTCGCGAGCAAGCCGCTCTACCTCGGACGCCCGGCCACCAAGGGGGCTGCGCTGCGGGTGAGCCGCCGTTGAACCGTTGTGGATCCTCACCGAAGGGGCTGGCCGAAAGGACGGCCCCTTCGTCATTTCATACACGGACCGCAAGGGTGGGACCGGCACCGGTCATGGACACCGAACTGCAATGCGCATGGTAGTGAAGACGGCAAGAAGAGGAACGTGCCGAAGGAATGATCGGATCGTCAGGGAGCGGAGGCCGCCACACGCTTTTGGATGCTTCGCATCCACGAACTGCTCAGCGCTTCTTCGTCACACCCTTCCCGGTCGTCTTGGCTGCGGACTTGGCGGGTGGCAGTGCAGTGGCCTTGGCCTTCAGCACTTTCACAGGCGTTGTTTCCATCGGGAACAGACCGTGGATCTCCGCGTCGATGCGTGAAATGATCTTGCCGAGGTCCTCCTGGTCGGTATGGAACCGGTTGTCCTCCACATCGATCACGAGCAGCTTGCCTTTGTCATAGGTCTGGATCCAGGCCTCGTAACGCTCGTTCAAGCGCATCAGGTAGTCGATGCTGATGCTGTTCTCATAATCGCGTCCACGCTCGGCGATCTGCTTCACCAACTTGTCCACTGGTGCCTGCAGGTAGATCAACAGGTCGGGCGGGGTGATCGCGTTGTCCATGTTCTGGAACAGCCGGAAGTAGTTCTCGAAGTCGCGCGTGGTCATCAGTCCCATGGCATGCAGGTTCGGGGCGAAGATGAACGCGTCCTCGTAGATGGTACGGTCCTGGATCACGTTGCGGCCACTCCGACGGATCTCCAACAACTGTTCGAAACGACTGTTGAGGAAGAAGATCTGCAGGTTGAAGCTCCACCGCTGCATGTCCTTGTAGAAGTCGAACAAGTACGGGTTGTTGTCCACCGCCTCTTGCAATTGGTCCCATTTGTAGTGCTTGGCCAACAACTGGGTGAGGGTGGTCTTGCCTGAACCGATGTTGCCTGCGATCGCGATATGCATGGAGTGGGACGTTGACTGTGAGCGGACCGCGAAGATATCCGCCACGTGACGCGCGGGCCATGATGTGGAAAAGTCGTTGACCTCAACGCTGGAGGACCGCGATGCGATCATCAAGCAGGACATAGGTCCGGCCCCGTTCCACCCGCACGTCACGCAACGTGGTAAGCGTGCCTTCGATATCCACGTTGTGGATATCGAAGGACCTTCGGTCATAGGTACGGTGCATTCCTGCCACAAGGTGATGGATGGATCCTCCGCGTACCTCGAAACTGCTCACCTCCTTCAATGGAATGGTACGGTCATAGGTGCCGAAGAGGTCGAAGACCAGGATGCCTTCCGAGGGTACGTTCACATACAGTCGGTTATCGTGTTCCTGCATGCCGGTGGGTCGCACCGCGAATCCCAACAATTGGTCAAGACGACCCGTGTTGGCGAGCGGGCGTAGCTGGGCATCCACCCGCACCAGTTCCATCTCACGGTCATTGAAGAACCAGAACGCGTTCTGAACGCTCATGCAAGCCAACGAGACTTGCTGAAAACCACTCCGGGCCAGGTTCAGCACGGTCTGCACGCTGAGCGTATTGTCCAGCACCGCCAGCTGTCCTTGCTCCGCAGAGAAGAGCATGGGCTTCAAGGAGTAGAACGCATCCATCTGGGTGATGCGACCCATCGTCTTGACACTGTTCCGAGCCACCTCATGGCCTTGGGTGTCATACAACGTGAGCACATCCCCGGAGATGGCATAGACGTTACCCAGTTCATCCGTCGTGAAGGTATCGAAGGTGCCGGGGATGGAATGGAGTTCCTGTGACCGGACGCCCTGTCCACCGAGTACCAATGCCAGGAGGGATATGCCGTACCGTATGGTCATACGGCCTCCAGGTTCAGAATGGATTCCACGATGACCCGATCGTTGCTCAGCCGCGGCACCTTGTTCTGTCCGCCGAGCTTCCCCCGTTGTTTCAGCCAGACATGGAACGTTCCGGGTGCCACATGATGCACCACGGGGGGCCTCAAGGCCATGTCGCCCTTGCGCTTGGCATCGTAGTCGGAGTTGTGGGCACGCATGGTGGCATCCATCACGTGCACGAACCGCGCCAGATCATCGGGTGGCGTGGCGAACTCAACGACCCATTCATGTCCCCCTCGCGCCGCTTCATCCATGTACACCGGACCGGCAGTGTATTCACTGATGACCGCCCCCGTGGCTGCGCAAGCGGCTTCCATGCCACGGTCCGCATTGTCCACGATCAATTCCTCGCCGAACGCGTTGATGAAGCTCTTCGTGCGACCGCTGACCTGGATGCGATAGGGTTTCACACTGGTGAACCGCACGGTATCCCCGGGCATATAGCGCCACAGGCCACTGTTGGTGCTGATCACCAACGCGTACTGGACACCGACCTCCACCTCATGGAGAAGCAGGGTACTGGGCGATGGGGACCCCATTCGGTCGAGCGGAAGGAATTCGTAGAAGATGCCGTAGTCCAGCATCAGGAGCATATCATCGGCGCCACGCCGGTCCTGCACGGCAAAATGCCCTTCGGAGGCATTGTAGCTCTCCAGGTAGTTCATACTCGCCGAAGGGATGAGTTGCTCGAACTGGGCACGATACGGACGGAAGCTGACGCCGCCATGCATGAACAGCTCCAGCCCGGGCCATACCTCAAGGATGTTCCGTTTGCCAGTGATCTCCAAGATGCGCTTGAGCAGCACCAAGGTCCAACTGGGCACACCCGCGATGCACCTGACATCCTCGCGCATGGTCTCCCGTGCCATCTTCTCGATCTTCACCTCCCAGTTGTCCAACAACGCCGTTTCGATCACCGGGGTCCGTCGCACCTCCACCCACAAGGGCAGGTTCCGGATGATGATGGCGGAAAGGTCACCGCTGTACGCATCGGTGCGCAGTTGCTCGATGTTGCTGCTGCCACCCACCACCAGGCTCATTCCTTGGTACAGCTTGCTCTCCGGGAATTGCTGATAGTGCAGTGCGATCAAGTCCTTGCCGCCCTTGTAGTGACAGTCCTCCAACGCTTCACGGCTCACCGGGATGAACTTGCTACGATCGCTCGTGGTGCCGCTGCTCTTGGCGAACCAACGGATGTCCGTGGGCCAGATGAGGTTCTGTTCCCCTTTCCGCATGCGCTGTACATAGGGCTTCACCCCTTCATAGTCCTGCAGCGGTAGTCGCTCCCGATACTGATCGGGATCGCTGATCTTGCTGTAATCGTACTTGCGCCCCCACTCGGTGTACTTCGCCTGTTGGATCAACGAGTGGAACATCTCCAATTGCGTCAGTCGCGGATGGTCGCGAAAGAGCTCGATCTGCTGGAGCCTTTTTTTGATCAGGAAGGAGAACAGGGCGTTGACGGGCATGGGAGGTTGCGAAGATGGGGCCGCGGTTACCTTCAGCCCAAAATATAAGCACACTTCGGTATGAATGACGGAACGGCCCTGAACAAGATGCCTGTGGAGGTGGAGGATGATCGGGTGCGATACACCCTCGTCGTGGAGGGTGAGCGGATAGCGATGAACGAACTGGTGGGCATGCCGTTCGGTTTGCGTGCCACCGGAGTATTGAGCTGCATCGTGTGTGGGCGCCGCGTGAAGAAGCACTATGGCCAAGGGTTCTGCTTCCCCTGTTTGCAGAGCGCGCCCGAGGCTTCCGAGTGCATCGTGCGCCCGGAACTCTGTCAAGCACATCTGGGCGGTGGTCGTGATCCGGAGTGGGAGCGTGCGCACCATGCCACCGAACATGTGGTCTACCTGAGCTACACGGGGGATGTGAAGGTCGGGGTCACCCGCAGCACCCAGGTGCCCACCCGATGGGTCGATCAAGGTGCCGTCGCGGCGCTGATCATTGCACGCGTGCCCTACCGGCAATTGGCCGGTGCGTTGGAAGTGGCCATCAAGAACGTCATGGCCGACCGGACCAATTGGCGCGCCATGTTGAAGAAGGTCGATCCGTCGGATGAACTGTTGCTACTTGCGCGCGATCGGGCCTTCGAGCAGGTGTCCGGTGACCTGCGGGAACACCTGGTGACCGACGCCACAGCGCAACACCTGCACTATCCGGTAGTGGATCATCCGGCCAAGGTCACCAGTGTGAACTTGACGAAGGACCCCTTACTCACCGGAAGATTGGTCGGGCTGAAAGGGCAGTACCTCATGTGGGAGGATGGGCGCGTGCTGAACGTTCGATCGCACAGTGGTGTGCACGTGGTTCGCGAAAATGTCGCTCGTGTGTAACCTATCCGGAACAACTGCCGTTGTACAGGTAGGTTTTGGTCAGTGAAATGATCGTTAGGGCAACGGAACGCCCCGATCCCGGCAACGGGTATCGGGGCGTTCTGCATATACAATGTACCCTCAGTGGATGACGATGTCGTATGGCATTCGGGCCTGTATGCCAAAGTGCTCCTTGGCGTCCTTGGCACGTTTGAACTGCTTGAGCAGCTCGACATCCTCGCCCATCCAAGTGCTGGCCACCCACATGCTGGCCTGCATGTTCAAGTCCTCCAGCAACTGCTCGATCAGCTCCTTCTGCTTCGGTAGTTCCACCACGCGATAGTCGCTCATACCAGCAAGTTCTGCCGCACTGGTCTTGGCCGCTTCCAACCCTCCCAGTTCATCCACAAGGCCCAGGCGCAAGGCATCCCCTCCGGTCCAGACCCGACCCTGCCCGATACTGTCCACTTGGGCCACGGTCATTTTTCGTCCCTCGGCCACGCGCTCCTTGAACCCGTCGTAGAACTCATCCACATAGTCCTGGACGATCGCCAGTTCCTCCTCGGAAAGGGGGCGTGACACGGTCATCATATCAGCGTACTTATGGGTCTTCTCGCCATCGAACGTGATGCCGAGCTTGTTATTGAAGAACCCCTTCATGTTGGGTATCATACCGAATACGCCGATGGAGCCGGTGATGGTGGTGGGTTCTGCGAAGATGCGCGTGGCCGGGGCGCTGATGTAGTAGCCGCCGCTGGCTGCCACGTCACCCATGCTCACCACCACGGGCTTCACACGCTTGGCCAGGTCCACCTCCCTCCAGATCACATCGCTGGCCAATCCACTTCCACCCGGGCTGTTCACCCTGAGCACGATCGCCTTGATGGAGGAGTCCTCACGTGCTTCACGGATGGTGGCGGCCAAGGAGGTGCTCCCGATGGTGCCATCCTCGCTCTTGCCGGTCATGATACTGCCTTCGGCATAGATCACGGCCAACTTGGAGTTCAATTTGCCAGTGCGTTCATCCGGGACCGTCCGGGCATACTTCTGCAATTCGGCCACCTCCACATCCTCGTCGGTGGGCATGTCCATACTGCGCTTCAGCACGTCCAGCACCTCATCACGGTATTTCAGCCCGGTCACGAGGCCACGCTCCGCGGCATCTTCCGCATTGCGGACATCCAATTGTTCAGCCATCCGGTCCAGATCGGCGTGGCTCAGGCCCGTGTGTTGGCCGATGGCGTCCAGATGTTCCTTCCAAAGACCGGCCAGGATCATCCGGTTCTGCTCCCGGTTCGCAGGGCTCATATGGTCTTCGGTGTACATCTCCCCGAAGCTCTTGAACTTGTTGTTGCGCCCCCGGATGAACTGCACATCGATGTCGAGCTTCTCGAACATGCCCTTGAAGAACATGTATTCGCTGCGGAGCCCACGGTGGTCCAGGTCGCCCTTGGGTTGCAAGTAGATGGAGTCCGCGGCAGTTGCCAGGTAATACGTGCCTTGTGTATACGTGTCGCTGAACGCGATCACGGGTTTGCCGCTCTCCTTCTTGAATTCGACAAGCTTCTCCCGGATCTCGCGCATCGTGGCATATCCCGCATCCACATAGGTGAGGTCAAGGAAGATGCCCGCTATGCGATCATCGGTCTTGGCGTGCTCCAAACTCGCCAGGATCTGGTTCAGCCCCAGTTGGCTGACGGAACTGAAGGGACCCATGTCCAGGTCGAACTGGTCCTTGCTACCACGGTCCACCACGGGCTTGTCCAATTTGATGTGGAGCACGGAACGTTCGGAGATGGGTGCGGGCTTGCCTTGCATGGCCACGCTAGCACCCAATGCGGCGATCATGCCGATGAACAGGAAGATGAGCACGACCCCGACCAGCAACGTGCCGAGCATGGAGGCGAGCATGAATTTCAGGAACTGACGCATGTGTGGTGCCCATGGTAGGGCAGCGTCAAAACTAGAGGCTGAGCAAGTTGTATGGTCGTTGCGATCACATGAGCGGGTCGGGAGCAGGAAGAAAGGTCTTCAACGATAGCTTTGGCCACCATGAGCGAGGGTCGTTGGGTGTTGTTCCTACTGGGTGGCGATCTGGAGGATCCTCGCTGGTTCGTGGACCGGGCCACCCAGCGATTGGGTGAAGCATTCGGTCAGACCCCTCGGGCCAGTCGTGATCATTGGACCGAACCGTGGGGCTTCCAGGACCACCGCTTGTTCCTGAACCGGGCCGTGCTCATCAGGACGAACAACACCCCTGATGGGATCATGGCCACTGCCTTGGCCATTGAACGGGAACTGGGTCGGGTGCGAGCCGGAGCTGATCGTTACGCTCCACGGACCATTGACATCGACGTGCTCATGGTGGAGGGCCTGGTGCTGCGTAGTGAACACATCGACCTGCCTCATCCGCGCATGCACGAACGGGCGTTCGCCCTCGCTCCAGCGGCCGACCTATGTCCTGATCAGTTGCACCCGGTCCTGGGCCTGACCGTGTTGCAGCTCTTGAACGAACTTCAAGGTCGAACATGAACATCCCCGCATCGGTCCCGGAGCGGCCCTTTCGTTACGATTACATCGCTGTGGAGGGCCTCATAGGGGCTGGAAAGACCACGCTTTGCAAGCGGTTGGCCAACGAACGTGGCGCGCGTCAGGTATTGGAGGAGTTCGAGGAGAACCCGTTCCTACCCCGCTTCTATGCGGAGCCGGAGCGATACGGGTTCTCGGTGGAGCTATCCTTCCTTGCCCAGCGATACCACCAGCTCAAGCGTATCACGGAGCAGGACCTGTTCGTGCCCCGCACTGTCGCCGATTATTCCCTCGGGAAATCCTTGGTCTTCGCAAGCGTCACGCTCAACGCGGACGAGTACGCTCTTTTCCTGGACCTGTACCGGATCATGTATGCCGACCTGCCCCGTCCAGAGCTCATCGTCTACCTCCACCTTCCCATGGAGCGCGTATTACAACGGATCGCCCAGCGCGGCCGGAGTTATGAAAGCGCGATCCAGACCGACTACTTGGAGCAGTTGCAAGAACGTTATTTGGACCATTTGCAGAAGACCTCGGGTTCTCGGGTGTTGGTCGTGGATATCGGACTACACGACCTGTTGCAGGATAAGCGGTCATACCAGGCGATCCTTGACCTGATCGACGAACCGATGGAGCCGGGATACCGGTCCGTCGTACTGTGATGCGCACCGGTCCGTGTGGAGAACTAACCCGACGATGGATGGCCAATGCATCCGTGGTAGTGATTATACTTGCAGCCGAAATCACGAAACACGCCAGCATTCATGGAAACGCGTCACCTCAAGGGAATGACACTGACCATCGGCACCGCGCTCCTGTTGAGCGCATGCGGAGGTCTGGGAAAGATGAACAAGTACGTTGAGAACATCAAGTACACGGTCGATCCCAATCCCCTGATCGTTCAAGGTGACTCCGTCGCCGTTAGCATCAACGGTAACTTCCCTGGGAAGTATTTCTATCGCAAGGCCTTGGTCGAGTTGACCCCAACGTTGACCTACACGGGCGGCGAGACCCCATACAAGATGGTGGGTTTCCAAGGTGATAAGGCGGTCGGCAACTACACCGTGATCCCATACGAGAGCGGCAAGTCGTTCTCCTACACCGGTAAGGTGGCCTACACACCGTCCATGTCCGAGAGTGAATTGATGGTGAAGATCCTCGGCAAACAAGGCAAGAAGGAAATGCCATTCGATGCCATCAAGATCGCCGATGGCGTCATTACGACGCCCTATTTGATGGTCAGCGATGACAAGGTGTTGATGAGCAAGGACGCGTTCGTACGGGTGACCAACCATAGCCAGGATGCTGTCATGAACTACGCAGTGAACTCGAGCAGCGTGCGTCCAGGCGAGATGAAGGAGCAGGATATCAAGGACATGGCGGCCTTCATCAAGGGTTTCGTGAAGAAAGGGAACATCAACCTCAAAGGGTTGGCCATCGATGCATGGGCAAGTCCGGAAGGGGAGCTCACCTTGAACGAGAACCTTGCCGATGACCGCGCCAAGAGTGCCATGGGCTGGGCCAAGGGCGAACTCGGTCGCGCGAAGAGTGAAGCAGCCAAGGCGGAAGGTTTCTACACCCTCACCGCTCGCGGCGAGGATTGGGAAGGGTTCAAGAAGGCGATGCAGTCCAGTAGCGTAGGCGACAAGGAGCTGGTGCTCCGTGTGCTGGAGATGTACCCTGACGTGAGCAAGCGCGAGGCCGAGATCAAGAACATGGCGGCCACCTACACGGAGATCCGTGAGAGCATCCTTCCCCAGTTGCGTCGCAGCGAGATGCGCATGAATTATGAGATCGTGGGCAAGACCGATGAGCAGTTGACGGCGATGAGCCGCACCATGCCGGACTCGTTGAACGTGGAGGAGTTGATGTTCGCGGCCACCCTCACGAACGATATGAACGAGCAGTTGCGTATCTATAAGGAAGTGGAACGCATCTTCCCGAACGACCACCGTGGTGCGAACAATGTGGGTTACATCCACATGATGCAGAACAAGATGGCTGAAGCCGAAGCGCAATTCCAGAAGGCCATCACCATCAAGGACAACGCTGAAAGCACCAACAACCTGGGTGTCATCGCTCGACTGAAAGGTGACCGTAAGAAGGCTGCTGAGCATTTTGCCAAGGCGATGAGCGCTGGCCCGGAAGTGAAGTACAACATGGGTCTGGTGAACATCCAGAATGGTGACTATGCGAGTGCCAGCAGCAACATGGCGGGTATGAACACGGTGAATGCAGCCCTCGCCAAGATGCTTGGCGGTGATGTGAGCGGTGCTCAAGCCATTCTGGACAAGGCGAGCGACAAGGACAGTGCGACGGGGGCCTACCTGGCTGCTGTGATCGCGGCCCGTGCGAATAATGTGGACGGAGTACGTAACAACCTCGCGCTCGCTGTACAAAAGGACGCAAGTCTGCGTGATAAGGCCATGAAGGACCTGGAGTTCCGTAACTTCAAGGGCCAACTCGGTCAGTGATCGAAAAGTGATCCCTTGGAAGCCCCGGCCGACCGCCGGGGCTTCTTCTTTCCCACCCCCACGTGTCGGTCCAGTGGGATATCGATCACTGGCATCCCATCGGGATGGACCTTACGTGGTTCTCGCGCCATCGCATCCAGGACGCATCCATGGATGTGGAAGACTGGCATCGCCGGCACGCTTCGGCCAAGCCCGATACCCATGGTCGGGTCGTGGTGCATCGATCCTCCGAGCGGTGTTCCGATAATCGAGACCATCATCACATCCGTCCTGCCGAGGTGGCTAAGGTCGTCCCCAAAGTAGTCCTACCACAACCAAGGGATCTTGTTCATAGGAGACTATGCGGACCATCGCTTCGCCTATTCGAATGCGCACGAATGGACCATTTGCATTGGCCCGGATCACGTGACCTAGAGATGCCTTGAACCTGGTCCAGGGGACAAGCCCAGCGCGTATCGAAGAACAACAAAGGAAAATGCAACCGCCCCGCAACTACCGATGTCGAGCGATCAGAAGATGATCTTCTGGCGGCGGATACGTGAGCGGTACTTCTTGGAACCGCTGCGGTACTTGACGATCTTGTAGTGCAACTGGGCTTTGAGGAACAAGTACGCATCCAGATCGTCCGGATCACCACGCTGTTGGCCTGCTGAACCGAATTCGGGGAATCGAGCGTCGTAAACACTGGGATCGGCCAAGAACGCTCCCTGTGCGCCACTGCGATCGGCGATGGCATCGTTATCAAAGTAGTTCGTGCTGACGTCGTCGATATAGTCCGTGAACGTCTTGGTGTACTGCAATTCCAATCCGACACTCCATTGCTTGTTCAAGGCCTTGCGCAAGCCTAGACCCATGGGGATACAGATCTGGGTGAGCGAATAGGGCTCGGGGCCACCTTCCAGACCTTGTCCTTCCGTGCCCAAGGGTTGAAGTTCCACCCATGCATTGTTCAACTGGGCCTTGGGGTTGAAATTGAACGCACCTACACCTCCGAAGAAGTACAATCCAACCCGTGACGATTTCGTGCCCTTCACACCCCGTAGGTCATACACGTGGCCCAACTCCTCCTTGTACAAATGGAACTCGAACACCATTTGGAGTTCATACACATCCGATTTGAAGCTGAGGTTGCGCAGCTTGCGATAAGTCTCGGTGGTCAGGTTGTCGTTACCGGCCAACACGCCATAGGTCAGACCCAACCGCAATGCCACGTTCTTGGCCACATGGTACCGGTACGAAAAGCTGGCCGCGGGGCGGGTCTGGCTGAACTCGAGGTCCCAAACGAAAGGAGCACCGATCTGGTTCCGCCCGCCGAGTTCCCCCAAAAAGTTGGAGATCCCGAAACCGAAGGAGAGTTCGTTCCGTTGGGTCTTCCAATACGATGATTGCCGGAAATACTGTGCTGACAGGTCAGTGACGGTCAGTGCCGTCAACGTGCCGAGCAGTACTACACAGCGGGTAAGGGTTCTATGCATCTTCACCGAATCCGGTCGCAGCCAAATATAGACGGTTTCCAGTTGTCAACCATACCGGTCGCATCGAGTAACCTTCAACGGTGCGCTGAAAGATCGATCCGTGGGCCCGACGCACAGGTTACGGACCCGCAACATGCCCACAATACGATGCCTGCACAGACCGACACGTTCAGCGAGTGCTTGCTCCCGCGTTGTGGTATCACGACGCAGGCATCACATTCTGCAATGACCGGGTCCGAAACGCCGTTCAATTCATTACCCAGCACAATCGCAAGACGTTCAGGCAAAGGATGACGAAGGGCATCCAGTGGAATGGCGTTCACGGTTTGTTCCACGGCCCAGACGGTATATCCAGCGGCCTTCAACGATCTGATGGAGCTCACAACATCAGGTGCATGCTCCCAAGGCACCGAGCGGGTCGCTCCCAACGCGGTCTTCTCGATCTCCCGATGTGGTGGTAGGGGAGTGAACCCGCCGAGTATGATCCCCTCGATGCCGAACGCATCAGCCGAACGGAACACCGAACCCACATTGTGTCTGCTCCGGACATCGTCCAGCACCACACGGACGGGCAACTTTGGCGCGAGCAGGTGGTCCTCGGCGGTCACACGCCCCAGCTCCTCGATGGTCGATCTTCGGTCTATCATGAACGTGTGTGGGGTCGTCCGGCGATGGTTCAAGGTTCGGTTCTCGATCGGTGTGGTGTACCTTTCGGGCTTCCCTCGCGCAGCGCCTCACCGCTGTAAAAGTAGCAGGGGAGCACTCGGAAATGGCCAAGTCCTCATCGCCCGAAACACCGTTGATGCAACAGTACGGTCGCATCAAGGCCCAGTATCCCGACGCCATCCTGCTGTTCCGAGTGGGCGATTTCTATGAGACGTTCAGTACCGATGCAATTACGGCCTCCAAGGTGCTCGGGATCACGTTGACCCGAAGGAACAACGGAGGTCAGGATACCGAATTGGCAGGTTTCCCTTACCACGCGCTGGACAACTACCTGCCCAAGTTGGTGCGTGCTGGCCACCGGGTGGCCATTTGCGACCAGTTGGAGGACCCCAAGAGCACCAGGACGGTGGTGAAACGAGGGGTGACCGAAGTGGTGACCCCAGGGGTCAATTTCAGTGATCACGTTCTGGACCAGCGCGAGAACAATTGGCTGGCCGCTATCTGTGGCCAGGGTGGGCGCTATGGCATTGCTTTCCTCGATGTGACCACGGGTGACCTCCTAGTGGCGGAGGACGACCAGGAACAAGTGGTCAAGTTGATGGATGGCCATGGGCCGAAGGAGGTCCTATTGCCCAGAGGTTCCAAGGATGTGTTCCTAGCAGAGCAATTGGCCCGTTCAACAGCCTTCGCACTCGAGGAGTGGGCCTTCACCGAGGAGTTCGCTCGGGAGCGTCTGCTTCGCCAGTTCGGCACGTTGTCCATGAAAGGGTTCGGTGTGGAGGACCTGAAGCTTGGTCAACGCGCAGCTGGCGCGGTATTGCACTATTTGGGAGAGACCTGCCACGACCGCATCGCCCACATTCGCTCGATCGCCTTGATCCGACCCGCCGAGCATGTCGGCCTGGACAGGTTCACCATACGCAACCTGGAATTGGTGCAACCCGTGAACGAGGGAGGTCGCACGCTCTTGGGCGCGATGGACCGCTGTGTAACGCCCATGGGTTCGCGCATGCTCAGAAGGTGGCTACTGATGCCGCTGCTCGACATCCAGCGCATCGCGCTGCGCGCGGACAGGGTCCAAGCCTTGTTATTGAACGATGCGATGACCGCACTTCTCGGTGAGGAGCTTCAGGGTATTCACGACCTGGAACGGGTATCCGCGAAGGCGGCCGCCGGACGGATCTCGCCGCGTGAAATGGTGCACGTCCAACGAGCGTTGGAAGCCGCGCAGCGGGTGAAGGATGCGTTGTCCGCATGCCCTGGAGTGCTCGCCTCGGTGGCCCTTGAGCTCTCACCACCCATGGGCCTGGCGGCCCGGATCGCCACCACCATCGAGCCAGCGCCGCCGGTTTCCGTGCAGAAGGGAGGCGTCATTCGCCCCGGCGTCATCCCGGAATTGGATGAGGTCCGGCACGTTTCCGCCAATGCCAAGGAGCTTCTGCTCGACATTCAACAGCGCGAAAGCGTACGAACAGGCATCACTTCGCTCAAGGTGGGGTTCAATAACGTGTTCGGCTACTACTTGGAGGTGCGCAATACCCACAAGGAACGGGTACCGGCCGAGTGGGTGCGCAAGCAGACGTTGGTGAACGCTGAACGCTATGTGACCGATGAACTGAAGCATCTGGAGGAACGCATCATCGGCGCTGAGGAACGCATCCAGACCTTGGAAGCAGCCTGCTTCGGAGACCTGGTGGAGGAAGTGGTGCGCCATATCGCAGCGATCGGCACCACAGCGCAGGCATTGGCGGCAGTGGATGTACTGCGGGGCTTCGCGCTCAACGCGCGGGCTTGGAACTATTGCAGGCCCATCATCGGAGATCACCACAGCCTTTCCATAGAGGATGGTCGTCATCCCGTGATCGAACAGCAGCTTCCACCAGGAGTGCCCTACGTGGCCAACGACCTCCTGCTCGACCCCGATGACCGGCAGGTGGTGATGGTCACCGGGCCGAACATGAGCGGGAAATCCGCGCTGCTTCGCCAAACGGCGCTCATCGCAGTGATGGCCCAGGTCGGCAGCTTCGTGCCTGCGCGAGCGGCGCGGCTGGGTATCGTCGACCGGATCTTCACCCGTGTGGGAGCATCCGATAACCTTTCCACCGGGGAGAGCACCTTCATGGTGGAGATGAACGAGACGGCAAGCATCCTCAACAACCTGAGTGATCGCAGCCTGGTGCTGCTCGATGAGATCGGCCGGGGTACCAGCACGTACGATGGTATCTCCATTGCATGGGCGATCGCGGAATTCCTGCATGAACATCCCACGCGCCCGCGAACCCTTTTCGCCACCCATTACCATGAACTGAACGAGATGGCCGCCACCTTCCTGCGGATCCGTAACGCGAATGTGGCCGTACGCGAGGTGGACGGCCGCATCCACTTCCTTCGGAAGCTGGTACCCGGCGGTAGCGACCGTAGCTTCGGTATCCATGTGGCACAAATGGCCGGCATGCCGCCAGCAGTGTTGTCCCGAGCCCGAAAGGTGCTTTCGCATTTGGAACAGAGCCACGGCGGCGACCTGGGTGCTCCGGTCACAGGCCTTCCGGGCGTTGTGAACAACGGTAACCGAATGGGTAGCTTATCGCAAGACCTTCAACTCAGCTTTTTTCAGCTCGATGATCCTGCTTTGGAGCGTATCCGACAGGAGATCGAGGCCATTGATATCGATACCCTGACGCCCGTTGAGGCCTTGTTCAAGTTGAACGAGATCAAGCGACTGACGAAAGGGACCAAGGCCCACTTGAACAAGGCCTGATGGCGAAGCAGTGGCACGTTCCGGTGCGGAGCTGGCTCTCGGCACATGTAGGGGATGTGCTCATCGGTATGGCCGTACTGGTGGCCTATTGGCCGTTGGTGACCCTTCATGCCACGCTTCCCTTGGGGGATACCATGGACTGTTGGCTTCCTTGGCGGTGGTTCGTCGCCTCTTCCATCCAGGATGGCGCCCTTCCATGGTGGAACTCCCTGCAACAGATGGGCTATCCCGTCCATGCCGATCTCCAAGGACCGGCTTGGTACGTGGAGGCGATCGCCTTGGCCGGAACGGTCGGTCACGGACCCATCGTACTGCAATACCTGTTCCTGGCCTATGTGATGATCGGAGGTTGGGGTATGCGACGCATGGTGACGCATCTTGGGGTTGGATCGAGTGGAAGCATCATGGCAGGCCTGTGTTATGCGCTTTCCGGTTATTTCACCGGGCACGCCATGCACTTCTACGCGGTCATCAGCGCGGCATGGACGCCTTGGGCCTTTGCTGCATTGCTCGCCTTGCTCGATCGACCGGGTTGGCGGACGGCGCTACGCACCTCGCTTTTCTTGGCCTTGATGGTCACTGGTGGCAACCACGGTTCATCGATACTCAGCGCCTATCCGATGACCTTCTTGGTGTTGTTGGCCATCTGGAGGATCCGTGATGATCGATGGAGGTTGTTCCAGCTGCTTGGCTATGGAGGTGGCGCGATCCTGATGACCGCTCTTATGACGGCAGGCACGCTGCACGCCGTCTGGGAAGTGAAGGACCAAGTGACCCGTTTAGGGGGGCTTAGCCTCGAACAAGCCCAGGTGAACCCATTGACCGTACGAGCCATGGCTTCACTCTTACAACCTGCTACGGCATCCCTCGGGGCTGAGGTATTGGGGACCGACCCCACGATGGCGAACACCTACATGGGAGTGATCGCTTTGGTATTCAGCGTACTGGGCGCCGGGGTGGCCTTTCGCGGTAGGACCGGGATACTGGCTGGTGTGGGCGTGTTGGCCGCCCTGGCCGCTCTGGGACCGGTCACTCCCGTGCACCGCTGGTGTTGGGCCTACTTGCCCGGTATGGACCTGTTCCGATTCCCGGGTTACTTCTGGTTCCTCACGATGATCGGACTGTTACCACTTGCAGCGTGGGGATGGCAGCGGATGGAGGGCATCGGTGCACGTCGGATCGCCATGGGGCTGTTCGTGCTGTTGGGTTCAGGCATGATGCTCCAAGGAATGACGACCCCGTTCGGCCGGGATCCGATGACCCGGTTGCTGCTCTCGGGTTCGATCCCGTACGCACCTGTTCTGGATGGCGGACTACCCATGGTTCTGGGAGGGGCGCTGGTGTTGGCCATGGCCGTGGTACTGGCACTTGTAGACCTACGTGGTGATCGGATGCTCATCCTGGTGGCGTTGGAGGGCATGGTCGCCGTGCATACCTCCCGAGCATCCACGGCGCTCCACGCCATGGATCCTCGCGTGCTCATTGCCAGGTTGGCTGAATATCCTCCCGGGCCGGTCGTGCCCGAGTTGGTAGCCATGGGGGCCAATAAGGACGGACAAGGGCCGGTGCAACCACTTTGGCGGAACACCCGCGTGTTCCAAGGCGGCCCCTCGCACGATGGGTTCAACTCCTTCTGGTTGGCCCATCACCAGCGGCTCACTGCGGAATGGCCACGCCTCCATGCAACGATGTTGGAACGGCCACTGATGTCGCTGAGCACACACGTGAAGGCGATGGGCACCATCCCGGACGGGCGGATCGACCTCATTGCGGACAAGGACCTCGTACTCGTCCACCCAGCGACGATCGGCGAGCGGGCGCTGGGGCCGTGTGCCGCGCGTGTGGAATTGCTGAACGGTGATCACCAAGGTTGGACCCTGCGTACCAGAAGTACTGCTGAGACCTTTCTGTTGGTCCAACAAAGCCGGTATCCTGGTTGGTGCATCACCGTGGATGGGGACGATCGTCCGGTCATTCCAGCGAACCTAGCCGCCTTCGGCACCTGGGTCCCGGCTGGCGAACACCTGGTGGAGGTGGTATATGCCAGGCCATTCCTCACAGGGCTGTTCGCGTTGTCCCAAGGCACGTGGTTCTTGGCGCTGTTCGCCCTTAGCATGACCAGTGATCGGCGGTTAGTGCACCTCACGTTCTCGGGCGTGCTGTTCGGAGCATGGTGCTGGTCCGTATTTGGACAGGTTCCCAAGGCTGAACGATTGGTCACCGAGTGGTCCCATGTGACGGATCGGGTCGTGAATTGGTCGAACGTGCGTACCGTGGTGAACACCGATCGCCCGGTGAACGGGCTTGGTCCGGACCAGCGGAACATCCGGATCGATGCTCCCGATCGTGTGAACGCACTTGCTGGAGCAGTGGGTGAAACGTTGCCGGACAGTTTGATCGTGGCATGGCATGGCGTACCGATGACCACTTCGATGCGAGCCTGGCTGGCAGGTTCATATGGCCCGCCCCAGGTGTGCTGGGAAGGTGAACATGCCGGTGTTTGGGCCCTTGTGCGGCCTCCGCGGTCCCCTGGGTCGGATACGTTGCACCGTTCTTCGGGATCAAGCGCGCTCCATTCCGGATCCCCGTTCACGCCCGCGTTCCGCTTCGTGCCTGATACACTATCCCGGATCCGAGGTTCCGAACTGGTCATCAACGCCGGTTTCCGATCGGACGGGCCCTTCCAATGCCGAATGGTGATCGAACAACGGAGCGGAGAGGAGGTGCTCACCTATGAGGCAGTGCCACTGGAACCACCTGCACCTGGTCTCACGTGGAACAGTTCGACCGTGGTGCGCCCCCTGGCCGGAACGGTGCCAGGGGCGGAATGGGGGGTGTATTTCTGGCATTCATCCGGCGATACGGTACAACTGCGGGATTGGTCGGTGATCGTGACCGATGCGATGGAATGATGGAAGATCTGTTTGCGGATCGCAACCACTTTCTATATTTGCACCCCCTACGCGAGAGTAGCTCAGTTGGTAGAGCACGACCTTGCCAAGGTCGGGGTCGCGGGTTCGAGTCCCGTTTCTCGCTCAGA
>ERZ795056.105-NODE-105-length-120281-cov-85.509540_pt1 | contig 120281 bp, 105 predicted proteins | sample MGYA00375140_ERZ795056 | MGnify/ENA primary metagenome ERZ795056 (study PRJEB30185, sample SAMN05720227) | activated sludge metagenome | isolation source: Anaerobic digester | place: USA | collected 2015-03-09 ...
TGGATGTTTACGCTCCCGGGTACGGCCGGTTGGGAAGTGTGGCAAAAAACTGGCGCCACTATCCTGCTGATTTACCCCTTGGCTACCGTCGGCATCGGTTTGATCTTACAGAGACAACAGACTTCCGATCAGGATAAGCGAAGTTTGGAAAAACGCGAAGAGACATACCGAAACTACCTCCAGATGGCTCCTTACGGTGTATATATCCTGAACCGCAACGGGGTCTTCCTCCACGTGAACGATCGTTTCTGCCGTATGACCGGTTTCCTGGAAAAAGAAATTTGCGGAAAGAACTACTTGGCTTTCTTATTCGAAACAGACTATATCAAAGGATTCGCCTCCTTCGAAGAATTGATTGACAAAGGAGAGAGCGTGCGGGAGATCCTTCTGAAACAAAAGGGCGGGAAGGCCCTTTGGGTTGAAGCGACCACTTTGCGCATCGATCCGGATACCTTCATCGGTTTCGCTCTCGATCGCGACGTTCATAAAACGACGGAAGACGCGGCGCGAAAAAATGAAGCGCTCTTTCGTTCGTTCTTTGAAGACGCTCCCGAAGCGATGATGGTTCTCAACCTTTCAGGAAGAGTCCTCAAGGCGAATGCGAAGGCCGCGGCGCTGTTGGGTTGCGACTCGCCGGATGAGATTGCCGAAAAAAGCGTTAGGCATTTTTTGTATGAGGAAGAGGTCCGAGCCTTCGAACAAGCTCTCGAGACTTTTCCAAAAAACGAACCGGCACGCTTCGAAACGCGACTTAAGAGTCAAAAGGAGCCTCCCGTATGGGTCCAGCTATCCGCGGCGGGGATTAAAGATCCGGACGGTGTCATCTGCCTTCTCTGCTCATTCTATGATATTCAAGGTCGAAAACGCGCGGAAACCGAACTCAACCAATCCAACCGGTTATTGAAGCAGATAACCGAAGAGGCCCGTCAACTCGCACTGAAAGAGAAAAACGCGAATGAAAAAAAAGGGCAATTTTTAGCCCAAATGAGTCACGAAATCCGCACATCTCTGAACGGGATTCTGGGGATGATTCAACTTCTATCACACACCCAACTGACTGCAGAACAATCAGAGTATACCAAAGCCATTCAATATAGCGGGAATGCGTTGTCTTCAATTATTAATCGCGTTTTAGACCTATCCAAGATAGAAGCGGGAAAATTGGAATTGGATCGGGAACATTTCGACCTCCGGTCGCTTCTTCAACAAGTTCACTCTGTTTATTCGATCAAAGCCGAAGAGAAGGGGTTGGACTTTTCCGCGGCTGTGGATGCGCGACTCCCGCGAAGGGTTATCGGGGATCCCGGACGTGTAAACCAAATCTATACGAATTTTTTGGACAACGCCGTGAAATATACGGAGAAAGGTAGTGTCCATACAAGCGTAACCCTGGACCAAGAACGCGAAGAGACCGTGCATATCCGTATTGAAGTCGCGGACACCGGGGTTGGCATCCCTGAAGAAAAAAAAGAACAGACCTTCACCCCGTTTTCGGGAATACGCCGTTTAGAGGAAACCGCTCCCGCAAGCATCGGACTGGGACTTTCTATTACCAAAGAGTTGATTCGGCTGATGGATGGTCAAGTGGGATTTGAAAGTGAAGAAAAACGAGGTTCGCGTTTTTGGTGTGTCCTTCCTTTCGAAAAAAGCCGCCAAGACGAGATCCTGGAAGAACCGTCGGTCGAACCGGAGAAATCATCGATCGAACCCGGCATAAAAAAAGGCAACGTGAAAATCCTCGTCGTGGAAGACAATCTGGTGAACCAGCTGATGATGAAAAAGATCCTCGAAAAAATGGGGATGTTGGTCATCGTAGCCAATAACGGGGCCACCGCGCTGGAGATTCTGGAAAAAAATCCCTGCGACATAGTTCTGATGGACTGTCAGATGCCGATCATGGACGGTTGGGAAGCCACGCGAAAGATCCGCGAAAGCAGCCGCCCCGGTATCGACCCAAAAATCCCGATCATTGCGATGACCGCCTATGCGATGTTCGGAGACAGAGAACGTTGCTTAGAAGTCGGTATGAGCGATTATTTGCCCAAGCCTGTGGATTACCGTTCGCTTTCTACAAAGATTGAAGCGTGGTTGACTCCTGTTTCATCTTCTCATCCAAACGGCGAACATCCTCCGCAAAATAACGAATGAGAATAAACAGGAATACGGAGCATCCCAGCCAGAAGTAAGCCGACACCTTCATAGCGGCCCCTAAAGAACCTAGCGCCGCCGAAAGGCTCCCGCCGACGAATTTCCCGATACCGGTTCCCAAAGAGTCAGTCAGGTTGAAAATCGAAAACAAGCGCCCGCGATTGTAGGGTTCGTTCACGTTGAGCAGCATCGTTTTGACACAGGGACCGGTGGTCGAATCGAAAAAAGCGGCGATGAATCCCAGCAGCACCAGGATCGCCACGCCCGCGGGGGGGGTGACATCATGATCGAAAACCCAAACCGTCAGAAAGACGCCCAATAGGGTGGTCACCGCGCAAAAGAGAGGGACAAGCGACTTCTTTCGGTTATAGAGCCGTTGCCCCAACCACCCCCCGAAAAGGATTCCGGCGACAGATCCTAACCCGAAAAAAATGAAGACGATTGTCGCCATACCGGCATCCAGATTCCGCTCTCGTTTGAAGAATTCGACGAGAAAATAGGGGATCGCTCCCCAAGGAACCGTTCCGAGAATTCCCTGCAAAAACAGTAGCAGATTCGTCTTAATCGTGAATAATTGTAGATAGTCTTTCAGTTCAATCCGCTTTTTGTACGTATACCCCTGACGCACTTTTTCGCCCAAGCCTTCTTCGTAAGCGCCTCTCTTCGGTTCCTTCAGGAAAAAATAAGCGCATGCTCCCAAAATGATATTGGGGGCCGAAACGAGGATGAAGGGCAACCGCCACCCGGCGCTTTCCCCGAGAAACCCTCCGATCACCATTCCCACGATCGAGCCGATCGATACCGAAATCGACAAGATCGCTACCATATTTCCCCTTTTTTTTCCTTCAAACATATCGCCGATATAAGAATAAGCAATTGGAAAAGAAGCGCCGACCCCGATACCGGTCATCGCCCGCCAAAAGAACAAAGCACCGTAAGAACCCGCGAAAGCTGTCATCAAGCATGGGATCTCGCCGACCAGGATCGAAAAAACAAGAAGGTTCTTTCGATTGTACTTGTCGGCCAAGTACCCCCATAAAAGACTGATAAGCGCTCCCAGAACAGTAAAGACGGAAGCGACAAGACCGATTTGCGCATCGTTGACCCCAAACTCCGCCTCGATCAGACCGATGTTCGGAGCCATGACCATTTGATCCGCATTCAAAAAAATTAACAATACCGTCAAGAAAAGAATGATACCGACCGAATTCCGCATGAGCCACCCCTTTTCTCCCGTTTTCGTATTCTCATCATTCCCGCGCCGGTTAAAACGTAACCGGCGCTTGCTTTTACACGTTCAGGACACTAAGGGAACCCCCCCGCCAAAGAAAACACCCGGAAGTTGCCTTTATGACGAGTGAAAGGGATTATAACACAATCCAAAAAACCAATCCACTCGTTACGTGACCCGCGCGAAGCGTGGTATAATCCGCCGGAGGGAAAATGTAAGCGGGATCTCAAATCCCTGCCCTATGAGAACCAGAGGAGGATTTCGATGCTAACCTTAGCGCATAAGCACTATATAGAGAATGCAGCCACAGCATGGTTGAGGGAATTGGTCGCGATATCCAGCCCGTATTTTGAAGAGGCATCTCTTATCGGGTATCTGGAAGACCGATTGAAACAATCCTTCAAAACGACCGTCCAAACCTACGAAGAGCGAAACCTTTTAGGGCACCCCTTCTCAGGTGTTAATCTGATAGCGGATTTCGGGGATTTCACGAATGGGTTTGTCGTCCTGAACGGCCACGTCGACACGGTGATCCGGACAAACGATTGGGATCAGAATCCCTTGGAACTGCGCATTGAGGGCGATCGTTGTTCGGGTCTGGGGGCGTTGGACATGAAGGGTGGCTTAACCGCGTTCATCGTCGCGATGGAAACGATGCGACACTTTGGACTGAATCCGACCGTGGGTCTTCGATTGAATGCGGTGTCCGACGAAGAAGGACCGTATTCTTTAGGGACGCTGAACGCGTGGCGCGCAGGATTTTACAAGGGATGTATGGGGGTTATCATCGGAGAACCGGTGGTGCCGTTTTCTTGCCGGCCAGTTACTTTCCCGGCAATTGCGATCGGGGGGCGCGGCCGTTACTACCACAGCGTTCTGGTCAAAGGGAAACCGGGACACGGCGCGATGCCCCGAACCGGTATCAATGCCGTCATCGACGCCGCGCGTATCTGTTTGGATACGGGCAAAATCCCGTTGAAAAGCCACGATCTGCTTGGCCAAGAAAGCGTTTGTGTGTTGCAGATTCAAGGCGGAGTAAAAACTCTGACGATTCCCGACCTTTGCCGCTTCGATTTTGACCGCCACGTCGTTCCGGATACGACTTTGGCTTGCGCCGAACAGGAGTTTTATCATATGGTCGAAGGATTGGGATTAGGATCTTCAGTGACGTTGGAGTTTAGCGAATGCCTCCCGGACGGTGTGGTTTATCAACCCTACGTGGCGGATCACTCCCACCCATTCGTCCGCCGTTTGGGCGAGGCTTGCCACCAAGCGACAGGCCGAATCCCCGACTATACGGGCATGTTAAGCATTTGCGACATGAACGTTTTAGGACCGCGCATCTCTGCCCCCGTGGTTCTTTTTGGCCCGACAGGCGAAAATCCGCACAAAAACCGCGAGTGGGTTTCGTTGCGTTCCATCTGTTCGGTGGTTGAATCACTTATCTCGTTTTTCCTCTCCGAAAAATAAAGGTCGGCTTCTCAGCCGACCTTATTCGTTCGTACCGCTTGCGCTATACTGCGTCCGTTAATCGAGTAAAAAATCCTAAGGGAGGAGGGGGTTGTGTCGCTGTTTGGGTTGAACAGCTTTCAAACCACCGCTGTGATTATAGCCCCTTATTCTTAAAAAGTGATTAGAGAATATTTCTTATTTTTTTCTCCCTAACCATGATTTGTATGAAACACCGGCCGATATCGGGATCGAACTGGGTTGCCAAGTTTCTTTCGATTTCCCTCACGGCTTCCCAATCGGACAACGCTTCTCGATAGGGACGGTTGGAGGTCATCGAGTCGTAGGCGTCCGCGACGGAGATGACTCTTGAAAAGAGCGGGATTTCCTCCCCGTACAGACCTTCCGGATAACCACCACCGCCCCACCGCTCATGATGATATAAGACAGCATCTGCTATGTCTTCAAGCTCTTCCGAGGTCTTCAATACCTCGGCCCCCCAGACCGGATGTTGTTTAATCGTTTCGAATTCTTCTTCGGTTAACGGGGACTCTTTACGCAGAACTGCCATCGGCACCAAAATTTTCCCGATATCGTGAACCAATCCCGCCCAGTAGATCCGTGTGATATACTCTTTTGGCCATTGCAGCGCTTCCCCGATGCGGGCGCAGTAGGTTGCCACATTTTCCGAATGGCCTTTGGTGTAGGGGTCGATGAATTCCAGGATTTTGATCATCGATAATAACAGTTCTTTTTGGAACTTCCCTTGGCTGATCATGTACCGTTGCAGCGCCAGAAAGGCGGAGGCCACATTGGAAAAAGCGCTCGCGATATTCAGGTCGGAAGGGGAGAAGTCGATCGGGTTCTCTTTTGCGATATCCAAGGCAATCGACCCCAGCTTTTCCGTGCCCAGCGACAACCGGCAAACGATCGATAAACGAATGGGGCGCGTCGCTTTCCGGATCTTTTCCAACAAGTCCGGAGGCACCAGGACGTTGTTCTCCGCGCTGAGGAGATCGGAAACGATGATCGGTTCCGTCTTCCAGAATAGATAGCCTGACCTTAGGTCAAGCGCTTTCAAAGCGGCCAGGTTGTGCCCTACCGCGTGCACGAAGCGCCATTTCTCTTTGTCTATCACCGAAATGCTGCCGTAATCGGTGACCGGGATCAGTTTCATCAGCATCTCTAAAAGATTTCCTAAGAAGGATTCGTCTTTCCGAATGACCGATTCCGATAAAGAGGCAGTCAACGCGATGATCTCGTTCAAACGCGTCATCGATTGGTGCTGTTGTTCGCCAGTCTCCTGAAGCTGGAGATTCGCGTATTCCAGTTCTTCGTTCGCTTCTCGCAACTGCTGATTCATATCTTCCTGTCGGAGAAAGTCTCTCTCGGTGCGTCCGGCGATCTCATTGAAAACGCGACCGATCGTCAAAACCTCCCGATAACCCGTCGGTTGAACGCGAACGCTCAGATCGCCCCGCCCGTATTTCTGGATATCTTTCTCCAGCGCCTGCAAAGGAGCGGTCAGCTTTTTGCTCACATAAAGAAGAGATAGGACGATACAAACAGACAGCACGAAAAAAACCGCGAGAATATACCCGACAACCCGCTGTCTGTCTTCAAAGAAGAGGGATTTGCCTATTGTTACCCCCAGAAACCAATCCGGCGAATTCGCAATCGGTTCATAGATCAGAACATCTTTGGATCCGGTCGGCGAAGACACCTCCTGATAACCTCCACGCCGCGTTCGAAGCGCCTGTAATAACAATTTCGAGTCGTTTTCGTGCAGAGCGAACGCGCCATCGTCGGGGGCGCGTCTGGCGCTAAGGTCTCGCAAGGGTGAGGAAGACAGTTGAGATACGATCAGCCCGTCTTCCCGGATAACCCAGCCGATACCCCTTCCGGTGAGGTGCAAACCGGTCGCCAACTCGATAAAGTAATCGAGGTAGACAGCGGCCTTGATAGCCCCACAATACGCTCCGTTTCTGTCCACGACTGCCTTCCAGATTTCCAGGACTGGTTTTCCGGATAGCTGAGAAGTATCGGGTCCGGAAAACACGAATTCCTCCAACTTTCGCGCCGTTTCTAAAAAGTAGGGGTTCTCGTACTCGTTGAGAACGTATCCCAAAGAATGAAGGGCGTGCCCTTTCGAATCCACGTACACAAAGGACTCGAATTTAACGGGTGATCGGTTGAGCAGATACCGGATGTAAGGATGGTCGAGGCTCGGGTTTTCCATCTCCTCGACCAGGAGATAAGAGACATTTTTTAACTCTTCTCCGATCGCAACAAACCATTCGGACGCGTTCTCGGACTTGGCCTTAAGGATCTCTCTGCTTTGAGCGACCGCGCCTTGGGTTTCCAAGTTCGTCAAACCCCATACCAGCAGCCACGCGAAGAGGGACAACAGAATGAATACCGTCGGCAGAAGCGTCAGAAGCAGCTTGCTTTTCAGACTTTTTATCGGAGATGGGATCCAAAAATCGATCAACCCGTTCCGGCCTCCCCCGAGCCGTTTCTCCTTCTTTGGCATGGAAAAACCCCGTTATCCTTCCCAGTAAAAAAGGACGCCCAGAAGGCGTCCTTATCTTTTACTTCGAATTTTCGAAAAACACCTTGTAAGCCAAATACGTCTCGTAGACGTCCGCCTTGCTCACAATCTCATAAGGCGAATGCATCCCTAAAACGGCTACACCCGCATCGATAACCGAAAGGCCTTCGTTCGCGAAAAATTGCGCGACGGTACCGCCGCCACCCAGATCGACTTTACCCAGCAACCCGTTTTGCCAAACAATGCCTTTATCGTTAAACAGGTTGCGAATATGGCCGACGATCTCGGCGTGCGCGTCGCTGGCCCCTCCCTTTCCCCCGCGGCCTGTGTATTTCGTGATCGTGATCCCGTAACCGAGTTTCGCCGCGTTGTTTGCTTCATGCACGTCCTTGAAGGAAGGATTGATGCCCGCCGCCACATCGGCAGAGATCACCATCGACCGTTCGATGATGGTATCGATCGATAACTCCGAGCGGTATAAAGGCAGCAGGTGTTTTATCAGCTTTTTCCAGAAGGTATGGATCGCGCCTGTACTCCCAACGCTGCCGATCTCTTCTTTATCCAAAAGAATGGCGCAGGCGGTTTTCGACACGGGCCGCGCATCGAACAGAGCTTTCGAAGCCGTATAGGCGCAAACGCGGTCGTCGTGGCCGTAAGCCGCCAACAGACTGCGATCGAATCCGACATCTTTCGGTTCTATCGCGGGCACGATCTCTAATTCCGCCGAGAAAAGATCCTCCTCCACGAAACCGTATTTTTCGTTCAACAAGTTGAGAATATTCAGTAAAACCAGGTCTTTGACCCCTTCGGTTTTATCGAATGTGAATGGAATGCTTCCCAACAGGACGTTGAGCGTCTCCGCTTGAAAGACTTTTTGGATATCCCCTTCCCGCCGGTCGAGATGGGGCAAGAGATCGGAGATCACAAAAATAGGATCCCCGGGTTCGAACCCAATGCGGACCGCCACTTTTTCCCCGTTCGCTTTGATCACCACACCGTCGATTCCTAATGGAACATTGAACCATTGGTATTTCTTTATTCCGCCATAGTAATGCGTTTTCGCCAAGCACAATTCCGTGTCTTCGTACAGGGGAACCGGTTTAAGATCCAGACGGGGAGAGTCGATATGGGCCGCGACGAAATTGATACCGTCGGCGATATCCTTCCCCAAGACCCAAAAGGCGACAGACTTGCCGCGGTTGTTGTAATATATTTTTTGGCCTTCCAATTTTTTGGGAGGATTCTTCAGAAAGGCTTCGAACGGGATATAACCGTCCTTCTCCGCCAATCGAATCATCTCGTTCACAGAAGTCCTTTCCGTTGTCCCCGCGAACAAAAACCGTTTGTATTCTTCGTTAAACGCAAAGATCGCTTCTTTTTCCCGCTTAGACCATACCGACACCGGCTCCCGCCTTAATTTCTTTTGCAGTTCTTTCACCGGGTTCCCGACCGCTTCTTTTTTCGCCATAGCCCTCTCCTTCGTTATCTCTTTAAGTTAGCGTGCTTTCAATTTATAGTGCTTTCAATCCCTTTTCGACGATTTCGCGCGTATCTCGCGCAATCACGAGCTCTTCGTTGGTTCCAATCACAAGAACCGGCGTCCTGGAATCGGGAGTCGTGATAACAATATCCTCTCCCCGCCGGTTGTTTTTTTCCGGATCCAGCGTGACGCCCAAAAAGCCCAGATACTCATGGCAGATCTCCATCCGCATAACAGGAGCGTTTTCTCCAACACCGGCCGTGAAGACGATCGCGTCGACACCGTTCATAGCGGCCGTATACGCCCCGATATATTTCGCGATGCGGTACTGGTAGATATCCATTGCCAGGCGGCATACAGGCTCTTTTTCCTCCACTTTGGCTTCGATATCCCGCATATCGCTGCTGAACCCGTCTGAAAGGCCGATCATTCCGCTTTTTTTATTCAGAATACTGTACACTTCTTCGGCTGTCTTTCCTTCCTTCTCCTGTAAAAAGACGAGGATCGAGGGATCGAGGTCTCCGCTTCGCGTACCCATAACCAATCCTTCCAAAGGCGTGAATCCCATCGAGGTATCGATCGATTTTCCGCAATTGACAGCCGCGATCGAAGCGCCGTTTCCTAAGTGACATGTGATGATTCTCATAGAATTGAAATCTTTGCCCAATATTTGCGCCGCAACCTGAGAAACGTAGCGGTGTGAGGTTCCGTGGAAACCGTACCGGCGAATCTTGTACTTGCGGTAATACTCCATTGGAATCGCGTATAAATAGGCTTTCGGAGGCATCGTGCTATGGAAAGCGGTATCAAAGACGGCCACGTTGGGGATCCCCGGAAGAAGCCTCATCGCTGCGCGAATCCCAACGATATTCGGCGGATTGTGCAACGGCGCCAAATAGGCGTTTTCCTCCAAGGCGTGTATGACGTCGTCTTCAACCAAAACGGAACCCGAGAATTTTTCGGCTCCATGCACCACACGATGACCAATCGCTTTGATCTCGTTCAAATTGTCGAAGACCCCTTTGTCGGGGTCGGTGATCGTATCCAATATCAGTTTCAACCCGTCGTCGTGGTGGGGAATCGGCTTCTCGATCGTATACTTGTCTTTCCCGCGCGTGTGTTTCAACTGTGATCCCGGTATACCGATGCGTTCAACGAGACCTTTGCATAGCACCTGCTCTTCTTTCATATCCAGCAGTTGATACTTGATCGAGGAGCTTCCCGAGTTTATCACCAAGATTTTCATGCCATTCCTCCTTCGAATCCCGTGTTAGGCTCTGCCGGATGAGCCTAATACGCGCATCCTGGCTTTGACAATCTCTTTCACCGCTTCAATCGCCGGCCCGAACAGTTTGCGCGGGTCGATTTCGCCCGGCTTTTCGATTAAAACCTTTCTCAATACCGCGATGAAGGTAATTCTGAGATCGGTATCCGTATTGACCTTATTGATACCGGCTTCGACGCATTCTTTCAGCACCTCGAAAGGGACTCCTTTCGCGCCTTCGATCTTCCCGCCATACCGGTTAGCCAGATCAACCATCTCTTCCGGTACCGAAGAGGCGCCGTGAAGAACCAACGGGATCCCGGTCAGCTCTTTCACCCTTTTGAGCCTCTGCAAATCTAGTTTGGCTTCCCCTTTAAACTTGAAAGCGCCATGGCTGGTTCCAATAGCCGGTGCAAGATAGTCCACACGCGTTCTCTTCACGAAGTCTTCCGCCTGTACAGGGTCCACCAGGATGGATTCGGCTGCCTCCACATTATCCTCGATCCCTTTCAGCGTCCCCAATTCCGCTTCTACCGAAACACCGACCGCATGCGCGATTTCGACAATTCTAAGCGTCTCTTTGAGGTTTTCTTCGTAAGGCAATGCCGACGCATCGATCATAACCGACCCAAAACCGGCTTTGATACAGGCCATGACGTACTTGAACTCTTTACCGTGGTCGAGGTGTAACGCGACCGGGATCTTGACCGAATCCGCATACTGCTTCACCATCGCATAGAGCGTATCGGCTCCCCTTTGAACCTGACCGTACCCGGCATACTTGATGGCGCCTTCGCTAACTTCGATCAGAACAGGAGAGTTTTCCTCGGCTCCCGCGCCGATAACCGCTTGTAGGAACTCCAAATCATTAATATTAAAAGCGCCGACACCGTAAACCTTCGCATGCGCGTCTCCAAGAATTTCTTTCGTCGGAACATAGGGCATAACTTTAAACCTCCTTATGTAACAGTAGAGAAAAACGCGTTCGTTTCCCTTACTGAATGTATGATCGCCAGATGGGGCCCAGACCGATATGCAGATAAGAGCCTTCCAAACGGACCTTTTCTCCCAAAGGAACAATAATGACCTGCCAAGGCAGGCACCGAATGTGATCTATCGTGAGGGACTCCTGCGACAACAAAAGGCAGAATCCTTCGGCCGTTCCATCTGATCGAAAGGAGCAGTCGAAATAGTCGTTGCTTAAACCTTGAATCCAGAGGTGTTTTTTCGCTCGCAAGCCATCTGAAACTACCGCTTCCACCGCTTTTTCTACTTGGACCGGGCGTTGGCGTCCCCAGTCAAAGAGCCGGTAAGTCAGTTCGGAGGTTTGTTGGATTTCAATCACAAAAACACCCGGTCCCAAAGCATGGACCGTCCCTGAAGGAATCTCATAGATCTCCCCGATCTCCGGTTTAACGAAATGGAGCGCCGTTTCTATCTTCCGAGCAAAGGCTTCGGGATCGGACCGTTCACGCAAGGATTCCAAAGCGAAATCTTCTTTTAGTCCGTCGATCAACAAAGCTTCCTCGTCAGTCCCAACAACGACCCACATCTCGGATTTACCCCAGGGCTCCCCCTCTTCGATGCGGGCGATGCGATCGTCCGGATGAACCTGTACCGAAAGCCATTCCTTGGCCTTCAACAGTTTGATCATCACTGGAAATCTCGGCAGCGTGGAACCGATCATCTCTTCCGTACGATCAGAGAGATTTCGCGCCTCGGGTTCGATCGATCCATTTTGCGTGATCAGGGTAGATTTCCCTTTTATACCCGATAGCAGCCACACTTCCCCGATCGGCCCGTCCGGGCATTGTGGAAACAACCCGCGAAAATCAGATCCTCCCCAGGGCCGCTCAACAAAAACCGGTTCGGTGCGGTAAAACATCGCCAAAGCCTACCGCTTTTGCCCCAAGGACTCGCGTAACAGGTTTTTTTGAAGAGAAGCCTTGGCGCGCACGCGTTCAATATCGCTCTTCGCCTTTTCCAAGCGGTCTATCGCGCGTTGTTTCGCCGTTTCGGCGCGGTATATATCGATCTCTTTCACGTTTTCAGCTGCGTCCGTCACGATCAGATACAGGTCTCCATCCATCTTCAACACGCCGCCATGCACCGCGAATTCTTCAACCCCATTTTCGGTTGTCACCTTCAGGGGGGCAATATCCAAAGCGGCCATAATCGGCGCTCGCTTGGATAGTACGCCCATAGACCCTTCAAGGGTTCTAAAGGTAACGATTTGAGCCTTTCCCTCCCACACGACTCGCTCCGGTGTGATGATCCGGACTTGGAAAAGGGACAAATCATTCACCCCCTTTGAGAGTCTTCGCGCGTTCAACCACCTGTTCGATATTGCCGACCATGTAAAACGCCTGTTCGGGTAGATGATCGTACTTGCCGTCCAGGATATCCCGGAAACTTCGGATGGTTTCGCCGATCGGAACGTACTGCCCTTGTATACCCGAAAACTTTTCAGCAACAAAGAACGGTTGACTCAAAAACCGCTGGATCTTCCTCGCCCGCTGCACCGCTTTCTTGTCCTCTTCCGAAAGCTCTTCCATCCCTAAGATGGCTATGATATCCTGTAATTCCTTATAACGCTGCAAAACTTCTTGAACTTGACGCGCCACCTGATAATGAGCCTCTCCGACAATGTTGGGATCTAATATTTTGGAGTTGGAATCCAGGGGATCAACCGCCGGATAGATACCCAACTCGGAAATCTGCCGCGATAAGACGACCGATGCGTCCAAATGAGTAAAAGTCGTGGCGGGAGCGGGGTCCGTGATATCGTCCGCCGGAACGTAGATCGCCTGTACGGAAGTGATCGATCCTTTTTTGGTAGAGGTGATACGTTCCTGCAATTCGCCCATATCAGTGGAAAGCGTGGGCTGGTAGCCGACGGCGCTGGGCATTCTTCCCAGTAAAGCCGACACTTCGGAACCGGCCTGGACGAAACGAAAGATATTGTCGATGAACAGCAGCACATCTTTGCCTTCAACATCTCGGAAATACTCCGCCATGGTCAAAGCGGAAAGGGCGACGCGAAATCGGGCTCCGGGGGGTTCGTTCATTTGCCCGAACACTAAAACCGTATTTTGGAGAACACCAGACTCTTCCATTTCAAGATAAAGGTCGTTCCCTTCCCTTGTCCGTTCGCCCACACCGGCGAACATCGAGAAACCATGATGTTCGATCGCGATATTCCGAATCAACTCCATAACGAGAACGGTCTTCCCAACCCCGGCCCCTCCGAAAAAGCCGATCTTTCCGCCTTTAGGGAAGGGGGCGATCAAGTCGATGACCTTGATACCGGTCTCCAATATCTCTATCTCGGTTGATTGTTCTTTGATGGTAGGGGCGGGACGATGGATCGGCCAACGCTCTTGAATATCGACGGGGCCTCTCTCGTCAATGGGGTTTCCAAGCAGATTGAACATTCTTCCCATCGCTTTGGAACCCACCGGAACGCAAATCGGCGAACCCGTATCGGTTACTTCCGCATCTCTGACCAATCCGTCCGTTGAGTCCAAGGCCACCGTTCGAACGGTATTGTCGCCGATCAATTGCTCGACTTCGAGCACCAGGGTCGCGCCCGATTCGGGGTTGACGATTTCCAGGGCATTGAATATTTCGGGAAGCGACCCATGGTCAAACCGGACATCAACCACCGGTCCGATAATACTCACGACCCGGCCTTTCTTTGTTGCATCCATACGAACACCCCCAGGAGTAGGTTATTACTTGCGTTTTCTGGTATTAGTATACCATAAAGCCGGGTATTCGGTTCGTGTCGACGAGCGAATTATCCATCTGATTCCCCCGTTTCGTTTTCCGTTAAATCCGTCTCAGGAAGCAGGATAGGCAGATAGGCTTCCCGTAAATACGTCGCGACGTCGGTAAATGCGACCGGTATTTCTAAGACGCCCAGGACTCCCGGAGTGTACAGATAAGGAGGGAAAACCAGCACAAAGGCCGTTTCCGTTAAGTAGAAGGTCTGGTCTTCCGTTACGCCTTCAAAAGCGGCGATGTCGAACAAGGCGATCTCTTCCTGGAATAGGTAGTCGCGCATACGGTCATTTACGATCTCTTTCCATATCGGATGCTCGCCGAAAAAGGCTTGAAGGGGTAAGATCTCTTCCCGCTCCCAATCGACGGTTACGCCTGAGCAGGCGCTCAAACCGTGCGCGGCGGGAGATTGGTAGGTGTAGTATTCGTAACGAAAACTAGTCAATATTGCGGACTGATAGGGTGTTTGGTAGTCACACAAGTAGATCGTCGGCTGAGACCCGGTCGAGTCAAACAATTCATAGGCTTTATCAAAGAGGAGGCCGTTTAATCCCAAGATGAAATCAGTAGCGCCGATCGGGTCGTATTGAGGAAAACGAGCCGATGTTTCGCCCTCCAGAATCGACGGAATCAAGAAGTCTCGGTCAAATACCGCCTGTATGGTTTGTTCCTGTGTACCCGTTTGTGCCGCCCCCGAAGCGGTTTCGACTTCGATAAGTTCCCCGTTGAAGGCCCCCGGATTATTCGCTCGCGTACAGGCCGCTAATAGAAACAAAAGCAAACAAAGATAGAACGTCGCGCGTTTCATGGCTCTTCAGGAGGTTTTGGCTAGCCCCGGAATCCGCTTCATCCGACGGATCAGCACGAAGCTTAACAACAAACCCGCAACGCTGATGAGCATCGCGATAAAGTAACTCATACGGAAATCGCCTGTATAGTCTCGGGTGAGTCCTCCTAACAGGGGACCCAAGACCCCCCCCACGCCCCAAGCGGTGATCATCACCCCGTAGTTGACCCCCAGGTGTTTGGTGCCATAGAGGTCGGCGGTAATCGCGGGAAAAACGGTTAACATCCCGCCAAAGGTAAACCCGATCAAGCTTTTGCCTACCAGCAAGGTAAAGGGTTGGGTTAAAAACTCAAAGATCATGAAGACGATCACCTGAATCGAAAACATCAAGAGCAGCGACAACCCCCGTCCGATCCTATCCGAAATGCTTCCCCAGCTAATTCTCCCCAAAAAATTAAAAATGGCGTAGACAATGACCAGTAAGAAGCTGTTCTCCATAGAGGCTTGTTCCTGACCAATTTTCGCCATCTGCCCGATGATCTTCAAACCGGCGAAGGTACCGCACAAAAACATCAGCCAGACGAGGTAAAAGTCCTTTGTTTTTAACATTTCGAAGAAATCTTTATCCGGGACAGACGACTTCGACTCTTTCCCCCTCGACCGTTTCAGAACGATCGGAACATGGTCCGCCGAAGGATTTTTGACCACAAAGGAAAAGAAAAGCAAGGTGCAAAAAAACAGTACCCCCAAGATCATGAAGGTGGAGGATAGCCCGAATCGGCTCAACAAAAAGTTCGATAAGGGCGCGATGTAGACGGGAGCCAGTCCGAATCCGCTAACGACAAGCCCGGTGATCAAACCGCGGTGTTTGGGATGAAACCATTTCACCGCCGCGGGGCTGGGAGAAGCGTAGCCAAAGCCCATCGACAAGCCGAAGACGACGCCGAAGAACAGGCTGAGTCCCCAGACGTTCAAAGCAAATCCGGATAGTATAAAACCCGCTCCCGCCAGAATGGACGCAAAGAGCAAAACAATCTTGGGACCGTACTTGTCCTGCAATCTGCCCGCAGGTATCATGCTGACCGCAAAGATTGCTGAAGCCAGCATATAAGGTATTTGGGTCTGTGTCGCAGTCCAGTGGAGTTGGTCAATCAGCGCAGCTGAAATAACACCCCAAGAATAGAGCACGCCGAGAGACAGATTGACGCCGAGGCCACTGATCACGACGATCCACGCCTTATGTGCCTGTGCCATGTTTAACCCTCCTGAGTGAGTATCCTATCGTGTTCGAGTGTAACATAAATTCAGATGAGGAAGTATCAATCGAATCAACGGGAGACGCGCAGATTATCGACGAGAGGCCTATTCCTCGGGGACTTCGTACACGAAGACCGGCCGCTCTTCCAGGACCTCAAATCGGGCTTCATAGTATGTGACCAACCAGTCAAGAGCCTCTCGGAGTTCCTCGAAACCGTAGTTATTCGGTAAGGAGGGCGTATAAGAGATCGTATAGCGTACGGCGTTTTCCGTCTCTTCCATCTTGACTTCGAAAAAGTCGAGCCAAGCGGGGTCATCCAATATGTACGGCGCTTCTTCGACTAATAAAGAAAGATCCACTATCCCGTCCTCGGTTTGGTAAACACGATCATAGATGTAATAGAATATATCTTCGTAGGCGTTGACGATTCCGTCGAAGATTTCCTGTGATTTTTGACGCTCGGCCATCCGAATGAGGGTCGTCGCGTTTAGGTCGATAGAAAATTGTAGGTGGCCGTTTTCGCAAAACCCGCTGAGAACCGCTAAAAAATCTTCGTAAAAAAAGGAGAGAAGCAAGCCGTCCGGGTAACGCCGTAATTTTTCGGCCCATTCCGGGCGGACGGTTTCTAAAGTTCCGGCGTTAAGGTATTTGGGGTAGAACGCGGCGGCTTCTTCCGAATCGTTGGAAATCTCGACAATCGATCCCGTTTTCTCCGCATACCCATAACTGTCGTATTCAGACAGATAGTAACCATCTTCTTCTTCCGTAACCGGTAGCCCCATCAGGTAGCCAAAATAGGCGATCGTATTTTTTGTGTCGTCTGTATCCAGCAAGAGCGTGAACCGTTCTTCATCGATATTTGCCCAGAATGAACTGCCTTGGGCGTGGTTTTTGAACAAGCCTGAGATCGCCATCGGAACCTCCAATTCTTCGATGTCCAGGCTCATTAGAAGATCGTATGGAAGCAAATCACCCAAAATATCTTCCGCGAATTCTTGAAACAAAGACAGGCTGAAAAGACGTGGACGAGAACGCGAAAAAACCGAATAACCTTCAAAGTACGGCGCGGTTATAAACGATTGGAGCGCGAGGTTCTCGGCCAGATATCTCGCTTTCGTCCGGTCGGTTTGGTAGACCATTTCCAAAGAGCCTTGTACGACGAAGTCTCCTGTGAGGTTGACGGTTACGCTAAGCGCGCCGGGATAGCCCCACTGAAAGCCTAAAGCGCGTATAGCCAATACGGATAGCGGAAAACAGGGGCAGTAATAGACGATTTGATCCGAACCCACCGCCGCCAAAGAAGCGGCAGAAAAATCCGAAACCGCGTTTAAGCGGTCTTGCGGGTTTTCGTAAGCGTTGACCACCTCTATCAAAAGGTCTTCGTCCGTACAAAAAACCGTTTGATCCTCGATCTCCAAAAGAAAGATATCGGCCATCACCGGCGGGTAATCAGAAATTGATCGAATCGGGAACCGAACCCCTTGAAACGGTTCGATCGAAAAGATGTTGCCGCTTTCGGTTTCATAATCTGAAAGAACGTATTCGAGCGCTTCGTATAAGGTTTGAGAGAGACTTCCGGCCGGTACAAGGTTCGTAATGATCGCGACGGGTTGTTGAGATATCGCGAGTATCATTTCTTCAAGGTCTCCGTCAAAGTCCATTTCTAAAAGATCTAGCAAGCTTTCCTGAAATTTGAGGCTCCCCAGAATCAACAGATATCCGTTTTCTTTTTCAACAAAGCGCTCATCGATTGGTAGCCGATCCATAATCCACGCTGACAAACCCGGGTTCAAGGTCGACCCGTTTCCGATATAGAGCGCGAATCCCGTATCGCGAGGTATCCAGTCGACCGGATGCGCGAAGCCTCCCACCGCTAATACACAGACAAGGAGCAGAAATATCGCCACTTTTCTCATGTTATCACTCCTTTCTTAGAATAACTTCCCGGTAACGACGTAATTATAGGCTAATTCGGAAGACAGGTCAACGACGGCAAGTCGCCTTACAGAAAAATGGCGATCGGGGCGGTTTTTTTGATTGTCTTTCAAGGGCCGCTGAAAGGGCGTAATCGGGTGATCCAAACGGTTCGCTTTTACGGATCCCTTCGTATTTTTTTACTGACGGGGAAATCACGGTCATTATGTTATAATAAGAAACGTAATTTTCGGTACGGGTATGCTGTTGTTCGAGACTCCTGGAGGTGCCTGAATGTACGGAATCATAAACATCGGGTTTGGCAATATCATCGTTGGGGACCGCGTGATCGCGATCGTCAACCCTGAATCTGCTCCGATGAAGCGGCTGAAAGAGCAGGCCAAAGATGATGGAAAGTTGATCGATGCCACCTACGGAAGAAAAACGCGGGCCATCGTGATCACCGATAGTAACCACGTCATTTTAAGCGCGATTCAACCCGAAACCATCGCTTTACGGTTCAGGCAGAGTTTCGAAGAGCTCGAAAAAGTGCTGCAGAATATCCGGGTCGTTTGAACGGCATGCGCAAAGGGCTCCTATACGTCGTATCCGGCCCTTCAGGAGCGGGGAAGACGACAGTCATGGAAAAGGTTTTGCAGTGGGAAGGCGAGAATCTGGTTTTTTCGGTTTCTTACACAACCCGAAAACCCAGGCTTACAGAGACTAACGGAATCCAATACAATTTTATCGATCGGGGACAATTCGATCAGTTGATCGCTCAAGGGGACTTTTTGGAGTACGCGGAAGTCCACGGCAACTATTACGGCACTTCCCGAAGCTTTGTCTGTCCTCGTCTCGAGAAAGGACAGGATGTTTTGTTGGATATTGACGTTCAAGGGGCGTTGAACGTCAGGAAAGCGATGCCCGAGGCGGTTCTGATCTTTTTGGCGCCTCCGAGCCTGCGGGAGTTGGCGACGCGGTTGCGTAAGCGCGCCACCGAGAAGAAGGAAGAGGTCCGCAAACGTTTGGATGATTCGAAATGGGAGATGTCGCATATTCGCGATTTTCAGTATCTTATCGTGAACCGCTCGATCGATTTGGCCGCCAGGGAGTTGGAAGCCATCATCGAGGCCTATCGGTGCCTCGTGACTTCGCGGGAAGAGGAAATTCGGTCTTTTGAAGAAGAAATGGATGATTTTATCATAGAAAGCGAGGAGTAAATCGTGTACAAATTGCAGTATAACTACGATGACATGCTCAAAAAAGTGCCTTACAAGTACGCCATTCCCGTTTTGGTGGGGAAAAGGGCGGAGCGCTTGAAAGAAGAGCGCACGCTTCGCGGGGAACACTCGGAACTGTCGAAACTGATGGAATACTCTATGGAAGAAGTTTACGGTGAAAAGGTGAAGATTCGGAACGAAGACATGATGAAACTTTTAAAACCGATCGTCAAATAAGGTTGAAGAGAAAACGCGCGCTGCTCGTCCTTCTTTCGGTTGCTTTATGTTTTGCAACCGGTATAGAGGCGAAAAGTATCACGGTTTTTTCATCTGCGCTTCCAGAAGAAACGTCCGAAGGGACGTTTCTTCTTCACGTGGTCGCGAGATTGGAAGAAGAGGAGCTTCTGGAGAGCCTCTATCTGAAAGGGCCTGGAATCGACCAAGAGATCCCGGTTTTCGTTTTCGGGGAAGAACTTTGCGCCCAATGCCCGGTTACCCTGACTGCGCCTGATTTTTCTGATTTTTCATTGTTTTTTCAACTCGACGACGGAGCTTTCGCCTATCCTTTGCTCAGTTTCGGCAACGTTCTCTTCTCTGCTGAGACGGCGTCGCTATCTCTTGAAACCGAAATCTCCGGTCAACACATCGTTCAGGCGGGAGAATACCTCTACCGTATCGCCCAGCTTTATCAGAGCTCTGTGGCATTTTTAGAAATTCTTAATCAAACCGACACGCACATCTTTCCCGGGCAGGTTCTACGTCTCGGAACGGTAAAAGCGCCGAAGTCCCCTATCGTTTTGTCGATCAGCCTTTCCGACTGCCACCTCACGGTTTTCTGGGAGGGAACCCCTCTTCGTACCTATCCAGTCGCTGTTGGGAGGGGACAAAGCACAAAACCGGGGACCTACTTCATCACCCGAAAGATCCCGAATCCCGCGCTCTATTGGGAAGGGGAGTACATCCATCCTCTCGCCCCGATCAACGGATTAGGCACATGGTGGCTAGAGCTCAGCAACCCGCAGTACGGAATCCATGGCACCAACCGGCCGTGGGAGATCGGCAAGCGTGTCTCTCACGGATGTATCCGGATGTTCAACGAAGATATTGAGCAATTGCAGCGCCTTTTGCCGATTGGAACGATCGTAATGATCAATTAGGTCATCATCGAATTAAACCCATGCCCAACTGAAGTTGCCCGATCCAAAAAGCGCATCATAAAACGCGGAGACCCATTTCAGCGTCTCTTACCCGTGTCCGAGGAACCCTGATTACCATTCTTCATTTTATCGTGTTAGCTTTTAGGTCGGCGAGTTTCGTTTGGCGTTTCATAGGGAATATCCCCTGCCGTTCGAAGTGATAGCGCTCAAAGACTCTTAATAAAACGAACGGAAGTTCAGAACTCTGAAACCGGTATTTTTTCGCTACCCTCTTCTGTTTCCAACATAACCCGCAAGGGTACCGAGGTGAAAGAGTGACTTCTCGGTCACGCAGCCTTTTTTTGCCCTCAAGCCCATCCGCCCATAGCTCTGCCTTCCGTGAGCGGCCCTCTATTCGATCATTTCACAACAAACCCGGTTCCGACCGGTCTGTTTCGCCCGGTACATCTGATCATCCGTCCGATTTACTAAAGAATCGACAGAATCTCCCTCCCGGTATTCGGCGACACCGAAGCTGGCCGTCATATGCCCCACTTCCTGGATCTCCGTCTGGAAAAGGGTGGTGCGCAACTCTTCGGCCAATAAGACGGCATGGCTCCCACTTGTTTCGGGCAGCAAAATTAAAAACTCCTCGCCACCCCAACGCCCGAGGGTATCGATTTTCCTGATCCGCTTTTTTATCATCCCTACCAGCGCTTTCAGTGCCGTATCTCCCCACTGATGGCCAAACCGGTCGTTGATCTGTTTGAAGTGGTCGATATCGAGCATCACGAGGGAGAAGGGACGCTTGGTTCGCGCGGCACGGTCGGCTTCTTCCTGAAGTTTACCCATAAGGTACCTCCGATTGTAGGCGCTGGTTAGAGGATCCAACTGGGAAATTTTAACGATCGTTTCGTACCGCTCGATATTGGTGAGCACTAAACCGCAGATCGGTGAGACGCTGAGCGCGAAGTTGAGGTAACGGCTGATATATTGGGGAAACAGGAAGTTCCCGGCTTCGATGATGCCATGAACTTGATTCACATACTTAACGGCGACGAAAAATCGATGCTTCTCTTCTTCTAAGTAAAATTTGGGGGGCGGCATTCCCGCTCCGCTCGGATCGTCGAAGAGTATGGCCGCTTCCGCCGGGATGCCTGAAAGATCTTCTTCTTTGGAAATGAATCGGAAATCGTTCGCTCCCATAACGGCGGTGAAGATCTCTTGGATTCCGGCCATTGCCATCTCACGGCTGTCGTAGCTTCCGATCCTGCCCAACACGTCCATAATCGTCGCGTATTCGGCAGCTTGAGCCTGAAGCTGATTTTGAGTCTCAGGCGTTTCCACTGTGTTTTTGGATGGCTGTTGCGCCATCTTCCATTCTGCAATGACGCCATTGATGGATAACTCCAACGATTCCAAGTCATAGGGAATCGTGAGGGCGGGGATCTTAAGGTATTCCGAAAGTTCCTCCAATTTACATTTTGCGCTCGGGTCGATCCCGGTATCGATATAAACCAGTTTGGCACAAACTTCTTTATAGAATTCTTGAGCCATCTTTCGATCGAAACCGAGTTCCTTCAGTGTTTCCTTCCAACTGTTGAGCCAGCCTAAACCGATAATATACCCGCCTTCATCGAAGACGGCTTGAATCATCGGGGGGGTGGCCAAATGTGAAAAGCAATAGTTCGAAGAAACCACTTTGATGTTCGGACTTTCCGGAACCAGTTTTAAAATATCGCAAAATCGGCTGCAAAAAATGACGCCGTTCTCTTCGTTCTCCACCGTTTGCTGGAGTTGCGCCTTGACTTGATCGTAAGCCCATCGTTTAAAACATAGGGAAGGATAAGCTTCAACGCTCACCTTCTCCGGTTTTTCTTTTTCGATCACCCTCAAATAATCGGGCAAGTAGTTTTCACAGATAAATAGTTTAAGTTTGCGCGTGGTCATCCACTCATTTCAACGGGTAGGTTCCGTAAAGCCGAACGGCTTCGGATACGGCCAACAGGGTCTCTTCCGAAACTTGCCAGGGAACCTCGCCGTGGCCGTCGGAAAGGATAAAACCGCCGCCTTTCCCGCACTGTTCGATCACCGTTTTAACCGTTTGACGCGCCTGCTCCCTGGTCCAGTGAACCATCTCCAACCCGTTCAGGTTTCCGATCAAACACACGCGGCCTTCAGCTTCCTTCTTCAAAGCGACCGGATCGTCGGCGGATCCGAATCCGAGAACGGCGGTTCCCGTTTGGGCAATCTCATGAACGACCGGTAAAGTGAGACCCGAAGCCAGATGCGTCGCAGTCGCTCCTCTGATTTTCGCGATCGTCCGTTTGGCTACCACGTTTCCCGTTCTCATGTAGACCTCTTTTTCGATAACGGTCGGTGACGCGAGCGGGTCGAAATAGCAGATGGCAGTCGCTCCGGCGGCTAACTGTGCGTTCGCCCAAGCGACGCAGAACGCCTCGTTCACTTTCATCAGTCTGTCGAAAGCTTCTTTTCGGAAGTAGATCATCTCCAAATACTTCTCGAAACCGATTTGCATCACCGGCAGCGAGAAGGGTGACATCGCGACGCCGATAATCGGAACTTCGTTTCCCACCCGCTCTTTCAACATTTCGGTCGCGCGAAGGACGCGTTTCAAACCGGGGCTTTCACTAATTTCCGGCGGTTCCAAATGAAAAACGTCTTCTATCGTATCTAAGATTGGAACACCCGCATTCGGCGGGCCGTTCTCCACAAAGAAGCTCTCAGACCCGAAAGCTTCCGTTTCGATCGAGGCGTAGAAGAAGGTGTAATAGCAATCGTTTTGATACTTTTCCCGCATCGCACGCTGCGCGGCGACGACGTTCTCCGCCTTATTAAAGTATTCCTCGACGGTCATTCCCAGTTCCTTCGCGCCATAAAGTGACAAGAGCAAAAAAAGCGGGACACGATCCGGTTCTTTATGGGTAATCGCGGTCATCACGCGTTCCATAGAGGTCATCGGTTGACGGCTCATCAGGACACCCCCTTCCCGTCGCCCAGGTATTCAAGAAGATCGAAGACATCGGAGGCGGTTCTCGACCCGGCATCGGCGCCAACCCTTTCCCATAGCCCTTCATCAAGGCGGAACGGGGCGCCTCCGACAATAATCTTCACCCGATACCCTTCTCTATCGAATTGACCTCTCAGTTCCTCGACCTTCAGGGCAGAAACGTACATGAGCGTCGAAATGAGGAGTATCTCGATTCGGCTTTCGATCGTTTTTTCCACTATTCGTTCAGGCGTTAGGCCGTCTCCGAAGTCGGCCACTTCATACCCGGCGGCCCGTAGCAATGAAGTCACGATTTTTTTGCCCAAGGCGTGGCGATCGATTAACAACGCGATCGCGATTCTGGGAGAATCCTTTCGGTTCACTTTCGCTTTCGGAAGATATTCGTCTATCAATTCTTCGCAGATCCGCCCGCTCATATAGACCTGAGCTAAAGAAACGGTCCCGAGTTCCCATTTTTCCCCGATCCGGTCCAGCGATCCGACAACCAGTTGCTCGACGGGATGAAACTCTTTCGATTCCTGGGTAAATCCGCGAAAGATCGAGGCAGCGTTGATTCGATCGATCTTCAGTAGCGCGTTTTCGAAATCATCCAGCAAGTCTTCGAAACCCTTCATCTTCTTCCCTCCGTCCTTCGTCTCTCACGTTTCAGCGGTATTCCCGTCCTACAAACCGGTTGCATCCTCATTTCAACCCTCCGGTTCCAAAGGTAATGAACGAAAACAGATCGGTTCAGGTTAGCGCGCGATTGTGTTCGAAACGTCCTTAACCCGTTTGGTGAACGTTCGGCGAGGAGATGACTCCCTTTAATTAATTATACACTATGACACAAAAAAATGAGTCAGCCCCCCGATACATATTCGTCACAGGAAATATACCGTTGCGGGGGACGAATCGCGCCTGGTCGAAAGATTTTTTATACCGGATAAGAGAAGCTCTGATCCCAAGCGGCGCGAAGATAGAAAATTGTCATCGAAAATGGTAAAATGGAGGCACCGAGGGAGGTGCGCCGTGGAACTAGTCTGGGCAGGCCTGATTATTTTAGCGACCTTTTCTACTAAGATTACAACGAAGATCGGAATTCCGGGGTTGCTCGTTTTTTTGGGTATCGGTATGTTGTTTGGAAGCGACGGATTCGGGTGGTTATATTTCGATAATATGACGCTGGCCCGCCAAATCAGCGATATCGCTTTGATCATCATCCTGTTCGAGGGTGGTTACACGATTAAAAAAAGCCTCTTAAAAACTTCTCTCAAACCCGCTTTAACCTTGGCAACCCTGGGGGTCGTGATCACCAGCGTCGTCACCGCCTTGTTCCTCCATTTTTTCTTGCATTTAAACTGGCTCACGGCGCTGCTGCTCGGCTCGATCATCTCCTCCACCGATGCCGCCGCTGTCTTTTCGATTCTGAGGGGAAAGGCCTTGCCGACAAAAGTTACGGCTACCCTCCAGGTGGAGTCCGCCTCCAACGATCCGATGGCGATCATGTTGACCATTACGATTATCGGGCTTATCAATGGAGCCCAACAATCCGTCTGGATGTGGGGTCTTTCCTTCGTGTGGCAGCTTTGCGGGGGGGCACTCATCGGCTGGCTGATCTTCGTTGCCGGCAAGTGGCTCTTTAACTCGCTGAAGGCTGGAAGCGGCGGATTCTACTATGTTTTGATTATCGGCGTCTGCCTGTTAGCTTACGGTTTCGCCAAAATCGTCCAAGCCAACGGATTCGTCGCCGTTTTTTTCGCTGGAGTGCTGTTTGGAAACGCGAAGTTTGCCTTCAAAGGAGGGGTTTCACACTTTCTGGAAGGGATTTCCACCTTCGCCCAAGTTCTCGTCTTTCTCCTGCTCGGATTGTTAGTCTTCCCAAAACAACTGCTTTTCTCTTGGCATGAAGGGGTTTGGGTCGCGATCATCCTGATGTTCGTCTCGCGCCCGCTAGCCGTATTTCTCTGCACATTGTTCTCGAGCTTTTCTTTCAAAGAAAGGGTGTTTATCACTTGGAGCGGCTTTAAGGGAGCCGTTCCGATTGTTCTTGCCACTTATCCCGTCGTCGCCGGGTTAGACCCAGATTCACGTATCTTCAATATCGTCTTTTTTGCCGTCTTTCTGACCACTTTATTGGAAGGCTCTACCCTGGATTGGGTGGGACGCGCATTGGGCCTTCTTCGGAAATCGGCCCCGAAACCGCTCGTTTCAATGGAATTGATGGCGCTCGAAAATGCCAACTTCGAGCTGATCGAGATCTCTCTGGGCGAAAGGGATTTCGCTTCCGAAAAGTTGATACGGGATATGGCGTTGCCTCCGGATGTTTCCATTACGGCGATCGTCCGCCACAACGAAGTCGTCCCGGCCAAAGGAAATACCCGCCTCATCAGCGGAGATCTGCTCTTCGTATTAACCCCTACGGAGCTCTCCGAAACCCTTCCGGATTACTTCATGTGCTCTACGACCTGCCCCAATCCTAAAGAGCCGTCTGAAACTTAATCCGTAGGCGTTTGGACGCCTCCCCCAAATCCGTCGTTCCGCCAGATCATCCCAACGGCGCGAAAAAACCCTCTTTTCTCGTAAAAGGGCGCCAAGTTTTCATCGCAGATCAGATCCATTCCGTAGAAGCCTTCGAAGGATTGGCGCATCCTCCGGATCAATTCCGTCCCGATCCCTTTCCCGCGGTATTCCGGAAGCACTTCCAACAAAGGAATCGCGGCATAAAAAAAGCCGTCCGAAATCGCGTTGATGAATCCGACACATCGGGTCTCATCGAAAGCGAGCCAAAAGGCCGCGCTGTTCCGAAGGATTTCGAGGTGCTGTTCCGGAGTCGGTTTTTGAACCCACCCTTCGAAAAATCCATTGAGCGTCTCTGCCTTCAGGCAAGACGGATCGTTCGTATAGGATATCAATCTTATCGGGTTTGCTGGATCCATGAGACCAGCGCTTCAACTGTCTCGAAAGCGACGAATCCCTCTATTTGATATTCCTCGGTCGTATGGAAGACGCCGATCTCGGATTTCATAAACAGGTGATTGAGTCCCGGGAACGATTGGAAGGTAAATCGCGCGCTGTTCCCGTAGGCTTCCATGAATGGCAGGAAATCCCCATCCATAGTCGCCTGGAAGTCTTCTTCACCTTGTAACACGAGGACAGGAAGGTTCGCCTTCGACAGCGAATCCATCATCGGGTAATGATCCCAATCGTAGAAATAACTGACTGTCAATCCCGGTTGGATCTCCGTTTCGGGAGGCAGTTCACGGTCCAGCACGCTTTGAAAAAACGAGACGGCCTGATCCAACTGCTCTTGGGGTAGCCCGGTCGCAGGAAAAAAGTACCGGTTCTGGTCGATGCTGATCTGCGCGAATCGACGCGCCGGCGCCGCTAAAAGAATTAATCCGGAAAGGCCTTCCCACTCTGCTGCGGCAAAGGCTGCCGCCTGGCCGCCCAGACTGTGCCCGGCCACAAAGATTGGCCCGACGTTCTCCAATCGATTCGCGAATGCGATCGCTTCACTCAAGTCTTCCAGATACTCATCCCATACGGCCCCTTTCTCCGAAATCCCTTCTTTGACCATTCGCTCGCCATGCGCGTAGGTCCTTTTATGGTATCTCAACACACCGATACCAGCTGAGCTGAGTCCGTAAGCCAGATCTCGAAAAGGTTTATTGGGACCGATCGCGGAATCCCGATCCGTCGGGCCCGACCCACCGACCAGGATGACGAGCGGGTAGGAAGCGACATCTTTCGGAAGGGTGAGCGCGCCGGAAACCGGCCACTGTTTGGAACCGAAGACAACCTCCTCTTCGGTGAACCGTTCAATGTCGGCGTAGGGCGGCGTCAGCGCGTTCGGGGAAGCCGCCGGCTTCGCGTAGAACCCCGCGACCCGATTTTGCGTGTCGACGGAAACGGTGATATGCAAGTAAGCCTTTTGCATCTTTGTATAAAACAGGTAAATGAAATATCCCTGCGTTTCGGATTCTTTGATGTCGAGTACCGCTTCGAACGCGCCGAAATTCACTTTGAAGGCTTGAAAAGATTGTTCGATCGCCGGTTTTCCGAACAGTTGCCGCATCGTTTCATCCTGAACCGCTACCATCGCGTCGAAATCCCCCTCAAAGAAGGATTGCAGATAGGACTTCGCCGTTTCCTTTGGATCAGTTACGGCTAATAGGGTAGAGAAACACAAACAGGTGAAAACGGTCAACCAGATCATTTTTTTCATAGGTTCCCTCCATTTATCCATAATAATCGTTCTTGCGCCCTTTACCCCTCATAGGGGGAGGAACCGGCGTATGGAATACCCGTACAAAATCATATCGCAGATACTAAAAGTACGGCATAAAACCGATCAGATCCAAAAAAGCGTCACCGACGATGAAAGCAATGTATCCTCCCACCGCGATAAAAGGACCGAACGGGATTTTATCCTGCATCTTTTTCTGGAAGAAAATCGCGGCGATGATGCCGACGAAACATGATAGAAAAACCGCCAGATTGATCTTCATCGGACCGAGGGCCAAAGCGAGCGCGCTGATCAACACGATATCGACCATTCCCATCGCGTCTTTTTTCGCGAATATTTTAAAGAGCATGCGGAGGATATAGACCAGAGAAAAAGCGATGAAAGCGGTGATGAGGTTGACGATAAAGATACCGCGATCGATCCGTAATCCTTGATCGAGATATAGGAGCGCACAGCCCGCGATGACGAAAGCGGTGGTGGCGTCCGAAATCAGCATGGTGTCCAGATCGGTGAAGAACACGACAATCAACGCGGCGACCAGCACATCCGCCCCGATGAGCATGAGCGGGAACGGGGGGAAGAAGGCCACTTCCTTGAGAAGAAGTTCACTTCCTCCGGTGAATGAGAAGGCCAGGCTGTTTATGAGGAAACACGCCGCCGTCAGCGCTTCGACAAAAGGATACCGCCACGACAGTCTCGCCTGGCAGTAACGACACCGGCCTTTGAGTAAGGCAAAACTGAGGATCGGAATATTGTCGTACCACGGTATCGGCTTTTTACAGCTCATACAGATCGATCTGGCCGGTTTGAAAACGGTCATTGACTTCTGGCTGAAACGAAAGATCACAACATTCAAAAAACTTCCGATAATGAGACCAACAAGCGTCGAAACGACAGGGACGATCCACTCCACGAGACTCCCCTCCATTGACTTACGGATATACTTTTGGAACAACGATTAACGTGCTGAAAAAGCCCACCGTATCATAGACGGCCAAGTCGATAGGCTTTATCTCATCCGGATGCGCGCCGGCAGAGACTGTCTTTAGAACAGCGGAAAACGCGTAAACCCTCTTCGCGCCAGTCTTTGGAATCGAGACGTTCACGGGCGTGAGCGACCGTATCTGTTGGCCCGCTACGATCAAAGAAGATACCGCTTTATCGTCATAAACGAACCCGGTGATGAGAATGGAATCCCCCTCCAATTTCGCTTGGACCTCCCAAAAGCCAGGGGGCAGAAGGTCCACAATCTCCGATTGAAGGTCATTAGAAGCCACGATTCCACGAAAACCCTCGCTCAATTCCACCCTCGTCTGAGGAGGCGTATGGCTGAAAACGGTAACGGGATCGCCTTTCATCAAAATGTGGATCAGGTTTCCCTGCTCATCGGTTACCTTGGTTCCGTCGTTTTTCGCATACATCGTCCGAACTCCGGTGAACTGGATAAGGGCGCGGGCGGCATTCTTGAAGGCATCCACAGCCTCCACCACCACGCGATTCTCCCCGATCGCAACAGGAACGGCGATCGTCAAATCCTGGTGGCTTTTCATCACGGACTCTTCGCGGCCGTTCACCGAAACGGAAGCTACAAGATAGTTGTCGGACACGCGAATACCGAGCGGAAATTGCTCTTCGTATATTTTTGCCGGAACAGGTGAAACCACGATTTGCGGCGGTTCTCTTTCGACACGAATAACGGTCAGGCTACTCTCTTGAGAGATATCTTCGATATTGGTGGCGACCACCGTGATCGTATTGGTTCCAAGCGCAAGCGGAATGATTTGATCAAGTTCGTATCGTCTCACCGGTTCGCGGAAGCGGATCTCTTGCCACGCTCCGATCCGCCCGTTCTTAACCCCCAAAATGTCCGTGATCGTGATTTTCGCGTTGAGCTGCGCGGCTTCTGTCTGGTTCATCAGAAGCATCTCATCCGTTATCTGTATCGTAATTTCCGGCGCATACGGCGTTTGGGTTACTTTATCTTTCGGAACTGACACCTTCTCCCCCTGCCACAGGACCACGAATTGATTGTCCGCGATCGCTGAGAGAGAAACCAGCGCATTTTTCGGCAGGGGGGGGTGCTCTTCTTTCAAAAAGAAGCGAAAGCCTTCAAAAGTTAGCGGAAAGGTAGTCTGATTCACGTTGCCAAAAGAGTCGACCGCTTCCACTTCAAGCGTCGAAGAGGGACGCTCCCAGATATCGAAGGTGATGGGCAAGGAAACCCGTTTTTCTTGAATAGGATATCGGACTCCGAATTCGCTCACCTCTTCCACGATCCCCGGATCATTGATTTCGAGGGTCAATACCGTTTCCCGAGGTGTGACGTTACGATCGGCAAGGTTCACTTCGGGACCGAAAATATCTCCGATCGGGAGATGGTCCACCTTTTGAAGAAAATCCCGATACTGGTCAAAAGCGTATTCCCTATCTCCGTCTTTTACGAAAAAGTCATTGCGCATCAAGGCATTAAGGCTGGCTACGTACTTGCCAAGCGGCATATAGGAGATCCATTCTCCGTTCGCCACCATCAGAAAGGTGGCGATCAAATTCAAGTTTTCGGTATCCCAGATCCGGATCATCCCATCATTTGACGCGGAGTACGCCTGCCCGGTTTTTTTCGAGAATCGCAGCGCGCGGATCGCAGCGCTATGGGCCTGGTTTTCCAGGCGGATTTCCTTCGCCGTCTCCACATTCCACAGACTCAAATTGCCGCTTGCCAAACCAAAGAGCACCTTTTCTTCAGAGACGTATACCGAACTCCAAACGGCGCTGTCGAAGGGGCCGATATTTCGAAGCTGATAACCCCGTTCCACTGCCCAGACTTTTATGTATTTGTCAATACTGGTCGTGATTAAAAAATAACCGTTCGGAGAGTAACAGAGGCTGGTGACCCAATCGGAATGCGCAACAACATCCCGTTCCACCTCTCCGTCAGCAACATTCCACAAAATGAGCGTATTGTCCGAAGATCCCGAAGCCAGGTACCGGCCGTCCGGCGAAAAAGCGGCAGCGTTCACCAACCGCCTGTGTCGGGTAAAGACATTTTCTAAATTCTTGTTCTCCACATTCCATTTTCTCAACCGGCCATCCGCATTGCCGGTATAGACATACCGACTATCTCCGGTAAAAAGACAAGCCCAGGTCGCATTGTTTTCACGTATGACTTCACCGTAGAGCTGAGGGGGCTGCAGGTTCCATATTCGCAACGTCCCGTCCTGATGGCCGGAAGCTAAAAACAAACCGTTCGGAGACAGTGCGAGAGAAAGTACAGGAGAGTTGTTCGAAGGGCCCGGAATAATAGTTTCCAATGCGCCTGTCGCAAGATTCCAGCGCGCGATCTTCCCGTCGGAATAGCCCGCGTACAGATGATTCTTTTCCGTTTGAAGACACAGTGTATTGGGTATGACAATGCTTTGCGGTTTCGGTGTGATCGTCGGCACGGCGAAAGAAAATGAAAAGAAGCAAAGCAAAACCCAAAAAACATATGTATGCGTTCTCAAATCTCTTTCTCCTTTCGACGCTAAAAATAAAAGCTGGTCTCGAAATCCTGGTAATGCAGGAGTTGTCCTTTCCGTTTAAGCGTCGCGCCTTGGCAGAGGCTTGTCAGGTTCGTGTGATAGATGCGAAGATCCGGAATTTTATAGGTTCCCGATTCGATCTTCGCGATCAAATCGCTCAGATACTCTTCGGATAAACCGTTCGGAAGATTGTCGAGGTCTATGACACACCGTCGGGCGTAATATACTTGATGGTTCTTTCGGGTTTGAAACAGATAAATAACGAATTTTTCGACGCCTTGCGTTCTTTCCCAAAAGGCGATTTCATAGGCCGTGTTCTCCTTGTTTTGACAGCAATAGACCGGAGAGACGCACCGGGTGAAAAAATCGCCTTCAAAAAGCGAAAGCATCTGCCTTCCATCAGAGACGTGTATCAGTTCCAGGTTTTTCTTTTGGGCTTGATCCAGGATGAAACCCTGTTGGCATAAAAGCATGCAAACCAGCATCGCCGCTATCCACAAGCCACTTAATACTTCTACCAGCAACGGTCACTCTCCAAATATGTCTTTGAGGCGCTCGATCGTGTCTTCTTCACGAAGGATGGATAGCAACTCTTCGATATTCCCATCCAAAAAGGCCTGCAACTGATAGGAGGTATAGTTGACCCGATGATCTGTCAAGCGGCTCTGCGGATAATTGTACGTTCGTATCTTTTCGTTTCTGTTCCCCGTTCCGATAAAACTTTTCCGTTTTTGGGAGAGCTTTTGCTGTTCTTCCATCAGCCGAATCTCGTAGAGTTTTGACTTTAAGACATCCAATGCCTGCAATTTGTTTTGATGCTGAGACCGCTCATTCTGGCAGGTAACCACAATGCCCGTCGGGAGGTGGGTTATCCGCACCGCGGATTCTGTTCGGTTGACGTGTTGTCCGCCAGCCCCGGAAGCGCGATAGACATCAATCCTGAGATCGTCCGGATTGATGTCTATCGCCATGTCGGCGGATATTTCAGGCAAGACCACCACAGACGCGGAGGAGGTATGGATCCTTCCGCTCGCTTCGGTCTCGGGAACGCGTTGCACCCGATGAACCCCGCCTTCGTATTTGAGGGTGCCGTAAGCCCCCTTCCCTTTGACTTTGAAGACAACTTCCTTGAATCCGCCGAGATCCGTCGGGTTGCTGTCGAGTATCTCGGTCTTCCAATTACGGATATCGGCGTATCGGCTGTACATCCGGAACAGATTCCCCGCAAACAAAGCCGCTTCCTCACCGCCAGTCCCAGCGCGGATTTCAACGATCGCACTGTTTTTATCTGCCGGATCTGGCGGCAGGATTCCGACCAGCAGCGCGCGTTCATGCTCTTTTAGCCGCTTTTCGAGAAGGAAGGTCTCTTCCTGCGCTAGTGCCGCGATCTCTTCGTCCTCGGATCGAAGGAGTTCTGAATTTTCTTCATACTCCTTTAAGGTCCGCTGGTAGTTGCCATAAAGGGATTGCAGCTCCTCTAACTGAGCCCGTTCCCGCGAATACTCCAAAAATTGCTCGCGGTTATTGATCACTTTCGGGTCGGATAATATCTTCGTGATCTCCGTATACCGTTGAAGAATCGATTCGATCTTTTCCAAATACTCTTTCATGGACACCCTCACGTTTTACCGGATCGCTTCCATCCGGAAAATTCATTGCGCCGCGCGCATTTCAACGCAACGTCAGTATAGTCGCTTCTCCCGGTTCCAGGAAGGTATGGACGTACCCGTCTTCGAGATTCATATAGCGATGTGTTTTCGTATAATTCTCGTATTCGCGTTTGACACCGCCGATTTTCATGTCCGGAATATGTGATACATCGATCGAAATCCAAGATCCGTTTTCAAAATCGGTATTTGCCAAAAGGACCAGCGCCTGGTTTTGGATCGGGTTTTTATACAAGTGGGCGATCACCTTTTCGGATGGCGTGAACAACCCTTCCAATCGATTTTCCCCTCGGCACCATTCGCCGCATTCGGTCTTCAGCGGAGCCGCCGACTGCATCAGTTGCAACAGCTCCAGATCCGCCTGATCCCAATGATAGGCGTAATGGTCGAAAAAGGCGATCTTTCCGTACAGTGGATCTTGTTCGGGCAACATAAATCGCCCTTCTTCCCGGTTGTCCAACCCCAGATTCAGCGGCTGCACCTCTCCGATCTCGAATCCCGAGTTTAAAAAGGTAATGCCATTGGGTAGAAACAGATTCAGGATAAAGGCGAACTTGGAAAACCTCTTATGATATTTTCGGGCGATAGCCCGCGGGGTGTCCGGTGTCTCGGCAGTCGCCAGAGCGGGAAGTTTTAACGTCGGTAACCGCTCTTGGCAAAACTCAAAGCACTTGCCCTCGTCCACCCGGGGCTCCATCCACCAAGAGTTGCCGAGGATGGCATCGTAACCGTGCTCCAAAGCCTTTTCATCTTTCGATATCTCGAGCTCTTCGGCTATAAAAACAAAGCCAGGATCCCAATCGCGCGCTTTGCGAATAATCTCCCCTTCCAACGGTCGGGGGAGAGCGTGCCCCATATCCAGTCTCACGCCGTCGATTCCGAACCGCTTTTGATAGCTGGGGATCACCCCCTCTAAATACTCCCATAACGGTCGGTTCGGGCTATCGTTTTCGAAATTGCTTGCTTTAATAATATCGAAAAGCACGTATGGCGGCTGCTCAGCGGCAACGTACGTCCGGCTGGGGTTGGGTGGAAGGTGGAAAAGCTTGAGGAATGTAACGTCGGTCCATGCCGGTTGGGAGTCGTTGACCCAGTCTGAAAAACCCGGAGGGGGCAGTACCCCAAAGGTTTTCACAAGGTCTTTGAAAAAATCGTCTTCTTTTCCCTGATGTTCCTGCTTGAACCACTCCCATTTTTGCGGCTCCAAGCGGTCAGGGCTGTGCGAGAAAAAGCCCAGCAAATCCTTCGTCCTTTCCGAGGCGTAGATCGCGGGAAGATTCTCAACGCTGGGCTGACAGAAGTCGAGCCCGTCGATAAAGGGTGCCTTGTACTCCGCCTCCGTTTCCGAGCGAATCCAATAAAACCAATCAGGATGTTCGAGGATGAGATCGTTGTCTCGAGCGCACGTTCTTGGGACGAAATCCAATATCACCCGCATCCCCATCATATGCGCCGCCTCGACAAAGGCAGAAAATTCCTCTTCAACGGTAAAGCCCTGCAACAAGGCATCTTTGTAAGCCGGTTCTATCTGCAAAAAATTCTTTACCGCGTACGGAGAGGAGACTTCTCCTTTTCTGTAGAGGTGGCTGTATTTGGTGATCGGAAGAGAATAAAGCGTGTCAATACCGATCTTTTTCAAATAAGGTAAAAGGGCTATCATTTTGAGAAACGTCCCGCCTTCCGTATAGCGTCCGACCTGAGAACCCTGGAACTTCCAATACCCTTTATGATTGTAGGCCGTCGTCGCTCTCACGAAGAAACCATACATATAGCGGCTTTGCAACCAATCTCTTTCTGCCGGAAAACCGGCGTGCCCAGTCTGTTCTTTCAAGGTGGAAAACGGGCGTTCATAATGAATCCCCGGTTTTTTAAGATCCAGAATCTCGGAGAGAATCCCGCTGAAGTATTTATACGGATTCACAATCAGCGGTTTTCGTTCGTCGCTGACCGGACGCTCTCCCGGGGGAAAGGCGTTGATTACATTTTGGGAAGCCCATAGGTATGGAATCGCGTAATACCCATTGGACGATTTCGCTTTGCTTTTCAAGTAATCGTAAATTTCCCTCAGCATGGTTCGATACACCTCTTTATCGAAATACGCGCTATTCCGTTCGCCCTTCACCGGGAACGGTCATCCATAAACACTTTAGATACAGCGTTTCCGGCATCTGCAACAACCACGGGTGGTCGGGGGATTGGACGTTTTGACCCACGCCGATCAAAGCTTTGTCGCAATCGGCCGCTGCTCTTCGCGCCGATTCGATCATCTCTTCCCAACCCAGATGATAGGAACAACTGCATAAACCGATGATGCCATTTGGAGACAACAGCGGTATACTCGTTTTCACCAATTCAGTGAGCAAGCGCTTTCCATAAGGTTTTTCCTGTTGTGATTTGATCAAAGAAGGCGGGTCGATAACGATCATACCGTATTCTTTTCCAAGTTCCGGTTTTTCCTTCTTCTGATCCTGCAGCCAGGAGAAAACATCGGCCGTAATGAAACGGGTCTCGCGCGATAATCCGTTCAAGTCGGCCATACGTTTCGCCGTTTCTATGTCCGGCGACGATTTATCCACTCCGGTGCTCACCATTCCCTCTTGAGCCATTGTGAGGGAAAAACCTCCCGTATAGCAAAACAAATCCAACGCCATTTGTCCTTCCAAGTGATAAGCTCGTATCAATTGACGGGCTTTCGCCCTGGACGCTTTTTGATCGAGAAACAGTCCCGTTTTCTGTCCAGCTTTTAATCGAACGAGATAGGTAATGTCGTCTACTGTGACCGAGATCTCTTCGGGAATCTCACCCCAAAGCACTCCCGAGTGCCTTTCCAAACCGATCTCTGGCGTGGATTCGAAGTCGCTCCGCTCAAGGATACCCCGGATATCCTCCCCGAAAAGCGTCCGTAATGCCGAGACGATTTGCGATTTCTTCTCCTCGAGCGCGGGATGTCGAATCTGCAGAACAAAGTAACCCCCGTAACGATCGACGATCAACCCGGGCAGCATCTCCGACTCCGCGTTGATCAACCGATAAGCCGCATTGCAGCCTATCCGGTCACGAAAAGCCGACGCTTGGCGGAACCGACCTAAAAAAAAGGACTCGTCGATTTCCTCTTCTCGGAGCGTAAGCATTCTGACCGTTTTAGAAGCGCCTTTCAAAAACAAACCTTTCCCAAGAAAATCGCCGTCTTCACCGAACACATTCGCGATCCCGCGATCTCGATCGGCTAGAATGTCAGATATTTCGTCAGCAAAAACCCAACCGTAACGGTTTTTGATCTTCGGCGCTTTTTGCCGTCGGACGGTTACGACGATCATGCGTAGGATTCAACAACCACTTTGACTAAGTTCGCAAAGGTGTCTTTCACACGGTTGGCCGTATCCATGACTTCCTGGTGAGAGAGCTTTTGCGGAAGCACCCCCGCCGCCATATTCGTCACGCAGGAGATACCGAAGGGTCGAATCCCGCAATGGCGGCAAGCGATCAGTTCCGGCACTGTCGACATCCCCACCAGGTCTGCTCCCAGGTAGCGGAAGGCCCGAATTTCGGCTGGGGTCTCATACATCGGGCCTAACGTGTAGACATAGGTCCCGGTTTTCAACTCTTTGTTCTTCTCTTTGAGACGGCCTTTTACTCGCTCGAACCATTCCATGTCCAATACCGTCGACATATCCGGAAATCGGGGCCCGATGTTTTCGTCGTTCTCTCCTACCAAAGGGTTCTGAAAAGAAAAGTTGATGATATCTTGTATCACGATAAGATCCCCGGCCCGATAATCGGTATTGATGCCGCCAGAGGCATTTGTAATGATCAAGCCCTCTACGCCGATCCGTTTCATCAGGTAGACGGGAGTGATGATATCGGAAGGATCGTACCCTTCATAACAATGGAATCGCCCTTGCATCGCGACGACCGCGACTCCCGACAGTTCCCCGAAAACCAGGTTCCCTTCGTGCCCGATCGCCGTTGAAGCGAGAAAGCCTGGTATTTTTTGGTAGGGAATTTTGACGGCTTTTTCCAACCGCTCCGCCATAAACCCAAGCCCTGATCCAAGGATCAATCCCAATTTAGCGCTCGGGGCCCTTCCCAAAGCTTCCCGCACCGCTTTGATGCCGCTGTCGACCACGCCTGATAAATGCTTCAAACCTGACACCTCGCTCCAGCAGATACAAATCCGCCTTTTTGGAATCTATTATATCATTTTTGGTTTATAATACTCTGTAAGCTTTTTTATGATCGTTAGGCGTGAGGGGGAAAACTCGTATGAGCTACGATTTTTTCGCGATAAAAATACAAGCGGAGAGCCGTACTTCGGACGATTATTTTTTTGGGTATTTTTTCGGAAAAATCAATAGCAATCTCGAATACAAGTTTATTTGCTTTCCAAGAAAATTCGTCGATCGTAATAAAACCCCTCTGGAAATGCCTTTCGCGGAATATAAGAACTACTTGAATGAAGTCTATCATCACATCTCCTCCCGATCGCAGGAGATCGTCGAAATGACCAAAGAATTCAACGTTTACTTCGGCCTTCAGATACGGAAAATGGGGGGATTGGGAGCGCAAGGATTCCGATTTTCGAAGATGATGGAAGAAAACAACACCGATCTGATCCGGACAGAGTTGAATGACCTCTTTCGAAACTGGTCCAGCGACATCATCATCCACCTCGCCCTCGATTTTTCCAGCTTTTCTCAGATCTACCAGCAAGCGAGCGGCTCGGCGAACACGAAAGACATGCTCAGCTCCTTCTCTAAAAACAGAAAAGATATCGCTTCGATCTCGGATTTTTACCCGTTGCTCGATCCGATGGCAGGCATTACGATCGACAAACTTGAAATCGGTTCGGTTTTTTGGTGCACGATCACCAGCTTCGTCGACGAAGCGCAGGAAATAAAATTAAAGAAAGAGTATCCTGACTATTTTAGCGAAGAGGGAGACAATATCGTTCCTTTTGAAGGCACGATAATTCTTAAAGAGCTGACAGCCGACGGGAGAGGAGTCCTCGTCAAAATCATGATCAGCGATTGGTTCTTCGCGAAATCGATCATCTTGCGCAATATGCGTATCCTTCAAAATGTAAAAAAGGTCCAGAATCGCTTTCCGAAAATAAGCGAACGGGAATTTCTAATCGATCCGCAAAAAGCCTTAACCCGCTCCGGTACGAAAACGGCGGCGAACACCGCCCACTTCGAAGCCAAAAAACCGATTTTCGACCTTGCGACCTTCTTTATCCTTTTAGCCATCATCGCTTTAGCCTTTGTCATCTACTTCTTTTTCTTCTATACTTAAAGAGAAAGAAGTCGAAAGCATCCTAAACACCGAAGAAGACGGGAGAGGCGCGGGCGGTTGACAATACTCCCGCATCGTGGTAGAATAAGGCCCGAATGTTTATAGAGGAGGAATGCCCGTGCCAAATATACAATCAGCGAAAGACCGTGTGAAACGAACCGAACGCGAGAGGTTGCAAAATAAATCGTACAAAAGCAAATTCCGAAATCTGGCGAAAAAAGTCCATAAAGCGATTGATGCCAATGATAAAGAAACTGTGAAGATATTATTGCCGGAATTATATTCCGCGATCGACCGTACAGCTAAAATCGGCGCTATCCATAAAAACCAGGCGGCGCGCCGGAAATCACGCGTGACTAAAAAGGTCAACGCGTTGTTAGCCAAGTAACACTGGGAGCGCACAACTTTAGATGAAAAAAGGCCGAACGGTTCGGCCTTTTTTGTGTTGGATCTGATTCCTTGGTACGCCTCGACCGCCGGTTACCGAGGTGTTTAGGGCATTCCCAGATAGCTCATCAAAAGTCGGCAGGTATTGGAGAGACCGTCGATGTGCGTTCTTTCATACCCGTGAGAAGAAGAAACGCCGGGGCCGATCAAGGCGAAACGGATGTCTTTTCCGCTACGCAGCGCAGCGCCGGCATCCGAGCCGTACATCGGATAAATATCGACGGCGTAGTTCAATTTCTCTGTTTTCGCCAGGTCTATCAACATACGGGTCAGCGCGTAGTCGTACGGCCCGTTGGAATCTTTCATACAGATCGACACTTTGTATTCGTCCGTACCCAAGTCATCCCCGACGGCGCCCATGTCGACGGCCAATATCTCCTCGACGTCCTCCGGGATGCCGGCCGAACCGCCGTGCCCGACCTCTTCGTAATTGGTGAATAAAAGATAGGCTTTCCGGTTCAACAGCGCTTGTTCCGGGTACCCTTCATCCCTAAGGATCTTCGCTAAAGTGATCAAAATGCCGGCGCTCGCTTTATCATCCAGATGTCTGCTCTTGATGAACCCGCGCTCCGTCAGGATTGTTCGCGGATCGAAGCTGATATAGTTTCCCGTCTCGATCCCCAACGCTTCGACCTCTTTTTTTGACTCCACTCTTTCATCCAGAACCACTTCGACCGTCTCATCTGTTTTTTCGACGGAGTTGACGTCTTTGTAGACGTGCGTCGACGAATGGCATTGCTGGATCGTGCCGCTGATAGCCCTCCCGTCGTAGGTATGGATCAGGCAGTTCTCTGTGATAATGTTCGTTAAGGGATAACCGCCTACCGGTGTCAACCGGAGCCGGCCATTGCTCTTGATCGCCCGAACGATCGCGCCCAGCGTGTCGATATGGGCTGAAAGGATCGTTGTCTCTTTCGGTCCGATTTCCCCGTCTCGCTCGTTGAGTTGGACGACCACGCTGCCTTTTCTCGTTGTCCATGCGCGATACCGCAAACCCTCGAAAGTGTCAAGCAACCGTTTTTGTATCTCGCGGGTAAATCCGGTCGGGCTGGGTATCCGACATAGTTCGGCGATTTTTTCCTTCATGTATTCCAGATGTTTTTCGGATACGGGCATGCCGATTACCTCCGATCGGTTTCAGATGTTGAATCGAATGTGTAAAATATTTCCGTCTTCAACGATATGGTCTTTTCCGACGACTTTCATCAATCCCAATTCTTTTAATTTTTTCTCCTGCCCTTCGCGTATAAGGTCATCGTACGTCATCACTTCAGCCCGTATAAACCCGCGTTCGAGGTCCGTATGGATCTTTCCGGCGGCTTCCTTCGCGCAAGTGTTCTTGCGAATGGTCCACGCGCGAACCTCGTCTTCTCCCACGGTAAAAAACGAGATCAGTCCGATATGCTCGTAAACCACCCGGGATAAACGCTCGATCCCGGTTTCTTTGAGCCCAAGCGACTTTAAAAAATCAATTCTTTCCTCTTCCGAAAATTCGTTCATCTCCATCTCAAACTTGCCGCTTAGTTCCAACCACCCAAGATGGTTTTGGAGGCAATAATCCTGTATCTGCTTTATTTCGGGAGTGGCGGTGTTAAAGCGAGTTTCATCGCTGTTCAGCAAAATGATCGACGGTTTGAGAGAAAACAGATTCAACCCTCCGACATTTTTATGCTTTTCCGCTTCCTCTTGGAAAACGATTCCCGGAATCATCGACTGATCCAAGGGTTGATGAAGCCTTTTAAGGAAGTCCAGCATCTCCTCTTCTGGCTTTTCCAGTTTACGTTTCGCATGCTCCAACCGCTCGATGCCGTTTTCGATAATTTCCAAATCGTGGATGAGGATCTCGGATTTGATGTCCTCCACCTGTTCTCCAGGCGTTTTATCCGTCCCCTCGTAATTCCCGATCACCCATAACAGCGCGTCGACGCCCTGTAAGATTCCGAAAATGCGGTTTCTTTCTTTCGCTCCGGTTTTCGGGTCCAACCCGGGTGTATCCGTGAACTGGATGGTCGCATAGGTTGTTTTTTTAGGGTGATACATCTGAGAGAGTTGATCGACCCGCGGATCACTCACTTTGACCATCCGCGTCTCCGTTCCCGGAGCCGGAAGACCTGAGATGCCGGATAATAGTTGAAAGAGCGTCGTTTTACCCACAAAAGGCAATCCGATGATGCCGATGTTCATCGATAGATAACTCATGGTGTCCCCCCTTGATTAGGCCATCTCCGTGCGTTCGCTCAAGGTCGTGGCGATATAACTGGCGACTTGACTCGGTACGGTACCGGAACCGAAACCGACATCGTATCCGAGTTCCAAAGCCAGTTCGTAACTGATCCGAGGGCCTCCGATTATCGCGAGGAGGTCTTTCCTGACCCCTTCGATCTCTAACAAATCCATTAACTTGGTGAGGTTTTGAATATGAATGTTCTTTTGAGTCACGATCTGAGAGATCAGGAGCGCGTCAGCCTTGGTTTCTTTCACCTTTCGAACCACCTCTTCGCAGAGGACTTGGCTTCCCATATTGTGAACCGTAAACATCTTGTACCGCTCCAGTCCATAATCCCCGTGATAGCCTTTCATATTCAAGATCGCGTCCAACCCCACCGTATGGGCGTCACTTTCGACCGTCGCGCCGACGACCACTAACGGCCTTCCGATCTTTTCCTGTATAAAAGCGTCTGTTTCCTCACGGCTCATGACCCGAAAGTTCACTTCCATCACTTTGATCTTCGAAATATCGATTGTTTTTTGGGTATGCCCGTAAACGACAAAAAACGTGTAACCTTCTTTCATATCTTCCATCGTGACGATCTCGGACTTGTCGAACCCGAGGTTCTGCACGAATTTTTTCGCCGCTTCCTTCGCCAGAGCCCCGTGGGGAATCGGCAGGGTGAAAGAGAGCTGGACAGCGCCGTCGTTGGTGGCATCCCCGTATGAGGTTAATTGCTTGGGGTCGATGAAAACCTTCCCGTTAGCCTCGTTCATGACTCCACCTCGATTCCTAATCGTTTCTCCAGTTCATTAAGGACTGGATTATAGTATCCTTCCGACTTCCGGTGGACCCCGGAAAGTCCCTTTCCACCTTCTTCCGACCTGGATATGTCGGCAAAGTGCGCTTCCCGGATAGCGCTCATCAATCCTACCTTTTCGGTATGTTTCAGGAGGGTCAGCGCCTCGCTCAAGACCTCATTGGCTCGCTTTTCGATGAAACCGCCTTTTTTCACCTCTAGTTCATATCCCAATATCCGGGCGTTGTTGAATACGTAATTGGCATTTAAGATAGCCAGATACCGATCTTGCAGGTAGGGCGTGTGGATGGCCTCCGTGAGCATTCCCAGCAGTTGTATGTCTTGACCGGTAAAGACCGAAGCCAGGTTGAAAAGCGTATTCATGGCATAGCCTTTAAAGACGTTCCCGGTCATAAACTTCGTCGGAGGCATATATTTAAGCGTCGCGTTCGGGAATAGCTCTCGAGATAGAAGCGCGTGCGCCAGCTCGTACAGAAAACCGTTTTCAATGTCGGGGTTGATCTCAAACGCGTGGCCGAGCCCCATATAAGCCTCTTTCATACCCGCTTTTTTGGCGAAGGCTTCGTTGATCAGTTGAGAGGCCGTGACCGCATAGGCTTTTTCGATAGCGTCGGAGGTCGTGAGATAATTGTCTTCGCCGGTATTGATCGTAATGCCGGATAAGGCGACGATTAATCGGGAAAAGTACTGGTCCACGAAGGTGCGTTTCATATTGATATCCCTGAACAAGATGCCATACATCGAATCATTCAACAAAAAATCAAGGCCTTCCCAAGAGGCCATCATCGCGATTTCGGGCATGCAAAGCCCGGAAGCGTAATTGGTGAGCCGGATATAACGTTTCTGTTCGACGGCGATTTCATCGAGCGCCTGCCGCATGATCCGGAAGTTTTCCTGCGTCGCGTAGGTCCCACCAAAGCCTTCTGTCGTCGGACCGTACGGAACGTAATCCAGCAAACTCTGGGCGGTCGAGCGGATGACGGCGATGATATCCGCGCCTTGTTCTGAAGCGGCTCTCGCCTGACTAACATCTTCGTAGATGTTGCCAGTGGCTACGATAACGTATTTGTAAGGTTTCCGATTATCGCCCAGCCCCGTTAATAGCCCGTCCCGAGTGTTTCGCATGGACTCAACCCGATCCAAGGCTTTGTTCGCCGTTTCTTCCGCAAACCGGTATACCTTCTCAAGCGGTTGGGAAGGAACGGCCGTCAGGTCCATCGCATTCGTCCCGACAGCTTCCGCGATGGTCTGCGGGTCTTTTCCCGTTGCGACACAAGCGTTTGAGATCCAGTAGGCGGAACCGGTATCAAGGACTCCTTTCTTTTTCAGGTGATCCACCACGACATTGGGCAATGGCGCCTCTCCCGCGTCCACCCCGTCGACACCGAAATACCGAAGAACGGTCCGTTCGATCGTGTCGGTCGTATGCTTATTGATGAAATGAAAAACATCGTCCACGATAGTTTTCGCCGTCTTCTTCGCTTCGGCGACATCATCCCTGTTCAGGGTGATCGATAATCTCGACATACTCCTCCTCCGCGTTTTTTTGAATATCGTATCGTCATCAATTTCATCTGTGAAGCTTACGAGCTCGTATCTTCAAACAAAGAACTCTGGTTCGTACTTCGAACCATCGGATACCCCATATGCTGACAAGCCTTTCCGGTGACTTCTCTTCCCCGCGGGGTTCGTATCAAAAACCCCGTTTGGATAAGAAAAGGCTCGTAAACTTCGCTTATCGTATCCGCCTCGATCCCAACTGCAGCGGCAATCGCGCGTAAACCGGCAGGGCCGCCCCGATAATGTTCAATCAGAACTTTCAGAATCTTCCGATCCATGTAGTCGAGTCCATACTCGTCGATTTCAAGCGAATCGAGCGCTTCCACCGCGTCCTCTTCGTCGATGAGAGACTTGCGCTTGACGGTCGCAAAATCCCGAACTCTACGTAGAAGACGATTAACGATACGTGGTGTACCCCGGGATCGTTCGGCCGTAATCTGGGCCGCTTCCTGAGTGATCCCGATCCCCAGCAGGCCGGCACTTCTTTTGATAATCCTCATCAAATCTTCGACCGAATAGAAATCCAACTCCAAAATCATCCCAAACCGGTTTCGAAGGGGAGATGTCAGAAGCCCACTGCGTGTGGTCGCTCCGATCAGCGTAAAACGGTTGAGGTCGATTCGGATCGATCGCGCGCTGGGCCCTTTTCCTATCAGGATGTCCAAAGAAAAATCCTCCATCGCCGAATACAAAACTTCTTCGATAACGCGGCTTAGTCGGTGGATCTCATCAATAAACAGGACGTCCCCTTTCTCCAAATTCGTCAAGATCGCGGCAAGGTCCCCTTGTTTTTCGATGACTGGACCACTCGTGATGTGGATATTCGCTTCCATTTCGTGGGCAATGACATTCGCAAGGGTCGTTTTGCCCAACCCCGGAGGACCCACCAGTAAAACGTGGTCTAAAACATCTTCCCTCATCTTGCACGCCTGAATGGAGATTTGCAGGCTCTCTTTGATCTTATTCTGGCCGATATACTCTTCAAGCGCCTTCGGCCGCAAAACCACCATCTGGTGGTCCTCTACCCGTGTCACGGAGGCGACCAAACGCTCCGCTTCCGGCTGAACCCCCCATTCTTCATTCTTCAGGTTGATCACCTCAGTTCCTTATCTCAGCACGCCTAACGGGCATTAACGGTTTTATACTCGCCTCACGCTCGATATCGCGGGCGTTCATGGCGTGATTCTTTCCATTTCGTCGCGCGCATGGTGGTTCGATCTTTTAAGAACCGGGGCGATCACCCTCTGTTCGAACGCAACGCGCCAGCGCCCCCCCAGCGTGGAACTCTTAAACGAATCCTACGAGTGAATGTCGATAGATAAAAACCGCCATTGGCCGTACATATCCTTTTTGAACGCGACCGTTCCCACAGAGGAAAAAAGTGTTTCGAGCCGCTCTTTTTGATCGAAGCCGAATTCAAAATAAACCCTTTTGCCCTGCAAGCGAGGTGCGTTTTCGACGGTCTTTCGGTAGAAGTCGAGACCGTCCGGTCCGCCGAACAAGGCAAGCCAAGGTTCATGGCTCAATGTGGCGGGGTTCACCTTATGACGGTCGTTTTCTCCCACATAAGGCGGATTGCACACCACTACTTCGATGGGGCCAATCAGGTTGTCCAACCCATCCAAAAAATCCGATCGGCAAAAGGTTATTCGCTCATAAACCTGATGGGTTCTCGCGTTTCTTTGCGCCACATCCAAAGCCATTTCCGATATATCAGAAGCCACGATCGTGGCTTCCGGAATCGCGCGCGCCAAGGCAATCCCGATCGCGCCGCTGCCGGTACAGAGATCCAAGAACCGCCGCGATCTTCCGTTCTCTCTTCCGGCAACCCACTCAATCAACTCTTCCGTCTCCACGCGCGGAATCAGAACGTCTCGATTCACTTCCAACCGATAGGTCATGAACCATCGGTAACCTAAGATATATTCGATGGGTTCGCCTTCCACGTACCGCTGGATATAGGCACGAAAAACTTCAAGTGGGGCGGTTTCGACGGGCGCGTTCCATCGCGTGTACAGAAGTGTGCGATCCAACTTCAGCGCTTCCGCCAATAGCAGTTCGGAGGAGAGGCGCGGTTTCACCAATCCCTTTCGTTCGAAGAACCCCGTCGTCCAGCCCACCAGCTCTTGAACGGTCCATTGCTTTTTCGCTTTTTCCGCTTCCACAAGCCAACCCTTTCCCTTTATTCCGCTTCTTTAGCGTTTTATTGTACCATAAAACGGGTATAAAAAAGGGCTGAGGGAACCCTCAGAATGACGGGAAAAGAACCGTGTTATAACTATTGTTGACGTTTTACGAAGGCTTCGTGGCGCGCATCCATCCTCTCTTTTTCTTTGGGGATTTGCTTGAAAAATTCGGTCAATTTTTCACATCCGTAATCGGAACACTCAGCGCAGGTGAGCGCCTCGCGGCCAATGGCGCAGATACGGATCTGACATTGGCTGCAATACCCGAAAACAGGCTTTTCCCGCTCTTGACACCCGTAACAGAGGACGTCTTCCGCTTTGATATCGCGCTGGAACATCTTCGACCATTCCGTCGCCGTCTTCTCACGTAAAGCCTCGTCATTCCCAATCGTCGCCAGGTACGCGGGACATTTCTCGCAATCGATACCACAGAAACCGAGCTCTTCCATTGTTCCTCCTTTTCGCTTAAAAGCCGTCTTTCATCAAGCGATATTCTGTTTAGGATGATAGTATAGCAAAAGTGAAGGCTATTCGGGGAAAAAGACGTGTTTAAAATTGATCGACCCTGTTTTCCGAAGATTCCGCGCGAGTTGCCGCAGCGTATGACGAAAAAGTTTGTAACCAGCTGCTTTAGAGAATACCTACATTCAACACAACGATGGTTCATCGTAAGGAAAACATCAATAATTACCTAAAAGCAGCTAATGCGCCGCATTACGAGTATCTTCATCGTTACACTCTTCAGCAATCCGTGATTCCGGCAACGCGTTGAGGATCTCATGATAGATTTTCTTCGCAGGGTTCATCTTGGGTTTCAGCTGTTTTAGGGCGAACCGCATATTTTGGGAGGTCTTTTTTTCGAGAAGGAGCAACAGTTTTTTTTCGAGGAGCGCTAAAGTGGCTTCCTTCTCTTCAAGATAGAAGGCGGCCCCGTGTTTTTCGAGTGAAATGGCGTTGATCAACTGGTGGTTTTCAGCAGAACCCGCCCATGGGATGATGAGGGAAGGGACCCCGTAATAGGCGATCTCGGCGACGGTGGTCGCGCCGCCTCGAGAGATCATGGCGTCCGCGCAGGCAATGTAGCAGTGCATATCTTCGATGAAAGGGGCGGCCTTAACGTAAGGAAAAGCGCTGATCTTCTTGAGGAAGGAGTCCTCGCCGCAAGAATGCAAAAATTCGACTTGGCTGTTGTTGCCCTGCCATTTCGTATAAAGTTGAAGCATGAGCTCGTTCACAAAATCGGAGCCTTTGCTTCCCCCCGCCACCAGTACGATTTTTTTGTTCGGATTGATCCCGTAACGGTGAAAGATCCCACGGTCGTTGCTTTCTGTAATGCGTACCGGGTTTCCAGTATGCAAGATACGGTGCGCGTCCTTCAGTTTAAAGTCCCGTGCGCTTTCCGGAAAGGAGATAAAAATCCGCTCGGATCCTTTTCCGATTAATTTGTTCGCAAGACCGGCGATCGCGTTCTGCTCGTGCAGGAAGGTCGGTATTCGCAGTCTCTGGGAAGCCCATCCGACAGGAACGGAGACGTACCCTCCGGTAATAAAGCTAAAATCGGGTTTGAAGGATGAGAGTTCCTTTTTGCATAAGAGTACCGAGCGCGCCGCTTTATACAGGATGGATACATTTTTGGGCGTATAGAAAGGACGGAGTATCCCGCGGGTTTCAAGCTTCACAATTCTGGCTTTCGGGAAAAGCCGGACAATCTCCCGATTTTCCAACCCATGCGGTGTCGCAAAATACAAAACCTCCACCGAGGGAAATTGCTCCATGAAGTACTCTAGTACGGCCACCGCCGGATAAATATGCCCGCCGGTCACGCCGCCCGCTACAGCAATTTTCATCGTGAACCCCTCTTTCCAGTCTATTTAAGATATGAAATAAGAACCGAAGTTGTCCGTGTTCTCTGATAACATCCGATTATACCCCATGTACGAAAGCGCGAAGAAATGAACCGAAAATACGATGAAATTTCAACAATCCGGCGCTTCTTCAGCTTTCGAAATCATCACTTGAGGGTGTACAATAGCGCATATACCCGTTATAAGCAAATCGGGAAAAAGGGGAGGATCCTATGAACCATGCCATCGTATACCTCACGAAAACCGGACACTCGAAAAAGATCGCCGAGGCGATCGCCGAATCGTTATCGACCTCGGCTCTGGATATAAAAACCCGCCCTGAAGTGGGCGAAGTCGATCTGTTGTTTATCGTGGGCGGTCTTTACGGCAAACGAAGCGATCCCATGATGCTTGAATTCGTAAAGGGATTAAGCCCGAAAAAGATAAAAAAAGCCGTTCTGGTGACTTCCAGCGCAGCGGGAGATTTGAAGCAATCGGCAGTTCGGGCGGAACTCTCGAATCGTGGAATTGCCGTCGATTCGAAAGAGTTTTGCTGCAAAGGCAGCTTTCTATTTTTCTATTTAGGCCACCCCAATCAGGAAGAGATAGAAAAAGCGGTTGCCTTTTCCAAGTCTTTCCTGAAGAAGGAGTGAAGCGCTTCCCTTTCAATTCCGACTTCAAGCCGCTTCTTCCGGACGGCTCAATCTCCACTCGAAATACGGCCTATAGCGGGTTGGAAAGCAGACCGCCCTCGGTTAGAATACGCAAAGGAGAATCATATTTGCAAACCCGTTCCTATGAGTTGCTGAAAGAACGATTCGGTTTCGATGCCTTTCGTCCCGGCCAGGTGGAAGTGATCGGAGCGATTCTAGAAGGCCGGGACACGTTAACGATAATGCCCACCGGTAGCGGCAAATCTCTTTGTTTCCAAATACCGGGCCTGCAAATGGAAGGCATGACGATCGTTTTCTCGCCGCTGATCGCTTTGATGAAAGACCAGGTGGACGCCTTACGCGCCGGCGGGGTGCCCGCCGCTTGCATTAACAGCGCTCAAACCCCTACCGAAACGTATCAAATTTATCGCGAAATCCAGGATGGTAGGATAAAAATCCTGTACCTCGCTCCCGAAAGACTGGAGAGCCTATCTTTCGCCCGGCTTTTTACAGGCATCCGAGTTTCGTTGACCGTTATCGATGAAGCGCATTGTGTTTCCCAATGGGGGCACGATTTCAGACCTTCTTATCGGTCAATCGCCCCTTTCTTGGATGCCATGGAAATGCGCCCGATCGTCGCCGCTTTTACAGCGACCGCTACGACCGGCATTCGAAACGACATCATCGGCTTGTTGCGCTTAACGAACCCTCTCATCACGATGACCAGCCTTGATCGCCCAAACTTGACCCTTTCCGTGAGCCACCCGCGAGAAAAAGAACCGGTGATCGCCAACTATATCAGAGCCCATCCTAAAGCTTCCGGAATCATCTACACCGGTACCCGCCAGGAAGTGGAACACCTGACCCGATTCTTGAAGGAAAATCAGATTTCCGCCGTCGGTTACCATGCCGGAATGGAAAACGACGCGCGCATAGCAGCCCAGGAAGGCTTTCTTCAAGGCCGAAACCGTGTGATCGTCGCCACCAACGCTTTTGGATTGGGGATCGACAAGTCCGATGTCCGGTATGTCATCCACTATCGATTGCCGAAAGATATCGAAAGCTACTATCAGGAGATCGGCCGCGCCGGAAGGGACGGAGAAGCGGCGGATTGCCTCCTGTTGTATCAACCCGGAGATGAAGCGAGTCCCCGGTATCTAATACAGAACGATGATACAACGGAGCCCCTGCGAAAACTCCGATTCAGCAAATTGCAACGTATGGTGGATTACGCCTTGACAACCGATTGCCTTCGAGAATCGCTTCTACGGTATTTAGGAGAAGATCCGGGGGAGTCAAACTGCGGTAGTTGTTCCAATTGTACAAAAGACTGGGCTGAGCAAGATATCACGATAGAAGCCCAAAAAATCCTTTCCTGCATCTATTGGTTGAAAGAACGTTTCGGCAGTACGGTCGTCGCCGCGGTACTCAAGGGGTCGCGAACGAAAAAAATCATCGATTATCGTTTGGATACCATCAAGACCTACGGCCAACTTTCACATCTCTCCTCCCGCGAGATCAAGGACTTAATCAATGTTCTGCTGATCGACGGCCTGATCGTCAAATCCGACGAGGCGTTCCCGGTGCTAAAACTCTCTCCTTCTTCCCGAAAAGTGCTTAAAGGAGATCGACCGGTTTATCGAAAGGTCTCTGAGGAGCATTCCGGCTACGCGGTCGCCGACTGTCTTCAATCTGTCAAAGTTCGATAGCAACCCCCCGTTTGGTCGAGCAACCCTATCCCGCTCGCCGGGGATCAGGTTCTATCGGTTAAGATTCCTTATCACTCCAAATGGGGTCGATCATCGTATAGGTCAGCCATTCTTCGAGCCGATGAAAGGTCTTGCGCCCCCGTCGCGTCAAACCCCAGACGCCTGTTTTGACCGGCTCCAAATACCCTAATAATCGGAGGTATCGAAAAAACATACTGTTCTGTCGACAAGTCTTTGGAAAGTACGCCAACCAGAGGGACAGATCCAATTCATTGCGATAAAGCGCCCAGAAGAGATAGAACATGGCGTTCTCCCAGTCAGAGAGACGGTAGTGTTTTGATACCGGCAGCCGACCGTTTTTAGTGTTCGAAATGTACCGGTCGAAATCGAAGGTGTTGACATAGAATCCATTCCCATTGAAAGAAGAGGCGCTGATGCCGATTCCCCTGAAAAAGGGTCTGGTGACCGAGGAATACCTTCCGACCACCCCCGTGCGCCGATAGGTCCATAACGTATCCCTTTCGTATCCAGTTTGCGAGGCCAACGCGTCGATCTTTAAAAAGGTTTCGAACTCCCGCCCCGGCTGATTTCGGGTTCGATAGGGTGAAAAGGAAAAGCGCATCATCGGATAGATCGAGATTTGATGGGGTGCGTAGGCGGCTACAGCCTCGAAGTCCTTCAAAACGACTTCGGAAGCAAAGGAAACGCAATCGAAAACGAGGTCGACATCAACCAGTTGGAAAGAAGCGTCCATCACCCGTTTTAACGCGCTATGGTTGTCTCGCGCCGAGTGATTCCTTCCGAAAAGACTCAAAGCCTCTTCTTGCATCGACTGGATCCCCAGGCTGATGTATTGAACACCCTCTTTCTCCAACCGCCGCGTGATTTCCTCAGTAGCGTCCAGTGGATGGAGTTCCACCCCGATCTCGTTCTGGATGTAGGGGCGGAAAAACCGAACCCATTCTGAAAGCATCCCGGGATGGACCGTCGGAGTTCCTCCGCCGATGTATAAAGAACTGTAATTCCTGACCGGATAAAGCGAGAACTCCTGAAAAACCGCCGCGCTGTAAGCCCGAATCATGTTTTCATCGTAGAGAAATTTGTGGTAAGGGCAAAAGGAGCAAATGTGTTTGCAAAAAGGGATATGCAAGTATAAGCCCGTGTCTTGACGTACCGCTTCGATAGATTGTATCGGCGGGCCGATTTCGGGGCGTATCTTTGATTTGGCCAAGTGTTTCAGAAAAGAAATGAGCATATTGGCTCCCGGCGTCGTAGGCGCGGAACGGCATGGGAAAACAGTGAAAATGCCCTCGCCTATCTATTAATTGTACTTCGCTTTTTTCGTCGAACTCTCACAATGCCCTTCAAATGGGATGTCAAGAGCTTGCGGAAAACGGCTTTAATCCTCCGAAGGTCGTATACTTTTGTCGATCGAAGGTATCTTCATACTCGGAAAGGATGAATCCAGTCTCTTGAATACATCGTCGCCAATCCGCAAAGAAAAAAATTCCCAAACGATGACGATCTGTTTCGATCGTGAGTTTGCCGTTCTTTCGAATAAAAAAAACCATGATGTCTTCGTATACCGAATCCGCTTCATCCGCATCGTACGTATTTTCGACAAAAACGATTTCAAAACGATCCCCCTTGATGGTTTTCTCCCCAAGAGTGGTTGTTGTCTCATTCTGTACGAAGTTTTCACGGGTCCGATCCGGGGTAACCGCCATCACGCCTCCCGGGTTCAAGTGCTTGTAAGCGCAATCAAAAACCATTCCGAGTTCCGCTTGATCGATCATATAGCTAACGGCGTCGTCTATCAAAACGGCATCGAACGAGCGATTTAGCGAAAAAGAACGCATATCCCCCAGAATCGTTTCGCACGTCGGATTCAAGTCGTTCGCCAAAGAAAGCATTTGCGGGCTCAGGTCAAGGCCGGTCACAGCATATCTTTTTTTCAAGTGGTAGAGGTTCTTGCCTCCTCCGCATCCGATATCCAACACGGTTTTAATCGGAATCCGGGCGGTTTCTTCGAAAATGCGGCTCACCCGCTCACAGTAAACGCCATAGTCCTTTTCCAAATCTCCCCATAAGGGCCAAATCCAGGATAGGTCCGAATAGAGACGGTTCTCGTGGTTTTCGGTTATTTTCTCCAAGCAGAAAATCTCCTTTCTCTTTACGGTAGCGCCGTTGACGCGCATGTCGGCTTTACTCCGTCTCATATCAGGAATCTCGTTTATTATAGCCCGTTTGCTTCAAGTCTTCCAAATTCGTCAACCCTCGAGGGAAGATGACAACATTTCTCGCGACGCGAGGGGAAACCGGAAAGATCCAATAGAAACCTGAAAAAGAGCATAGTCTCCGATGATCGTTATGATATAATAATACGGAATTTTTTTATCATTATGATACCCACCTGAAGAGAAGAACAGGATTCGAGCGGGGTGGAAATGCCGTTAGGAGGATTGAAGATGAATAAATACGTCACCGAAGCAAAGGAAAAGATGTATAAAACAGTGCAAGTAGTTGACGAAGAGTTGAAACACATCCGCACCGGAAGGCCCTCACCAGCGATGCTCGATGATATCTCCGTCGATTATTACGGGGCGCCGACACCGGTTACACAGTTGGCTTCCATCGCGATCGACGAACGGGCGTTGGTCATCAAGCCTTGGGATAAAGCCACTTTGAAACTGATCGAAAAGGCGATCCTCGCTTCTTCCTTGGGTTTAACACCGATGAACGATGGCAGCAATATCCGTCTGAACTTCCCGCCTCCCTCCGGAGAACAAAAAAAGAACCTCGTGAAAGTAGTCAAAGAAAAGATTGAAAACGGGAAGATTTCTATCCGAAACATTCGTCGGGATATTATCAAGAATATCAAGGAAGAGCAAAAGAAAGGCGATATTCCCGAAGACGACGCAAAGAACTACGAAACGGAGATCCAGAAAGTCACCGATGAATATATTGAAAGAATGGACGACCTATTCAAAAGAAAAGAAGAAGAGATTATGGAGGTCTGATGGGGATCCCTACCCATATTGCCTTCATTATGGATGGCAACGGCCGGTGGGCGAAGCAACACCGGCTGGATCGCTCCGAGGGGCACGCGAAAGGCGCCGAAGTGGCTGAAGCGACGGTTAGACTAAGCGCCGATCGCGGGATTCGGTATGTCACACTCTTCGCCTTTTCCACAGAAAATTGGAAACGCCCCGAAAACGAAGTGCACTTTCTTTTTCAACTCTTGTCGGAGTATCTGTTGGAGCACACAGAAGAGATGATTAAAAAAGGCGTTCGCATCCGTTTTATGGGGCGGATGAAAGGTTTGAGCCCCGCACTGCAGGATTTGATTCGGATGATCGAAGCGCAATCGTTTTCCTGCGATAGGTTACAGATGATACTCGCCGTTAACTACGGGGGACGTCAGGAGATCAGCGACGGGTTTTTACGTCTACACGAGGCTCTAAATAATGATCCTGGGCGGAAAGACGAGATGATTGCCTCGCTTCCGGAGACCTTTGAACGCTATCTCTACTTACCGGATATCCCGCCTCCGGATCTTATCATTCGAACTTCAGGCGAAAAGCGGATCAGCAACTGCCTTTTGTGGCAATCCGCCTACTCAGAGCTTTATTTTACGGACACCTTATGGCCCGACTTCGACGAAAAATGCTTCGACGAAGCCTTAAAAGAGTATTCAAGGCGTAAGAGAAGGTTTGGCGGATTAGATGAGCACCCTTCGTAAAGACACAAAAACAGACGTCTTTTCGATGAAAGCCCGTTGGATCTCAGCCATCATCGGCGGTTTGGGTATTTCTTGGATGTTTGCCCATTCCTATACGTTTTTGGCGCTGGCGGTTTTAAGCACGGCGATCGGGGGATACGAGTTTGTCCGTCTGATTCTGGTGAAAACCCCGAACACGATCGAACGCCTATGGCTGACGGTCCTATTGCCCGTTCTCACCTGTTTCTCGGGAGTCCTCATCATTCTGTTTCCTGAAAAGGGAATGGTGGCGGCCTTGATCCTATACGCCCTGCAGCTACCTTTGGTCTCCGTCGTCGAGTTCTTTCTTCATCGCGACGTTCTCACGATAAAGGAGCATATCGTGGATGCTGTTTTCGGCGTTTTTTACCTGCCTTTCGTTCATACACTCGGCTTCTATATATATTGGAAGTACGGTTGGCCATACGCGCTGCTGGCGGTAGCTTCCACATGGATCTTCGACTCGATGGCCTTCTTTGTCGGCATTCGTTTCGGAAAACACCCGTTGATGCCCACGGTTTCCCCTAAAAAAACGGTGGAAGGGTCGATTGGCGGATTGGTGGGTGGATTTTTCGGCTTATGGTTGGCGATCCGTATTTTGGAAGTTTTCTGGAATCAACCGATCTTCGCGCTCTGGCAGATCGGGTTATTAGCGGTCGGATTGTGGATGAGTGCTACCTTCGGAGACCTTTTCGAATCCGTTCTCAAAAGGTCTTCTGCCTTGAAGGATATCGGCAACATCCTCCCGGGCCACGGAGGCTGGTTGGACCGAATCGATTCGATGTTGTTTTATATTCCGACACTCGCGCTATTACTATTACTTTTTCAATAAAGGTGGATCACGATGATGGAAAAACTTTCAGGACACACGATCAGAGAATTATTCCTCTCATTCTACGAGAGCAAAAAACATATCCGGTTACCCAGCGCTTCGCTTATTCCGGAAGATCCGCAGCTACTGTTCACGGTCGCGGGAATGGTTCCGTTCAAACCAATCTTTTGGGGAAAGGTGGAACCAACCTACACCCGCGTGACGACGTGTCAAAAGTGCGTCCGAACCAACGATATCGAACAGGTCGGCCGTACCCCCCGTCACCACACGTTCTTTGAAATGTTGGGCAACTTTTCCTTCGGAGACTATTTTAAACGCGAGGCGATCGATTGGGCTTGGGAGTTTGTGATCGACGTCTTAAAACTTCCGGAGGAAAAGATTTACGTTTCGGTCTACAAAGACGATCAAGAGGCTTACGACCTTTGGCAAAAGCATATCGGCCTTCCTCCTCGAAAAATCACCCGTTTGGGGAAAGCAGACAACTTTTGGGGCCCCGCCGGCCCCACAGGGCCCTGCGGCCCCGATTCGGAAATATTTTTCGATATGGGGCCGAAACCGGGTTGCCCCGATCCGGAACATTGCGCGCCTGGATGCGATTGCGGACGGTTCCTGGAGTTCTACAATCTGGTGTTTACCGAATTCAACCAAGACGAAAAGGGTAACCTGACCCCTTTGGCCCGTAAAAATATCGATACCGGTCTTGGGTTGGAACGATTGGCCGCGATCATGCAGGGTGTTTCATCCAACTTCGAGTCTGATCTTTTCACTCCTCTCATTCAACAGAGCGAAGCCGTCCTCGGTTTGCGCTACGGCAGCAGCGAACCAGACAACGTCGCGCTGCGCGTTGTCGCAGACCACATACGATCCGCAGTCTTTATGATCACCGACGGCATTCTCCCTTCGAACGAAGGGCGTGGTTATGTTCTAAAACGTCTCATTCGTCGGGCGATGCGGTTCGGATGGCTTTATGGACAACGAAACCCTTTCCTGCACCGCTTGGTGGAGCCCGTCGTTTCCGTTATGCGCAAACCATATCCCGAAATCGAGAACAAAGTGCCGATGGTGACGAAAATCATCCAAATAGAAGAAGAAAAATTTCTGAAGACGCTGGAGCAGGGAATGACGATGTTGGACACCTTAACCGCTCATTCAAAACAGATATCAGGTGACGATGCTTTTCGACTGTACGATACCTTTGGATTCCCGATCGAAGTGACACAGGAAGTCGCGCAAGAAAGAGGCCTCGGAATCGATATGGAAGGCTATCGCGATCAGATGAAAAAACAACGGGAAACCGCCCGCTCAGCGCGCGGGGACAAAGAGTTCCTCAAAATGCAGGAGATCTATGAATCGATCGGTTCAGAACATCCCGTAACTCCGTTTATCGGATATGAGCAGTATGAGAGCGCCTCCAAAGTTCTCTATCTGGTTCGGGAAGGGCAGACGGTTCCAGAGCTGCGCGCGGGCGAGGAAGGAGAGATGGTGATCGAGAGCACCCCGTTTTTCAGCGAGAAAGGCGGTCAGGTCACGGATTGGGGCTCTTTTTGCGGACCGTCAGGCGAGGGGGATGTGGTCTACGCCTTTAATCCCTTCAACCAGTTGGTATCCCACCAAATCATCGTAAAAACAGGCACCTTGAAAGCCGGGGAGACAGTCTCGCTCTCCGTCGATCTTTCCCGACGCAGGGCCATCGCCAGGAACCACACGGCGACGCATCTGTTGCATGCGGCTTTGAGGGCCCTCATTGGAGACCACATTAAACAAGCGGGTTCGATGGTCGAACCGGACCGGTTGCGTTTTGATTTCACCCATTACGAAAAGATCCGTCCGGAACAAGTGGAAGCGATCGAAAACTGGGTCAACGAACGCATTTTGATGGCCGTTCCTGTCTCGGTCGAAAGCCATTCGATCCAGGAAGCGAAAGCGATGGGTGCGATGGCCTTATTCGATGAAAAATATAAAGAAACGGTACGCGTCGTTCAAGTCGGGACGCATAGCATGGAGCTGTGCGGCGGGACGCACGTTCAGAACTCAGGAGAGATCGGGTTGTTCAAAATACTCAACGAAACCGCGATTTCGGCCGGGATGAGACGGATCGAGGCGATCACCGGTATGGCGTCTCTCGCTTACTTGCGAAAACAGAGCGCGATTCTTTCGGAAGCTTGCCAGATATCGGGCTCACAACCTGAATCTCTGGCGAAAACAATCGAAAAAACGCTGGAAGAACAAAAAGAAGCCGAAAAAACGATCCGGAACCTCCAAGAAAAGTGGAGCCTGAAGGAGATCGGCCGAGCGGAAGCGGCGGTTCATCAGCTTGGCGAAGCTTCATTCGCGGTCATTCATCAAAAAGGGCTGCAAAAACAATCTGTCCGTTCCGTAACGGACAAAGCCTTAGAACAGCAGAAAACAGGGATGGTCATCCTTTTCAACGAGCGGGAGGAGATGGTGGATATCTGCGTGAAAGTCGCGGCGCCGTTCGTTCAGAACCCCTTTCACGCCGGAAAAGTTGCCCAGCGCCTTGCATCCGAATTGGGCGGTGGAGGCGGCGGCAAAGCTGATTTTGCCGTCGCAGGCGGGAAGCATCCGGAAAAGATGCCGACTGTGTTGGATCACATTGATGCTTTCGTGAACCAAACGATAGGCTGAGTACTAACGGAGCGCGATTGAAAGTTCTGCTGGTTACCGGGGAGAGAGGTGTCGGGAAATCGACCTGTGTTCGGCGCTTGCGTCAAGCGCTGACCGCTTCGAATATAACCCGGTTCAAGGGATACGAAACCGATTTCGCAGTGGCCCAGGAAGATGCGCGGCACTTGATTTGCAAACCAATCGGTTTCGAAGCGGCGCCTTTTTGTGTCGCGAATCAAAGCATTCACCCCTACCGACGTATCCAACCCTATCCGGAAGCTTTCCGCCGGATGGCGGATCTTTTGGAGTCGATAGACCCTGAGACGGAATGCGCGTACATTGATGAGATTGGGTTTCTGGAAACACTGGATGATCGCTTGCAGCAATCGATTTTAACCGCTTTATCCCGAAGCGTTTTCAGCATCGCCGTTATCCGCTTGGGGGATTACCCGTTTCTCAGAAAGGTAAAAGCTTTGTACCAAGAGGCGGTGGTCGAACTGACGGCAGAAAACCGGGATCGTGTTTACGCGGAAACCCTCTTTAATATACGAACCGGTCCGATTCATTTCTCCCATAAAGGCCACGAAAAAGGAGTTCTGAAGATATGAAAAAAGTGATTATCGTCACCACCGGCGGCACCATTGCGATGAAGAAGCAACCCGCCGGGGTCGACATCACCCCAGAGGGAAACCAGGAGATCATGGAACTGGAAGGCCTGGCAGATTTTGCGGAAGTCGGGATGTTCGAATTCGCCAACATACCCAGCCCGTATATGAGCCCCCAGTTAATGTGGCTACTCTCCCAACGTATCCAGGAATTGGTGGATCGGGATGATGTAGACGGGGTTGTCGTGACTCATGGAACGGATACTTTGGAAGAGACCGCTTACTTCCTGGATATAACGGTGCTAACCAAAAAGCCGATCGTCTTGACCGCCGCGATGCGGAATATCAACGAATTGGGCACCGACGGCCCCCGGAATATCTTTTCTTCGATTCGCGTCGCTTGCTCTTCACAGGCCATCGGCGCCGGAGCCGTGGTTTGTTTAAACGATGAAATCCACGCCGCGAGAGAGGTGAACAAGACCTATACAAGCAACGTAGCCACTTTCGAATCTCCGGGATTCGGGCCTCTCGGCATCGTGGACGAGGACGGCGTCTTCTTCTTCCGGAAATCCACGGTCCGCTACCATATTCCGACCTCGAAGATCGAATCTCATGTTGCGCTCTTAAAAACCTACACAGGCGATCTGGGAGAGTTCATCGACGATGCGGTGGAGAGAGGGTATAAAGGGATCGTTCTGGAAGGGTTCGGTCGCGGCAATGTTCCCGAAACAATTATCGACAGCTTGAAAAGGGCCATTGATCATCAAATCGCCGTCGTCTTGGTTTCCCGTTCTTACAAAGGACGCGTGTTGGATATCTACAGCTACGAAGGCGGGGGAGCTTATCTGAAAAAAATGGGGGTGATCCTTGCCCACGAACAAACAGGCCAAAAAGCGCGTATCAAGCTGATGGTGGTCTTGGGCAAGACATCCGATATCGAAGAGATCCGGAGCTATTTTGAAATGGCGAACTACTTCAAAATGAGCGAGAGCGAGCAGTAAGATCCAAGCCATCCGCAAAAAGTCCAAAGGAGCAAAGGGGGAGCTGTTCTGAAAACAGCGATTTTGGTTATTATCTGTATGTGTTTTTGCGCTTCGGGCGGTTACGCTTATTCGATCAGCCAGGTTTTAGAAGGGGTTGAATCCTTGTGTCTGGCTGAGATGGGGCTTCCGCGGTTCATCTGGGTCCAGCGCGTCGATGCCGATCTGGGCGGGGGGTATGACCTGGCCAACCGTCAGGTCGTTATCGGTGCTTCCGCGGATGCGCAGGTTTTTGATGCCTTGCATATCAACAGCTCCTTTCAGGTGTTCACGGATTTTTCTTCTTCTACGAACTTTCTGTTCAACATGGGGCTAACTTATCGGTTCAGCGACCTGCAAAGCTCTTCGAACAAAGCCTTTATAGAAGCCAGGAAAGAAACGATGCTTCGGAAGATCAAGACCTGCGAGCTCTATTATGATTACTTGAAGCGACGGAACGCGCTCGAAAACGCCGATGGTTCCAATACGGTCGCGTCGGTGAGAAATCGGTTGGAGCAGATCGAACTGGCCTATCTGTTGATACAAATCCAAACTCTCTCCGGTTTGTCTGAAGGGGAACCGGAGCCCGTCGATACCAAAACGCTACCCTTTTCACCGTTGCGAGACGAAGATGTGAAGACCGCCCTCCTAAACTATGGGATGGTGATGCAAAAAGACCTCCAGCAAAGCGCCTCCCTCTATCTTAAGCTGCAAACCGTCAGCGAGCGCGACTTTGGTTATGCCGTGGCAGGACCCGGCATCCATTACGAACCGCAGAATGCGTCCGCAAACAACTTAGAGGACCGAATGCAGGAAGTATCCATGCGGAAAATGGTCTTGGAACACGAAGTTCTGTGGGAAATACTCCCGGAATTGCGTGAGCAAATAGCCGAAACCACCACCGAGCGCAATAAGCTTTCAAGAAGTTATATCCTTGGGCAAACCGAAGTCTCCGCCCTGGAAGATATAAACCGAACGCTCGCCGATTTGGAAGCGCTTGATTACAACGCGTGTATGGATATTTTAAAGATCGAAGCCCTCTTCCGGGTCTTGAGAGGGGAATGGTGATGCTGAACCCTTTCGGGCTGGGGAGAGCGCCACAAAAGCTTTTTGAAGCCTATTTGCTGTTATACGCCTCGTTGTTCCTATTATTCGCGTATCTATCACCGATCGCTTTTTCGGTGGTGCTTACCGCTTTCGCCATCATTATCGTCTTGGAACCGGTGGCAGGATGGCTGATTCGAAGACGGCGGATGCGATTCGCCATGGCAAATGCGCTCACGTTGATCGTGTTCTTCAGCTGCGTGATGCTGCTTTTTCTGTTTCTCGTGCCGAGCACCCTTAAAGAGGCCAACGGCTTCTTTCGATTCGTCGAGGATTTTTTCGAAAAACGCCAGTGGGAGGCTTTTTTTCATTGGAGTCCCGAAACAAAAGAAATGCTGTCGCCCACGATCGACAAAGTATACCCCAAACTGATCGCCTATTTCGGTTCTTTTATTTCCAACGTGCAGAAATCATCGATGACCCTCTTGAACTTCGTGTTCTACGTCGTTTTGGTCACCGCTTACTGGACCTTTTTCTTTCCTTCCTTTAAAAAAGCGGTTCTCCATCTGTTTCCGAAAACGACCTACTCGGAAGCGACACGATTTTTCCGTGAGCTCTATTATCAGTTGAAACGGTATCTGTCCGCGCTGATTCTCGTCGCTACCTTCGTCGGGATTGTGGTCGGCGTTTTTCTGCTCTTTATCGGGTCACGGTACGCGCTGATCTTGGGTTTTTGGGCTTTTTTCACCAACTTCATACCGATCGTGGGCGTCGCCTTGGAACTCATACCGTTGTTGATTCTCTGTTTTTCTCTCGGGGTGGGTAAAAGTATCGCCCTGCTTATCGCGATCGGCATCATCCACCCCGTCGCTTTCATTTTGTTTCTTAACCTAATGAAAGGTGTCGTCCAGCTCAATCCGGTCGTGATTATTCTCCTGATACTCGTGTTCAGCCAACTGTTCGGTATCGTGGGATCGTTGATCGCCGTGCCGATCGGCATTATTTTCCGTGTTTACTGGAAATCTTTTATCGCGCCGCGTCTATCCGCATAATCGAGAGCCTTCCTGGTGAAAGAGGATGGTGAATCAGTATGGTCTATGTCTTCCTGGGCGACGACCGTTATACCAAAAAAACGGAAGCTAAGCGCATCGCCCAGCAACAAGGAGCGATATTCGTCTTCGTCGAGCTCCATAAAAAAGACCAATGGGAGCCTTTCAAGGAAAGGATCACAACCCCTTCCCTGTTCGGTGACCCCTATCTCTTCTATCTGAGCGAATTCGAGTCGGTGAGCGCGCATGTCCAAACGAACGCCTTTCGGTATATCGGTTTTGAAGCCCCAAAAAAACCCGTCTCGATCATTATCGACTATAACGGGGCGAAAGCGAACCCGTTGTTTGAACCGTTTTCGTCTTTTCGTTACGATCTACCAAAACCGTGGAAACAAGCCGAATGGATAGAAAAAACAGTACGATTGGGAAAACTCAACGGGTTAAGCTTGGATTCGGGACAAGCCACGTTGGTCTTCGAGCGGTGCGGACCGGATCCGGAAAAAATCGCGAACGAGTTGCTCAAAGTTCGGGCGGTGAGTGCGGAAGGCCGGATCGAAGAAGACCTCTTGAACGCGCTCGTCTTTCCTTATCAGCCGGAAAACCTGGAGGACTTTATTTTTTCGATTATCGGACAGGATTATCCTGCCGTTTTTCGGAGCCTTTATCGTGTGTTTTCCGAGTACTCGGAAAACCTGATCCTCTTCCGGTTGATACAGACCACCCTGAGTTTGGCTTATTTGGTCGCCCACCACCGGAAACGTTTGAGTCAATTCGAAGACTTGCGCGAAATCTCCAAGAGCACCGGTCTTCATATACCGACCCTGTCTCGCTTTTACGGATACTCCTTCGACCGGACGAAAAAGCTGCGCAATCTCGTTTTGGCCTACCGGGCACAGTCCGTATCCGTGATCCTGGACGAGCTCTGGCAGATAGATTATGCGAACAAATCCGAAGGTCAGAGCATCTTTAAGAATATGATAGCGTTTCTGGATCGTTTGAGTCAGGGGGCGTAGCGGGTATGCTCTATCTTCTGGTCATCTTGCCCATCTACGTTTTCTCATTATTTTGGGATCTTCTGCTGTCCAACCACTGGTTGCTTTCACCCCTTGCGTTGGCTCTGGGAGCGGCATTAGCTCGAAAAACGCCTTATTGGATCGTATTCCTCACAGCGTGCGCGTTTGTTTGGGTGGCTCCTTTAGCTTATGGCATCAATCTCTGGTTAAGCCCGATTTTTCTTCTTCTGTTCTATCTCACCTACTGGTCCATTCGCTATTTTGAACGCAAGAACCTGGTTTTTTTTACCGCTTTTGCCGTCTTTTATATCGGGCAAAAAAGTGCCTCCTTTTTGCGATGGGAGATCTCAGATATCGTCCCGTTTTTGCTTTGTTGTGGGATGATGGGGATAAGGATGGTTGATGAAAGAAGAAAGCATCGAAATTATAAATCCTCTTTATCTTATACCGGAAGATTTGAACCTTGATACGGAAATCCTGTTGCAGAATACCCGGCGACAGTTTCAACGATGGGTGCAACAAATTGCGGACAAATTGCCGGTAGAACAACGATTAAATTTCAAAGACTCCGTGGAGAATCAGGTCCATTGGGAGCATTTCTATATTCCACCCGCGCAATACCGCGAGCCGCGATGGCAACGGCTGAGCCTTATCGCCTGTTTAGGGGCTATCTTCGGAGGAGCGCTCTCTCTGCATTTCCTCGGGGGCATTTTCAAAGAAGAAACGATGGCCTATATTATCGGCGCTCCGATTGGATCTGCTCTGCTCGTTTGGCTCTTTGCCTGGCTGATCCGCCATCCTAAGAAAGCGACGCTCGTTCAGACGCTCTTGGGATTAGGATCTGCGGGACTGGGTCTTGGCGTCGTGATCGCAACCGTCAAGCGCAGTCTGTTCCCGAAGAGCCGATTCTTCTTATCCGGTATCCTCGCCTCGCTCATCGGTTTTTTCCTTCTTTTCGTGATCCAGCTATTTAAACCAAAGAAGACCGTGGACACCCGCCTCCGGCGGGATGTCATGGAGAGCCAACTTTTCGGCTTCCTGCAAATCGTGACCTACGCCTATCAAGCGCTTGAGGTTGTGCCTCCGCCCCTTGTCTCTCATCAAACCGATACAACCGGCGCATCCGACGGCAACCCTTACGTTTCCTTCTCTTTGGATCAGCTCAGGCGGGCGGTGGAATCTCAAGACCCGCACATGGCATTAACCGCCGCTAATAGTTTGTTCAACTCGTTAACGGCAAGAGGGATCAAACCCCACGAACTCAAAGACGGGGACCCTTTCACACGCGAATTGCTGGAATTCTACGAACCTTTCGGACTCATTCGGCCGGGTGACAAGGTAGAAGTCTTAAAAACGGCGTGGATAGATGAAAACGGGCGTTCCGTCTATAAGGGAAAACTCAAAAGAATAGCGAAAAACGTGTTATAATTAGATATAAATAAAACGTAGGTGATGGGTATGGAAAAACGGATTTACAGGTCTAAAACAAATCGTGTCATCGGCGGTGTTTGCGGCGGGATGGGTGATTATTTCGGCATCGATCCGGTGCTTATCCGCTTGCTGTGGGTCGGATCCATATTATTGGCCGGGGCGGGCATCTTGTTCTATCTGATCGCGTGGGTCGTCATCCCGGAGGAAAAAGTCCATAAAACGGACTCAACCGGTTCGACACCGTTCACAGACTACGACTCGCAATCGCACTTTGACGCGAACGGTTCGACGTCGTACGCTGCGGGAACATCCGGAAAAGCCGTCGATAGCAAAAAAGGGTCTCTCGTGATCGCCATCTTGTTTTTATTCATCGGCTTGTTTTTGTTGCTGAATCGTTTCTTTGCTATCTTCTCATGGAAAATATTTATCGGCATCGTTTTTATTTTCTTGGGAGGGGTGTTCCTCTACGGTTTCTTTAAGGAGGTCAGAAAATGAAACTCTTTTTCGGCCTCGTCTTCATCCTTGTTGGCGTTTTACTGCTTTTTGGTTTCTTCACGGCGAACCTTTGGGCGAATGTGCTGGACAATTTCATTGCGGTATGGCCCGTAATATTCATTTTTATCGGGTTAAGCGTTATGAGCAATATCCGCTCCTTGCGCTGGCTGAACGTGGTCAATGGTATCTTGATCGTTCTCTTCGTCCTTTTCCTATTCTTTTGGCGCTGGGATATCGGGTGGATGGGTCCTTTGCAAGAGTATACACTTCCGGCAATATCCCTTCGAGAAAATGAAAAGGAAGTGAAGATCATCTTTCGCGCCGCCTCTCTGGACGTCGAATTCGCCGCTCAATCCGCAGAAGATCCTTTAATCCAGGGAACCTATTTTTCCCACGCGCAAAACCTCGTTCTGAAGCAGAGCGAAAACGTCATCACGATTGACTTTCCAAGGGAGCACGCGGTAACCCTTACGAAGAACTATAAAAAGAAGATTAAGATGGTTCTCCCGCGGCAATACTCTTATCAGATCGTTATTGAGAGCGGAACCGCCAGGTTTTTTTCCAGTTTCGAAGACAATCCCTTCAGCCGAGTCGAGATCAATACCGCGATCGGCACGATCGATTCGCGTTTCAAGAGAACGGAGTTTCCGATCGCTTATGTGATTAAATCGGCGATCGGAAACGTCGACATCACACTTCCCAAAGATACCCCTTATTTTACGGACATTCGGGCCGTATTCCGCACGATCGATTTGCAGGGGCCGCAAACGAGAAAAGAGGAAGAAACCCCGATATCCATTCGGGTAGAGTCGGCCATCGTTCGCGGGAAGATCGCCGTATCGGAAGGAGAATAGAATGTTTTACGGTAAACGTCTTTTTTTAAGACCTTACGAAAAAGGTGACGCGAAAATTGTGCTGGCGTACCGGAACGATCCGGAGATCATGAAGTTCCTCATCCCCGGAATCCCTTACCCCCTATCCGTTTTGGAAGAAGAACGGTGGATCGAAGACCAGGCACGGGAAACCGAACGGAAAAGCTTCGCGATTATCCTAAAGGAGACCGGCGAGTATATCGGCGGATGCGGATTTAACGAGATAAACTGGAAGGCGAGAGTCGCCACAATCGGCATCTTTTTAGGGCAACCCTTTTGGAATAAGGGATTGGGGACCGAAGCCTTTCAAATCTTGATTGATTTCGCCTTTACGGAATTGAATATGAATAAGCTCAAGCTATTCGTGTTCTCTTTTAATAAACGGGCAATGCGCTCATATGAGAAGAACGGCTTCAAAGTAGAAGGCGTCCTGCGCCAAGAAATCTTCCGAGATGGCCAATACCACGATGAGATCGTGATGGGGTTGTTGGTTTCCGAATGGAAAGCCCGCCGCCTGGTTGAGGCTCCCCGGTCTGTCTAAATGAGCGCGCTCTCGGGGTTATGGATAGGTACCAGCGGCTTTTCCTACGACGATTGGAAAGGCGTTGTTTATCCCGAAAAAATCCCGAAGACCCAATGGTTCGACTACTATGTCACTCTCTTTAACACGTTGGAATTGAACGCCAGTTTTTACGCCTTCCCAGGCGAAAAAACCATTGCCTCTCTATGCCGCAGAGCCCCCCAACCGTTTCTCTTCACGGTAAAAGCCCATCGGTCGATCACGCACGAGCGACAAATTGACGGACTTCCCACCTTTATCAATGTGTTGAAGTCCTTCGAAACCAAAGGGTTCTTGCCGTTGGCGCTGTACCAGTTCCCCTATTCTTTCCGCCCGTATCCTGACAATATCGTCTATCTCCGAAAATGTATCGATTCCTTCCCCTATCCCTACTGCGTCGAGTTCCGTAACCAGGAATGGGTTCGTCCGCATGCTTACGATTCTCTTCGGGAAATGCGCGTTCCGCTCGTTTCCGTAGACGAACCCGCGCTCAAAGGGCTCATGCCCCGCCAAATATATGACAAAGATATCGTCTACCTCCGTTTTCACGGACGGAACGCGCAGAAATGGTGGAATCACGAGCAAGCTTACGAACGGTATGATTATGACTATACTCCTGAAGAACTCGAAGAGTGGATTTTCCCCCTAATAGAATCGGAAGCGCCCGTGAAAGTCGTCTATTTCAACAATCATTTTCGAGGTCAAGCCGTGCGAAATGCCAAAATCCTTGCTGAACAACTGGAGCGAAAGAAAGGAAACGGGCGATAACCAGTGATCACCTTACGCGAAACAAATATCGCCTATCATTCAGAGACTGTCTCCCTTCCACAAAACGTATTCGCAAGGGATCTTTCCTTTACCGTCCCGCGCGGCGAGTTTTTAGGTCTCTGTGGCGGAAATGGCGCCGGAAAATCCACGTTATTGAAGCTGATCGCCAACTTGTTACCCTCTTATCAAGGAACAATCACAATCGACGGGTTGGACCTGAGCCAACCCGAAAACGCTCGAAAAATAAGACGAAAGATCGGATATCTTTTTCAGAACCCTGATAATCAGATTATTACAACTACTGTCGAGGACGAAATTGTCTTTGGATTAGAAAATTACGGATTCTCCGTAGCGGAGATTGATTCCAGGCTGAACGAAGCGTTGATACTGGCCGATCTGGCCTATAAACGGAAAGACGACCCGACAGCCCTTTCGGATGGTGAAAAACAGAAGCTATTGTTCGCGGCGATTCTGGCGATGGATCCCGATATCCTCCTCTTGGACGAACCCACTTCGATGCTCGACCTTCTCAGCGCCAAACGGTTTCTGTGTCTTTTGCCAGCTCTTCGGGAGCGGCGCAAAACAATCCTTTTAGTCACCCATCGTATGGAAGAGCTCATGGGATGCGACCGTATCGCTTATCTGGAGAAAGGAGAGATCACGTTATTCAAGTCTCCCGCTGATTTTTTCCGTTCGATCTCTCCCGAGAAGGTGGAGATCACCCCTTGGATTCAATATCTGATGCGCCGGTTTCACCCGGAAGGACGAGATAGCGGGGTTCCTTTGGGTACCCCTGAAGAGGTTTACGAGCGTTATGATCGCCTTTGATAAGGTCTGCTTCACGTATGATATCGGAAGCCCGCTAAGAAGAGATATCTTCCAGGATCTATCCTTCACCCTGGAGAAGGGGAGACCCTATTTTGTAATCGGAAAAAACGGGACGGGAAAATCGACGCTTCTGCAACTCTGCAACGCTTTGCTAATTCCCCAGTCCGGAACCGTCGCGATCGACGGGATGCTCACCTCAGATCGAAAGGCGTTGCCTGAAATTAGGAAGCGGGTCGGTATTCTCTTCCAATACCCGGAAAGATTTTTCTTTGGGCCGAAAGTCCGGGACGAATTGTGTTTCCCGTTAAAAAACTGGAAAATACCGTTCGAGGGATGGGAATCAAAGATCCAAAATGCCCTTTCGCTTACGGGACTTTCGCCCTCCATTCTTGACCGCTCCCCCTTCACCCTTTCAGGCGGAGAGATGCGATTGGTGGCGATCGCCGCGTTATTGGTGACCAACCCAACTACTGTTTTGCTGGACGAGCCAACCGTAGGTTTAGACCATCACGGAAGAAGGCGGGTACAACATATGATACGTGATTATTTAAGGGTTGGAAGCACCATCCTTCTTGTGACTCACGAAATGCAACTCGCCTTCGATCTGGACGATTCGAATCGGATGTTTTTAATGTTAGAACGAAACCGCGCGCCCTTGAAGATGACAATGGCCGAACTATTAGCAGCCGAAGGGCTTGAAGAGACCTACGGCTTGCGATTCCCCTCGATGATCGAATATGAAAGGATAAAGAACCGATGGAAAAGATCACCGGAATCATAGTCGAGTACAATCCGCTTCATAAAGGGCACCGTTATCACATCGAGCAAGCCAAAAGCTTGACCGGATGCGACGCGCTCGTCGCTGTGATGAGCGGTGATTTCGTTCAGCGCGGCGAGCCCGCCATTGTTGATAAGCAAGCGCGAACGAAAATGGCGATCGCCGCAGGCGTTAACCTTGTTTTCGAAATCCCTGCCATATACGCGATTCAGGACGCAAAAGGATTCGCGCTGGGATCGGTCGGCGTTTTAGAAAGAACCGGCGTGGTCACCGACATCGTTTTCGGTAGCGAGAGCGGGATTTTAGAAGATTTGGATCGCCTGGCCGAAAGATTGCATCAACCCGATGCCTCTCTTCTGGAAAAACAGCGCGGCTATATGAAATCAGGACTTTCCTTTCCTAATGCCAGAAAAATGGCTTTATCGGATCTTTCGGAAGGAGGAGAAAACGCGCCTGAGACGACGTTGGCGCTATCGAATAACATACTGGCGATCGAGTATCTCAAAGCCCTTCGGCACTTTCATTCCGATATCGCGCCGGCAACCATTCGCCGCGAAGGCGCTCCCTATAACGACTTAGCCCTGAACGATCGGTTTTCGAGCGCCTCCGCAATCCGCAAATGGATTCGGGAGGGGCATAACGAATTGATTGAGGCAGCGATGCCCTTCGAAGCTTACCAGTTACTCAGGCAAGAGTTCGATCAAAAACAGGCGCCGTCTTTTTTAGAAGCTCTGGGTTCCTTTATGATCCCCTTCCTGCGCGCGCGGAACCGTGATCATATCAAACGATACTCCGGCGTCGTGGAAGGGTTGGATCTGCGGTTTGTCGAATCGGCAAAACGATCCGATACAATCCAAGCGTTACTGGATGGTGTCAAAACGAAACGATTCACTTACGCAAAATTGCGTCGCATCCTCCTCTATTTGCTGTTCGAGATCGACGATGAGCTCATACGGGAAAGCAATGCGTACGGACCGCAATACATCCGGGTGTTGGGGTTCGATTCTGTCGGTCAGGAGACGCTCAAACTCCTGCGTTCCCGTTCCCGTTTACCTGTCTTGTCCACCGGTTCGACTTTCTTAAAAATGCTGCGAAAGCTGGAAAAACCGGGCTTCGCGGAACGTTTGGACCCTGAATTCCGTTATGCGTTGTTTCGAAAACAAATTGAGTTGAATTTTCGTATGACAGACTTTTACAGAAAAACCTTCTTTAATCAAACTTATATATCGCCTATGGATATCCAAACTCCGCCGATACGTGTTTTGAACAAACCGGATTGACGTGATATAATCGATAAAATGTGTTCAGGAGTGACCTCGCGTGATTAAAAGATTAGGGGTGCTAAAAACAGCGACAGCCGGGATTACCTGCTTAATGTTAGTGTTACCGCAATCTTTTTTAGTTCCGAGAGGAAACAGTTACCAATTATTGCAGGCGCTCTTAATCGACGGGTTCATCATACTCGGAATCTACACCTTTCGGGGTTTTCAGTGGGGCAATCGGACCTCACTGAACTCTTTGTTTAGTTCGATCTTTATTGGAAGCTTGTTTGGAAGCCTTTTATCGCTTATTCCCATCTACTTGTTCCCCCAACGCGTATCCTTTCTCTTACTCCTGTTCAGTTTTTTATTAAGCGCGGCCGGGGCTCCTTTTTTGTTTTTCGCCGCCTTGCAGTTGTTTATCAAATACTTTCCTGATCGGAACTATTTGGTCATCGGCAAGAAGGAAAAGATTGAAGCCATCTTGGAAGAAGTTCAGAAGGCCTCTTTCGATAAAGTCAAGGTTTACCGCTATATGAATCCGTCTTCTGTCGCCTTGCAGCAAGAATTGGACAACGCGATCGCCTTTGATGGGATCTTAATCGCAGACCAGGAACTGGCCAGTCACGTCGAACCTGTTCTGAATAAGGCCCACGAACGCCGGATACCAGTCAACTACCTGCCGATCTTGGTAGAGGATACGCTGCAAAGGATCCCGATCGCGTTGATCGAAATCTTCAAAGAGTATTACGAAATCGCCTTTTCGAAAGCGAACGATTCTCCGGCTAAACGCATCTACGATGTCATTCTCGCCGTTGTCGCTTTAACCTTCACTTCGCCTCTTTTGGCGGTATTTAGCCTCCTTATATTTCTCGAAAGCGGGTTACCGATTATTTTTAAACAAAAGCGGACCGGGAAAGAGCTCGTTCCCTTCACCATGTACAAGTTTCGGTCACTGACAAATATCAGCAAAAACAAGCTCGACAAGATGGAAAACCCGAACCAAACCATCGAACAACGGGTGACGAAAATAGGGAAGGTCTTACGGCTAATGAGGTTAGACGAGATCCCACAATTTTGGAATGTTCTGAAAGGCAACATGTCGGTGATCGGGCCGCGCCCGGAAATGGATGCCTACCATGAGATGGGAATGCGGCAGATCCCGTTTTATCGCTTCCGTTACAACCTGAAGCCCGGGATCACTGGATGGGCGCAAATCCATTATAAGCACACCTCTTCTCTCGATGACTACTATGTCAAAACAGAGCATGACTTGTACTATATCAAGAACAGGACTATTCTGCTGGATATCCAGATTACCCTGCATACCATCGAAACCATGTTGGGTCTTCGTGGCTCGAAATAGCCGATTGTCGTACCCAAAAAATCGCTGACAACCAAGTCCCCCTCATTCGTCGTAGCCCCCAGTGAAGGTAACTCCCCCTTTCATATCGAAGTCTTAACGGTTTTTCAAACGTCGGTAGATCCCAGTCAATAGGTTAATTTGCGGCACTTTTTTCATATACTGCTTGTACGCCTCTCCAAATCTTTCCATGTTTTGTTTTTCGCCCTGCCGGATGTACCCGTAGACGATGACGCCGTTGACCAACGAAAGAAAAAGCGTGATTCCATGGGGATGGAAACAGAAGAACGAGAGGAAACACAAAAGCGCTCCCAGGTACATCGGATGGCGGACGATACCATACACGCCGCTTTCGATCAATCCCCCGCTACGATTTCTGGTAAACGCGGCAAGGGAAGCCACCACCAAACCGGCGCCCATACTCAGTAAAACCCATCCGAGGAATAAGAGCGAGCGTAGCGAATCGTGTGTATCCAGCTTGAAAACCAAGTAAGGAAAGATCCCGATGGAAACCGCGCTGACGATATAACCCATCGTATTGATCGCCTTCTGTCTCATTCTATCGGCTCCTCATCGACAAGATCGGCGCTGAAACAAAATAAAAAACCGCGCCCCGAAAGGCGCGGCCGTTCTGGTGAGACTACTGGATAACCTTCCAGTTGCTGTCGACGGTGGCTTCGATCTCGCCCATCGTCAAGATGTAATCGGACAATAACTCCGCCACTTCCATCATAATGTCTTTCACGACGGGTTTCCCCTGGAACATCGGATAGTTGCCGCCACCCCCGGCGCGATAGTTATTAAGGACGACTTCGTATTCTCCGTCCATTTGAAGCGGTTTTCCTTCAAACTCCAGCTGTACGACTCTCTCGCCTATTGGTTTGGATACATCGATCGTGTAATCGATGCCTTCCCACACATCGTAGTTGTAATGCTGCGGTTTCGGAGAGACCCAACTCTCGTTCACCGCAATCTTTCCGTCTTGAATCGTGAAGTAGCTGGCGCACCGCTCAAGCGCGGATTTGATGTCTTGACCCGATACGCGGATGACTTTAAGCGTATTCGCATAAATATACACGGCGTTAACGTCCCGGAGCGAAACGGGTCCGGAACCCCATCCTTTGATATCATTCGTAAATAAAGCGGTCGAGGAGATTTTCGCGCCGGAGACCATCATCTGCACCTTATTGATAAACTCCAGCAACGCGTTGTCCCCCATACGCGTAATAAGCGGATCGACGACGGAAAAGTCGCCTTTGGCGATCCCAATGGGTGTATCCAACCATTTCTGGGTACTCTCCTCCACGGTACGGACCAAGGCCAAGACTTCCTCATCAGCCGGTACGCCTTTCGTGGAGATCAATTCGACCGATTTCGATACGATGACCCATCGTTTTTCGGTATTGTCGAGTTTGATCTCTGCCTTTCCAACCATCTGTCCCCAGTTGGAGGGCTGCAAAACGGGCACCCCTTGGCAGAATCCGGCGATGCTACGGTGTTGGTGGCCGGTTAACAGCAGATCGATGCCCTCCACTTCTTCCAACAATTGATACCCTTGGTTTTCTCCGCTCAGTTCTTCGGTAGGTTTGCCCGTCAAAATATCCCTTTCAAACCCGCCGTGATAAGAAACGATCACAACATCCACCTTTTCTTTTTCTCGCAAGTGGGGCACGTAAACCTTCGCGGTTTCGACCGGATCCAAAAAATCAACATCCAATATGTTTCGAACATCTTCCCAGTTGGGTATGTATTTGGTGGTTAAACCCAGAATTCCGATTCGTACCCCTTTGACGGTGATGATGCGATAAGGCTCAAAGTAGGGGGTTTTCGAGAACCGGCGAACCACGTTGGCGCTGAGAAGAGGAAAATCAGCTTCCGAAGAGGCTTTGTTCAGAATACCCATCCCGTAGTTGAACTCGTGGTTCCCGATCACCGAGGCATGGAATCCCATCAGGTTAAGCGCCTGTATCATCGGATTGGGAGCGGTCGGATCCTTTTTGACATGGTAATAGGCGAAGGGGGTTCCTTGGATTAAATCGCCATTATCGATCAGGATCAGGTCTGGGTCTTGGTTCTTCAATTGTTTGACGAGGGTTTGAATTTTCGCCAACCCAACATCAGACGGTTTATTGGTCGCGTAGTTGATCGGAAAGATGTTCCCGTGGATATCGCTCGTTTGCAGGATCGTAATCGTTACGACTTCTGAAAATCCGAGCGCGGCCACCAGTAAAACGGTTAAAAGTAAGAGCGTTTTTTTCATACAATCCCTCCTTCAGTTTTCGGTCGTTTGTAGTGCACTTGTCTCTCTCAAACGGTCAATAGGTTCGTTTTTACTCTCAATCCAATCGTGGGGACGTCTCTGTCACGTGCTGGCTTTGTTCAGGGAAAGCAAGTCGATCCCTTGTTCCAATGGCAATAAGATCGTCTTGTCTTCGCGAATGGAGAGACTTACCTTCGATCCTTCCGGGCAAAGGCGTTCCTTATGCAGTTCCGATTTGACCATGATTTCCCCAAACTCCGTTTTGATGTAGGATTCAATGGCGTTACCGAGGTAGACGTTGGTCGCGACCACTCCCGGAACGGCGCCTTTTCCATTCTCGTGGATCTTCAACGACTCGGGACGACACGCCATAACATACTGATGGGCATCATTCGGTGTCACGGTCTTCGCGATATGAATCGTAAGCTTTTTGTCGTAGAGTTCGGCAATCCCGTTTTTTCCTTCCCACGCAACGATTTTCACCGGAAAATAAGCCATCTTGCCCATAAAACCGGCGACGAATATCGAATTGGGTTCTTCGTAGATATCGAAAGGGGTGCCAGTCTGGACGATCTTTCCGTTATTCATCACGATGACGGTATCCGACAGCGTCATGGCTTCCGTGCGGTCATGCGTCACGTAGATAGCGGTAATGCCCGTTTTTTGCTGAATGCGCCGGATTTCCACGCGCATTTGCTCGCGCAGGAGCACATCCAAATTGGATAGCGGTTCGTCAAACAGCAGAACCGAAGGTTCCACTACTAACGCGCGCGCCAAAGCCACCCGTTGCTGCTGGCCCCCCGAAAGGCTGGAAGGCGGCCGATCTTCGAATCCGTTCAGTCCGACGAGGTCCAGAATGGCGCTTACCCTATCGTGTATCTCCGAAACTGGTACTTTCCGCATTTTCAAGCCGTATCCCACATTTTCTCCGACATTCATATGCGGAAACAACCCGTAGCTTTGAAATACCATTGCCGTATCCCGTTTCCACGGCGGTATGAAGGTGACGTCTTCGTCGCCGATCTTGATCTTTCCTTTCGTGGGGTTTTCAAAACCGGCGATCATTCTCAGACTCGTCGTCTTACCGCACCCGGAAGGGCCGAGCAGGGTCACGAAAGTGCCCGGTTCTATCTGGAATGAGATGTCGTTCACGGCCACGATCTCTTCGCCGCTGAAGCCTTTGAAAATTTTATAGACATTGGTCAATGAAACCGAAGAGGCTGACACAGAATCACCTCGTAATGATGTTCTTTTGCATACTGGAAGACTTCCCAACAAAGAAGCGCAATCCCCAAAATACGGCTAGGACGATGATCATTAGCGTGGTGGCCAAAACGCTGGCCAACCCGAAACGCAGATTCTCCGAGAAGTTATAGATAAGGATGGTGATATGATACCACTTCGCGGATATCAGGAAAATAACCGCGCTCACGGCCGTCATCGAGCGCACGAAGGTATAAGAAAGACTGGAAATGAAAGCGGGGCGGATGAGCGGCAGCACGATCGTACGAAAGACTGTCGCCGTGTCCGCTCCCAGAGATTGCGCGGCTTCCTCGATCGAAGGGTCGATCTGCCTCAGCGTCGCGATACCGCTTTCCACGCCCACCGGCAGTTCCCGAATGATATAGTTGATGATGATGATCGCCGCCGTCCCAACAAGAAGCAGCGGAGGTTTGTTAAACGCGATGATGAAACTTATCCCGACCAGGGTTCCGGGAACCGCGTAGGGGATCATAACCAACGCCTGCATGAGACCCTTCCCCGGGAATCGTTTCCTCACGATGATCATCGCGACAATCATGGCCAATAGCCCCGCGATAGGGGTGGCGATCGCCGCCAGCAGCGTGGTGTCCCCTATCGCATCCTTCCCGCGTTGCAACGCTTCGACGATGTTATCGAAGGTGAACCCGTAATCGATCCCCCAGTTTTTGACGAAACAGCCCGCGACAATCGTTGCATAAAGCGAAATCAAAAACCCGGATATCACCGCCATCATCGCGAAAAGCATCCTCTTCACTCCGGGACTGACGACCTCGAGTATCCGCCCGGAGGGCTTTCCGGTAACGGTTACATATGATTTTTTGCTGATCCAATAACGTTGCAGGCCGAAGGCAAGAAAGGTGGGAATGAGCAATACGATCGACAACGCCGCCCCGATATCCAGGTGGTTCATACCCGTCACTTCCATATACGCTTCGACCGACAGGACCTTGTACTTCCCCGCCAAGATCAGCGGATTCGCAAAATCCGCGATCGAGTTCGTAAAGACGAGCAGCCAGGCGCTCGCGATTCCGGGAACCGACAAAGGAAGCGTTACCGTCGAAAACACCTTCCAGCGTGAGGCTTTCAGATTCATCGCCGCTTCTTCAAAGGTCGAATCGATCGCTTCAAGCACGCCGCTGAGTACCATAAAGGCAATCGGAAACATTCCCATCGTTTGAACGATCACCAATCCGTCCAATCCGTAGATATCGACGTTCGTCAATCCCAAGATCCTTCTCGTGATCAAACCATAGCTCCCGAAGAGGAGGATCATCGAAAGGGTCAGAGAAAACGGGGGAGAGATTACCGGCAGGGTCGCCATCGTCGAAAAAAACTTTTTCCCTCTGACATTCGTTCGAGTCAACGTAAAGGCGAACAAAAAGCCGATCGCCGTCGATACCGTCGCCGTCAATACCCCCAGCAAGATGCTTCCCCACAACGCCTGCAGATAGTTGCGATTGCTCAGAACGTATTTCCAGACTTCCAGCGAAAAAACACCATCCTTCAACATCGTCAAACGAAAGGCCTGATACAGAGGAAAGGCAATGAAGACTCCGACAATGAGAAAGACGATCAGAATGGTATAGACCAGTATCGGGTCTTTACTGAAGGCGTTTACAAACAAGATACACAGTAACAAGACGATGAAGGCAACGGCAAAACCCGTCAAGAGATTTCCGTAGTTTCGGATAACGCTTCCGTCATGTAGGAGAATCAACGTACCGCTGACATAGCCTAACTCCTCCGGTATAATCGGTGTAAAGGAAAGATAGACCGGGTGTCCTTCCCATTCGACCCGTTTGGGATAGAAATATACCTCTTCGTAGTAGGTGCTTTCCAACCCGTAATCATAGAAGGGCAAAGATTGCGCCCAATCGAAGAAAGCTTGGTCTGCCGCCGATGAAATGACCGCTCGAACTTCCTCACCGAACTCAGCGTTACCTTCGGAGATAAAGGGAAGGATATCCGGGTACTGTTGTCGTGTGGCCGATACCCATTGATCATAAGAACGCGACGGCACCGATTGCGAAAGAAGTAAACCCGCCTCTTTCAACCTCTGGATAGAGATCGTCGTGAACTCCGCTTCCAAAGTGCGAAATACCCACACGATCAGGATGATGCCGATCGCGCTGAAAAGAATCGCTTTCAACCATTTATTTTTCAACGATCAACCCCCTGCATTTTCAGCCTGAACTGATGGAACCCCGAAACGGGGAGAGAAAACGGAGAAAGAGCCTTAAAAGGCTCTTTCTCTGATATCTTCCGAAGGTCTTACCGCCCGATTTCAGCCGTCCATCTGGCCGTCAGCCGGTCTCGGTTTTCCGCATCCCAAACAAGATCCTGGTCAACCGTATAGATGTCTTTAATCTGGATATAAACGTCATTGGTCGGCGCTTCCGGAGAAAGGGGGATCACGTACCAGGCCGCAATGATCCCTTGCGCTACTGGACCCAGGACCCAATTATAGAGTTTTTTTGCCTCGACTGGCTCCTTTCCCCCCTTCACCAAGGACATCGCGGCGATTTCGAAACCGGTTCCATCCCTTGGCAACGTGATTTCGACAAGCGCGCCACCTTTCACCAGGCGGACGAGATCGTGCAAATAACCGATAGCGACGGGTGTTTCCCCGATCGCGCATTCTTTTCCCGGTGCCGAGCCTGAACGGGTGTACATATTCACATTCTGGTCCAGTTGTTTCAAAAACGAAAAGGTCTTCTCTTCATCGCCGTCGTAAAGATAACGAATCGTTGTGATAACGTTGTAAGCCGTTCCTGAAGTGTTGGGGTTCGCCATACGGACCATCCCGCGGTAATTTTCCGAAGCGATCTCTTCCCAACTCGCAGGCGCTGTAATACCCAGCTCTTTGGCTCGATTGGTATTCGTGACGAAGGCGAGAGGTCCGACGTAAAGGCCCACCCAGTAACCTTCTGGATCCCGGTATTGTTCCGGAATGCTCATAAATTGCGGGCTTTTATAACTCGCCGTTAATCCTTTCATCTTGGCTTGCACATGCAGTACGCCCACACCGCCAACCCATATTGAGGCTTGCGGATTCTCTTTTTCCGCTTCTAAACGCGCGACGGCTTCGCCTGTCGAAAGACGAACCCACTCCACCCGGATACCGGTTTCTTTTTCAAATGCATCAAAGACTTCTTTCGCGAGCGGTTCTTCGAAAGTGGTATACGCTTTCACGGAGTTGGCCGAAAAAGCGAGAACAGCAAGCAGTAGACATAAAGCAATTGTACCGAGACGTTTCATCATTTTCCTCCTTTGATATAATGTGTAAAAATCCATTAAGGTATTGAGGATTATAACATAGTTGCTTTTTTTGGTAGCCAAACACCGATCGGTTCCGGGGAATCCTGATCGGTCACCGTAAGAAGGAACCCCTTTTCTGTAGGGGAAAATTAGAGTATAATCGATGAACGGTCATCGAGAAGGAGACGGTTTTCCCGAAGGTTTAATGGAAGAAACGAATTCCGGTGGCCCAGCCGCAAACCCGGGTTCCGGACGCGCGCGGTTAAAGCCATGAACGAGAGATTGCGAGGTGTTGAAATGACGAGGACGCATGCCTACGTGATTACCGAGCCCTACCGGGGGAATATACAGGGTTTTGACGTACTGGACCTTTCTTCGGAAGACGTGCTGGTAAAAGTTCAAGCCTGCGGGGTTTGCACGACAGATCGGCGATTATTCGCCGGGAAACTCAAGGTCGCGTATCCCGTCATCGGAGGCCATGAAGTTTCCGGAGAAGTCGTCCGGGTGGGCAGGGACGTGAAGAACGTTGCGCCAGGGATGCGCGTCGCGCTGGATACGATCTTTCGCTGCGGGTCTTGCTATTACTGTCGGAAAGGGTTGGACCATCTATGCCTCTATTCGAGAAAAGGGGCGAAGATCGGAGACGCCGTGCTGATCGCCGGAGGGTTTTCCGAGTATATCACCGTCAAGCAAGCCCAGGTCTTCTCCATGGCCGATACCGTGGATTTCGTCGAAGCGGCGATGTCAGAACCCTTCGCATGTTGTTTGCACAGTTTCCAAAAAGCGCATCTCTCTTCGGGTGACTCGGTACTCATTATCGGAGCAGGTACGATGGGCCTACTGCACGCAATGACCGCGCAACTAAACGGAGTGGCCTCTTTGATCAGCGATTCCGACGCTGCGCGCCGGGATTTCGCGAACCAATTAGGATATCGGACGGTCGAGCCGTCCATGGTCATCGAAGCGAAACAAAGAAACAACGAGGGGCTGGGATTCGATGCGGTGTTTATTACGGCTCCCGTTCTTTCTTTGATCAACGACTCCCTATCATTGGTTCGAAAAGGCGGCGCGATTGTTATTTACACCTCTCTCCATCCCAGCGGAAATGTCGTTTTCGACGCAAACCAGATGCACTACACTGAAGTTGTCATTACGGGAACGGAGGGGAGAACCAAGGAAGATTTCCGAAAAGCAACCGCGCTAATCTCCAATGCTTCCGTGGATCTTAAGCCGTTAGTGACGAAACACATCCGCTTGGGAGATTTATCGGAAGAACTGTCGAATGTTCCCTCCGGTAACAGTCAACGGACGATCATCACCTTTTGATTCGGAGGTTTAAGTGATGGAAATATTCACTATGAAACGCATACGGCGCCTTTTCCGGGAAGATGGCAGAAGTCTTATCGTCGCGATGGATCACGGCAGCGCGATGAATGTTTTTCCCGATCTCTCGGATACGCCCTCGGTTCTGCGCGCAATCGTCCAAAATGGCGCCGATACCGTTTTGACTTCTTTCGGAATCCTTAAAAATTATTGGCGAATCCTTGAAGACACCGGCGTCATCCTCCGGTTGGACGGCGGTATCACTTCCTTTAAAGAGGGAGGTAAACGGTATAGCCAGCTTTTCACGGTAGAAGACGCGCTGCGGTTGGGAGCGGATGCCGTCGGATGCATGGGGTTGCCGGGGTGCGATTTCGAGAACGACACGCTGTCTTACCTCTCAGGAATATGTTCCGAGGCGCATCAGTGGAATGTCCCTGTATTAGCGGAGATGCTACCGGGAGGATTCAACCAGTCCGCGCATACCCCGACCAATCTGGCTGTCGCCGCCCGGATCGGCGTGGAATTGGGCGCCGACATCATTAAAACCGATTATCCCGAAAACCCGGACGCGTTCAAAGAGATGGTGGCAGGCATCGATAAACCAATCGTCGTTCTCGGGGGTGTCAAATCCGATCACACCGAGGAGTTTTTCGAAACGATCCGATCGGCGCTCGACGCGGGCGCATCAGGCATCGCGGTGGGTCGAAACATCTGGGGCTATCGGGAACCCGGAAAGATGACCGCCGCCTTGTGCGCGATCATTCACGATGAGGCGCCGGTAGAAAAAGCTTTGCGTATTTTGAAATAAACAAACAATCCGATAGGGGTTGCGGAGGTGTTAGGATGGCTAAGTCAGGAATCACGTTCGTCATCATGCTTTTTATGGTCGTTTCGGCTTTTTCTTTTTCGGTGGCCTTGATGATTACCGGCGAAATCGGCGGCAACCCGATTTATGAGATGATGGTGAGCGGCGCTGAATCTGCGAGCGCCGAACTGGGGTTGGACCTGAAGATCGTTGAGGGAGGATATAATTCCGCGAAATGGGAGCCAAATCTCATCGCGTTGGCAGCTACCGGGAAATACGATCTTATCGTGACCTTTACCGAAGGTATGCCCAAGAGCGTCGAAAAAGTCGCTGATATGTTTCCGAGGCAAAAGCTCGCTTTAATCGATGGAATCGCCCCGATTAAGCCCAACGTCTATTCTTTGGGATTCAAAGATGAGGAAATGTGCTATTTAGCTGGTTATTTTGCCGGCTTGATCACGCTCTCGGATCTACCCGGAACGAATCGGGACCTTATTGTCGGTCTCATCGGCGGAGATACCTATCCGGCGATGACAGACATAATGAAACCCGCCTTCGTGAACGGCGCGAGAGCGGTCCACCCCGAGATCGACCTGCTTTTTTCCGTAGTCGGTAGCTGGTCGGACCCAAACAAGGGAAAGGATCTGGCTCAGGCGCAATTCGCGCAGGGAGCTGACATTATTCTGACGATCGCGGGGGGATCGGGCGTCGGGGCAATTCAGGAAGCGGTACGTTTGGGCAAATATATTATCGGTGTCGACTCCAACACGATTCATATGGCGCCCGGAACCATTCTCGCTTGTACCTTGAAACGAGCGGATATCGCGCTAAAAAACGTGATCGATCGCGCGTATTCTGGTTCTCTGCCGTACGGCGCTTCGGAACGCCACGGATTAGCGGATGAGGTGATCGGCTTCACGTTTGACGATCCCAACTATCTCGAAATGATACCCGAAGCGATTCGGAAACGTATGCTGGAAATTTTCGAATCTTTGAAAAGCGGAAAGATTGATCCGCTCTCCTAAAGGGAAAAAAAGATACCGCTTCCGTTCATCAAGCCACACCGTATGTGTTGGAACGAAGCGCACGGACCAAGACGTGTTTGAGTTTCTTTACCTTACCGAGAATAGGCATCGCGCCTTCGCACCGCGATGATGGTCAGGTGAATGCATGGATTCGTATTCGATCGAGATGAAAGACATCGGCAAAGTGTTCGAGTCTAATCGAACCGTCGCTCTGGACCATACCAATTTACGGGTCGCCAAAGGGTCGATTCACGCGCTCGTCGGCGAGAATGGCGCCGGAAAGTCCACCCTTATGAAAATACTTTGCGGATTGGAGCGTAAAAATGCCGGGGAGATCTTTATCGGCGGAATCCATAAAGATATAAAGAGCGTCAAAGACGCCTATGATAACGGTATTGGTATGGTCAATCAACAATTTCGTCTCATTGAAGACTATACGGTTACCGAAAATATCCTTCTCGGAGTTGAAAAAATCAATCGCTGGGGATTCATCAATCAGCGCGAAAGCCTGAGAAGGGTACAGGCACTAATGGGAACCAGTTGCCTCTCTTTGCCGCCGGAAACAATCGTGTCCGAGTTGACGATGGGACAGCGGCAATTGGTGGAGATCTTGCGGATCTTGAACCGTTCCGTCGATATCCTCGTTCTGGACGAGCCGACCTCCGTCTTAATCCCTCAAGAGATACAAAGGCTCTTTCTCATCATTCGTGAGTTGAAAACGCAGGGAAAAACCATCGTCTTTATTAGCCATCGTTTAGAGGAAGTCTTCGAGATCTGCGACAGGATCACAATCTTAAGAAACGGTCGGGATATCGCGGAAGGCCCGATCTCCGGTTTTGATAAAAAACAGGTTTCTTTTTTGATGATAGGGGAATATCCCGGCGCGCTCAATACCAAGAGACCCGCGAAGGATCATCCGGTTCTCTTAAAGGTAGAAAATCTGTCCGTGAGAGACGTTCACGGGAAAACTGAAGTTGTCCGATCCGCCAATTTAGCGGTGCGCCAGAACGAAATTACCGCTCTCGTCGGCGTTTCCAACAACGGAAAACAAGAGTTGGTGGAAGCGTTGGTGGGTCTCAGGCGGGTCGTATCCGGCAACATTTGCCTCAGAGATCGAGAGCTTACCGGAAAGACGGTGCGGGATTTCCGAAAAGCCGGTATTGCCTATATCCCGGAGGATCGAACGGGTGTCGGCGCTTCTATCTCTTCAAGCATCCTGGATAATATCATAGCGACAAAACTTTATGAAATCCCTTACTCGAAGCGGGGTTGGATTAATCGAAAGATTGCGCGTAAAAACGCTGAGTCGTTGGTCCGAGAGTACCGTATCAAGGGATCTGCCATCCAAGCTTCCCTTGACACGCTTTCAGGCGGAAACGTCCAAAAAGTCATCCTCGCCCGCGAGATCTCTTCGGATCCATCCGTTCTGATCCTTTGCGAGCCGACTTGGGGATTGGATCACCGCTCTTCCGACTATATTTATAAACGTTTGGCCGAATTGGCGGGATCGGGGAAAGCGGTATTGATCGTTTCTTCTTATCTGGACGAGGTCATGTTCTTGGCTGATCGCATCTTTGTCATCTATAAAGGCGAGATCATCGCAGAATTGGAAAACGCCGCCACCCTTACGAAAACCACCATCGGCGAGTTGATGCTCGGATTGGGCGCCCCTCTCTCATACGTATGCCCGAGCGACCGTCAGGGCGAGACAAACCGGGAGCTTCCAAGATGAACCAATTTAACGTGTGGAGGACTGTTTTTATTGTTGGCGCCGCGTTGGGTTTTGGGCTTTGCGTGATTCTTTTAACGAGCCAAGAACCGGGTGTTGCCGTCCACGCGTTTTTCGTCGGCCCTTTCAGTAACACCTATTTCTTTGGAAATCTTCTGGCGAGCGCGATCCCGCTGGTATTAACGGGAGTCGCCGCCTGCGTTTCCTTTTCCGCATCGGTCTTCAACTTAGGTCTCGAGGGGCAAGTGTATCTCGGCAGTTTTCTCGGAGTATTCCTGGCATGGCGCTTTGAGACCTTCCCACCGATCGTGCTCTATCCCTTTGTCTTTTCGATCGTGTTTTGCTGCAGCGGTTTATTGGCCGCGCTATCGGGTTACCTCAAGATCAAGCGTAACGTCAACACGCTGATCTCTTCTCTCCTTATCAGCTATATCGCCATCTATCTCGTCGACGCGCTTATCGAAACGGTTTTTATCGATCCGAACGCCGGAATGGCTGCGACGCCCTATTTTAGCGACAGATTCCTGTTCGCGAAGTTGCTTCCCCCTTCAGACCTGCATGCCGGCCTGTTTTTAGCCCTCATCTTCACGTTTTCTCTTTATTTGGTGATGAAAAAGAGTGTCTTCGGTTTCGAGATCGCCCTGACCGGCAAGAACCCAACTTTTGCGCGATATACCGGGATTTCGGTTTCGAAAATCCTGATGCTTTCGATGTTCCTCAGCGGCGGATTCGCCGGTATGGCTGGAATGATAGACATTTTCGGCATCCACGGCCGAATGATTCGGGGATTCTCGAATGGTTACGGCTGGAACGGCATCGCCGTCGCCTTAATCGCCAGAAACCAACCGTTATGGGCCATTCCTTCTGCGTTGTTCTTCGCCTATCTCGAAAACGCGGCGAACGTGGGCGCCTTGTTATCGGACATTACCCCCGAAATCGCTCGGACGATACAAGCGACCATCTTCTTCACCGTAACCGCGGAAACGCTTTTTTCGTTTGTCAGAAAGAAGAAGGGAGGTGAGGCTTGGAAACCTTCATCAACGGCATCATCCCGATGATGACCCCTATTCTTTTCGCCGCCCTTGGAGGGCTGTTCACGCACCTATCCGGGCTGTTGAACATCGGATTGGAAGGGATGATGCTCCTCTCCGCCTTCTTTTCCATCTATGCCGCCGACCTCACTCACAATCTATTGATCGGTTTCCTCGCCGGAATCGGGATATCTGTTCTCCTGGCTCTCCTGATGGGGGTGCTTTCGCTCAATCTTCGGGCGAACATCTTCGTGGTCGGGCTCGGCGTCAATCTCTTTGCGAATGGTTTTACGGTGATGCTCGCGTCATTGTTTTTCGACTCGAAAGGAACGATTTTTTTCCAAAATTTGCCGAGACTGGCCTACCTCGAAATCCCGTTCATTCATCAGATCCCCTATCTGGGATCAGTTTTAAGCGGTTATCGCCTGTTGGACTACCTGGCGATCGGGGCGGTCTTCCTATGCGCTTTCATCCTTTATAAAACCCCTTATGGTTACCATCTGCGCGCAGTAGGGAAAGATAGCAAGGCGGCGCAAAATGCCGGCATCTCCGTCTACCGGCATAGAATGCGGGCGCTCGTCCTGAGCGGCGTTTTTTCCGGACTGGGCGGTTGCGCGCTCTCACTCCCCTTACAAACCTTCGTCGGCGGAATGACGAACGGCAGAGGATGGATTGCGTTGGTAGCGGTGATCCTGGGGAGGGGAAACCCGATAGGCGTCTTCTACGCTTCTCTGATCTTTGGCTCCGCCTCCGCTTTAGCTAATTGGCTTCAAGCCAGCGTGTCAATGTCTCCGAAACTTCTGATGGCTTTGCCGTTCCTGATTACGCTGTTGTTTTTAGTGGTAAAAAAGAATAAATTAGAGGAGGGTGTCGGGAGATGAAAGGCATTTTGCCGGAAGAGATCGATCTTGTCGAATCGATGAGTGACCATCTCACCCGAACATCGAATCAGAACACCGACTTGTTGTCCCCCTCGGATCCGCTCCGTTTCGCGAATACCTTCGAGCGATTCGAGCGGATAATTCATTTCACATAAAGGATGTACTGGCTTTGTTAGAATTGTACGGCACCATCGATATCGGTTCCACGAACTGCAAAATCGGGGTTTTCAACGAAAACGGCCATCTCGTATATCGTGACAACGATCCGTTGTCGACCCAGGTTTCAAACGGAAAGGAAGAGATCGATCCATACCGGATCTGGAAGGCCGTTTCGACAATGTGTCGGCGGATTCCCGAAACGATCAAGGAACAAATGAAAGCGATTTGCGTCATCGGGCAGGGGCCGACGATTATACCGGTCGACCGGTCCGGGAAGCCTCTTCATCGTGGGGTCACCTGGTTGGATGGGCGTGGTAAAGAACGGATACCGGCCTTGATCGACCAAGGGGTCGACCCGCAACTCGCGGCGGGTTTATCCATACTGGAATGGCTTCAGAAAGAGCTGACCGAACCCGCCTTTTTGCTGCAACCGGCAGACTATATTGTCTTTCGATTATCCGGAAAGTTAGCGAATATGTCTTTTCCCTACGTCGGGTACCTTCCCTGGAGCGAAGAAGCTTTGGAAGAAAGAGGATGGTCCAACGCTTTTCTGGTTCCTGAACTTATCGAAACCGGCCGGCCACTTTCGTTTGTAAACCAGGAGGCCGCGGCCGGTCTCGGATTGACGACACAAACGCTCATCACCTCCGGCGCCCCCGATTTTGTTGCCGCCCTGATCGGCACGGGAACAGTGGAAAACGGATTTTTGTGCGACCGGGGGGGTTCTTCTCAAGGTGTGACACTTTGTTCGGGAACGAAAGCCTTTCCAACAGGCTTAATGACGACACCATTCTTTACTCCCGGCCTTTGGAAGATCAGCGGTATCATGAACACAACCGGAATAGCCGTAGAGTGGTTTTGTAAAAAGGTCATCCGGCAATCGTTCGAACTGTCTCTGGAACAGGCAGCGGATCAAACCACGCCTTCAAAGATCCTGTTCCTGCCGTACTTAAGCGGAGAACGTTGTCCGCATTGGGATAATCAAGCCAAAGGCGTCTTCTGGGGGCTTTCTCTCGATAGCGATGCAGAACGTATGACCCTTGCCGTCCTTGAAAGCGTGGGATATGCAATGGCGGACGCGATTGAACGGATGGCGCGCGCCGGTTGCGAGATTAAAAGGATTCGGACGACCGGAAAACAGGCGCTCAGCTCGTTCTGGAACCAGATTAAATCCGATATCCTCGGGAAACCGGTAGAGGTGCTGGAAATCCAAGAGTCCGAACTGTGGGGAGGGGCGTTACTATCGATGAAAGCGCTTTTCGAGAAGGATTTGACGCTCCTTTGCCGAGAAAAGACGCGGGTTGGTTGTACCTTTTATCCGGACTTACAGAAAAACGCCCTCTACGCTGAGCTGTTAAAAATATACCAAAATTTATACGCGGCCAATAAAGCCTTGTTTTCGCAATTCGACAAGATAGGTAAACGGCCATGAACATACATATTCGCAGAAAGGAGAGAGACGATGTCGTTTTTAGCGAATGGGAAGATCCTCGTAATCGGATCTGTCAACATGGATTTGGTGATGCGCATGGCACGCGCGCCTCAAATCGGGGAAACGGTCACCGCTGATACGTTTCATACCTTCCCGGGAGGAAAAGGAGGAAACCAGGCGGTCACGGCATCACGTCTCGGGGCGAGCGTTACGATGCTGACCGTGCTGGGAAGGGACGCGTTCAGCGAAGAGTTGGTGGCATCTTTGCGCAAGAACGCCGTAGATACGGATAGCATTGAAAGAGAACCCGAAGGCCGCGCCGGTATCGCGATGATCTTCGTGGACGGAACAGGAAATAACGCGATCGCTTTTACGCCCGGCAGCAACGCCCATTTTTCAAAACACCATTTGAAGCGCTGCGAACCGCTTTTCGAGGAAGGAAAGATCCTGCTCATCACGTTGGAGATGTCGCACGAAACCATTTATGAAAGCATCTTTTTGGCAAAGCGAAAAGGAATGTTTGTCATCTTCGACCCCGCCCCGGCCGACCCCACACTCTTCGAAAAATATCCGGACCTGGCCGCGGCGATCGATATTCTTAAGCCGAACGAAACCGAGGCTTCTCTGATGACCGGTCAACGGATTAGAACACTGGAAGAAGCTTCTCAAGCGCTATTTACGCTGTCTGAAAGAGGGATCGGGCGGCCGATCATCACCCTTGGCAACAAGGGGGCCGTCACGCTGATCGATGGAAATCCCTATTTTTCACCCGCTTACCCGGTTTCGACCGTCGACACGACCGCGGCTGGCGACGTTTTTTCTGGCGCGCTGGCGGCATGTTTGGCGAAAAACAAACCGTTTGTCGAATCCTTGCGCTTCGCGGGCGCTTCGGCGGGGTTGAGCGCCACCAGACAAGGAGCTCAAAGCTCCATTCCCTCTCTGGAAGAAGTCGCCAGGTTTTTGGAAACGCATTGACGCCTTCCGTGTTTTCGCACAAGGTGTCCTGATCAATCGTGATAAACCGAGATAAAAAAACCGCGTAACGCGGTATTTAGATGGAAGGTGTGCAATATGCGTCCTGACGGGAAAAGAGTTAAAAATTTGAGCGCGATCCAACGGATCACGCCTTACCTGATGAAAACCAAGCACGAGTCTTTAGTCTATTTCAACCAAATCGTGGCAGTAAATGCGGCTTTTGACTTGGTTGCCCGATTGAATCGCGAAAGCGGAAAAAAAGAGTATACGCTTTTTACCGTTATCCTCACCGCTATGGTCAGGATCGGAAAAGAGTATCCGGAATTAGGACGTTTTTTCGTCGGAAAAAGACTGTACGAAAGAAACGAGATCGTCTTCTCATTCACCGCAAAAACCTCTCGGGAAGAGGATTCAAAAACGGTTGTCGTTAAAGTTCGCTTCTCGGGCAATGAAAAAATGAAGGATGTGGCTGAGAAAATCAACCGGGAAAAAGAAGCGATTAGTACGGCAAGCGGTGACACAGCCGGCGATTCAGACAGAATCTTGCGGCTCTTTTTCACTCTTCCTTCGTTTATCCGATCTTTGTTCTTCACCCTCCTAAAAGGGCTTAACTTGTGTAATGGCCTACCGAAAAGCATGATCGATTCAGATCCGTTTTTTACTGCCTGCTATATCGCGAATTTAGGCAGTATCGGACTCGGAGCTCCCTTTCACCATCTATACGAATGGGGGACGGCCTCTCTGTTCCTGGCAATCGGAAAGGCTTATGCCTTGCCCGTTCAGACGGCCTCGAAAGAATTGGCTTTCGCGAACGTAATCGATCTGCGCTTTACGCTTGACGACCGAATTACCGACGGTCTTTACTGTTCAAGGGCGCTTGAGAAACTCAAATACCTGATCGAACATCCCGAAGAACTCTTATAAGGAGAAAATACGATGTACGAAGACAAACCTTGGCTGGCTTTCTACGGGAAGGCGCCCTCCCATCTTGAATACGTAAGGGGAACCATGTATGAGGCGGTTAAGAGAACGGCCGAAAAATTCCCGGAAAAGATCGCATGCGAGTTCCTGGGGAGAAAAATCCGGTACCGAAATTTGATCCGGTTAATAGATCGCTATGCTGCGCAGATGGAGAAGGAAGGTATAACCGAAGACGATTGCGTCACGATTTGCCTACCCAATTGCCCCAGCGTGATTTTGATGGTCTACGCGATGAACAAAATCGGCGCCGTGGCGTCAACCATACACCCGCTATCCACCCCGCGAGAGATCCACCATTACCTACTGACCAACCGAAGCGCTTATGTCATGACCGCTGACCTTCTGTGGAAAAAGTTCGAACAGGCGATTGATGGAACGCGAGTGAAAACCGTTTATCTGGTGAAGGTGACAGAAGAGATGGGTTGGCGCGCGAGAATCGGCGCATCCTTTCTCCCGCGCTTCCGGTTGAAAGACAGACCGCAAAGCAAGACCTTCGTATTCTGGAATCCCCTCGTTCGAAGAAAACCTGTTTCCTTGCCCACGCCTCAAGAGAACCGTAAAGATCGGACAGAAAATTGCGCAGTCATTTTGTTCAGCGGGGGGACCACCGGAGAACCGAAAGGCATCATGTGCTCTAATTTCAGTTTTAACGCGCTGGCCCAACAAGTGGGAACGCAAGGGGATACCGAGAAAGGCGGAAAAATGTTGACGATCCTACCAAACTTCCACGGCTTCGGTTTAGGTGTTTGTATCCACATGCCCCTCTTCTGGGGCGGGACCGTTATCCTCGTTCCCAATTTCGATCCCCGAAACACGGTTCGACTGATAAAGAAAAAACGGCCGGAGTACTTCGCGGGTGTACCCAAACTTTTCGACTCCCTTCTGAAAGTCAAGTCCTTTCATCGCATCGACCTGTCGTGCTTCAAAGGAGTCTATTGCGGAGGAGACAGCCTTCAGGAAAAAACCGAAAAAGCCTTCGCGCAAGCTTTGCGGAAATGCGGAAGCGAAGTTCGCTTAATGGAAGGCTACGGGTTGACTGAATCGCTAACCGCCTGCATGTTGATGCCCCGGTCGTTGATCAAACCCGGTAGTATCGGTATCCCCTTCCCGGATGTCTCGGCTAAAATCGTGGAGCCTGGAACGGAAAAACCGATTCCAGTAGGGCAGGAAGGGGAGATTTGCCTCACGGGTCCGACGCTCATGATCGGTTACTACAACAATCCGGAAGCGACAAAAGAAGTTCTATGGCAACATTCTGATGGACAGGTGTGGCTTCATACCGGGGATATCGGAAAGATGGATTCGGACGGCTTTTTCTACTTTCGCTACCGTCAAAAGCGGATGATCAAAATCGCCGGTTTGGCCGTTTACCCCTCCCAAGTCGAAGAGCTTTTAAACACGCACCCCGATGTGCTGGAATCCTGCGTCATCGGCGTTGGAAAACCCGACGAGCCTAAACAACTCAAAGCCTTTGTCATTCTGAAAAAGAACATTACGCCCGAACTGGAGCCGGCAAAGCGCGAGGAGCTGCTACGTTTTTGCGGCGACCATTTGATCAAATGGAGTTGTCCCAAAGAGATCGCGTTCCGAAAGGAATTTCCAAAAACCTTAGTCGGAAAGGTCGCTTACCGCGAGTTGGAGCGAGAAGAACAAAACCGGGACGCCGAAAATGCCTCGAGTTAATATGGGATGGATCCTTCCGGTCCGGGCGCGTTCCTTCTTTCCATTAAAAAAACAAACCCTGAAGGAAATTGGTCATCTGCCATCGGAACACCTCCGTCTGATTATGAAAATATCGTAAAAAATCAGGATATCATTCGCATTAAATAATCTTGTTTTTTATGTGATACCCCTCCGAATAATGGTATAATTCCTTTTATCCTTTTTGAAAGGAAGGGTGATCGATGCTGAGAAAAGGATTGCTGACCTTCTTTGTTTTCCTGTGGATGACGTTCTTCGGATGGGCGTTTTCGATGACGCAGGCGGAGCTCGAACAAAACCTCGCGCTGTACTACGGAAACGTTATCTATGTTTTCGATCCGCAGACCGGAGCGATCCGTTTCGCGAACGAAAGAGCCAGCGAATACTACGGGTATACCCCCGACCAGTTCATCGCGCTGACCTTGAACCAAATCAACATGCTCCCCGAAGATGACCTGCAAGATCGCATCCGACAGGCTCTTCAGATGGAGCAAAATGATTTCGTGTTTTCTCACCGTTTATCGAGCGGAGAGATCCGAACAGTCGAAGTGCATGCTTGGCCTGTCGAAGTGGATGGAAAGACACTTTTGTTTTCCACCGTTTATGATATAACGGAAAGGGAGTATACGAAAAACGAACTATTAAAGTCGTTGGTCAAGCTTTCGAAAGCGGAGACCATGTCCAACATGGGCCACTATGAATTCCATCTTTCGAAAAACGAAGTACGCGCGTCGGAAGGAGCGGCGAAAATCTATGGGCTGCCTGGAAATACCTGGAGCATTCCGATGATTCAGGAGAGGACGCTTCCGGAGTACCGCGAATGGGTCGCGAGAAGCAAAGAGGCGCTCATCCAAGAGGGAAAACCCTACGACGTGATCTTTCCGATAAGTCGCGCCACGGATGGAGAAACCAGGTACATTAGATCGATAGCCGAATACGATGAAACGAACAACGTGATTTTTGGAGTCATCGAAGATATTACCGACCAGCGAAAAGCGGAAGAAGACTTGAAAAACCGAACCAACTTCTTTTTGTTGATCCTTACGATCGGGGTAGTCACTTTGTTGGCGATCGCCACGCTTTTAGAATTCTCCGTTCAAAAAAGAAAGAGCGCAGAGCGGGAGATTCTCGAAAGCAAGAAAAAAATATCCGCTCAAAATGTGGAATTGCAAGCGGCCAATGAGCAGCTCGCCGCCACCAACGAAGAGCTGAACACAATTAATGAAGCATTGGAACAATCGTTCCTCGAGATCGAATCGAAAAACGATTCGCTGGAAAAAAGCCAAAGAAATTTCGAAGAATTGCTCCAACAGACGGGAGCCGTAGTTTGGCAGGTCGATCTCAGCGGGACGTTCACAAGCCTGAAGAATCTGCATCCTGAGATCGTGGGTTTTACAGAAGCCGAGATGATCGATAAAATGAGTATGTATGATCTACATCCCGAAGAAACTCGAGAAAGTTTTAAAACATTTATAACCGAGGTCATAAACAACGGGAAACCCTTAATGAACTATGAACACCCGGTACATTCTCAGAACAGCGGCATCCTTTGGGTCTTGACGAGCGGGGGCCCTGTATACGATGAACAACACCGATTGGCCGGTTACCGGGGTATCAATATCAATATCACGAAAAGGAAGGCTTTGGAAGAAGCCCTGTTGAAATCGAAGGAAGAATCAGAAGCGGCACTGAAGGCCAAAAGCGCTTTTTTATCAAATATGAGCCACGAGATACGGACACCTATGAATGCAACGATGGGTTTTACTAACTTGTTACTGGAAAAAGAAACCGACCCGGAGAAGCGGAAGATGCTTGAACAGATCGACACAAGCAACCGGTACCTTCTCAATCTGGTGAACGACATCCTGGATCTTTCCAAGATCGAAGACGGAAAGCTGCGCTTGCACGAGGAAGACTTCGACCTCTCCGAGATGCTCGATCGGATCGTCGGAATTTTCTCCCATCTGGCGAAAGTCAAAAAACTCGAATTCGTCGTGAAACGGAATTCCAATTTCCCTGTTTTTATCCGTGGCGATGAACTCCGTCTCGAACAGGTTCTCAATAATGTGCTCAGCAACGCGGTGAAGTTCACCGAAAAAGGGTCCGTGATCTTCGAGATTTCCGCATCGTTCCCCGAAACCAACAAGAATCAGGTTCTTTTACAGTTTAAAATCACCGATACCGGAATCGGGATCGAGAAGAGGGATTTCCAAAGGATCTTTGACAAATTCGAGCAAGCGGAGAGCTACTTAACTAAAAAATACGGAGGAACGGGACTCGGGCTTACGATCACCAAAGAGCTGCTCGAACGTATGGAAGGGTCCTTGCATCTGGAGTCTGTTCCTGGAAAAGGAACCGCGGTTGCGATAGAGATTCCCGCGAGTTTAACCGGGGTTATTCAGAAAGAGGAAAAGACGAATGGGCTTCCGAAGGCATACGCGCTTGACGGCGTACGTCTGCTGGTTGCGGAAGACAATGAAATTACTCAGAGTTTGATGATTAAAATCTTCCGCCGATACGGAATCGAGATCGATCTCGTCGAAAACGGTCAGAAAGCCCTGGAAAAGCTCCAGGAAAAATCGTATGACTTGTTGTTGATGGATATCCAGATGCCACTCCTGAATGGCATCGATACTGCAAAACTGATACGCCAAGATGAACGCTTCAAAGACCTCCCGATCGTGGCCTTGTCCGCATTTATTGACCAAGAAATCGAAACAGCCGCGATCCGGAGTGGAATGAATGGCTTCGTCACCAAACCGCTAACGCCTCAAGCCTTGGAGAATCTTATCGAGACCTACATACTGCCTTTGAATAGAAAGATATGAGCACCGCTTTAGACTCCCTTATTGAGATGGCTTTTATGAGAACCTTCGAATATCGCGGAGTTTGTTTGAATCGTGTATAATCATCACATGAGTGCATCATTCTGTTCAAATTGAGAAGGAGGAGAGGAATGAGCGAGGAAAAGAAAATAACGACAGCAGCTGGAATCCCTGTTCCGGACAATCAAACCAGTATAACAGCCGGGCAAAGAGGTCCCACACTTCTCCAAGACCATTACCTGATCGAAAAGTTAGCCCATTTTAATCGCGAGCGGATCCCGGAACGGGTGGTTCACGCGAAAGCGGCCGGCGCGCACGGCACGCTGACCATTACCAAAGATATCACGCGGTACACGAAAGCGAAGGTGTTTTCCGAAATCGGCAAAAAAACCCCCATGTTCGGGCGATTCTCGACCGTGGCCGGCGAAAAGGGTTCGGCCGATACGGTAAGGGACGTCCGCGGATTCGCGCTTAAATTCTACACGGAAGAAGGAAACTGGGATCTTGTGGGCAACAACACGCCAGTTTTCTTTATTCGGGACGGCATCAAATTCCCCGACTTCATCCATACGCAAAAGCGAAACCCGCAAACCAATTACAAAGACGACACGGCTCAGTGGGATTTCTGGTCCCAAGTGCCGGAGGCTTTACACCAAATCACCATTCTCTTCTCGGATCGAGGAATTCCGGAAGGAATACCGTTTATGAATGGTTACGGAAGCCATACCTACAGCTTTATCAACGCTAAAAACGAACGCTTTTGGGTGAAGTTTCACTTCAAGACCCGACAAGGGATCAAATGCATGCCGGAAGAGGTCGCCAACCGGCTAGCCGGGCAGGATCCCGATTTTCACACCCGACAGCTATTCAATGACATCGCCAAAAATCAGTTCCCGCGGTGGACCTTCTATGTTCAGATTATGCCCGAAGCGGAAGCGGAAACCTATCGGTGGAATCCGTTCGACCTAACGAAAGTCTGGCCGCATGGCGACTATCCGCTGATCGAAGTCGGAATACTCGAGCTGAATCGTAACCCGGCAAACTACTACGCCGAAGTGGAGCAGGCCGCCTTCTCCCCCGCCAATGTGGTTCCGGGTATTTCTTTCTCTCCGGACAAGATGTTGCAGGCCCGTCTTTTCGCTTATGCGGACGCCCATCGCTACCGTTTGGGCGCAAACTATGAACGGTTGCCGATCAATTGCCCGCATACCGGAGTCCACAACTATATGCGTGACGGAGCGATGCGTTTCGATGAAAACGGTGGCGCTTCTCCGAACTACGAACCTAACAGCTTCGGCGGGCCCAAAGAAGACCCTGCTTTCAGGGAACCGCCGCTCAAGATCTCGGGCAACGCAGATCATTACGAACAGAAACGCGGGGTGGACGACGATTATATCCAACCCGGCAATTTGTTCCGACTGATGTCACGCGCCGAACAAGATCGATTGGTACGCGCAATCGCCGGAAGCCTGAAGAATGCGCCCAAAGCGATCCAGGAGCGAATGCTCCCCCATTTCGCCAAAGCGGACCCGGCTTATGGCGCCGGCGTCGCAAAAGCTTTGGATTTATAATCCCAGTAACTTAAACCCGATACGAACGGCTCCCCCGATCCCGAGCAAGAGGATCGGGTGGAGCTTTAGTTTTCGCATGCCCAAAACGGTCAGGAGCGCGATCCCGACGCTCACCCAATCGATGTTAGCCAAAAAATGCCCGCTCCATTCTCCGGGTTTCACGATGAATAGGCTTGTTTCGGCGATAAAGTAAGCGGCCGACAAGATCAGTCCGACGATGACCGGCCGCATCCCGTAAAAAAGCCCTTTCTTGAGCGGATGTTTCTGGTATGTGAAGAACACCTTCGATACCAACAATATCAACAGTATCGAGGGCAGGGCGACACCCAAGGTGGCGCCGACGCTGCCGAACACACCAATTGTTTTATAGCCGACGAAGGTCGCCATATTGATGGCGATAGGACCCGGCGTCATTTCGGCGATGCCGACGATATTGGCGAAGCCTTCGGCCGTCAGCCAGCCTCGGGAGACAATCTCATTCTGTATCAGCGGAATCATCGCGTACCCGCCACCGAAACTAAATAGGCCGATCTTGAAGAAGATCCAGAATAATTCCAGGATCATCATGATCCGCGCCGCTTTTCCGGAAAAAGGCTATACAAAAGGATTCCGAAACCAGCGCCTCCGATCAGCAGAAGAATCGGGTGAACGTCCAGCAAAAATAAAAGAATCAGCGTGGCAACCAGTATACCGACTCCGATCATATCTTTCACCGCCGCCTTAAACATGTTGTACCCGGCGATCGCAATCAATCCGACCACCGCGGCGCGAATCCCGACGAAAGCGGTACGCACCCATTCGTTCTCCTGAAAGGCGGAAAAAACCGTCGCAATGAGTAAGATGATTAAAAAAGAGGGCAAGATCATTCCCAAAGTCGAGATCAGCGCGCCCGTCTTTCCGGCCATTTTATAACCGATCAAGGTCGAGGAATTGATCGCGATCGCGCCCGGCAGGGATTGCGCAACCGCCAAAATATCTAAGATTTCTTCCCGGGAAACCCAGTGGTGGGTGTCAACAACCTCCCGTTCGATCAACGGAATCATCGCGTATCCGCCGCCAAAGGTGAAGCCCCCTATCTTAAAAAACGTCCAGAACAGCGTTCTCAATATCCGTTTCTCTTTCATTGTCCACCAGCTTTCAAGAGTTTGCGTTTCAAGAGAAGGGCGTCTTGAGGACATAACTCATGGCAGACGTAACACCGGATGCATTTTTTGTAATCGATCCGTTGGTCGTCCACCGTAATCGCCTCTGCGGGACAATGTGTTTCACAGATCTTGCACCGGATGCACTTCACGGTATCGAACACCGGCACGCGCGCCCAGCGATGGGTGTAATCTTGCAACCATTTGGGCATTTTCACGATCTCGGTCAAACCGACGGTATCCGGCATCTTAACAGAATTTTCCCATTCTCCACGGATTGTGTAAGGGGGGATTAACCCTCTCGTTTTAGCTCGGACAAGCGTATAGATTTTGTCCGGCGAGACATGCAACCGTGACGCCACGGCGTGGTCCAGGGCATAGGCATTTTCACAGGCGGCGAGAAGGCCCAGGCGTTTTTTTAAACCGTTAGAAGGGCCGTTTCCTTCCATTCCGTCAATCCCGTCCAAGATCGTCAGAACCGGTTTCACCAGTTGATGCACATCGATAAGCAAATCCGCAAACAGGTGATAGTCTTTGGCGCGCAAATGGTAAGCGGGTTTATTCAACCCCAAAACGCACCCGAAAGTGTTCTTTACCCCCAACGTCAGCACCATCTGGCCGTGGGTCTTCAATTTGGGCAGATTGACCACCGCGTCGACCTGATCGATCAAATCCCCGAGTCGAAGCTGCTTGAAGACTTCCCCGTCTTTCTCCACATAATCTTCTATTTCGATGAGCGGGACACCCAACTCTTGGCACACTTGGCTGATACCGCAAGCTAAAGCCACCTTTTTGACGCTCCCGACGCCGGGGCTGTCAGACACGACCGGGCGAACACCCAGGTCCAATAAAAATCGCAATACTCCCCGAACGATCGTTGGATGTGTCGTAACCGCCTCTTCGGGACTACGGGTCGTCAACATATTGGGTTTGACCCATACCGTTTCGTTTTTCCAGAACAGCCCTTCATATCGTTTTAAGAGCGGCGGTAAAACGTTTTCGGCCTCCTCGTACGATGAACAGGATTCTAAGTACACGTCCACGATAAACCCTCCTTAACCGGAAAATCGGCGGTCAGACTCTCGTCAGCCGCCGGGACAAAGACTACTTAACCGTTCGGATAGAGACGATTGCCTTCCTGACGGTACTTATACGGAATGACCTCTTTCAGCAAGAAGGGGCAATCGAGATCGTGGTGGGTGAACGCTCCCGTCCCGCTGGCGAAATGGATGCTTTGGGTGATTCCTAATCCGGATTCGCTCATGCATCCAATCATCAGGCCGACATTGGCGCTTCGGGCTAGTTCGACAATCGCCAGAGCATCTGAAATCCCTGATTTCATGAGCTTGATATTGATATAGTCCACGCATTCCTCCCGGATCAGTCTCAAAGCATCATAACGGGTTTTCGCGCTTTCATCCGCGCAAATCGGGATACGCGAATGCTGCCGTACGAACCGCAACCCGTCGAAATGGTCGCTCCATACCGGTTGTTCGAAAAGGTCTATATTCACACCGTTACGAACCATCGTTTCCGCGAATGCGACGGCCTCTTTCGGCGTATAGCCCATATTGGCGTCGACGACAAAATGCATTTTCGGAAGGGCCTCTTGGACGGCTAAAACGCGCGCAATATCAGAGGCTAGATCCTCTCCAACCTTTAATTTAAGGATCGTGAAACCTTTTTCGGCCGCTTTTTTCGCATCCTGGACCGTGTTTTCCAGACTGTCGATGCTGATTGTAAAATCCGTTTCAACGTATGCTTTCGCGCCGCCCAGTATCTCATAGACGGGAGTCGAGATGAGCGTCGAGAAGGCGTCCAGAATGGCGTATTGGACGCCCGCTTTAAGGCTTGGAGCGGAGCGCGAAAACTTATCCAGAATATCGAAAAGAGGGCGATATCTTTGAACCTCTTTCCCCCGCAACATTTCCGAGATCGGTCCCTCAAGACCCGTCAGGGCGGTTTCGATCTCTCCGTTGACACGGAAGGAAGGAGATGCCTCTCCCCTGCCGATCAACCCGTTATCCAGTTCGAGGGCAATCTCGATGACTTTTGATGAAGTGCGGACACTGTTGGTGATATGGAAAGGTTTTTGGTAGAACACCTCGTTCAGTTTGAAGGTGACGCGTTGAATGTGGGCCATCTTGCAATCTTCTCCTTTTTTGGTATAATCTATCGATTGATTATACCTCATCTTGAAACAACCAAAAAGGGTGCTGTTTTTACAGTTTCTTTATCTTTATTTCGATGCTTGGGGGCTTGTAGATGTTACGATATGAAAACGGCTGGTTCATCGAGAACGTGCCCGTCGACCAGATCGCGGAGAAATTTGGCACGCCTTGTTATATTTACAGCGCCGCGGAGATAGATGCGGCTGTCACGAAAGTGATGGAAGCCCTGGAGGGTTTGCCCGCCACCGTCTTTTTTGCCTGTAAGGCTAACGGCAATCCCTTGCTCCTGAACCATCTTCACCAAAAAGGGCTTTGGATGGATGTTGTGACGATGGGGGAGTATCAGGTTGCCTTGCGTAGCGGCGTGAAGCCCGAACATATCGCCGTTAACGGGAATGGTAAAACCCTTCCTGATATCGAAAAGTGGTTGAATGATGGCGTATTCGCGATCAATATCGATTCGAAAGAAGAGTACGGGTTGATCGTCGAAAACGGACTTTCTGGGGAAAACGGAACGCATTTTTTCCTGCGAGTGAATCCCGATGTGGATGGGAAAACGCATCCGTATATATCTACCGGATTGAAAAAAAACAAGTTCGGCATCCCTCTGGAAGAAGCGCAAAAAATCCTTCAAGAAGACCGTCTTCCGGTTTCGGGCATTCATATGCATATTGGTTCCAGCATCCAGGAGGTCGCTCCGTATAAAGAAGCGATAGAAAAGTTGCTGGCTTTTAAAGAGAGGAATCCGCAGATAGAGATGGTCAATTTCGGCGGGGGGTGGGGAATCGATTACGCCCATTCTGGAAGCGGTTTCGACCTGAAAAGCTATCGTGAACAGATCGGGCCGTTGCTGCAAGCGTTTCAGTGCCCGATCTGTTTGGAATTGGGCCGGTATATCGTCGCTTCGGCTGGTTTGTTGCTTTCAAAAATCTTATACCTGAAACAGACGCCCTATAAGCGTTTCTTGGTATGCGACGCGAATATGGCCTGCCTGATTCGGCCTGCGTTATACCAGGCGGAACATCTGGTCGTTCCCCTGATTCCCAAAGAGGAAAAACGAAAAAAGATGACCGTAGACGTCGTTGGCGCTTTGTGTGAAACTGGTGATATTCTCGCTGCCGGCCGATCTCTTGAAGAACTGGTTTCAGGAGAGCGGATCGCGATCATGGATACGGGCGCCTACGGCTATTCGATGGCGTCCAATTACAACGGGACGTTTCGTCCATCGGAAGTTTTGGTTAACGGAGAAAAAGCCCGTCTGATCCGAAAAAGAGAGTCCGTAGACGATCTCTTGAGATTAATCGACTAAGCGAGTCTATCGATTCGAGGCCGTATCGTCTTTGAAATGTTTATACGGAATTCAAACCCGTAAGTTGGTTTGGCGCATCCTTTTCTCTTTTTTCCTAAGTTTTAGACCTAATTAGGAAGGGTTTGCGCGCGAAGGAGGGGCTTGCAACTTTTTTTCGCTGGAGTATACTATCGCCAAACTAATCCTTATTTCCCATCACCCAACCACAGATCGTCAAAGCGGAAAGGAGGGATAACGATGCCCTGCGGAAAAGGAAAGAAGAACCCTGAAAAACCGGAAACCAAGAAAGAGACACCTAAGAAACCGGAACCAAAACCGAAATAAACTCCCATTGAAGAGCGTATTCGGAAAAGGGCGGGATCGGGCGCCCTTTTTTGGTTTGGACGAGGAGGGAAAAAATGGCCAAAAAAGAAACGCTCCAAAATACGCAAGATTTCGATTCTAAGAATGAAAAAGGAGAACAACCAGTGACAGCGGATAGTCTTTTTACCCTTCGGAAAATGTTACGGAACAAAGAAGAAGCCCAGGTAATGAAGGCGGTTGAAAAAATCGAACAGATGAATCAGGTCGAGAAAGAGCTGTTGGCCGATATCAAAAACTATCTCTGGCAACGAGGAAGTACCGTTAGCGACCTGACTGAAAAAATGTCCAAACTCTTTCAACGGTTCGATCCAGAGGGATATGAAGCCTTTATTCTGCTCAGAAACAAATCGATGGGGAATCTCCCGACCAAAGAAAAGCGTCCGATGAACAAACCCATGTTCGAAGAAGAAGCCAAGGATTTCGGGGACCCGCAGGTCGAACTTGTCGGGGAATTGGATATCGATGATGAAGACGAGGAAGAGAACGATTAATGGCGCGCACATCATTTTTATAAATCAGGAGGATCAATTTTAATGAAAGGCACAGGCTTTTGCGGTATCAACTGTAACAACTGTCCGATATACAAAGCCACGGTCGAGGACAAGCCGGAGGAAAGGGCCCAATTGGCGAAAGAGTGGAATAAAAACCATCAGGCCACTTATAAAGCCTCCCAGATGGTTTGCCTTGGGTGCAAATCCGACCGCCCTTTCGCCTTCTGCGATGAATGCGAAATACGAGAGTGCAACATGCGTAGGGGGTTAAAAAACTGCGGGGGGTGTCTCGAATTTCCTTGCGAGATCGGCCGGGAGTTCTGGAAAACGATGCCGGAAGAGTATGAGAACCTGAAAAAAATACACAGGCTCTTGTTCAAAGACATCGTGGATCCGATCGGCGACTTCGACGACCCGGCAGAGGAAGGATTCCGCGGGATTTCTAAAAGAGGAACGCTCACTTACGAGGAGCAAACAGAGAAAAACCACCAAGAGCACGCGATCAACAAGCCCGTAAAGAAAAAAGCGGTCCCTCTGCCCAAGAAAAATAACCCGGCAAAAAAGAAAAACAGCGATTCACAGGATGATTGATGGAAAAACAATAGGCCTTGGTTTGAGCCGTAGATTTCGGAAAAAAATAAGGCGCTCGCGAGCGCCTTATTTTTTGTATGTACACGCCTAACGGTATTCAGCGTCGGCCAGCATGACGCGGACGTCGGAGATCCAAATGTCCGCTTTCGTCAAAGCGGGATCCCCGTTGCCAAACGCCGACAAGCCGATCTTGAGGTATTCCATGTTCGCTGTAACGTCCGGCCAAAAGACGATATTCACTCCGGTCGGCGTTCGAAAGGGATCACTCGCGAAAACGATCTCTTCGTTCGAATGGACGAAAGCGGAATGACGCGTCGGATACTCCGAGGTCGTCCATAAAACGGCTTTTGCCAGGGAAGGCGCCAAATTTGAGTAGGCGGTGTAATTCTGATTGTAAATATGCGCTACGACACCCGCGGCGGCATAGTCGGTCGGTGAGTTCAGCGCGGCGGCTTTGAGATCAACCATAACCGTTGCCGTGACAACGACCGCTTTTCCTTTCATGGATGGTGGAATCGGAATGATTTTTTCCGCCTGGATCATCGCGCTTCCGGAGGCGTTGAGGTGAAGATGCCGGGTCTTTCCGGATGTCACATGCTGCCAGCTCTGGATTTCTCCGGCACGATAAAAGGACCAGTTATCCAATTTGTCCGAGAACGCATGGGTGTAAAAATACTGCGTATACGATCCGGCTACCGCAACCCCTATCTGTTGGTTGGTATGTTGCGAAATCAATATTTGAAGAACACTCAAAAAATTGGCGTGAGCTCCTTTGGCCACCGCTTCCTGATATAATGCCACCAGTTTTTGATACAAACCTGCTTCCAGAACGCCGGGATCGATACAAACCGGAATACACGCTTTGGCGGTCGCGATCCCGATCTGCTGGACCGGTTGGATGAGATACCAGCATTTTTGTTTTCCGAGGTTCAACGCAAACATACTCGAAACGCACAGGACGAGTACGAGTATACTCACCATAAAAACTCTTTTCATCTTTCCCCTCCCCTTTCTATCTACGCGTGGGAAGTTACCCTTCCCAGAGGTTTCCACTTTCCCGTTCTATTATATCAGACTTTCTCCCCTTTTTCATAGAAAAGAAGTTTTCTATCGGATAATCCTTACGCGTCTGCCGGTTCAGCCAGTCGAATCCTTTTTCCTTCACGAGGACAGAAGGGTAAGGCCGCGAGAAAGCAGGGCTTTTTTATGTTATAATCCGTCATTCGATAACTCTCGCAAAGGGTTTGGAAATTGCGTTCTTGGAGGGATAAAATGGTGAGGGTGCGTTTTGCGCCGAGTCCGACCGGGTTTTTGCATGTCGGTGGCGCCAGGACTGCGTTATTCAATTACTTGTTCGCAAAAAACCAGAATGGTGTCTTCGTGTTGCGGATAGAAGATACGGACCTGGAGCGTTCGACCAAAGAATCCGAACGATCCCTGCTCCGGACCATGAAGTGGTTAGGCCTCGATTGGGACGAAGGGCCCGATGTCGGTGGCCCGAAAGGCCCCTATCGCCAGTCCGAACGATTGGATATCTACCGCCGAATGGCCTACGCGCTCGTAGAAAAAGACAAAGCTTATGAGGCCTACGTCTTGCCCGAAGAGTTGGAGGCGATCCGAGGAAAGATGCTGGAAAACAAGGAATCTCCTCACTATTCCTACGAGATCATCTCCCAATACGATACCCCCGAACGCCGTCAGGAGTTTGCGCGGAAAGGATGGAGCCCCGTCGTCTACTTCAAAATGCCGCAGAAGGAGTATGTTCTGAATGATCGGATCAAAGGACGCGTCGCCTTCAAGGAAGGAACGATCGGCGACTTCGTTATCTTTCGAAGCACCGGCGTCCCGATCTACAATTTCGCCGTTGTCGTGGATGATGCTCTCATGGAGATCACGCACGTCATTCGAGGCGACGACCACCTCTCAAACACCCTTCGCCAACTGGCGCTTTACGAGGCTTATCAGATGCCGTTACCCGAATTCGCTCACGTTTCGATGATACTGGGGCCCGATGGCTCACGACTGAGCAAGCGGCACGGCGCCACCGCCGTCGAAAACTTTCGGGAGATGGGCTACCTGCCCTCAAGCCTCTTAAATTACCTGGCGCTTTTGGGTTGGTCGCATGCGCAGGATAACGAAATCTGCGCTTTAGAAGAAATGATCCGGACTTTTTCTCTGGAGCGGGTGAGTTCGAATCCGGCGATATTCGATGCGGAAAAGTTGCGTTGGGTGAACGGGATGTATATCCGGCAACTGACTCCGGAAGCGATGCTCCAAAACGCCGTTCCTTTCATTACGGAGGCTGGATTTATGGGCCCGGAAAACGTCGACGCGAACAAAAAATGGCTTCTGGAAGCGATGAAGGCCATACAAAACGAAATACACCAATTGGATGAAATCCCAGGTCAGCTATCCCCCTTCTTCACCGATCCGATACCAACGACCGAAACGCTTCGATCTCTGGAGGACGATGGGCTGTCTCCGGCCTTCAAGCTCTTATATGAGCGCTTCGACACCATCAACGCCTGGGAGATCACCGATATCGTTTCAACGATCAAAGCGGTTGTCAAAGAAACCAAAACAAACCCGAAATCCTTTTACCATATGCTTCGGGTAGTTCTGACAGCAAGAGACACGGGCCCCGAGCTCGTGTATATCGTCCATCTGCTGGGACGCAACAAGGTACTCAACCGATTAGGCCGTTTGGGGGTGTAAGATGACGATTAATGGGGCTCATCCCATCGTATTAACCAACACGCAAACTGGAAGAAAAGAACCATTGATACCTGTCAATCCCGGGGAGATCCGCATGTATGTGTGCGGGCCGACCGTTTACAATCTGGTCCATATCGGTAACGCGCGCCCGGCGATCATCTTCGACGCCCTCCGGCGGTACCTTGAATACAGAGGATATCGGGTGTTCTTTGTTCAAAACTTCACCGATATCGATGATAAAATCATACAACGCATGAACCGCGAAGGATGGGATTTCGACACCATCACCGCGACCTATATTCGCGAGTATCGAAAGGACATGCAGGCCTTGGGCGTCAGAGAGCCGAACTTCGCGCCCCGCACCTCTTACTTTGTGCCGCAGACGATCCGGTTCATACAGGGTTTGATAGAAAAAGGGCATGCCTACGCATCCGACGGAGAGGTGTATTTCAGCGTGCCTTCTTTCGCAGACTACGGGGCGTTGTCTCACCGAAAAGTCGAGGATCTGCAGGCGGGAGCCCGTATCGACGTCGATCCTGACAAAAGACACCCCGCCGATTTCTCCCTGTGGAAAAAAGCCAAACCCGGAGAACCTTCCTGGGATAGCCCCTGGGGATCCGGCAGGCCGGGCTGGCACATTGAGTGTTCCGTCATGGCTTCCGTCTTGTTAGGCGACTCCTTCGATATCCACGCAGGCGGAAACGACCTGATCTTTCCCCATCATGAGAATGAAAAAGCCCAGAGCGAAAGCCTGACGGGAAAACCCCTCGCCAATCTTTGGCTCCACAACGGCATGCTGCAGATGGGCGGTTCGAAGATGGCGAAATCCGTCGGAAATATCATCAAAATCCGAGAAGCGGTTCAGAGATACGGGTCTGACTCTTTGAGGCTCTATATGTACGCAACCCATTATAGAAGCCCGATGGACTACTCCGAAGAGAGAATGGACGAATGGAAACGATCGGGCGCGAAGGTGAAGGCCTTCCTCCGGGAAATCGAAGAAGCTTTGGAAGAGACGACTCTCAAAGCCGCAGACGATTGGTTGCTCGAGAAAAGAGTCGATCTGACAAAGGCTTTAGATGACGATTTCAATACGCCAAAGGCGGTCGCGCTCGTTTATGAAACGGTCAAAGAACTGAGCCCAGTCCGTCAGACGTTGGCGCAACCGGGTGGGGAATCACGTCTACGGCAGGCTTATCATCTTATTAAAAACGAAGTAGGAGATATCCTGGGGCTGTTCGGAGACACGTCAGAAGAGAGGGGTTTGCAAACGCCTGCGGACGACACTTCAGGTTTTGACTCTTTAGTCGATTTCCTGGTACGTCTACGCGATCGATACCGTTCGGAAAAAAACTACGAGATGTCTGACGTCCTTCGACTGGAACTGGAAAAATTAAATATAAAACTGATGGATGGGAACGATGGCACCCGCTGGATCCGATCATAAACGGTGTGAAGACGGAGAAATCCTGTTTTTTCAAGGAGAACCCGATAACCGCCTTTATCGGTTAGAAGGAGGGACGATCTTACTCTACATTATGTTTCAGAAACCGAAGATCATCTCGATCGTAAAGGAGTCGCGGTTTTTCGGATTCGCGCCTATCTGTACGGGTTACCACCTCTATAACGCGGAAGTGGTTGGTGCCGCCCGTGTGGAAATCTTCGAATACGATCCCCAAGATCATGCGTTTCTGGACACCTATTATGCCGGGATATTTCACGATCTGAAACAGTTTTGCCGGGAAAAATTGTGGGGAAAACCAGAAACGGAAGAAACGGAGATGTGGCGACTTGTCTCCGATTTGAAAGCGTTCAAGGAATCCTTTCTCGTTCGGTTCTTTCCTTTCCAGACCGTCATCAGTACCTTGAAAACGTGGGTATCAGAAGGAAAGCTCCAACAAGATCAATCAAAAGGCAGTTATCGCTTAGTGGAAGAAAGATAAAAGGAGGAAATGGAATGGCAGTGATCAAACCTTTTCGAGCGGTCAGACCCCCGAAAAACCTTGTAAGTCAAATCGCCTCTAAACCTTACGACGTGATCGACTCGGAAGAAGCGAGAAAAGAGGTTGTCGGAAACCCTTACTCGTTTTTGCATGTGGTGAAATCGGAGGTCGATTGCGATCCGTCCGTTTCGCTCTACGACCCCCTCATTTACGCAAAAGCCCGAGCGAACCTGGAAGCATTTATGGAAAATGGGTATCTCGTTCCCGATCGGGAACCGTCTTTGTTTATCTACCGCCAAACATGGAAAGGCCCTCGATGCCCTTTTCCGGAGGGACAAACGCAAACGGGCGTCTTAGGCGTTTTCTCTTGTGAAGAGTACCAGAAGGGGATCATCAAAAAACACGAATTAACCCGCCGGGACAAAGAGGACGACCGTTTAAACCATATTTTAACGACCAAAGCGCAAACGGGTCTCGTCTTTTTAGCTTATAAGCGACAGGTCCAGTTGGATGTCCTCGTTCAGGAAGTACTCCGATCTGCGCCGGAATACGTTTTCACCGATGAACTCGACGTCGTTCACGAACTGTTCGTCGTGAATGCCCCCGAAGAAATCAAAGCTTTCCAACTTGCTTTTGAACAGTTACCGGAGCTATACATCGCCGACGGCCATCACCGCAGCGCTTCCTCCAGCCGGGTGCAGCAATCCCGCAAAGCGGTGAATCCGAGACATACCGGAGAAGAAGAGTACAACTTTTTTATGGCCGTCGCTTTCCCGGATAATCAATTGAAGATTCTGGACTACAACCGGGTCGTAAAAGATCTGAACGGGCACAGCGAGGAAGCTTTCTTGAGAGCGGTCGAGGCGGATTTTTCTATCCGAAAAGCGCCGGAGCGCCCCTATAAACCGCTGAAGAAAAGTGAATTCGGTATGTATCTGGGAAACCAATGGTACATCTTGGAAGCGAAGGCGGGCTCTTTTCCCGCCGAGGATGCGGTCAAAAGCTTAGACGTGTCCATTTTGCAGGAAAACCTGCTTCACCCGCTCTTAGGGATAGAAGACCCGAGGACCGATAAACGCATCCATTTCGTCGGTGGCATTCGCGGTCTGAAAGAACTGGAAACCCTTGTCGACTCAGGCGAATGGAAGGTAGCTTTTTCACTCTTCCCCACGAGCTTAGAGGACCTGTTTACTGTCGCGGATCAAGGAAAAATCATGCCGCCGAAATCCACGTGGTTCGAACCGAAGTTGAAGAGCGGAATGGTCATACATTTCATCGATTCTTAAAGGGGTCGACCGGAGTTGAAAAATTTTTCAGGGATGGATATAGGCGCGGAATTTACGCGCCTGTATTCCTTTGTAGGGGGCAAAACGGAAGTTTTCGTCGAGGAACCGACAATCCTGCTCTATAATGAATTCGGAGAGTTGAAAGCCTTCGGATCCGAAGCCAAAGAATTTTTAGGTAAAACGCCCCCATTTTATTACTTTCAAAAACCCGTCGACGAGAGTGGCATACACCAGTTTGAACACGCGAACGTGTTTTTCGAGCGTTTCTTGAAAAAAAACGCGGTGCTGAAAGGCTGGAGCAAACCCTCGGTGTGCTTTAACTCTCCACTCGGGTCCACGCCCGTCCAAGTGCAAGCCGGCATCGAACTGTTGGAGGATTTGGGTTTCGCGCAGGTCTATACGCTGCCAACACCCGTTGGCGCCGCTTTAGGAACGGATTTGGATCTTCGGGATAAGAGGGGTAACCTGATTGTTATCTTTGGCGCCTCTCATACTGAGATCGCCGTCGTTTCGTTGTTCAAAATCATCTCTGGAAAACATTTGCAGATCGGGCTTCGGAATATCTATCAGCAACTCGTCTTCTTTTTGAGGGAAAACTACGCTTTGGAGATCAGCGAACGTATGGCGGAAGAGCTGGTCGCCGAATACCTGGTGTTGACGGAAGAAAGCGCGCCAAATACGCATTTGCCGTCGGCAAGCGGCAATTCGACCACAACTCCTTCTGATAAAGAATTCTTCGCCGTCGGAATCGACTTGACGACGCACCTGCCAAAAAAGGTCAAGTTGAAAAGAGCCGCATTGCTCGCCATCGCGCAGCCTTTTCTCGATAAGCTGATTCTCTCCCTTCAAGAGGTCTTTGAAACGGTCGGCCCGGAGATCGTGAAAGACATCCTGGAACGCGGCGTAATCTTTGCCGGCGGGGGGGCTTACCTGAAAGGATTAACCGCCTACTTCGAGAAAAAAACCACGATGCGGCTATTGATACCCGAAAACCCTTCCCAGTGCATCGCAAGAGGAAATTGGACCTATTTAAACGCCCTCGCCCGAAAAGAATTACCCGAAAACCTGTTTCCGAAAGAGAGGTGAGGATACTTCGGAATGACCGTCCCAAAGGCCCTCTTTTTTTTGATTCTATTGGGCATCCTCGTCGGGTTTGCCGCATTTCAAAACCTGCCTTTCTCGATTTTTGTGAAAACCGCGGTTCTGAACGCGACTGTTCCCCTCTACCCGATTCGTGACACTCTCGATATTCATTTGGATAGACTATTCGGAAAGAATCGTCCGGTACAGTCACAGATGGATTTTCCAGCCTTGCCTCAATTGAAAGGTCTTCACCAAACCGTAGACAGCATGTTCAAAACCGAATTCGAAGACCTACTCAGTTCCGTCGAAAATTTACAGAAGCTGAAAATCGGAGGGTTGTATCCCATCGTCTTCCTTTTGCGAACGATGGGTACGGGGAATCAGGAAACCTGGATGCTGTATACTGAAGAAGCGGTTCCGGGAAACGCTTTCGTGGTCTCTATCCGAGAAGGGGTTTTGATCGGCCGGGTCCACGAGGTCAACGGGAATATTCTCACCGTGATCCCGCTGTGGAATCAGGCGTTTTCAACGCAAGTGCGTGTTTTATCGGCCGATCAGCAAACACGCGACCTGGCTTACCTGGAGGACGGGAAACTGCTTAACTTCAACCCCTCATTCCCTTTCCAACCAGGGGACGAAGTCTATCTGTCCGATTATGAACCGGGCGGATATGCGCTCCAGCGATACGGCTGGAACCTGCTGGGGACGGTGGGGGCGCTCTTGAATGAAGACATCGTCGAGTATTACGAGATCAGATATCTGTTTCAACGTGAACGCTTTCAAGATGAACGGTATTTTTTAATCGTCTCTTGAAGGATGTTTCCTTACGCAGCCACTTAAAAAGGGGTGAACGATGAAAACCACGAGGATCATAAAAGGCAGATACGCCGACAGTATCACGCTCATGTTGATCGCGGAAGAACTGAAAAGGCAATCCGGTGTCTCAGATGCGGTGATGAATATGGCCACACCCGCCAATATCAGCATTATGCGCGACGGAGGATTTCAAATTAGTCCGGAAAGCTTCGCGGCGGATGATTTGATTATCGGAATCGACGCGGATCCTGAAAACGGCGCTTCCCTTCTGAATAAAGCGGAAGAATGGCTTTCCGCGCCGCCTTGGAAAAAATCTGAGCGCGCCGAAAATATCGATTCCCCACCTGAACCCTTTTCTGACGCCAATCTCGCGATTGTGTCCGTAACTGGAAAGTACGCCGCAGTCGAAGCCTATAAAAGCCTGGAAAAAGGCCTGAACGTAATGCTTTTCTCCGACAATGTCACCAAAGCGGAAGAGATTTCACTGAAACGGCAAGCCCATTCCAGAGGCCTTCTCGTGATGGGCCCCGACTGCGGCACCGCCGTTATAAACGGAGTCGGATTGGGTTTCGCCAATCGTGGAAAGACTGGAGTCGTGGGGATTGTCGGCGCCAGCGGCACCGGGATCCAAGAAACCTATACGCTTCTCCAGAAACGGGGTATTGGCATCCTTCACGCAATCGGAACCGGAGGAAGGGACATCAAGGATGAGGTGGGTGGCATCACCTTTTTAGACGGACTTCAAATCTTATGGGAAGACCCGCGGGTTTCGATCATCGTCTGCGTCTCGAAACCGCTGTCTGATACGATGAAAGAAAAGATCGGGTCGACAGTTGCGCGTTTGGATCAAAAGTATGGCCAGAAACCCGTCGTGTATTGCTACGCCGGCGACAAACGAAGAGAACACGAGGCTGGAAGATATTACTGCACGGGATTTGAGGAGACAGCGCGGACGGTCGAAGCGCTTGTCAAAAAGACGCCCGTCAATACTGTACTGACGCAAATGGCCGAAGAAAGGCGCATTCTTTTGGAAAAATGCACTGAAATTCTCAGTATTCGCGGGACTCCAGGGCCAATCTTACGCGGATTCTATACAGGGGGGACGCTTTGTTACGAAGCGCAAAGCGTTTTATCCGAAATCATTCCCGATGTGTACAGCAATGCCCCTTTAGACCCGAAACACGTCGTAGCGGACGCTTTAAACCCGGAGGGGCATTGTTTGATCGATTACGGAGAAGACGCCTTTACGCAAGGACGGTTGCATCCGATGATCGATCCCTCTTTGCGCAACGCGCAAATGAAAAAGCAGGCGTTAAGACCGGAGGTTGGTGTTGTCCTATTTGACGTCGTCCTGGGGTTCGGCTGCCATGAGAACCCGAGTGAGGAATTGGCGCAGGTCATTAAGGAAGTCTATGCGGCCGGGAAAGAAAACCGATACTTCCTCTGCTCCATCACCGGTCTCGATGAGGATCCTCAGGACGCGCGCAAGCAGCGTCAGTTACTGGAATCCGCAGGGGTTATCGTATGCGGAAGCAACTCCGAAGCCGCCTATATCGCGGGCAATCTGATAGTGAGGTGAAAAGATGAGTAAAGAGTCGCTCTTCCGCGAGGGGCCGAAAGTTACAAACATCGGTTTAGAACGATTTAACGAAGCGCTGCAGCAGCAGGGGGCGCCGTCTTGCCAGCGACAGTGGACGCCGGATCGCGCGCCTCTGTCCCTATACCTAAGAATCGCTGAGATACGACAGGATCCGGTTCTGAATGAACGTATCGAAAACGCGAACCGTGAAGCGCTAACCCGATTGCAGTCTTCCCAGCCGGTTCTGTATGGAATGGGTTTAGCCAAAGACGTCATCCCCGGACTCTCCGAAAAGATGCTCCTGCATGCCGGTCCCCCCATCACTTGGGAACGGATGTCCGGCCCGATGAGAGGCGCGGTGACCGGAGCGATCCTGTACGAAGGATGGGCGGGCAGCGTTGAAGAGGCGCACGATTTAGCTGCAGGAAACACGATCGTCTTTGATCCGTGCCATCACCATCAGGCGGTGGGCCCGATGGCGGGACTGATCTCCCCGAACATGCCAGTGTTCATTATCAAGAACACCGCTTATGGCAACGATGCCTACGCCACCATGAACGAGGGCTTGGGACAAGTTTTAAGAATGGGAGCCTTTAGCGAAAAAGTGGTCAAACACTTGCATTGGATGCGCCAAACCTTATACCCGATTCTTCATCAAGCGATCGACGCTCTTCGGGAACGGGACCGCCCAATCAATTTGAAGGCGATCATGGCGCAGGCATTGCATATGGGAGATGAAATGCACAACCGCAATAAAGCGGGCACGAGCCTGTTCATTCGTCAACTCGCTCCGATTTTGATGGAAACCGCGAAAGAGAGCGCAAAGACCGCTGATGTCCTGCGCTTCATCGATTCAAATGACCACTTCTTTCTTAACCTGGCGATGGCCGCCGCGAAAGCCTCTCTGGACGCCTGCGAAGGTATCCCGAACTCTTCGATCGTCAATGTGATGGCTCGGAATGGAACGGATTTCGGCATCCGCTTGTCGAGCCTCCCCAACCGTTGGTTCACTTGTCCGGCCGCTCAGCCGAAAGTGCTGTTGTTCCCGGGATTCACCCAGGAAGACGTCAACCCGGATATCGGAGACAGCGCCATTATGGAAACCTATGGCATCGGTGGCTTTGCGTTGGCGACGGCGCCCGCTATCGTCCAGTTTGTGGGAGGAACCCCTCAAGACGCGGCAAACTACACCTTGGAGATGTACACGATATGCCACGCGGAGAACCGGGACTACACGATTCCGGCGCTTCAATTCCGAGGGACGCCGACCGGTATTGATCTGCTCAAAGTGATCCGGCAGAACACGACGCCCATTCTCGACACCGGCGCCGCCTGCAAAGAGGCAGGGCGCGGACAGGTCGGCGCCGGGATCGTCCGGATGCCTTCAGAAGCCTTTATAAACGCCGCGCAGGCGTACGTGGAAAGCTTGTGAACCGATAGAAAAGAGCGGTCGGATTAGTCGGATCGGCCGCTCTTTTTTGTGTCGCTATCGTGAAAATATCTCATCCTATCTTCTTTAAAAACCCCTTGCAAAGCGTCGCCATCAAAAAAACCAAGAGTTAGGGCCCGCTCCGCTCAAATGTGATATACTTGTTTTAAGATTCGAGGTCAACGGGAGGGCGCATGGACATTTCAAGAGTCAATGGCATTGGGAACGGATATGCGTATCTTCAGAATCAACGTTCGGACGCGACGAGAGAACCAATAACGCAGGCGTCTTCCGTTCCTGCGGACGCTCAATCGGCTTCTCTGTCTCTGTTCGGGAATGCGGATCGTCTGAGGGTCTCCGACCGAAACGCGGCGGATGGCGCGGGGAAATACCAACCCAACGACCCGATGCTGAAGCTGGCCAAGCGGCTGGGAATCGTCGAGTGCCAGACCTGCAAGAATCGTCAATACGTGGATCAATCCAACGACACGGGTGTTTCTTTCAAAAGCGCTCGTCATATCTCCCCCGAAGTGGCCTTCGCCGTCGTATCCGCCCACGAGCAGGAGCACGTCAGCATCGCCCAACAGGAAGCCGCCGCCGATGAAAATGTTTCCGCCTCGAGTTCGGTCAACGTCTTCACGTCGATCTGCCCCGAATGCGGACGCATTTATGTCAGCGGGGGAGAAACCCGCACGACCACCGTTACCCACCCTGACAATCCGAAAACAGAGAAAGAAAACGCCATTCCTTATCTGACGGAAACCGCCTTCAACCCAAAAACGGGCGGGAATTTCGACGCGGCCGCCTGAACCCGATCGATACCTTAGTTTTGTCGGCCCTTCCAGAGCTGAAACAAGTGGATCCAGTCCGTGACACTCAACTCTTCTGCCCGCGCGGTTAACGGTTTTGAGAGCCGTTCCAGCATATCAGGCACCCCTGCTTCCTCCGGAAAGTTGTTTTTAAGCATCTTTCGCCGATTCGCGAATCCCGTCCGAACAAACGCGGAGAAGGCGTTTCGCTCCGTCTCGGGGATTTCGCCGTCGATCGGGTCCAGCACGACGATCGCGGAGTCCACCTTCGGTGACGGTTTAAAGTGAGATTTCGAAACCTTGAAAGCGATTTGGGGGCGCGTGAGGGATTGGACCATGATCGAAAGAGAACCGTAGTCTTTGGTGCCTGGCGATGCGCAAAGCCTCAACGCTACTTCATATTGGAACATAAAGACCCATCTCCGAACCCTCCGAAAGTCGAACAAAGTTTTTTGAAGAATCGCGACGCTTACATTATAAGGCAAATTGCCGAAGAAAACCCATTCCGGCTCTTGCCATCCGGGGTCAGGTCGGTAATCTAAAAAATCAGACACGTACAGATGAAAATTGGGAAGCTTCCCGAAACGTTTTCTCAATAACGGTTCGAAGCGGGTGTCGATTTCGAAGGCATGAACCGGTAGCCCCGTTTCGAGAAGTTTTTCGGTCAACGTCCCGCTTCCAGCGCCGATCTCGATCAGCCAATCCGTCGGTTGCGTTTGTCCTGCCTCGACGATCTTGATCGCGATGCGTTCATCGGACAAAAAGTTTTGACCGTATTTTTTGAGCAATTTCAACCCGTAGGGGTCTAACCATTCCGCTGTTTTCATCACGGCACCTCCGCGCTTTCAGAGGAGATTGTAACATAAATCGGGGGGCGATGCGCCCTTTGGAAAGTGTGATATAATAGCAGGCGAATACCATTTGGAGGTGCTTTAAATGTCTAAAGTCAAAGTCGACAAAGACGCTTGTATCGGTTGCGGCGTTTGCGCAAGTCTTTGTGGAGAGGTTTTTGATCTCGCCGATGATGGAAAAGCGTTCGTAAAAGAAGAAGCGGATACGGACCTTCCTTGCGTTGAAGATGCCATGAATTCGTGCCCTGTCAGCGCGATTACGATCGAATAGGTGCCTACGGTTAAAGCAAGCGATTGTCAGGCGGCCCGGCCGCCTGATATTCTTTGGCGTTAATCCAATAAAAAAGCGGACTTGCTTGTCCGCTCCAATGTGGGGGGTATATTTATCCTCAAGGGGGAATAAGGGGTGTTTCCTCTTTTCTAACTATAAGACTCTCTCTATTAGAGAAAAGTTCAATGTATGAAACCGATTTAATAAGATTTACCAAAATTTATTATTATCGTATATTTATATTCATAGTAATACTTCGAGGCCTCTTCTCGTGAGGGGGGAAATGACCAGCGTCATCAAATACGGATGCTTTTATGTGTTTTTGGGTGTATCTCTTTTGGCCTTTTTCCTGTACGTATACCCGCGCTATGAATACGATCAGAAGGCTTCCGACATTTCTATCGGTTTCGAGCAAGCCTATACCGGAGACATTTCAGGGTTCTTCACGGTGACCCCCATCCAGAACACCGGGCTGAAAGGCGAGCGGGTTGTGTTCGTTTACGACTTTTCCGTTGTTCCGGAAGCGACTATGGATGCGGTTCTGAAAGGGCGCGCGGGCGAGAAAGTCATTTTTTTCGAAAAACCGTACGCGACGCTCAAACCCGAAATGCTGGCCTCTCTTCTGGATCAATATGATATTAACGTCGGATTCCTTGAATTGAATCCGGTCTCGGACTTTATGCGAAGAGCCTTATTGGCGCGTTCCTTAAAAGGGCGGGAGGAGACGTTCCGTGTCCACACCATTAAACCGGCAGAGGTGACGAACCTTCGTTTAACCTACGAGATGATCCTCCGAAGGTGGTTGCGGGCGAGAGAAGAACGGAGCATCGATTTTTTCTGGGTTCAACCGCTGCCTTCCTCTTTAGGGGTATCCTACGACGAGTACGGCGTTACCCTTTTAGGCTTATTCCACACCTCCGATACGCTGGCGCCTGTGGTTGTCTCGATGAGCCTCTTCTTCAAAATATTGCTCGTGATCGGCTCTTTTGGTCTCATTTTCTTCTATTCTCCGATCATCGCGATTGCCTGCGCCGTCTTTCTCTCGATTTATGGCGTATTCAACGGTTTTGCCGACACCATGCTATATCTTGCGGGATTAACCGGCACCTTTGGAATCACCGGCGTCTTTCGAGAGATGAGAAAACTTGAGTTCAACGCCAGTCTAAAGTACACTGCGATCATCATCTTCGGGTTATTTCTGGGAGTGACCGTGAACGCGCTAAGCTATTCCTACGAATCGGTGAACGGCTTGCTGCTGCCGCATGGCGTGAAGCTTCTCACCTTCTATCTCCCGATGCTGGTCCTCATACGAGAGTTTCTATACTACGGCATCAAAGGATTAAGGTCACGTTTGCACTGGAGCGATTTCGCGCTCGTGATCGGGCTGGTTCTGGTCATTTTATACAGCTTGCTGCGTTCGGGAAACGCCGCCTTTGTCTCCAACTTCGAACGGCAGCTGCGCGATTCTCTGGAAATGTTGCTGGGAGTCCGGCCTCGGTTTCGAGAGCTGATAGGCATACCCGCGCTGTGGCTCTACTTTCGTGGCAAACACCGCTCGTTTGGGCGCTACGCCTTTATTATCCCCGTTTTAGGGGTGATCGGGCTGTGTTCGATCGTTAACGCTTTTCAACACGTCCATACGCCCATCACCATCATCTTTTTACGGGAACTGCTGGGTATCGTGATCGGAACCGCCATCGGTATGCTGATCGGAGTATTGCTACCCAATATTATCGAAGAAGGAGAGTCCACTTGAATATCGAAAAAGTATTGCATCGCTCCGGGATTTTGTACCAGGTGCAAAAACCCTCCCGGTACATCGGGCACGAATGGAATCGAACGAAAAAACCGGTTGATAAAGCGCTCACACGCTTCCTCCTCGTCTTTCCCGATCTCTATGAGATTGGTATGAGTCATCTCGGTTTGCGCATTTTGTACGACGTCATCAACCGTACACCGGGCATGATGGCCGAAAGAGCGTTCTTGCCTTGGGTGGACATGCAGCGGAAGATTACCGACGGGACGATACCGCTGTATAGCCTGGAATCTTTCTCCACCATCGACGAATTCGACGCGATCGGTTTTACCCTGCAATATGAGCTCTCTTACCCGGGTATCATCCGGTTCCTGGATCTCGCGAAACTTTCCCCCTTCTCCCTTGATCGCAAAGACGAAGACCCAATACTGATAGCCGGCGGGCCGTGCGCGTATAATCCGGAACCGCTCGCGGAAATTCTGGACGCGTTTTTTATCGGAGATGCCGAAGAAGGCATCATCGAGATTGGCGAATGCTTGCGGGCCAACAAAGGCGAGAAGAAGTCCAAACGCCTCTCAGAGCTTGCGAAAATCCCGGGAGTGTATGTCCCCCGGTTCCCGCCGGCCGCGCCCGTTCGAAAGCGAATCGTTCCGAAAGAGGCCCTCAACTGTATCCAAGATTGGATGGTTCCATTTTTTCCCATTGTGCATGAACGCGCGATTCTTGAAACCCAGCGGGGATGCACCCGGGGATGCCGCTTTTGCCAGGCTGGCATGATCTACCGCCCGGTACGAGAATCGCCTTTGGAAACCCTGGCCCGAATGGTTGTCAAGCGAACCGAAGAAACCGGTTATGAGGAGATGGCGCTGCTTTCTTTGAGCACTTTGGATTACTCCCAGCTTTCCGAGTTGATCGCGCGTTCCCGTGCATTTTTGGATGAAAAAATGGTGGCGCTCTCGATCCCCTCCTCCCGGATGGACCAATTCAGCCTGCAGATCGCCAATCAAATATCCGGCGTGCGAAAAAGCGGCCTCACTTTTGCGCCGGAAGCGGGAACGCAAAGAATGCGCAATGTGATCAACAAAAATTTGAGCGAGGAAGAGATCCTCACCACGGTGCTGACTGCTAAGAACGGCGGTTGGACACGGTTGAAACTCTACTTTATGGTCGGCCTTCCGACCGAAACCGCCGAAGACATCGAAGGTATCGTCACCCTTACGAAAAAAATCAAGGAAGTCGGTATCAAAAAAATCAGCGTGAGTGTGGCGGGATTCGTACCCAAACCCCACACCCCGTTTCAGTACTGCGCCCAGAAAACCGTGGACGAACTCCATCGGATCCTTCACGCGCTGCTTAACATCAAAGGGGTGGCCGCTTTCGAGCTGCACAAACCGGAGATGAGTTGGGTTGAAGGCGTCTTGGCTCGCGGAGATCGAAAACTGGGACCTTCTTTGGTGCAGGTATCGCGCCAAGGAAACGGTTTTGAGGGGTTACAGGAAGAGTTCTCTTACGAACGGTGGGTCTCCGCCTGGCTCGATACGGGGATTGATCCCGACCGATATACCGCCCAGCGCGGAACGGAAGAGGCTTTCCCGTGGGATGTGGTGGATGCCGGCTTAACCAAGGTCTTTCTTAAATCCGAATACGAAAAAGCCCTACGTGCGGAATCGACCCCCGACTGCCGGGATGGCGCTTGCAGCCAGTGTGGCGTATGCCTTCCTTAGCGTCGGGCGGAGTGGAAATACCGATTTGTGACCGTCGAAAGCAGGTTTAACGGGGGAGGTGTTGGAATGCCTGATGATCTGAGAGGATTGTTGGAGCACGCTTTTTTAAACCGCGCGCTCCTCACGGGCACATTCAGTTCCCCGGCTCAGAAAGACGCCGAAACAGCGAAAAAGATCACAGTTAAGCCCGTCAAAACGAAAGCCGGCTTTGTTTTCCAGTTCGAAGAGTTCTATGCGAAACGGGTATTGCACGAAAACCTAAAGCCTTCCGCCGCCTTCGAGAAAGCCGTCATCCTCGCGCGGGATACTTACCGGCAAACAATTCTCTCTCTGAAGGAAGCCGACTTTCATATTTTCTCTACCGATCGCGGGGAGGTGAAAATCCTCAAGCAGAAACCCACCCGCTCGGAAGCGGCGCTCTCCCACGACCGCCCGAAAAACTACCGGTTGGCGGAAAACCAGGTAGCGGACTATCTCATCCATTTGGGGATTATGAATGCGGATGGCATGGTCTTTCAGAAGAAATATGACAAGTTCCGGCAGATCAATAAATTCCTGGAGTTCGTCGAAGACGCCATCAACAAAGCCCGACTGCCTGAACATCGCCTTCGCGTCATCGATTTCGGGTGTGGAAAAGCATATCTGACATTCGCTCTGTATCACTATTTGACGAGTGTACGAGGGTTATCCGTCGAAGCGACGGGGTTGGACTTAAAAGAAGATGTCATCGCTTTTTGCAATCGTACAGCCGACGAGCTCGAGTATCGTTCCTTACACTTTGCCGTCGGGGATATCGCTTCCTATGACTTCAACGAAAAACCTCAACTGGTCGTTACCTTGCATGCTTGTGACACTGCCACCGACGAAGCGCTGCTGAGGGCGATTCAATGGCAAACCGATATCATCCTCAGTGTTCCCTGCTGCCAACATGAGCTTTTTCCAAAAATCCGCAACACGGAACTTCGACCACTTATGAAACACGGCATCTTAAAAGAAAAATTGTCCTCATTAGTCACGGACGCGCTGCGCGCAAGCCTTCTGGAGGCCTTCGGATACGAAGTATCGGTCATGGAGTTCATCGATATGGAACACACCCCGAAAAATGTCCTGATCCGCGCCTTATTAAAAAAACCCGGGTTTCATCAGGAAAAATACCGGGCGTTTCAAGCCTTTTTGAAAACTTGGGGACTCGAAGCGACTTACCTCGAAAAAGGGTTGGCGGCGCGTCGCTTGATTCCTGAATCCGAGGAAGGATGATACGGGAACACAAACAAATGTTTTCACGATAAAGGAGGTGATCATGATGATCGTCACAACCACCCCCACGATCGAGGGCAAATCGATCGTAGAATACAAAGGGATCGTATGCGGAGAGGTGATAACCGGCGTCAATTTCGTAAAAGACATCATGGCCGGGTTACGGGATGTTTTTGGCGGGCGGTCAGGAACCTATGAGGAGGAACTGATCACGGCAAGAGAAAACGCGATCAGCGAGATGGTCGGCCGCGCGCAGTCGATGGGAGCGAATGCGGTTGTGGGAATCGACATCGATTACGAAGTGCTCGGTCAGAACGGAAGCATGCTGATGGTCTCGGCTTCCGGGACAGCCGTGGTTGTTCGATAATCAAAAGACGCCGGAAACCCGATTTCGCCCTTCCACTTTACTTTTGTAAAGCATCTCGTCGCAGCGTTTCAGGAGGGTGTTTTTATCGTCTTCCGGCCTGGACAAGGTGACGCCGACGGAGATCGTAAAATTGATTGTGATGCCTCTGTCCGGAATCTCAACCGGCGTTTTCTCGATGATCGTTCGTAGCCTTTCTCCGAAGGCAATCAATTTATCGGGTTCGGAGAGTCGCGTGAGGAGGACAAACTCCTCCCCCCCCCACCGGGTCTTTACGTCGTCTTTACGGGTTACCGCGAGGAGCTTCTGGCCAAGGGCTTTTAAGACTCGATCCCCGTTGTCGTGCCCATAGGTGTCGTTGACGTTTTTAAAGTGATCGATATCCAGCAAGAGGACGCCAAAAGGAATATGGTACCGGCGATAAGAACTGAAATGTTTTTCGAATTCCAACTCCAAAAACCGGCGGTTCGGCAGTTCTGTCAATTTATCGATATAGGCGATCTCTTCCAGTTCCTTGACGCCTCTTTCTATCGTCGTTTTGACCAAAGCGTCGCTGAAAATCAGGACGAATCCACTCGATTGGTTCTCCGGATCCGCATACGTATTGATCCGCACCTGCATTACGACGCTGTGCCCTTCGCGATGACGGCAAAAGACATCCGAAACCACGTTCTCCGATGCGATCCGTCGGACGTCCTCTTCCGAAAAGCGGTTTTCTTCATTTTGCGCGTTGCGGAGTTGCAACAGATCGAGCATCGGCTGACCCCACGCTTCAGCCCGGGAATAGCTCAGATTATTGACCATCGATTCGTTCCAGAAGATGATCTTCATATTGGCATTCGTGATGCAGATGCCGTCTGTCAGCTCTTTCAGCAAACGGAAATAAAACTCGAAATCCTGATTAAACCCTTCTTCGAGAACCAAAAGATGTCACCTCGCCAGGCGAAGCCCGGGAATGTTGAAAAACGCAAGACATAGGCGCGTTGCCCGATCCAGGGCTTAACGCGCGGGTGCTATCCAAAAACGATCGAGAGAATCACGGGCACCATCAACGAACAGATCACCCCTTGGCCGAAGGCGATCAGTGTCACCGACAAGCGATTATGTTTTGAAATCAATCCCAACAACACATCCATGGAGGCCGCGCCCCCGATAGAAACGGACGCCAACGGGGAAAAACGGGACAAAATGGGGATGAATAGAATCGCCAGTGTCTCACGGATCAGATTTGCCGCGAAAGAAACGGTCCCGAGAAGCGGCGAATGCATCTCGGAGATCATTACCCCCGACAAGCTGTACCACCCCATGCCCGCGGCGGCTCCCATTGTTTCCTTACCCGAAAACCCCGAGGATCGGATCAAATAACAGGAAAACCAGCCAAAAATCAGCGTTCCAGAGATAACGAGCGCGCTTTGAATCAGAATCAGCGCCAACTCTTTCTTGATCTTTTTAAAAATCCCCTCTTCGCTGCCGATCTCTAAACCGACGAAGAACACAAGAGCCATCAGCAAAACCGTGACGAAGTAATCGGGAACGGGAAGGGTAAAAAAACGCCCGAGCAAAATGCCGCCCGCGACGGCGGACAGCATTAACATCATAGCGATTTCCTCTTCTTCATTGCCTGCTCGAACAGGAACACAAATAAAAACCCGCCCGCGACGCCGCTCACGGCAATGACCAACGCCCACCAGCCGATGCGGGGCAACGATTCGAACAATTCCGCATTGGAACCGGTTTCGTACCCCATTAAAAACAGGAGCATCAAGGTTATCCAAAAAACAACTTTATATTTCTTAAAAAACGTCGGGCGCCTCTTGTAGCCGATCCACAAACCGGCAATAAACGCAACTAAAATCCCCGTAAAGACCACAGTCGAACACCGGCTTTCATTCATCGTCTTTATTCTCGTCAACAAACCCTTCAAACAGGCGTCCTGCCGTCCGAGTAGCCGAATTATATCATGAAACGGCGCTTTCGAATGGAGAAACGGGCGCAACATCGCCATCAACAGATCGTTTACGTAAGAACGTCCTGGAGCCCCTTACGTGGAGCACCTAACTTTTGTTCAATGTCGTAATAATAACGACGCTTTTAGAGAGTTATTAAGCGGGTTTTTCGGAGCGCCAACATTTATGTCGGCTAAGCGGGAGGGATTACTTTACGAACGTAGTTAAACGCCCGAGTATTCGGAATGATGCTTTGTAAGGAGCCCATGAAGCGAACCTAAAGGCGCGCTTACCGGAAATACATTGCTGTCGCGCTCCAAAACCGGTATTTCCCACGGTTCTCTTATTTTTACCGTATTAACGTTCACGTCCGAGCCCACTTTAGTCCGGCACGTATTTTTTCGCTTCGTTAGGTTAGGCGTAAGCTTGTATCCAATACCCTTTCAACCTCTCGTATTGGCGGTCAAGGGAGCGAGAGAGGAGATGGCCGTTCAACCGATCGATCAACCCGATCGGGCCGATACCGGAAAGGTATTGAAAATAGCGATCGAAGGGGGCCTTGTTGAAGAAGGTTTCCCGGATAGACTTCCGCATTCTTTCCCCTTCTTCTCCGAAAGAAAAAATCGTCGAAAGCGTCGAAGTTTGGTAAGCCGCAGTTCTTGGGGCTTTCGCTCGTTCGGAACCGCTGTCGAATACCGAGAAGACGGTCTGTTCTACCGCTGTTTCCTCGGTTTGGCCTAAGATTTGGTCCTCTATTTGAACGAACAGATCGGTGAAGAGAGTCCGCTGCCCTTCATTTCGGTACTGTTCCAACTGCTGTATTTTCTCTAAAAAGACTGCCTTTTTCTCCTCCGTTTTAAGCAGAGACAGCAGAAAACCGATTTTCCGGTTTTCATACAAATAATTCGCTTTTTCTGTGTACGGGTTTTTCGGAGCGAGAAAAGGGGCCGAAGTCACCATGATTATAGTCCGACGTCTTGCGCGATCGCTTTCATCGCGCTCAAAACGATCGCGATATGGTCATCCAGTTCCATACCCAGATCCTTCGCGCCGTTCTCGATATCCGCGCGACTGACGTTCGCGGCGAAGGCTTTATCCTTCATCTTTTTCCGGATAGACTTCACCTCGACCTCTTCGATCTTTTTCGAAGGGCGAACCAAAGCTGCCGCGTGGATCAACCCGGTGAGTTCGTCGACCGCATAAAGCGCCTTCGCCATCTTCGTCTCTCGTGAGACCCCCGTATAGTCCGCGTGGCCGAGTATCGCTTCGATCCACTCTTGGGGCAACCCTTTTTCTTGCAGAATCTCGGCCCCGCGAAACGGATGGTCCTCAGCGGTCGGAAAGCGTTCGTAATCGAAGTCGTGCAGCAGCCCCACGATTCCCCATACTTCCGCGTTCTCGCCATATCGCTCCGCATAGGCCCTCATCCCCGCTTCCACTTCCAATGCGTGTTTGATGAGCCCGTCTTTTTGCGTGTACTCGTT